>Ga0193728_1001253_pt1 | contig 12849 bp, 12 predicted proteins | sample U1c1metaG_FD_143037 | JGI IMG/M metagenome (GOLD analysis project Ga0193728, IMG submission 143037) | Soil microbial communities from a riparian zone of the East river system, Colorado, United States - U1c1 | ecosystem: Environmental > Terrestrial > Soil > Riparian zone | place: USA: East River...
GTCGAGCGTCGTCACGATCTTCGCGAGCAGCCCCGGGTACCTGTAGGTGACGCCCGTGACCAGCAGACCCAGCGTCATCCGCTCCGTCCGTCCGGCGACGAAGCCGAGCGCGGTATAGCCCTCGAGCATCGGATCCTCGGAGCGCGAGAACTGCTCCATCTGGAAGTAGTGATCCATGAACGTGAACATCGTGCAGCCGGCCTCCTCCGCAGCCTCCGCCGTGTCGGCGACATGGCCACGGATCGCCTCCGGGCCGCCCGGGAGCGTGAAGTTGATGAAGTGAATACCTACGTCCACAGAGAAACGTTATCGAGAGAACGACTGCCCCGGCTGAAGCCGACCCGCGAACGCGACGAGCAGCCGCACCACGGCCTCGACGTCGTCGAGTTGCACGGTCTCGATCGGCGTGTGCATGTAGCGCAGCGGGATCGAGACGACGCCGGTCGCGACGCCGACCCGGCTGAGGTAGATGGCGTCCGCGTCGGTGTTCGTGTGTCCGCGCGAGACTTCGACCGAGACGGGAATCTTCTCCTGTTCGGCCGTCTCGTACAGCAGCTCGAAGACGCCGGGATGCATCGACGGTCCGCGCATCAACGCCGGACCGCCGCCAAGTGAGTGCTCACCCTCTTCCTCCGGATCGCCGCCGCGCTGGTCTGTCGCGTACGTCACGTCCACCGCGATCGCGACGGCAGGCTGAAGCTCGAACGCCGCCGCGCGTGCGCCGGCGAAGTCGCCGACCTCCTCCTGCACGACCGCGAGGCCCGCTACGTCGCCAGGCGTGCCGCCTGCCTCGGCGACACGACGCGCGACCTCGAGTGCGACGTACGAGCCGATCCGATTGTCGAGCGAGCGCGCGGCGAGCCGGTTGTTGCGCAGCTCGACGGGCTCTCCGGCGATGACGGCGGTGTCGCCCACGCGCACGAGCGACCGCGCTTCGGCGCCATCCTTCGCGCCGATGTCGAGGAAGAGATCGTCGAAGCCGACCGGCTTGCGATCGTCCCCCGGCTTCCGCTTCACCTTGCGCGGCCCGATGACACCGGGCACGAGGCCGTCGCGCGCCAGCACCTCGACGCGCTGGCCAAGCAGTACGTGGGGGTCGTAGCCACCGAGCGGCCGGATCGCAATGAGGCCGTCATCGCCTGCGTGCGTGACGACGAGCCCGATCTCGTCGATGTGCCCGACGATCGCGAGCAGCGGGCCGCCGGCCGTACCCGGCACGCGCACCCACGAGGAGCCGAGCACATCCGTGTGCACCTCGCCGAAGCCCGCGGCCTCCTCGCGCCAGGCCTTCGCCGCGAGATCCTCCTGCCCGGAGGGCCCGGGCGCCGTGAGCAGGCGAAGAAGACTCTGTGGGGCGGCAGCCACGGCGGGGACATTAACGCCCTCGTGCGGTTCTGCGGTTGACGAGGGAGAAGAGCGCCCGTACCCTGAGAGCCGATGACCTCTTCTTCCCGCACCTGGTGGGCCTGGCGCTCCGAGCGTTGCGGGAGCCTGCGCTAACCACCGGCGCACATAGCCCGTCTCGCTCGATCCGGCTCCCAGTGGGAGCCTTTTTTGTCCCATGACAGCCACTGCCGACATCGCCACAGATCTCCTCACCCCGCTCGGGGCATACCTCCGCCTGCGCGAGCGCGCAGGCGTGCGCGGGACATTCCTGCTCGAGTCGGTCGAGCGCGGCAGGCTCGGCCGCTACTCCTTTGTCGGCTGCGGCTCGCGGCTCGTGAGCTTCGCGGAGGCCGAGACGCTCGGCGAGCCGGTCGTCGGCTACCTCGGCTACGACTTCGTCGCGACACTCGAGCCGACGGTGCCGCTGCCGAGCGATGGGCCGGGATTCTCGGAGAGCATGCTTGTCGTGCCGGAGCTGCTCGTGCGCTTCGACCATGCGCGCGGCGTTGCGCAGGCCGTGATCGGCAATCCCGATGTCGTCGCCGAGGCGCTCGCCGCACCGCAACCGGAGCTCCCGCGCGGCACAGGCACCGCCGGCCCGCTGCGGCGCTTCCCGGAGCGCGACGAGCACCTTCGTCGCATCGAGCGCGCGAAGGAGCACATCCGCGAGGGCGACGTCTTCCAGGTCGTGATCTCGCAGCGCGCCGAACGGCCGACCTCCGCGTCCGCGCTCGAGCTCTACCGCGCGTTGCGGCGCGTGAACCCCTCTCCGTATCTCTTTCTGCTCGAGCTCGACGACGTCGCACTCGTCGGTAGCTCGCCCGAGACGGTCGTCAAATGCGAGGGCACGCACGCAGAGCTCAACCCGATCGCCGGAACGATCGCGCCTGGCGAGGGCGACGCAGAGGCGCTGCTCTCGTCGGGGAAGGACCGCGCCGAGCACGTGATGCTCGTCGACCTCGGCCGCAACGACCTGTCACGCGTCTGCGTTCCCGGATCGGTGCACGTCGCGCGCTTCATGGAGGCCGAGCGGTACTCGCACGTCACGCACCTCGTGTCCGAGGTGGTCGGCGAGCTGCGCGACGGCTGCACGCCGTTCGAGCTGCTGCGCGCCTGCTTCCCTGCCGGCACCGTCTCCGGCGCGCCGAAGGTGCGCGCGATGCAGATCATCTCGGAGCTCGAAGGACACCGCCGCGGCATCTACGGTGGCGCCGTGGGCTACGTCTTCCCGCAGCGCCGTGAGCTCGACACGTGCATCGCGATCCGCACGCTCGTGCTGCGCGAGGGGGTCGCGTACCTCCAGGCAGGCGGCGGCATCGTCATCGACTCGGATCCCGCCGAGGAGCACCAGGAGTGCCTGAACAAGCTCGGAGCGCTCGAGGCCGCGATCGAGCTCGCAGAACAGGAGCAACGGCAGGAGCAGCGCCGATGATCCTGCTGATCGACAACTACGACTCGTTCACGTACAACCTCGCGCACCTCTTCGGCGCGCTCGGCGTGGAGGTGAAGGTGCTCCGCCACGACGAGCTCGACGGGGACGAAGCGGAGCACCTCGCACCGTCGCACCTCGTCGTCTCCCCCGGTCCCGGCCGTCCCGCCGACGCGGGTGTATCGATCGACGTCGTGCGCCGTCTCGGCGCAACGACGCCGACGCTCGGTGTCTGCCTCGGCCACCAAGCGATCGTCGAGGCGTTCGGCGGCGAGGTCGGCTACGCGCGTGAGCTGCTACATGGCAAGGCAAGCCCCGTCGAGCACGACGGCACCGGACTGTTCACCGGTCTACCCGCACCCTTCGACGCAGGCCGGTACCACTCGCTCGCGGCGACTCGCCTGCCCGACGTCCTCGAGCCCACCGCGTACGCCGAGGACGGCGAGGTCATGGCGGTGCGGCATCGCACGCTGCCGGTCGTCGGCGTGCAGTTCCATCCCGAGTCGGTACTGACGCCCGACGGACCCGCGCTCGCGCGCAATTTCCTCGAGGGACGGCTGTGATCCAGCAAGCGCTCGCACAGCTGCTCGACGGCCGCGACCTCTCGCGCGAAGACGCACGCGAGGCGATGAACACGATCATGCGCGGCGAGGCGACCTCGGCGCAGATCGCCGGGTTTCTCGTCGCGTTGCGCGCGAAGGGCGAGACGGCCGATGAGATAGCAGGCTGCGCCGAGGCGATGCGCGAGCACGTGCTCGCGGTGCGTCCGCAGCGCAAGGACCTCGTCGACATCGTCGGCACCGGGGGCGACGGCGCGAACACGTACAACATCTCGACGAGGTCCTTGCTCGTCGCAGCGGGGGCAGGCGCCGGGATCGCCAAGCACGGCAACCGGGCGGCGTCGTCCGCGACGGGAGCGGCCGACGTGCTCGAGGCGCTCGGCTTCCGACTGGAGCTCGAGCCGAAGCGCATCGAGCGCTCGATCGACGAGCTCGGCTTCGGCTTCCTGTTCGCGCAGGCGCACCACCCCGCGATGCGGCACGCCGCACCGGTTCGCCGAGAGCTCGCGACGCGCACCATCTTCAATGTGCTCGGTCCTCTGACGAACCCCGCCGGAGCACGCGCGCTCATGCTCGGCGTCTACTCGCCAGAGCTGACGCGGACGCTCGCAGCAGCGCTCGTGCAGCTCGGTGTGCCGCGCGCCTACGTTGTGCACGGCGCGGGTGGCATCGACGAGCTCTCGCCGTGCGGGCCGAACCTCGTCTGCGAGGTGGTCGACGGGAGCGTGCGTGAATACGAGCTCGATCCGCTCGACCTCGGCATCGAGCGGTGCGATCCGTCGGAGCTGCAGGGCGGCGATCCCGCGACGAACGCCTCCGCGCTGCGCGCGGTGCTCGAGGGCTTCGGCGGCGGCCATCGCAGCGCCGTGATCCTCAACGCTGCCGGCGGCATCGCGGCGGCCGGACACGCGGAGAATCTGCGCGAAGGAATCGAGCGGGCACGCGACGCGATCGACTCAGGCGCGGCCGCGTCGCGACTCGACGAGCTCGTCGCGTTCTCGCAGGCGGTGCCGGCGTGAGGTTCGCGGACGCACTCGCACAACCCGGCCTCGGAGCGATCGCCGAGTTCAAGCGCCGCTCGCCGTCGATGGGCGACATCCGCCCGGACGCGCGCGTCGAGGATCTGCTGCCGCTGTACGCGTCTAACGGCGCGAGCGCGATCTCCGTGCTCGTCGACGAGCGGTTTGGCGGCACCGTCGAAGACCTGGTCGCCGCTCGCGCGGCGACGGAGGCGCCGCTGATTGCGAAGGGATTTTTCTCAGACGAGGAGCAGCTCCTCGAGCTGCGTAGAGCCGGCGCGGACGCCGTGTTGCTCATCCTCCGCGACCTCGACGATGCGACGTGTGCGCGGCTGCTCGCGTACGCGGAGGAACTCGGCATGGATGCACTTGTCGAGGCGCACGACGACGCCGAGTTGCAGCGCGCCATCTCCCTCCCGGCGCGAATCATCGGCGTGAACGCCCGCGATCTTTCCACATTCCGTATCGACCGACGGATGCAGCTCGACCTAGTCGCGCGGGCACCGCGGGACCGGCTCGTCATCGCGGAGAGCGGCGTCTATACGCGCGCGCAAGGCGCCGCGGCGGAGCTCGCGGGTGCGGACGCCGTGCTCGTCGGAACGGCGCTCATGAAAGCGCCCGATCCCGGCGCGAAGCTGCGCGACCTGCTCTCGCGACCACTCGTCAAGGTCTGCGGACTGACGCGCCAGGACGATGTCGACGCTGCCGTCGAGGCGGGCGCCGACATGCTCGGCTTCATCCTCGTCGAGAAGAGCCCGCGCCGCGCACCGGCCGTGCTCGACGTTCCCGACACCGCGCTCTCCGTCGCCGTGTTCGTCGGCCACGCAGAGGAGAACGACGCAGATCTCGTACAGCTCTACCCCGATGACGGCGGCACCGTACGCGGACGGCAGGCCGTGCTGCTGCGAGACGACGAGCCCGTCGCGGTGCTGCTCGACCAGCCGTGGGATGGAATCGACACGGCGCACTGGGAGAACGCAGCGAAGGCGGACGGCCGCGTCATCCTCGCAGGCGGGCTCGGCCCGGAGAACGTGCGCGCGGCGATCGAAGCGGTGCACCCATGGGCGGTCGACGCAGCGTCGTCGCTCGAGACCGAGCCGGGGATCAAGGATCACGCGCGCGTGCGCGCATACATCGAGGAGGCACGCAGATGAGCACGAGCGCATTCGGCACCTACGGCGGGCGCTACGTCCCGGAGACGCTGATCCCAGCGCTCGACGAGCTCGAGCACGGCTGGCGCGAGGCGCTCGCAGACGAGTCGTTCCGCGTCGAGCTGCATGGGCTGCTCACCAACTACGCCGGGCGACCCACACCGTTGACGTTGAGCGAGCGGTTCGCGCCCGGCAAGCGCATCTACCTCAAGCGCGAAGACCTGCTGCACACGGGCGCGCACAAGCTCAACAACGCCCTCGGCCAGATCGTGCTCGCGCGGCGCCTCGGTAAGCACCGCATCGTCGCGGAAACGGGCGCCGGCCAGCACGGCGTCGCTACGGCCACCGTGTGTGCGAAGTTCGGGCTCGAGTGCGTCGTCTACATGGGCGAGGAGGACATTCGCCGCCAGAAGCCCAACGTCGAGCGCATGGGCCTGCTCGGCGCGGAGGTGCGGCCCGTCGACTTCGGCACGAAGACGCTGAAGGAGGCGACGAGCGAGGCGATCCGCGACTGGATCACGAACGTCGAGACGACGCACTACCTCATCGGCTCGTGTGTCGGCCCCGCGCCGTACCCCGAGCTCGTCGCAGAGCTGCAGTCGGTGATCGGCCGCGAGTCGCGCGAGCAGCATCTCGCCGCGGAGGGACGGCTGCCGGAAGCGGTTATCGCGGCGGTCGGCGGTGGCTCGAACGCGATCGGCATGTTCCACGGCTTCCTCGACGACGCCGACGTGCGGCTCATCGGGGTCGAAGCGGCGGGAGCTGCATCCCTCGGCAGCGGACGCGCCGGCGTGCTCCACGGCGCGCGCTCGTCGGTGCTCGCCGACGAGGACGGGCAGATCTCCGACGCGCACTCGATCTCTGCGGGACTCGACTACCCGGGCGTCGGTCCCGAGCACGCGTTCCTCCGCGACAGCGGTCGCGCGTCGTACGTCGGCGCCACCGACGAGGAGGCGCTGCACGCGTTCCGCGATCTCGCGCGCACGGAGGGGATCATCCCCGCGCTCGAGCCGTCGCACGCGCTCGCACGCGCACGGGAGCTCGACGCCGACCTGATCCTCGTCTGCCTGTCGGGGCGCGGGGATAAAGACCTCGCCGAAGCCCTGCTCGGACTGGAGAAGCTGTCGTGAAGACGCTCGTGATCTACCTCATGGCCGAGCCCGAGACGCCCGACCTCGCGAAGGCGGCCGTCGACGGAGGCGCGGACATCGTCGAGCTCGGCTTCCCGTTCTCGGACCCGCTTGCCGACGGCCCGGTCGTCCGGCGCGCCGCGGAGCGCGCGCTGTCACGCGGGATGCGCACGAAGCAGTGCCTCGATGTGCTCGCGCAGACGCACGCCCTCGTCCCGGACACGCCTCTCATCCCGATGACGTACTCCTCCCTGCTCGAGGCGTACGGGTGGGAGCGCTTTGCGGCCGACGTGCAGTCGAACGGCGGCGCGAGCATGATCGTCGCCGACCTGCCCGCTGACGAGCGAGCGGACCTGAGGCGCGTGCAGCTCGTCGCGCCGACGTCGACCGACGAGCGCATCTCGCTCGCGGGCGGCACCACGGACGGCTGGCTCTATCTCGTGACGGTCGCGGGAACGACCGGCGCGCGCGTCGAGGTGTCCACCGCGCTACCCGGCCTCGTCGAGCGTGCGCGCCGGCTCGTCGACGTTCCGCTCTACGCGGGCTTCGGGATCTCGACGCCGGAGCATGCGCGCTCGGTCGCCGAGCTCGCAGACGGGATCGTGGTCGGCTCGCGTGCGCTACAGGTGGCGGAGGAGGGGCCGGACGCACTCCGTGAGTACGTGGCCTCCCTCCGAGCCGCGCTCGACGCCGGGATGGTCTCCGCCGGTGTGTAGCACTGACCCCGCGAATTCCTCAGCTGACTCACAGACCACCTTCATGGCTTCCTCAGTGCCTCGGGGGAGAATCGACCCATGACCAATTCACTCATCCTGCTCAACGTCGCGTTGTCGCTCCTCGTATTCGGCTCGCTCGGAGCTCTGGTGGCCCTTGCGCACCGGCTTCCCTCAACCGCCCCGCACCATGACGAGCTGTGGGGCAACGGCGGCAATCCATGGGTCGTCTCCGATCCCCTCCCGCTCGCTCAACTCGCCGCGCACGAGGACGAACGCCGGCTCGCCCGCGCGGCCTAAACGGAGATCGTCTCGGCCGCTGTGGCAGCCGGTAGCGACTGCCACAGCGGCCTGAAACCCGGGATCCGCAACGCAAATGTCGTGCCCTGGTCGCTCGGCACCACGGTGCAAGTGCCTCCATGCGCACTCGCGACGGCTGCGACGATCGCTAGCCCGAGGCCGACTCCACCGCTCGTACGTGTCCGCGCATCGGCGACGCGGGCAAATCGGTCGAAGATCCGGTCCTGCTCCGCAGCCGGAATGCCGCAGCCGGAGTCGGCGACCTCGAGGACGAGGTCGCCGCCCAGACCCCGGGCGCGAACCTCGATCGTCTCTTGCGGCTCTGTGTACTTGACCGCGTTCTCGAGCAGCGCGTCGAGCGCTGCGCGGAGCGCTTCCTCGTCGGCGTGAATCCGGCCGGGAGCCACCGTCCCGAGACGCCAGCCCCGCGGCGCCACCTCCGCCCACCGGACGAAGACATCCTCCACGAACGTCTCGACGTCCACCTCCGCCGATGCGAGAAACGTCGGCTGGCCGGCCTTTGCGAGCAACAGCAGTCGCGCGATGATCCGCTCGATCCGCGACAACTCGTCGAGCGCGACCGAAAGCTCGGGCGAGTCATGCGCATGACGTTGCGCCAGCTCGAGATGGCCCCGCGCGATCGTCACCGGCGTGCGCAGCTCGTGCGAGACGTCGTGAAGAAAGCGCTCCTGGAGGACGACGAGCGCCTCGGCAGCTCTCACCGCAACGGCACGCCGCTGTGCGTGCCACACCATCGCAAGGAACATCGCCGCCATGAGCGGCACCTCGAAGAGCTCGCCCCAGAGCTGGGTGCCCTCGAAAGCGTCGGCGAGGATCGACGCGCCCGTTGTCAGGACGACGATGCCGAGGACGACACTCGTCGGCCGGCGGCTCCAGACCCGGAAGCCGTAGACGAGCGTCAGGCTGATCCATACGAAGTGGAACGGGATCGTCTCCCAGCTCGGGTACATGATCATCGCGCCGACGTTCGCGGCCGCGAAGACACCCCAGGCGGCCTCGACGCCGTATCTACGCAGCAAGGCGGTAGCCCGCATGACGCACGGTCTCGATCGGAGCGCCGGGGCCGAGCTTCTTGCGCAGGCGGCGAATGCAGACGTCGACGACGTTGGAGCCTGGGTCGAACGTGTAGCCCCAGACGTCGGCAAGCAGCCGTTCCCGACTGATCACCTCGCCCGCATGCAGCGCGAGATGATGGAGGAGTCGGAACTCGCGATCCGACAGGTCGCAGACCGCATCCTCGATGCTCGCCCGCCGGCGAGCGAGGTCGAGCGTCAGCCCGCCGACGCGCACGACGTTTCCGTCGTCGCCGATCGGGTGACCATGTCGCAGCTGTACTCGGATTCGAGCGAGCAGCTCGTCGAGCGAGAACGGCTTCTGGAGATAGTCGTGCGCGCCGAGCTGGAAACCCTCGAGCTTCGTGGCGAGATCTGAGCGGGCCGAGAGGATCAGCACCGGCAGCTCGGGCCGCGCGTCGTGCAGCGCGCGCAACACGTCAAGGCCGCCGATCCCCGGCAGGAGCAGATCGAGCACCACGAGGTCCCACGGCTGCCCGAGTGCGAGCGCGAGCCCCACCCGCCCGTCGCCGGCGCCCTGCACCGAGTACCCCTCGGCCTCCAGGCCCCTTGCGAGGAAGGAGAGAATCCTCGCCTCGTCCTCGATCACCAGAATCCGCATCGGCTTCCGAGTCCGAGCCTAGAGCATCCGCGCATGACGCGCAGATGACGGGCGGATGACAGTTCGGTCATCCTCGCCGCCCGTCGCTTCGGAGCGCGATATACACGCTCCGTCGATGGACGCGAGATCACGGAAACTCCTCGGAGTCACTGCGGGCGTCGCCCTGGCCGGCGTGCTGATCGGCTTCTACATCTCGGGCTATCTCGTCGGGAACCAGACGCCGTTTACACCCCAGGCGCACGGCAGCGGGTCGGCGAGATCGGTGAACCTGACGATCCAGACCGTCGCCGCGATCGGACCGAAGCTCGCTCCGCATCCCAACTGGGTCTCGTACCTCGTGCGCGACAACGGCGGCAACTGGAAGCGCAGCACGATCTGGACGTTGCCGGCCAACACGATCATTCACGTCACGATCTACAACTTCGACGGCGCAAGCGGACTGCGCAACCCCTTCCTCGGCCAGCCGCAGGGCCTCGTCGGGAAGGAGCTCGTCGACGGCAAGCCGCTCGGGGCGATGGCGCCAGACCAGCCGTCCCATACGTTCGCAGTCCCGGAGCTCGGCGTCCTCGCGCTCGTCGCACCCGTTGCGGACGACGCGAAGAACCCCTGCGACTTCGCGCCCTGCGCGATGTCGATGGCGCACCGCACCATCACCTTCACGTTCCGCACCGGGAAGAAGGGTCGCTACCGTTGGCAGTGCTTCGTCCCGTGCGCGGCAGGCTTCGTGTACGGGTTCGGCGGACCGATGCAGACGGTCGGTTACATGGACGGCTTCCTGAACGTGGTCTAGCGCCGGTGTCGTCGCGTCCTGTAACGCACGCAGGCGGCCCGGCTCACGGGCGCCGGTTCATGCTCGCGTGGATCGTCCTCAGCGCAATCGCGACGCCACTCGTCGCAATCTTCCTGGGACCGGCGATCCCGCCCGGCAACGGCAGCGCCGAGGCGACCCAACAAGTCTTCGACAACGAGTGGCTGGTAGCTGTGTGCACGCCGGTATTCGTGTTCATTCTGCTGTTCCTCGGCTACGCGCTCGTGTCGTTCCGCAGCAGCCGCACAGCGGAGCCGATGGAGGGCCCGTCGCTACGCGGCGACGCGCGCATTCAGATCGCGTGGATCGTCGTCACGACCGTCACGGTTCTCGCCCTCGCAGGGTTCGGCAGCTACGAGCTGCTCCAGACCGGCGCCGGCGGCGGCCAGGGGCCGAGCGCTGCGTTCCGTCCTACGGGTTACGCGCAGGCGCTCGACGTCCAGGTGATCGGCCAGCAGTGGGAGTTCACCTACCGCTACCCGACGTTCGGCGGTCTAGAGACCCCGCACCTGATGCTGCCGGCGAACACGCTGATCCGGCTGCACGTCACGTCGCTCGACGCCGTGCACTCCTTCTGGGCCTACCAGCTGGGGGTGAAGGCCGACGCGAACCCGGGTACCGACAACGTCGTCTATGTCAAGACCAAGGGCCCATTGAGCTTCGACGTGCATTGCGCCGAGCTCTGCGGCCTGTGGCACGGCTACATGTTCGACACGGGCCAGGTCGTCGACCAGAGCCGGTTCGACGCCTGGATCAAGCAGCAGCGCTCGTATTTCAGCCCGGTGGCCAAGTACCTGCCTCCGTACTCGACCACGTACCTGCCGGACCCGCAGCGGCGCGCAGGATGAGCAGACGAGAGGAAGGAGCCCTGTGAGCACGATGGCCGTCGAGGTCCGCCCGCCGATGTGGCGGCGGCTGATCGGGTTCAACGCGCTGACCGGCGTGATCCTCGGTATCGGCGGCTATTACGTCGGCTGGTTCCTGGGGCACCACATCACCGGCCCCAGCGTCGCGTACTTCGGCGACACGGGGCAGAACGACATCTCGGTCATCCTCGGGTATCTCCTGGGCGTCGTCGGCTTCCTGATCGGGCTCGGGTTCGGCGCGTATCCCTTGGCGCGACTGCGCGGGTATCCGCCGTCGTTGCGCGAGAAAGAGACGCAGGGAACCTCCCGCTACTTCGGACTCTGCACCGACCACAAAGTCGTAGGAATCCAGTACCTGATCGGTATCGGCCTCTTCCTCTTCATCGGGGGCCTGAACGCGATGCTGATCCGCCTCGAGCTCCTGTCCCCGACGAGCCACGTCTTCCCGCCCGGGCAGTACCTCACTCTCGTCGGCATGCACGGCACGATGATGATGGGGATCATGACGAGCGGCATCCTCGGGCCGTTCGCGAATTACTTCGTGCCATTGATGATCGGCGCACGGCGGATGGCGTTCCCCCGGATCGAGTCGCTCACGTTCTGGCTGCTCATGGCAGCGGGCGCGATCCTCACCACGACGATCTTCTTCGGCGGCTTCCCAACGGGATGGACCGGCTACGAGCCATTGAACGACCAGGCGAACACGGGCATGGACTCCTATCTCGTGTTCTTCGCGCTCGTGGGACTTTCGATGTGTCTGCTCGGCCTCAACATGCTGGCGACGATCATCACGATGCGCGCTCCGGGGCTCACGTGGTCCCGACTGCCGATCTTCTGCTGGGCAGTCGTGTCGACGTCGGTCCTCAACCTGCTCGCCGCGCCCGTGCTGATCGCAGTCCTCTCGATGGCGATGTTCGACCGCACGGTGCAGACGACCTTCTTCAACCCGAGCGGTGGGGGCAGTCCCTACCTGTACCAGAACCTGTTCTGGGTCTTCGGGCATCCGGAGGTCTACATCCTCGCCCTGCCGGGAATGGGGATCGTGCTCGAACTGCTGCCGGTCTTCGCGCGCAAGCCGCTCTGGGGTTACCGGCTCGCGGTCTCGGGACTCCTTGGCGTGACGTTGATGAGCTGGCTCGTCTGGCAGCACCACCTGTTCGTCAGCGGGATCAACAGCGACCTGCGCCCGTTCTACATGCTCTCCACCGAGGTGATCTCGATCCCGACCGGGTTCGTGTTCATCTGCGGCCTCATGACGCTCTGGCGCGGGCAGATCCGGTACACGGTGCCGATGCTCTTCTGCCTCGCGTGGTTCTTCAACTTCCTCATCGGAGGCCTCTCGGGGGTGTTCCTCTCCGACGTGCCGAGCGACGTGACCACGCACGGCAGCTTCTTCTCAATGGCCCATTTTCACTACACGATCATGGGGGGCCTCATCTTCACGTTCTTCGCCGCGATCTACTACTGGATCCCGAAGATGACGGGCTACATGCTGAACGAACGGCTCGGGAAGATCCACTTCTGGGTGATGTTCATCTCGTTCAACTCGACGTTCGCTCCGCTGTTCGCCATCGGCTTCCTTGGACAACCGCGTCGCGTCGTCACGTATCCGCACAACCTCCAGTTCCTCAACGTGTGGGTGTCGGTGTCGGCATTCGTGCTCGGAGCGTCGATGCTCCTGTTCCTCTACAACTTCGTGTACTCACTGCTCTTCGCCCGTGTCCCGGCGCCGGCTAACCCCTGGTCGTCGCGGTCGCTCGAGTGGCAGCTTCCGACCCCTGTCCCCGTGCAC
>Ga0193728_1001254_pt1 | contig 12846 bp, 10 predicted proteins | sample U1c1metaG_FD_143037 | JGI IMG/M metagenome (GOLD analysis project Ga0193728, IMG submission 143037) | Soil microbial communities from a riparian zone of the East river system, Colorado, United States - U1c1 | ecosystem: Environmental > Terrestrial > Soil > Riparian zone | place: USA: East River...
AGCAACCGTGCTGGCTCACTCATTCGATTTCTACGAGCATCGATTGAACCTCGCCAAGCATGGATTCAGCCTGATCATTTGTCAGAAGCATAATGCGGCCGTACCCCTGTTTGCCCTTGAGCTTGATACAGGAGTGCTCTATGAGCCTGGAACGGTTCCTGATATCAGGGAAGGAAGGAAGAGGCGTACGCCTGATGAGATGAAGATTTTAATCTCGCAAATTATCATCGGTACTGCCAAGGGTATGGCAGAGTTACATGCAATGCCTGATAGAACAAGGCAACGCTACCTGCAACTCAGAGCTGAGTACTTAACGCTGAAAATAGGCAGGCCTTGGGCGTCATAAGAACCGTTGCTCTTGAATGATTTAAATAATGACAAGGCAGGTGAAAAGTAGGTTTGTGGATTGAACGGTTTTGTAAACCGTTGGCCGTCGGTTCGATTCCGACCACCGGCTCCCAAAGTAAACCCCTCGACACAAAAAGACTCCAGAAGCCGTTTCAGACACTTTTCACTTGGCTAAGAAAAACATCTGAGATGGCCTCTTTTTGATAACCGTATGTCCTAGACCGCCAACTTCTGTTAGAATCCGCTCAACAGAAGATTGTTACTAAACTTGATACTGATGCCAATCCTTCTTTAGAATCTTAGCAGAGAGGAGGGAGTAGGATACTTTTTGATATTAGTTACTTGTTTTTGCTTTTTATAAACAGGGTGTCAAGGAAACTGGGAATCTTTGCTCATCTAAACTGAGATCTTGAGCGCGAATCTCATTTCAGATGGAAGAGTTAACGGATACCCTGCTCAAGTTGTTCTTTTTGTCACTTGAAAAAAGCATTTTCTTGAGGTATCCTTAGCTAAGGATATGCTTTGTTAACAATGAATGAGTGTCCTTCAGAAGCATGTGATTGAGCAATGATGGTTGGTTTTCCATCGCTCTTCAAACACGCTCTGAGAAGTTAGATGACATTTTCTCAAATTTATGAAATATATGAAAATAACCTTATAAGTATAAAAGGGGGTATTATCATGGACCGTTTTCATTCTAATGATGACCAGAAACCACATTCTCCTGATTCACAAGCTTCGGCATCATCTCACCCTGTTCGCCAGAGGGAACTTCTGTTCAGGAATATGAGTGAAGAGGAATTTCTGAAAGGCTCAAGGATCCCTAGGTATAGGCCAGATGCATATCCAAATCGCAAAGGACTCAGTCCTAGCGAACAATATGTGGAGATGAGGCAAAAGACGTTCGAGAAAACACATGCATCTTTACAGGTCTTTTGGAGGGATCTCTCTGATACGCTCGATCCCTACATTTCTGTTCAACACGATCTTACCAATGTTCCCCCAGTTACTGATCCAAGGTCCCCAACAATAGAAAGATTGCAAGAAATGCGTGATCTAGCGAGGAGCTTACCTGAAAGGCTTACCCGTTTGGCTAAGAAGTACGGCATTTCACAGCAAAATTTCGAAAGTTATGCTAAAGAGAAAATACAATCAATGAAAGATGTGATAAGTACAATGAAGATAATGGGTGCTTCCAAAGAGGTAATGTCTATGGAAGAAAACCTCCAACCTCATGAAAACAATTATACCTTGTTGCTAGATAAAAAATCTTTAGTTAGTGATTTAACAACATTAGAAGGAAATATAAGGGAGCTATTAGATCAAATATTCGATGTGGCAAAGATGAAAGTAGCATGGACTATTACAATAAAAAAAAGTCTTTTTACATGGATTGATAGTAGATCCCAAGAATCTCCGTCAGCATTGATAGGGAAATCTCTTGAATATGGAACTCTTAAAACGTCTTTTTCAGATCTTCAGCAATATTCTGAGGAAATGGAACGTTTTGGCAAGAATAAGAATACAACTAATGAGAACACTCAAGAAATTGGTTCTCAAAAAGATAAAATCTTAGGTCATGCATTACGTATACATAGAGAATTTAATGAAAAATATCAAGCATTTAATGAAAATCACCTAAAAAATCCTATGCCTGAAATTACAGAAGAATGGAGAAAAGAAGGGAGAAGTGTGTTTGAACGTACAAAAGATCAGATAATCAAACGCGAGAAAGAAGGCATGGTTAGGTCTGTGATAGAGCGTAGCTGGAAATCTTTTTATACGTACACTATAGGAAAGCTAAATCACCCAGACAGCTATAGAGCCCCCATTTTTAAGGCACTGATGAGAGATAAACTCCTAAAAGGGAACGAGAATGATTACTATGTGGTATTGATGTATCCTAAACTTCCATACAATATGACGAACGAAGCCTACGCTGCATTTCTGTCATATAAATCTAGACCTCTTATAGCTTATGTGAATCCAATAGAGGGAGTAGTAGTCAATGTTCAGGCAGACAGAGAAACAGAAAAGAAATGGAGAGATGAGTGGTTTCCAAAGGATCCCAAGCCAGAAGAAATGCCCAGAAGACAAGAATGGCTTGAAAAAATCAAGCGGCAGTTAGAGATTAAAGATATCCCCAAAGCGTATTTAGAGCCATTACATCCATCAGATCTTTCAATACTAGCATACCTATTAGTAGTAGAAAGCGAACACGAAGGAAACCAGTTGCAAAGTGATGATCAGGATCCGGATAAACTACGCTTTCGTGGCCCCGATGCACGCTCCCTCTTATCAGCAAATGACTTATCTCCTGTCCCTCTCACAGAAATGGTAGGAGCACACATCGAGAATCCAGAGATTGAAGCAAAGCTTCTTAAGTATAAGAAAGCAGGAGAAATGACGGTTTTCGAGCGTGGGGAGGAAGGATTCGATCTTGTCATGGCTACCCACTGTGGCCGAGGAGGATCACTCATGCACTTTAGCCATCCAGACATAGTCGGGGAAATCGACTGTGTTGGGATATATACAGAACCAGATTCGGGTCTCCTAAACATCAAAATCTTTCTCAATTCAAGCAAGAAGTCTGATGCATAGCCATCTACACCTTCGCAGGATAGAGAAAGCTGTACTCTCATTGCGCGGCAAGCTGCGGGGAATTAGACCCACTCTTGGATTAAATATTTATTAATATACTTAAGCAGGGTGTCCGTTAACCCTTCCATCTGAAATGAGATTCGCGCTCAAGATCTCAGTTTAGATGAGCAAAGATTCCCAGTTTCCTTGACACCCTGTTAAGGTTATTCGAGAACCCTGAATAAGTTCCAGCTGTGCCATCTTTCAGGTCCAAGCCAGCGGAGGGCATGTGCTGGGACGATTGAGAAACCGTGTCCTGGAGAAGCCGTGTGACTACCTGCTGGATGGGTCCTACTTGACCTGGATCTATCAGGACCAAGATCATCAGCGTGGGGAGCGCATGCTGACGAACCAGTCCTTTCTCGACGGCTTGACGGTCACGTTCATCAAAGAAATTGCTCCCCAGATCTTGATAGGGCTTCTGTTCAAGCAGCACATGGTAGATGGCCTTGCCCCCACAGAAAATGACGCACACCCTGTTCTTTCCCTCTTTGCAGGACTTTTGCCAGCCCTCACTAAAAAGTGGGTGATTCACAGCTGACCATTTACAGCATCGGGCGGATGGAAATTATGGTATAGGTCGTTTCACCACGAGGGGTAGCGACAATTACCTCATCACCTTCTTTATGTTCCAGTAACGCTCTTCCCACTGGCGACTGGTCTGAGATCAAACCTGCCTTAGGATCGGCCTCAAATGTCTCAACGATTTTGTAGGTACGACGGGCACCAGTCTCAGTCTCTAATTCGACCTCCATGCCAATACCTACAGTGAGTGGCCCGACTTGGGTGGTATACATATCCGGCGTCATAATCTCTGAGAGCGCCAGTCGCCGTTCCAGCTCTAAGACCTCTCCTTCAAGCTTGGACTGCTCAGCCTTTGCATCTTCATAGGCACTGCTCTCACTAATATCACCAGCTTCTTTGGCTTCATGAATATAATCAGCGACCTCTCGGCGCTTTACGTTGCGCAGATAATCCAGTCGCTCCTTCATCTTCGCAAAGCCCTCTGGCGTTAAGCGATATACCTTGCGATCAGACTTCGGATCACTACTCTGTCCACTGATACTCATAACAATATTCCTCCTCGTAATAAGGCTCTCGACCCTTTACCTTGTCAGGTCTTCTCAGGTTATTTGCCTCTGATTAACTATTTGTTCCTTACAATGACAATCCATCGTTCTTTTACTCCCAATCTCAATTTTTTCTCTCTATCCATCGGTTGAATGATGGTACACCCAAAGAAATTTTCACAGGAATGCCCACCCTGTATTCATCAAACACCAGCCTGTGGATACCCCTTCATACATGGGGCATGCCGTGATCTAGCGGATTACATCGCAATCTAATCTAACACTCCTCCTCGTGGTGAGACTCTCGACTTTTGCCTTGTTAGCTGTGATCGGAAGTACTCAATACACGTGAGGGAGATTATACGTTGTGAATTACGCAACGTCAAGTAATTTGTCCACCATTTTTATCGCTCTGCCACAATTTGTGTCGACCTTTCCATTCATCCTCGGTAAATAATGCACCAAACCAGCACTAGGAGTACGGCAAGCGCGAAGTATTGATAGTCAACCCGATGGGGACACCTCAAGGCGCACGGTAAATCGCGTTGAGCAGTCACCTCGCGGGGGACGACGGGCACGATAATCTCATCCCTCACCAGAAAGATTTTCTTTTTTCCGGGCAATAAAGCGGAAAAGTTTTGCGCCACACACAGCACAGGTTCCCTCTATAGCGGGGCGTCCTTTTTTGGTAGTCACCTTCCTGGCCCCCTGGATCGGCTGCTTCTGACGGCACTTAACACAGTATGCCTCTGCCGCTTCGAGCACTAACATGCTGTTCTCAGCCTCCACCTCAGCCTCAATGGGTTTATTCCCCAGCTCGACATTAGGAGATAAGACAGGTGTCACTCCACTCTCTCCAACGGATGCAGGTTTTATGCCCTCGGCCTCAATGGGTTTATTCTCCGGCTCGACATCGGGCAATAAGACAGGTGCCACTCCACTCTCTCCAACGGATGCAGGTTTTATGCCCTCGGCCTCAATGGGTTTATTCTCCGGCTCGACATCGGGAGATAAGACAGGTGCCACTCTACTCTCTCCAACGGATGCAGATTTTACTCCTTCATTATCCTCCTTCTTCATTTTCCGGTCTAGAACATGCTTTATCAAACGCCACACAACAAGACAAGAACTAAGCAAAACAATGATAAGAAGTTGAAAGGCTGTACCACAATATTGCTTGATTCGATGCATAGCTACCCTCCTTACAGCACTCAGCCAAGAAAGCCCCGTCGCTTAATCTTATCATTACTCACAAGTCTTTGGGGGTGCCTGTAGAAGGGATAAGAGGATCGTTATCTAAACACCTGTCCCTTGATTTGACAGAAGAGGGATAGAATGCAAGCCTCTAGTAATTCTACACGAAGCAGTCTATAATAGGGCCGTCAAGACCAATCTTGTGATGTATAAGACCTCTTCCGATCCCCGCATTCAACGAATTTGAAGGAGTAACTGATGCCTACTCTTGTCGTATCATTGGTAATCACTGCGATTCTGGCCTACCTTTGGGGATCACTCCCCGCTGGATACTGGATGGGGAAGTTGCTGCGTGGCAGAAAATTTGACATTCGTCAGCATGGCAGCCATAAAATTGGCGCTGCTAATGTGCAGCGTGTACTTGGGACTATTCCCGGGCTGATTGTGCTCTTTTTCGATATTTCCAAGGGTGTCGTCCCGGCACTGCTAGCAACATTTGTGCCATTCTTCTATGGGGGGGGCTGGGGAATACTAGTGGCAGGTCTAGCAGCATTGCTAGGACATTGCTTTCCTATCTTTATTGGTTTTAGAGGTGGCCGGGGTGTTATGACTGAGGGCGGGGTCATTCTCGTTATTTCTCCACTGATATTCGTCATTGGTATCGGTACGGGTGTGGTCACGATTGGTATCTCGCGTTATGTTTCGCTTGGTTCTCTCATCGGTAATTTGGTAACTCTGGCGTGTGGCATTGCCTTCTACGTGATTGGTCTCGCCCATCCCGACTTTTTTGCACGAATAAGCTTGCCCCAGATGTTGTATGCGGTGATCGCACCTACGTTTGTCGCCATCCTCCACGCCGACAATATTGCCCGTCTGCTAAAAGGGACGGAGCGTAAGATTGGTAAGAAGACTACTACCGAAAACGAGCCCAGCACAGAGAGCATAGCATCTCACCCAGGGGAACAGCCGACGCGATAGAGTGCACGTAGCTTTTTTTGCACATAGACCCCTGCCACCCTACCCACGGACGCGCTGAAGCGGGTCCGTACACTTTCAGGCGCTAAAGCGCTTCAAGTGGAGCAACCATTTTCTCCAATATGGTGCATAAGATGACAAAAGGGCTTTAGCCCGAGTCAGCGTACGGACCAGCTTCAGCGCGTCCGTCGTGTGATAGCACACTCAGTGCAAAAATCCTACGCACACCCGGCGTGATAATGGTCTTTGACAAATGAACTAGCCAACCCTGTCACAACTTTGAGTGTTCCTTCTTGTCTTCCTGGAATAGCCAGCGAGCGCCGATGAGGTATTCAATGCCAGAGAAGATTGTCCAGATGGTCGCCAGAATCACTAGCACATCGGCAACCAGAAGCAGTATTTCACCACCACTCATTGTTTGATTGTTTAAGGTGAGCATGAGAGGAAAAAGTGAGAGTCGGTGGGCTCCCAGACTTTTTGCTAGCAGCAAACCCCCGACAGCAAGTAACGTTACAAAAGTTTTCTGTTTACCCCATATACCAGCAGGGATGACCCGACCCCTTACCGAGGCCATGGAGCGCAAACCCGTGACGACGAATTCGCGAGTAATAATGATGGCAACAATCCATGCTGGCACCTGTCCAATCTGCACCATAGCAATCAGAATGGAAGTGACAAAGACCTTGTCAGCCGTTAGATCTAGAAAGACTCCCAGGGAGGAGACCACTTTGAAGCGGCGTGCCAGATAGCCGTCCAGATAATCCGTGACGGAGGCAAAGAAAAATATCACGGTCGCCACTAGAAATGCCCAGGGTTGATTGATTAGCACCAATATAAATACAACGACTGTTGCAACGAGCCGACTCATACTTAATATGTTCGGGAGATTCCGCATGTGTGCTGCCTTTCAAAACACGTGAATAGAAACTTCCCAGTTATTGTACACCATATGGTTTCTCCTACGCTGCATATCCTAGGTCTTAGGAGTTTCGTCGTCTTTTTTCTTCATCAAGCAACCCCCACCCCACCCCACGGACGCGACCTGTGCCCTTCATGGGTATAAATCGGGTCCCTACTTCTACTCGCAATAAATTGCGATTGAAGAGCAATAATTGTACGATCTTGGTGCTTTTTTTGCATGTAATGTTTAGTTAATTTGATACGCTGTACCGGATGGTACAGCCACGCTGACAATTCATTGAGTGAAAGGTTGCTAAATTCTATTTATCATATATTTCCGGATTTTTTCATTAATAGATCTTAAATCGCAATTTATTGCGTGTGTTGTAGAGACCCGATTTATCGCGTCCGTGGAGGCGGGGCGGGGTGGAGCAATACGCAAAGGTAGAGATACTCTATAATAGGGTTAGGCAAGAGGGAAATTTCGCTGGAAAAAATCAAGCTATCATCAAGGGGGAACAAGCAATTAGAAATGAGGAAAATGTGAGAAGACCGCAGCTCTCTTCAGACCAGCGCCAGTACAACCTGTCTAGATAACGCAAACATCGATGTGCTTGTCATTGGCGGTGGAGTGACAGGTGCAGGCGTAGCATTGGATGCGGTGGCTCGCGGCTACCGAGTCGCACTAGTGGAAAAAGCAGATTTCGCCAGTGGCACCAGTAGCAAGTCTACAAAGCTCATTCATGGTGGCATTCGCTATCTACCCAACTTTGATTTTGCCTTGGTGCACGAAGCTTTAATTGAACGTGGCCTCCTACTGGGTAATGCGCCGTTCCTGATTCATCCCCTAGCATTTGTGCTACCTATATACAATGGCGAGCGTCATCCGGTCGGACTTCCTTTCACACTGCCTAGGGGATTTGGACTGAGTAAACTATTGGACTGTGGCCTCTGGCTCTACGACGTAATGGCTGGCCGCAATAATATCGACCATCATCGCCGCTTAAAGCGTGAAGAGGTCTTACAGCGAGCACCCACTCTTCTACCCAATGGGTTAAAGGAAGGTTTTCTTTACTACGATGCCCAGACCAATGATGCACGCCTGACCATCTCCTTACTACACACAGCCGCAAACTATGGTGCAATGATTGCCAACTACGCCGAAGTTACCTCGTTTCTTACAAAGCAAGGCAGGATAAATGGAGTACGTATCTATGATCTTATCGGCAAGCAGGAGTTCTCTATACATGCTCGGCATATTGTCAATGCAACTGGCATCTTCTCCGAGCAGGTCGAGGCACTGGCAGGTAGAGAGCCACAGGTACAGATTGAGCCAAGCAAAGGGATACATCTGGTTTTCGCACGTGAAGACCTGCCGATCGGCGATAGCGCAGTCGTGCTGCCAGAGACTGATGATAAACGCATCCTCTTTATCGTACCCTGGCAATCTCGCGTCATTTTTGGCACAACTGATACAGGCACGGGCGACCTGGATCATCCAGTGGCAACCAATGATGACATCGCTTACCTCCTGAACCACCTCAATCGTTATCTCACTACACAGCTCACGCAAGAGCATATCGTGAGCATCTATGCAGGTTACCGCCCCTTGCTGAAGGCACGCAGTACGCGCCACTCAAATATGCAACTCTCGCGTACCCACGCAGTCCTAGAAAGTCCAACCAAACTGGTTTCGATTGTTGGCGGCAAGCTCACAACGTATCGGCGTATGGCTCAGGACACGGTAGATATTCTCAGCAAGCGTGACGGCTCTAAACTCGTCCATCCAACCCGTAATCTTCCTCTGCATGGGAGCGTCGGCTGGTACACAGCAAAGCAAGCGCTAGAACATGATGCAGAAGCACTAGGACTAGCACCAGATATCATCGCTCAACTCGGGCAAAGCTATGGAACAGAAATGCGCAATGTACTAGATCTAGTTGCCAGCAACACATCACTAGCAGAACGACTCATCAACGACCTTCCCTATATCAAGGCACAGATTGTACATGCCTGCCGATACGAAATGGCTTTGACGCCCCATGACGTACTCGCACGTCGGACAGCTATCACGCTGGAGGACCGCCGACGTGGGCTAGACATTGTTGATGAGGTGACAGCACTAATGGCAAAAGAATTGGGCTGGACACAGCAAGAACAACAATTACAAGCTGAAACGTACCGCACTGTGATAAAGCGAAGTATGGCATGGGAGAGGTGAAGTCCTTGCGGGACTTGCATATCCTTGGTATACTAGCAAGGATATACCTGCCAAGTTGGGTAATACCCCAAGCAGTAAAATACGTACAGGGAAGCAAGTATTATGTGCAGTGGAAAGCCTCGTGGAGAGGGAAGTTATGAAGATAGCAAAGCTCTTCTTTCCAGGCATTTATGAGGATGCCTATGTGTACATGGGAAGACTTTTTATCCTCACTGAGCAAAGAACTATTCTTGTCTATGATCTTGATAAACTGGTGAACTCTTTAGAACAAGATTCTGAAAAACGAGTTTCTGGGAGTTTGCCAATACCAACATATATGTTTTCCCGCAATGACTGGCTCTCTAGTAGCCAATTTAAATCCCTATTCATGCTACTTGTTCAGCAATAGTGCTCTGCTGAGCATACTTTAACTATACAACTTTAACGGCCACGATAATATCGCGCTTCTTAATGACACGATCCACTGCATGTTCAAATTGTGTATACGGAGGATCGCTGCGTACTTGGAGCTGTGTGTGCATTTGAATTAATTCCATCATTCCTGTACGCTTTATGCGTGTTGCATTCCAAGCCAGTGCAATCGTGCCGCCGGGGAGCAACATCTGTTCCCAGATGGGCAGCGAGCGACTGAGCAGATCCGAAATCTCACCAAAGTGTTGGATGCCATATGGTAAGTCGCCGACAATGGCATGGACGCGAGGTCCTCCCGCCACCTCGCGCATGTGCAGATTGGCGGCACTACAATCACCATGAACCAGCACAAGATGGCGTGTATCGCCTTTAGGCCCAACCTCGAACTGATAACGTCGTCCGGCTTTACGAGCACGTTCATCTACTTCTCTAAAGTGAATATGCTCACCTTCCAGGTATTGACGGATAAATACTGCTGTAGTTTCAACATCCTGGCGTTCAAGTTCAATGCCAAACGCATCATATCCGGAGGCAAGCGCGACAAAGAGCATCGTACCCCCACCAGCTAGAGGATCAAGGATTCTGATCCGCTGGGTAGAGCATCCAACATAATTTCCGGCAAATAGTGCCACATTCAGTAGCACACGGGTAAAGATCTCGTTCGTTTTCCCTTTGTAGCGGCGTACTTCTGCCATTTCCAGCGGCACAAACGATGTGAATTGTGGTTCTACCGGGCGCAGGAGAGGTCCCAGCACATCGCCAATCTGTTCGAAATACTCATAGACTTCGCTAATAGCTCCCAGACGATAAAGGATTTTTACTGTCGTCGTGTCTGAGAGACAGGCATTATCGACCGTGGCTAGTAAATAACTCTGCCCCGCCAGAGTGATAGGCTGCACCTCGTGAATCATCGTATACAGTGGGCTAGCAAGTAATTCGGGAACAGCCAGTGAAGCGGTCAAGTGCGCATATTGCGTACTGCGTTGTGGTGTGATTTTGAGAGCCAGCTGCATATTGACCTTTCCAAATGAACTCCAAGACATTAAAATAACAATAGCACAAAGGAATCCAAAATAACCAGAAGCATCCTGGAGGATATGTATGCATATCGTTACCGTGGCAGAAATGAGGGAACTGGAGGCGCAAGCCGAGCACCAGTATGGACTTACCTCACCGATCCTAATGAATAACGCTGGGAAAAGCGCGGCAGACATTTTTGAACAACATCTGGCCCCCCACCAGAGCATGGATGGCCTTGAAGTACTCTTCCTGATCGGCCCTGGCAACAATGGAGGAGATGGCATGGTCATGGGCAGGCACCTGAAGGGGTCTGGAGCCATAGTCCATTACTACCATTGGAAAGAACACAAACTGACAGCCAACGGACAGGAGATCTCCCCAGCAGAGACGGAAGCCAGGTTCGAAGCGCTGATCCAGAGGGTTGATTATATCATCGACGCATTGCTAGGCACAGGGCGCTCACGTCCACTTCCTGAGGATATGCGCAAACTACTTGCCCGTGTCCGACAGGAGCGAGAACAACGCACTGGACTACGCATTGTGGCTATTGATCTGCCGACAGGGCTCAATGCCGACACAGGTGAAGTTGATCCAGGCACAATTCCGGCTGATATAACGATTACGCTGGCCTGCCCCAAACAGGGCTTTTTCTTCTTCCCAGGTCGAGATTACATTGGCGATCTCTACATCGGCGACATCGGTCTCCCTCCCAATCTCGAACAATACCTGCCAACAGAGTTGATAACGGGCAAGCAAGTACACGCACTCCTCCCTCATCGTCCTCTCAACAGCAACAAGGGAACGTTCGGGAAAGGGATGCTATTCTGTGGCTCGCCTCCCTATCCAGGCTCAGCCTACCTAGCTGGGGTTGCTGCTGCACGTGTAGGGGGTGGATTGATCACGCTCGCCGTGACTGAGAACATGCTACCCATCTATGCAAGTTCATTCCACGAAGCCACCTTTGTTCTCCTACCAGCAGAGGAGACGGGGAGTTTTGAACGTGCGCAGACACTCATCAACCACCTGCAAGGTTATCGTGTCCTGCTGATTGGCCCGGGACTGGGACAATCTTCTAACACCCGCGAAGTCATTCTCCAAGTCCTGGAACACCTACGCTCGCAACCAGAAGACAAACGACCCCAATTGGTCATTGATGCCGATGGGCTCAACAACCTCTCGGCGCTAGAGCATTGGTGGACCCTGCTGCCCAGAGACACGGTCATTACACCACATCCTGGTGAGATGGGACGGCTGTGCCATTTTCAGTACCCACAAAACTTGCAGTACCCTCAAAACGGGTCATTGGCTGTCGCAGCAGACCAGCAACTCTTACCGGAGATCAAGGTGTCCGGTGGCGGTATCGATCGTTTGGATCTGGCACGACAAAAGGCCCATGAGTGGCAGGTAAACCTTGTTCTCAAAGGAGCCTGCACAATCGTCACAGAGCCGCAGGGTCACACACGCATCAACTGGCGGAGCAATCCCGCCTTGGCAACTGCCGGTACAGGCGATGTGCTTGCTGGCATGATTGCTGGCTTGCTGGCCCAGGGTATGCAACCATTCGATGCAGCCAGTGCAGCTGTCTATCTGCACACCACTGCCGCCGATCTGGCAGCACAAGAAATGAATCTCGGTCGAACTGGTTTGCTGGCATCTGACCTGTTATCGCAGATTCCGAGGGCCATGACCTATAGCGAACACGCAGAGATATGATTATTCAACTGCGCTCTGGCCCGCTTCGTCAATCACATTGACTGTGAGCTTAGACTCCTGGTTGGTAGCAACCTTCACTGGAACCGAGAAAGTACCCAGGCTACGGATAGGCTCAGACAAATCAATTACGCGACGATCAATTGTAATGCCCTCAGCCTCTTGAAGGGCAGATGCAACATCCTGGCTGGTGATTGAACCATACAGACGGCCCTGTCTACCGACCTTGGCTTTGAAGGTGAGTGTAATCTGAGTCAGACGCTCGGCTAAGTGCCGATTGAGTTCAGCCTGCTTCTCCAACTTGCGCTGTTCGGCTGCAATACGCTGTGAGCGATTGGCGACCAGACTTGGTGTTGC
>Ga0193728_1001255_pt1 | contig 12838 bp, 9 predicted proteins | sample U1c1metaG_FD_143037 | JGI IMG/M metagenome (GOLD analysis project Ga0193728, IMG submission 143037) | Soil microbial communities from a riparian zone of the East river system, Colorado, United States - U1c1 | ecosystem: Environmental > Terrestrial > Soil > Riparian zone | place: USA: East River...
CAGCTGCTCGGCGGCATCTGGATCCTGCAGACCTTCCCGGCCATCGTGGCCGGCCTGTACACCCGCTGGTTCAACCGCTGGGCGCTGATCGTCGGCTGGGCGGCGGCCATGGTGTACGGGACGATCGCGGCCTATAACCAGCCGGTGGCTGGCTCGCCCGGCACGCACTTCGGGGCGTCCACCGCCGTGGTCCCGGTCCTGCACCAGACGGCCTACATCGCCATCACCGCGTTCCTCATTAATCTCGTCGTCGCCGTGGTGCTGACCGCCGCGTCCCGGCTGCTGCACCTGCCCGAGGGCACCGACGAGACGCAGCCCGCCCACTACACCGCCGACCCCGAGGAGGCGCCGGTTCCTGTCCCGGTCAAGACCACCGCCCCGTAGCCGGCGGTCAGCCGGAGCGCGCCGACCACGCGCCGACCACGCGCTGAGGGAGGGCTCTGGGCGGGCGGCTGAGCCTCATGGCCGACTTCGGCGACGAACTCCTGCGCGGCCGGGGCGCCGATCAGGACCGGGCCGAGCAGGAAGCCCAGGTACCCGAGCGTGGCCACGCCCGCGATGGCCCGGCCCGGCGCCGTCGATGCCCGACATAGTGCCCTACGGCACCCGAGAGACCCGCCGTGAGCCCTCGCCCGCCCGACTTCAACCACCCGCTCAGCGGCCCGGCGAGCCATGCGGTTGGGTCACTGATGCTCGTCGGCCAGACCTTGCGGCGCCAGTCGCTGACCTCGCCGTCCGGCTCGTGCACGCTGGTCTACCAGGACGACGGGAACCTCGTCCTGTACCGCTACGACCTGGACCATGCGGTGTGGGCGAGCAACACGTACGGCACGTCCGTCGGCGAGCTGGTGTTGCAGGCCGACGGCAACCTGGTCCTGTACAACCGTGACGGGCGCGCGGTGTGGGCGACGGGCACGAACGGCCGGCCGGCCGCGCGGCTGTCCGTGCGGGACGAGGGGACCGCAGTGCTCGAGGCGGTGGACGGCTCCGAGCTCTGGTCGGCAACCATGGATATCCGCACCGGCAAGGCCGGGCATCTCTTGTCACCCGGCACCGAAATGGTCGAGCCGTACGGGGGCGGGACGGGATTTCGGTTCAAGATCCGCAACGTGAAGATCGATGGCCAGGGCGACACGGTACACGTCCGCGGAGGCGGGTCACACGAGCTCAGTTTCGATGTCCTGCATGATTGCTCGGAGTGCGGCAACGCTATCAACCAGGTGGTCGTTGGGTTGGCGGGCCAGGATCGCGCCCAGGCGTCGGTATGGAATGGTAAGCAGCGCAGCGGGGGAGGCTTGAAGGTGGTCAATTCGGGCACAGACGTCGAGGCGATGGCGGAAGATAACCCGGGTCCGGCTGAGTGGGTAAATGTGTCGTGCGACATCGTTGTTCCCGACAAGCCCGGCACCTACTCGGTTCGAGCGCGTTATGCCCAGGCATATCAGGGGCGGTTGATGACTGCCGAAGGACGTACGATTCCCCAGCCGGAATACCAGGACGTGCTGGGCTGGTGGAGAGTCGACCGTCCGGATGGGCCCGGCCCGGAATCGACCATAGGCACCATAATCGCCGAGTCTTGAGGCTGGTCCGCCCGGCAGGCGGGCGGCGCCGGCGGCGCGGGCTCAGGTCGCTCTCAGGATCTCGACCTCGGTGGCGGTCGGAACGGGCTGCTTGAACCAGCGCTCCGGGGTGTCCTCGATGAACGCGACCATGGCGTCCCGGCCGAAGAAGCTGGCCTCGATCCTCGAGACCAGCATCTCCCGGCCCGGCCCCAGCCGCACGCGGTCACCGGGCTGCACGTCCGCGGCCGGCGCACTTCTCCACGAATCCGTCATTCCGCCATCATGCCATTGCCCGGCCCGGCGCCTCAGGCGCCGGCCGCTGACCCGGCCGCTCCCGCCGCCCGGGGCCGGCCCGATTAGGAAAACAGCTTTTGCGCCGCCCTCCCCGGCCCGTCGCGGCGGGCCGACAGGCCGTGCCGGTCGAGCAGCCGCATCAGGTTGGGCTTGCGTTTCTGGTCCGCGCGGAAGAGCGCGAGGTACCCCTCGAACTCGGCGGTCGTGCCCAGCGCCTCGTGGCAGGCCCGGGCCGCGCGGAGCAGGCGGGCCGCCTGCTCGTAGATCTTGTCGCCGGTGTGCGAGCGCAGCGGCTCGATCAGCCGCCGGTACACCGCCAGGGCGTCCGCCGGCCGGGCCGCGGCGACCAGGTCGGCGAGCCGCAGCCACTGCGCGGGCGAGGTGGCGTCGGGGAACTGCCCGGCCGCGGCCCACGCCGCGTCGGCCGCGCCGTCGTCCAGCAGCGCGCCGACCAGGACCGGCCCGGCCCAGTCCAGGCCCCGCCCCGCGCCGGGGTGCGGCCCGCGCGCCTGCGCCGTCAGGAGGGCGAGCGCCTGCTCGCGCTCGGCGGGCCACCGCCCGGCGGCCGCGGCCGCCTCGCGCAGCCGCTGGTAGCCCGCCAGCGTGGCGTCAGCCTGGAATCGGTCCCGCCGCAGCGTCAGCACGTCGCCGACGGCGCCGGCCAGGTTGCCCTCGGCCCGCAGCAGCGACTCCATCAGCGGCCGGCCCGCCGGGAGCCCCGTGCTCGCGGCGACGGCGGTGATCTGCTCCCGCAGCCGCCGCAGGCCCGCGGCGCCGAGCAGGTCGGCGTAGTCGCTCAGGTCGGGCGCGATCCCGCACGGATCCAGGAGCGCCAGCCGGGCGAGGTAGTGGGCGAGCGACGCGGGCTCGGGCGGCGCCGCCTGGCAGGCGCGCAGGTGGGCGGCGAAAAGCTCGCGGGCCGCGCCGCCCACGGACCCGCCGGTGTCGTCCAGGCGGTCGAAGGCCCGGCCCAGCTCGCCGATCGCCTCGCGCGCGGCCTGGATCGCCTCCTCCCCGGCGCCGGCCCGGGCCAGGCTGTCGATCACGGCGGCGACCTCGTACACGTCAGCCGCGTACCCGCCGGCCTCGTCGTAGCCGAGGTCGCCGCCGCGGGGCGTGATCAGCTCCCTGGTCGTCCGGCGGATGGCCAGCGTGTCCCCGCTGGCCGCCGCGGCCCGCAGCTCGAAGCGCCGCCGCAGGCCGTGATCGCCGTCCAGCAGCCCGCGCAGCTCGGCCGCGAGATCCTCGCGGGACAGGGACTCAAGCCAGGCGTCCAGGCTGTCGCGCCGGGCGCGGGTCGCGCTGACCGCGGCGGCGGCGTCCGGCTCCAGCACGGCCAGCCCGACCGCGACGCAGTGCTTGCAGAAGAACCCCTCCTGGCCGAACGGGCAGGAGCAGTCCCACTGCAGTCCCGCCTCGCCGGGCACCAGGATCACCTCGTAGTCATCCGTGCCGGACACCGTGGCGGTGATCTGCGTGCCGGTGATGTCGAGGTCCGCCACCTGGCCTGCGTAACCGAGGCCGCGCTCGAACGACCTGGGTCCGGCCAGCCCCCGCAGATCGGCCTCGGTAAAGCCGGGCATTATCGGCATGCCGGCCATTCAATACCCCGGCACCGACAGTGGTCAGGAAACCAGCCGGAACGGTGCCCATTGGCTCCTCCGCCCTTCCCGGCGCCCGCGCCGCGCGCAGCTTCGGTGGGCAATCCGAGCCCTTAATGGGCCGACTTGCCCGGTTACGGCCGGGCCAATGCGCGGGCGCGGTGTTACAAGCCTGAGCTGCCGGGCAGGGGTGGTCTATGCCAGTACTGAGAGCGTTCGCGCGGCCCCTGCTAGCGTCCATCTTCGCCATCCAGGGGGGAGCGTCGCTGCTGCACCCGGAGCGGGTGGCCGAGCGGGCCGAGCCGGTGGTGCGGCCGCTCGCCGAGCGCGTGCCCGCCGTTCCGGCCGAGGCCGAGCAGGCCGTGCGCATCAACGGCGCCGTCCAGCTGGCCGGCGCCACGCTGCTGGCCCTGGGCCGGATGCCGCGGCTGTCGGCCCTGGCCATCGCCGGGACCCTGGTGCCGACGACCCTCGCCGGGCACCGGTTCTGGGAGGAGGACGATCCGCAGGAGCGGGCGCAGCAGCGCATCCATTTCCTGAAGAACCTGGCCATCCTCGGCGGCCTGCTCCTGGCCGTGGCCGACACGGCGGGCGCCCCGTCCCTGGCCTGGCGCGGCCGGCATGCGGCCGCCGAGGCCCGTCGTGACGTCGCGCGGACCAGGCGGACGGCGCGGGTCGCGGCCAAGGCCGGCGTCCGCGCGGGCCGGCTCAGCGCCCGCCGCCCGGGTCGCTGACTGACTGTTCCCGGGCGCGCTAGCGGACACCGACGGCGACCAGGCAGGCGTCGTCGCTGGTGTCGGAGCGGGCCTGGCCGAGCAGGTGATCGGCGAAGCCGTGGATGTCGGCCGCCGGCGCGGCGGCGATCAGGCGCTGCAGCGCCTCCAGGGAATCATCGATGGGCTCGTCGTGCCGCTCGATCAGCCCGTCGGTGAACAGGACGAGAGCGTCACCGGGCCGGAGCGGGAGCACCGCCTCGGTGAAGCGGGCGTCCGGGTCGGCCCCGAGCAGGACGCCCTCGGGGAGCGGGAGGATCTCGGCGGCCCCGTCCCGGACTAGCACCGGGGGCAGGTGGCCGGCCCGGGCCCAGCGCAGGGACCGGGTCTGCGGGTCGAACAGGCCGCACACGGCCGTGCCGATGATGCCGTCGGTGAGGTGGAACGCGATCTTGTTCAGCCAGTCGAGCAGCTCGGCCGGGCCGGCCCCGGTGATGGCCAGGCCGCGCAGGCAGTTGCGCAGGGCGACCATGCCGGTGACGGCGTCGATGCCGTGCCCGGCGATGTCCCCGACCGCGAGGAAGATCTGCCCGCCCGGCAGCGGGACGGTGTCGTACCAGTCGCCGCTGACCAGGCTGCCCGGCCCGGCCGGGCGGTACCGGGCGGCCACGTCCAGGCCGGGGGTCGGCACCGGGACGGCGGTCCGCGGAGTGATGGCCCGCTGCAGCCGCAGCGCCAGCCGGTGCTCCTCCGCGGCCCGTTCCTCGGTGTCGGCGAGCCGGTCCCGGGTGGCGGCGAAGGCCACCTGGGTGTGGTAATCGGCGGATACGTCCTGGTAGGCGCCGCGCACGGCGATCAGGGTGCCGGCCCGGTCGGTGACGGGCTCGGCGAAAGCGCGCATCTGCCGGATGCTCAGGTCATCGGTGCGGATGACCCGGAACGCGGCGGCGGCCTCCCGGTTCTCCTTCAGCAGGGCATCCCGGAAGCCCGCCGCGACCGCGACGTCGTCGGCGGGAACGTGGGCATCGAGCTCGGCGATCGGCACGGGCGCGCCGGGGGCCTGGCCGAACAGCGCGAACGTCGCATCGGTCCACAGGACCTCCCCGGTGAGCAGGTTCTCCTCCCAGCCGCCGATCCGGCCCAGCCGCTGGGCCTGCTGGAGCAGGGCGGTGAGGCGCTCGACCTCGTCGGCCTGCCGCCAGGCGATGACGACCCCGTCGTAGAGCGGGGTGACCCGCACCTCCAGCACGGGCGCGGCGATGCCGTCGCCGACCGGGGTACTGATCACCGCGCCGGAGATGGCCTGCGGCTCGCCGGTGGCCAGGACCGCGGCGGCGATGTCGAGCAGGCCGCCGGGCAGCGCGGCCGCCGGGTACACCTCCAGCAGCGGCCGCCCGGCCAGGTCCGCGGGGGCCCGGCCGGCCGGGTCGCTGAACTCGTCGCTGAGGTAGCGGATCTGCAGGTCGGCCAGCGCCCCGCGATCGTCGGTGACGGCGTCGGCGAACAGCGCGGAGCCGGGCAGGCTGTCCAGGAGGGCGAAGGCCCACGACGCGCGCCGGTCGGCCGCGAACCCGCCGCGCCCCGCCCGGACACCCAGGGCCTGGGCGGACACGTCCGCGAGCGAGGCGAGCAGCCGGCGCAGCGCGTCGGAGAACTCCGCGATGGCCTCCCGCCAGCAGATCTCGATGGCGCCGGGGGCGGCCGCCGCGCCCGGCAGCGAGAGAACCGCCCGCGCGCCCGTCGGCCACCGGCCGATCGCGGGCGCGGGCTCGCCGGCCGGCCGGCCGGCCGGCCACCAGGAATCCAGCCCGCTGTGGGCGGCCCGCTGGGCCGCGGTGTCCATATCCGGGTGAATCCGGCGCCACCGGCTGGCCTCCCGCGGCCCGAAGCCGGCCTCGCCGACCAGTTCCAGGCCGCCGTCGGGCTCGGCCAGCCACAACGCCACCGCGACCGCGCCGACCGGGGCCAGGGCCTCCTCCAGCAGGGCGGCGGCGACCTCGTCGCCGTCCTGCGCGAATTCCGCCGCGGCCGCGGCCTGGGCGGTGCGGGCGGCGTGCTTGTCCCCGGCTTTCTCGTCCCCGGCTTTCTCGTCCTCGGCGCCCGCGGCGGCGCCCCCCTCAGCCGCGGCTGACGGGAGCGGGCCGGCCCGCTCCTGGCCGGACGGGGCCTGGCCCGCGATCTGGGCCGCGAGGTCGGGAACGCTCGTGTTCGAGTCCTCCGACAGGCGGAGAAGCTGCTCCTGGGCCTGCGCCGGGGAGCAGCCGAGCTGGGCCATGAGGATGCCCCGGGCGAGGTCGACCACCGAGCGGGACGCGGCTTCCGCCTGCATCCGGTCGAGGTCGTGCCGCTGCCGCGCTATCAGCGCGCTCAGCCGACGGAACTCGCCGCCGCCGGGTGCCGTCACGATAGCTGGACCCTCCCTGGGCCGGCTCAGGGGCCGGACATCCACGTTACCCTTCGCGGCAGGTGCTCAACCCATTATTTTTGCCTCATTAGCCCAGCCTGACAGTATCGATCCGAGGGAACCGGATGCCATGGGACTGGAAGGCATGGAGGAATCCGTCATGGAGAACGCCGGGCTGAGCGGCCAGCCCGCTGACCCACGGCTGCAACTGCTGCTGGAGGGCCTGACCGCGGTGCGCGGCGGCGACTTCAGTACCCGCCTGCCCCATACCGGCGATCCGCTGATGGACGAGATCGCCTCCGTCTTCAACGGCATGACCGACCAGATTGCCCTGTTCACCTCGGAAGTCACCCGGGTGGCCCGGGAGGTCGGCACCGACGGCAAGCTCGGGGGCCAGGCCCAGGTCCCCGGCGTGGCCGGCACCTGGAAGGACCTCACCGACTCGGTGAACGCCATGGCCGGGAACCTCACCGGCCAGGTCCGGGACATCGCCCAGATCGCCACCGCCGTGGCCCGGGGCGACCTGACCCGGAAGATCACCGTGGACGTCAAGGGCGAGATGCAGGAGCTGAAGGGCACCCTCAACACGATGGTCGACCAGCTGTCGGCCTTCGCCGACGAGGTCACCCGCGTGGCCCGCGAGGTCGGCACGGAGGGGCGCCTCGGCGGCCAGGCGCAGGTCCCGGGGGTCGGCGGGACCTGGCGCGACCTCACTGACTCGGTGAACTTCATGGCCGGGAACCTCACCAGCCAGGTCCGGAACATCGACCTGGTGGTCACCGCCGTCGCCCAGGGCGACCTGTCGAAGAAGATCGACGTCGACGCGCGCGGGGAGATCCTGGAGCTCAAGACCACCATCAACACGATGGTCGACCAGCTCTCGTCGTTCGCGGCCGAGGTCACCAGGGTCGCCCGCGAGGTGGGCAGCAAGGGCCGGCTGGGCGGCCAGGCCGAGGTCGAGGGAGTCTCCGGCACCTGGAAGCGGCTGACCGAGAACGTCAACGAGCTGGCCGGGAACCTGACCCGCCAGGTGCGGGCGATCTCCCAGGTCACCAGCGCCGTGGCCACCGGGGACCTGACCCGGTCCATCACCGTCGAGGCCGAGGGCGAGGTGGCCGAGCTCAAGGACAACATCAACGCCATGGTCCAGTCCCTGCGCGAGTCGACCAAGGCCAACGACGAGCAGTACTGGCTCAAGACCAACCTGGCCCGGATCGCGGGCCTGCTGCAGGGGCACCGGGACCTGATCGCGGTCGCCGAGGTGATCATGGATGAGCTCATCCCGCTGGTCGGCGCGCAGCACGGGACGTTCTTCATCGCCGACGACACCAGCGACGGCATCGTGCTGCGCCTCATCGCCGGCTATGGCCTGCGGGCCGGCCTCGACGCGCCGGGCCAGTTCCGGCTGGGCCAGTCCCTGATCGGCCAGGTGGCCAAGACCCGGGTGCCCATCGTCGTCACCGATGCCCCGCCCGACTACGTCAAGATTTCCTCCGGCCTGGGCGAGGCCGCCCCGGTCAGCCTCATCGTGCTGCCGGTCGTCTTCGAGGGCCGGGTCCTCGGCGTGATGGAGGCAGGCTCGTTCAACAAGTTCACCCAGGTGCACCAGGACTTCCTGGAGCAGCTGATGGAAGCCATCGGGACCAGCGTCAACACGATCATCGTGAACTCCCGGACCGATGACCTGCTCCTGGAGTCGCAGCGGCTGGCCGGGGAGCTGCAGGCCCGCACCGGCGAGCTGCAGGTCCGGCAGGAAGAGCTGCAGCGCTCGAACGCGGAGCTGGAGGACAAGGCCGCCCAGCTGGCGCAGCAGAAGCGCGACATCGAGATCAAGAACACCGAGATCGAGCAGGCCCGGCAAGAGATCGAGGAGCGGGCCCGCCAGCTGGACCAGGCGTCCCGCTACAAGTCCCAGTTCCTCGCCAATGTGTCCCATGAGCTGCGCACCCCGCTCAACAGCCTGCTGATCCTGGCCCGGCTGCTGGCCCAGAACCCGGCCGAGAACCTCACGCCCAAGCAGGTCGAGTACGCGAACGTCATCCACTCGTCCGGGTCGGACCTGCTGCTGCTGATCAACGACATCCTGGACCTGTCCAAGGTGGAGGCGGGCAAGCTCGAGATCCACCCGGAGCTGTTCGCGCTGCGGACCCTCGTCGAGGACCTGCGCACCGTGTTCGAGCCGCTGGCGGCGGACAAGCAGCTGCGCTTCGCCGTCGTGAGGGCCGACGACGTCCCGGCCGAGCTCGTCACCGACCGGCAGCGGCTCCGCCAGGTCCTGCACAACCTGCTGTCGAATGCGCTGAAGTTCACCCAGAACGGGGAGGTCGTGCTGCACATCGAGCTGGCCCGGCCCGCCGGCGAGGGCGGCGCGATCGGCTTCTCGGTGACCGACACCGGCATCGGCATCTCCGACGACAGCCTGAAGACCATCTTCCAGGCCTTCCAGCAGGGCGACGGGACCACGAGCCGCCGCTACGGCGGCACCGGCCTCGGGCTGGCCATCAGCCGGGAGGTCGCGGCCCAGCTCGGCGGCCGGATCACCGCGCACAGCCAGCCGGGCAGCGGCAGCACCTTTACCCTCTACCTGCCGGTCAGCTACCGCGCGCCCACGTCGAGCAGCGGTGTGCCCATCGGCACCGCGACCATCGGCACCGCCCCCATCGGCACCGCCCCCATCGGCACCGCGCCCAACGGCGCGCTGCCCAGTGGCGCGGTCCCCAACGGCGCGGTGCCGGCGGTCGAGGCCGAGCCGGTCCAGCCCGCCGCCCCGCTGGCCGCGCAGCTGCCCGCCAGGGTCGGGCCGCACGAGCGCCTGCGCGGCCGGAAGGTGCTGATCGTCGACGACGACCTGCGGAACGCATTTGCCATCACCAGCATCCTGGAGCTCTACGGGCTCACCGTCATCCACGCGTCCAGCGGCCACCAGGGCATCGAGGTGCTGCGCTCGGGCCGCGACATCGACCTCGTCCTCATGGACGTGATGATGCCCGAGATGGACGGCTACGCGACGACGGCCGCCATCCGCGAGATGCCGCCGCTGGCCGACCTGCCCATCATCGCGGTGACGGCCCGGGCCATGCAGGGCGACCGGGGCAAGAGCCTCGCCGCCGGGGCCAGCGACTACGTGACCAAGCCCGTCGACACCGAGGAGCTGCTGGCCTGCATGGAGCGCTGGCTCGGCGCCCCGCCCCCGGTTCGTTCCTGATCGCCACCCATCGCCACTACGATGTGCGGGTGAGCGAACTCGAAACTACGGCGTTCCGCTCGGCCCTGGAGGTCATCGGGGCCGTGGAGCCGCGGGTGGCCGACGCCATCCGGGCCGAGCTGGCTGACCAGCGCGCCTCCCTCAAGCTCATTGCCAGCGAGAACTACGCCTCGCCGGCGGTGCTGCTGGCGATGGGCAACTGGTTCAGCGACAAGTACGCCGAGGGCACGATCGGCCGCCGGTTCTACGCGGGCTGCCAGAACGTCGACACGGTCGAGGCGCTCGCCGCCGAGCACGCGCGGACGCTGTTCGGGGCGCCGCACGCGTACGTCCAGCCGCACTCCGGCATCGACGCCAACCTGGTTGCCTTCTGGGCGGTGCTCATGCAGCGGGTGGAGCACCCCGCGCTGGAGCTGCTGGACCGCCGGACCGTCAACGACCTCGACGACGAGCAGTGGGCCCGGCTCCGGGCCGACCTGGGCAACCAGCGGATGCTCGGGATGTCGCTGGACGCCGGCGGCCACCTCACCCACGGGTTCCGGCACAACATCTCCGGCAAGATGTTCGACCAGCGCAGCTACGGCACAGACCCGGCGACCGGCCTCATCGACTACGGTGCCCTGCGCGAGCAGGCCCGCGACTTCCGGCCGCTGATCATCATCGGCGGGTACTCGGCGTACCCGCGGCTGGTGAACTTCGCCATCATGCGCGAGATCGCCGACGAGGTCGGGGCCACGCTCATGGTCGACATGGCCCACTTCGCCGGCCTGGTCGCGGGCAAGGTACTCACCGGAGACTTCGACCCGATCCCGTTCGCCCAGGTCACCACCACCACCACGCACAAGTCCCTGCGCGGGCCGCGCGGCGGCATGGTGCTGTGCGACGCCGACCTCGCCGAGTTCGTCGACAAGGGCTGCCCGGCCGTGCTCGGCGGCCCGCTGGCGCACATCATCGGAGCCAAGGCCGTGGCGCTGGCCGAGGCCGCGACGCCGGAGTTCCGCGACTACGCGGGCCGCATCGTGGAGAACGCGAAGGCGCTGGCCGACGGCCTGCTCCGCCGCGGGGCCACGCTCGTCACCGGCGGCACGGACAACCACCTCGTGCTCCTCGACGTCTCGTCCTTCGGGCTGACCGGCCGGCAGGCCGAGTCGGCGCTGCTCCAGTCCGAGATCGTCACCAACCGGAACTCCATCCCGCACGACCCCAACGGCGCCTGGTACACCTCCGGCATCCGGATCGGGACGCCGGCGCTGACCACGCGCGGCCTGGGCCCGGCCGAGATGGACGTGATCGCGGACCTGATGGTGACGGTCCTCACGGAGACCTCGCCCGCCACCACGTCCAAGGGCGTCCCGTCCAAGGTCAGCTACGAACTGCCGGACAAGGTCGCCGAGCGGGTCGCCCGCCAGGCCACCGAGCTCGTGTCGGGCTTCCCCCTGTACCCCGGGGTCGACCTCAGCTAGCGCGTGTTTCACCAAGCGGGTCCGGTGCGGTGGCGCCGCAGCCCGCGACCCAGGCGCCGCAGCCCGCGACCCAGGCGCCGCAGCGGCCGCGCTCGCCACTCCGGCGCGTGCCGCTGGCCTCCGGCGCCGGGCTGGAAAGCCGCCGCGATCGCGGGAACCACCCCGGCTGCACCGCCGCCCGTCCCGGAGTCGCTGGTCCGGGCATCATGCGCACCGCCAGCATCACGCGTACGGGCTGGCCGTGGCCGGCCCGGAGTCCTTCATGATCGAGGGAAGATTGCTCACCCCAGGATGTGAGCAATCTTCCCACGATCATGGCCAGCCCCGGACAGGCGTGACGTGCGAGGCAGGCGTGACGTGCGAGGCAGGCGTGACGTGCGAGGCAGGCGTGACGTGCGAGGCGGCGGGGCGTCTGTCGCCTTCTGGGACATCTGGGGTCAGCTTGACGCCCCTCCCCGTATTGGTTATCGTTTTCATTTGTAATAAGGACGGCCGTCGCGGCCCGGGACCCCCGGCCGCCCGAGTAACGCCTGGAGAGCTATGTCCCCGCGCGCACCGGCCCGGCGCCGGGCGGCGGCCCTGACCGCCGTCGCCGCGGCCGCCGGCCTGCTGGCCGCCGCCTGCTCCGCGAGCTCCGCGACCAGCACCGCCACGGCCACCACCGGGACCGTCGTGGCCGTCGGCGCCGAGAACGAGTACGCCAGCGTGATCTCGCAGATCGGCGGGAAGTACGTCCGCGTCACCGCCGTGGAGAGCAACCCCAACACCGACCCGCACAGCTTCGAGGCCAGCGCCAGCGTCAGCCAGACCGTCGGCGCCGCCGAGCTCGTCGTCCAGAACGGCCTGGGCTACGACTCCTTCATGAACACCATCGAGGCCAGCTCGCCCAGCTCGGTCCGGAAGGTCATCGACGTCCAGCACCTCCTGGGCCGGCCTGATTCCACGCCGAACCCGCACCTGTGGTACTCGCCCGCCACCATGCCGGCCGTCGCGAAGGCCGTCGCCGCTGACCTGTCGCGGCTCCGGCCCGCGCACCGGGCCTACTTCCAGGCCCGGCTGCGGGCGTTCAACGCCTCGCTGGCCCCCTGGCGTGCGGCGATCGCCCAGTTCCGGGCCGCCTACGGCGGGACGCCGGTGGCCACCACCGAGCCCGTCGGCAACTACCTGCTGCAGGCCCTCGGCATGCGGAACCTGACCCCGTTCGGGCTGCAGGCCGACATCATGAACGGGGTCGACCTGTCACCGCAGTTCGTGTCCCTGCAGAACAGCCTGTTCGAGCAGCACCGGGTCCGCGTCTTCGTCTACAACCAGCAGGTCGTCGACTCCGTGACGGAGGCCTTCCTGGCCCGGGCCAAGCAGGCGGGCATCCCGGTGGTCGGGGTATACGAGACGATGCCGTCCGGATACAACTACCAGTCCTGGATGCTGGCCGAGGTCCACGCCCTGGAGCGAGCCATCACGGCCAAGGTCTCGACGGAGAAGCTATGACCGGCCAGGCGCCGGCCCCGCCCGCGACGACCGGGCCCGGCGTGCCCGGGTCCGGCGTGCCCGGGTCCGGCGTGACCGGGGCAGGCGTAACCGGGGCAGGCGTGACTG
>Ga0193728_1001256_pt1 | contig 12812 bp, 21 predicted proteins | sample U1c1metaG_FD_143037 | JGI IMG/M metagenome (GOLD analysis project Ga0193728, IMG submission 143037) | Soil microbial communities from a riparian zone of the East river system, Colorado, United States - U1c1 | ecosystem: Environmental > Terrestrial > Soil > Riparian zone | place: USA: East River...
AACTCTATCTCTTTATTAATCCTATCACGATTTTGATCTATCTTTGTGTGTAAAACTTGATATTTCTTCAAGTTTTGTTTCAAATCTTTCAAGAAACTCTGATCGTGTTCTCTTTGTAATGTTTCGATGTTTGTTTCTAAATCTTTGATACAATTTTGGTAACATTCAATGATACCTTGATGGGCATCAATTTCGGTATTGTTCTCAAAAATCTTGTTTTGATTTCGTTTTGTGTTTTCTTCAATATTATGTTTCTGTAATGCAATCTTATCTGTGATAACTTCTATGTTTTTTTGGATATCCTTGTATTGATCTTCGCATAGATTCAATCTAGATTTCGCTGTCTTAGCCATAGATGAAAAGATTTGGATATAAAGGATATCTTCGATGACTGCTCTACGTTCAGCAGCCACTAATTTCATGAACGGAACGAACGCTTTGCTTCCAAGCACAACAATCTGTTTGAATGATTTGAAATTGAAACGAAGGACTTCTTTTTCAAGATAGTTTTGGTAATCAATAGCACCAGAACTTTGATCCTTCAAAACATCGTTGCACCATATTTCGAATATTTTTGGTGATAAACCTCGAACAACCTTGTATTGTTTTGATCCTATTTTGAAGAAGATTTTGACTAGGCAATCTTGTTGATTGGTGGTGTTCACCAATTGTGGGATGTTGATCTTTCGAAATGCTCTACCAAATAAAGCAAAGGTGATAGCATCAACAAACGTTGTTTTACCAGCACCATTTGAACCATAAACAAGTGTTAGTGGGTTTTCTTCTAAATTGACTTCAATAGGATCATTACCAACACCAAGAAAATTCTTGAAAGTAACGGATTGGAAATGGATATACATTAACCTTCAATTGTGTCTTTGGTGATTGATAGGAAATCAATCTTTGGTTTCTCTGAAAAAATATGCCATTCACCATTAGCTTGTTTATAGATAACATTTAATTGTTGCACCAACTGGTTCGATAGTTCACTAGTTACTTTAAAAAAAGAATCAAATTCAAAAGCTACAGGCTTTTTTAACAGTCCCATTTTTATTCCTCCATCACATGTCTTGTTATGTTTGAGTAATCAATAATTTTCTTTGTCATCTCATTATCGAAACAATACCATTCACCAGATGCCATTTGTTTGTATATATAATAACCATCAGACATAAGTTGTACTATTTTTTCCATCTATTCTTCCAATAATGAGTCGTTGTAAATACTTCGAAAATGATCCTTCAATATACCTTTATCAATATCACTAGGTACATTTGTTACTTCAATGAAATGTTCTAACAATGTTGGTGTATCACTTGCTTGATTGATGACAATTTCAGGTAATTCTATTACCTCAATGAAGTTTTCAACCACGTTGACATTTTCAGGATTTGCATTGTAGAGTTGTTCTTGAAATTTGACCCATTTGTGCATATTAGTTCGTTTCTCAACAACTATTTTGACATAGTAACCAGTATAGTGCCCATAATCAAATTCTTTGATGTTTATTTCATCCTCGTTATAAGTGATTTTATGAAACATCTTATAGGGATTTGCAATGAATGTTAATTCTCTTGTTGCAAAATCGAAGGTATGAAAACCTTTGGTATCATCATAATCTTGCCAGGTCATTTCATGAGGATTACCCAAATAATAGATGGTCCCATCTGTTGAACGATGATGATAATGACCACTAAAGACCATATCAAATTTTGACATGATGCTGCGATCTAACCCTGTTTCTGCTACCTGACCTTGATGCATAACGAAACCATTGAACGCAAAATGACCCATGCAAATATCAGTTTTTGTTTGTTTCATTTCTTTAAAAGAGGCTTGTTCATTATCATCACAAATCCAAGGGATCATACAAACAGGAAAACCTTCAATGTCTATTGTTTGTGGTTCATCTATGATGGTTATATTATCATATTCTTCAAGTGTTAGTCTTGCATTATTAGGTTTAATTTTATTTTTATATGGAACATCATGATTACCAATTATCAAATAAGTTTTTATGTTCCGTTTTTTTAAGGGCTCAAAGAAAAATTCTTTAACTCTATGTAATGTGGTATAGTTTACATATTTACGCCTCTCCATCCAATCTCCGAGATGTATTACTGTTGTAATACCTTGTTTATCGATTTCAGGGAAAAATATATCGTTATAGAAACGTTCTTGGAAATCTAAGAAAACACTAGAATCGTTGCGTGCCCCTGCATGAGAATCGGTTATCATGACGACCTTAGACATTCAATTCTTTTTTCCAATTATTAACTATTTCATGTGCCCTAGTTGTAAATCCTTGATACTTATAGTATAAATCCGGATGATCATTTAACGTTCTTTCTAATGCAACCAATAATGCTTGAAACTCTTTCAAATATTTGTCATTAGTCATGTCAATTCTCCTCAAATAGAGCCTCAAGACCTTTCTTTGGTTTCTTTACTTTATCATTCTTAGCTTGGCGTTTACCTTCATATATTTCAATGGATTCAATGATGTTGTCGTAGTATTCAACAGGGACACTCTTACCATCAGTGTCACTGGATATAACATCATCGAACATACCATAATTAGCTGTCAACTTATATTTGATATATTGTTCCTTTTTCTCTTTTGCAATACGACGAATCATTGCATAGTAGATAATAACAGAGAAATATTGGACTGGATTGTTATATTTGACTGGATCATAGTTGTTAATGTAACGGATGGCATTCTCGATCCCATCCTCTTTCATTTCATCCAAGTAACTATAACCATTGAACCTGGGCATCTGCCCCAGATGTTCTGCAATATCCCAAATGCATTTTCCGATATAATTTGATATTTTAGTCTTGGTCTTAGCATACTCAACCATAGCTGTATGGAACTTTTCTTTGTCAACATAGTTGATGGTCTTGTTTTTTTTCTTCTTAGCCATCAGGATGTACTCCTGTGGCTTCTTTAACTCATCCATTTCTTAATCGTTTCTCCTATTGCGCTTAATGTAACATATCCGGGATGATTTGTCAATCGAAATTATTTTATTAAATAAGTGTAATAATTACAAAAAAGACTTGACTTTCCATGAAAAATCCATCAGTATGCTAGAAGCAACGGTAGCTTAAAATGTTTTTAATATTATTGTTCTATTAGTTTTTGAAAGTTTTTGATATGAGTCATTTGGATTTGGAGTTATTAGTTGAGGAATATTGTAAAACTAATGAAATAAAGAGGTTTGGTCCAGAGGCCAGGACTTCCTGTTATTGTTGTAATAAAGGATGGGATAGTACCTTTTCTAATATTAAGTACAAGGAAATTCCTTTTGATTGCGTTATTTGCCCTAATTGTAAAAAGAAGGCAAATAAAAAAAGGAAAATATATAAAATTAGTACTGGTATGGCTATTAAATATATGCATGATGGTGCCTATAAGAAAAATAACACCAAAACCAAAATTATTGACATCCCTGAATCGGAGGTGGGGACTTTGGCTTTAACAACCCAACGAATAAACATCAAATATGGTATTAATAGACACTCAAACCCATGGAGATAATTATGTCACATCAAAGAAAAACATATCCACGAGTCATTGAACATGTCGTTTCTGTAAAGGAAAAGACCAACGTAAAAAATAGACAAAAAAGAAGGGCCTTTCATGGCCCTAAAGTGAAACATTATACGGATAGCTGATTATTCTATATCGTATTTGACAACCTTTTCCAATGGAAAAGGTTTTACTATTTTACCTTTGATGATAATGATACCTTCTTGTTCTTGTAGATCAATGAAATAATTATTATTCATATCCTTTAAATCTTTGCAATTATCAGGAAATCCTTCAGGATCAAAATCCTCCATAAGGAAATCCTCCAAAAGGTATTTTTTATTATAACGAAGTAAATTTACACCACCATCTTCTGTTGTTTGAATAACGAAATAAAAATCTTCCATGTTAATTAATATCCCATATTGTTGTAGCCTTTGGTGTTACCCATTGACCTTTTACGATGATTAGCACAGTTGCTTTTGGGCTTATGCATCCAGTTGGATTGATATAAACATCATCACCATAAACCTTTTTACTGAGGTTATCTAATATTCCTTCTTTAGATAAGAGGTGCGTATGAATACAAGCAGGATTAGTATTGTTATCAACTACTGTAACTATATATGTATTCATTGTTTTTTCCTTACTTTCTTGTTGAATTAACAATGTGGGACACCAACTTAAATGATATCCATTTGTGTTACCACAATAGCTGCAAGTTACCATTATGCAGGCTCCTTTGGATCAGGTTCATTATTGGCTGTTTCTTCTGTTGTTACAATAGTGATATCTTGATTTGCTGTTGGCTTCCTTTTCTTTGATTTGAAATCAACATGAATCACTTTTTCGCCAGTTGGTTCATCTTCCTTTTCATCATCTTCTTCTGATGGCATATACTTTTCCATCTGTGCTTTTGATACATTATACAAATAATAGTGTTTGAACTGTTCTAGTGGAGCATAGATAGAGAGAATATCTTTATAATGAAAATAACTTACAGCATTAGATGCAATAGATGGTTCAACCATTGGAAACAATGCTGATGCTTTTCTACCATTGGGTTGAACCATGATAGAAATGTAGTAAGGATCTCTTACGAGCATCCTATCTTCATCTATCTCTGTGCATTTACCAATAATTAGATGACAATCATGTAGATAGAATATGAACACTTCATCATTAGCAAGACTTTTGGCATCAGATAGTTTACTCATATTACACTCCTAAATTTCACTTTACTGCATTTTGTGCATTCTTTTGATTGCCACAATGTTGAAATCATTTCCCATTTTGTCCAATTATGGTTCCAAAACCAACAGATACTCATAGTCTATTTTCTTCGTTTAGGTCACTATATTCCCAATGATCTTTATCACCATAATCAGTAGTATATGGATCTGTGTCATCAAAGATCATAACCCAACGTCTATATTTTGGTTTCCAAAATAGGTACCAGGGGGTTAATACCCAAGCACATTTAACATTGTTAACATAATGGTGTATATCTTGATTAGTATCGTTCATGTATCTAACTCCCTTATTTCTTCCCAAAAATAACCTAAATAAGAATTGCAATAATTATTGCAACGTGCAATAAAATCTGTTTCGGGTTCCGATGAACCTTGAATGATAATACCATTAATGCAAATAGAATGTTGCATTTTGCCATTCATATCTTCATAGTCATCATAATATTTCACTAAAACAATCATTTTAATCCTTCTTGGTTATCAGAATATAACCAAACATTGTTGAAAACATAATGAGTATAGATACTTGAATGTATCCAATACATTTGCCGTCTATATCTAGGTTTCCAAAATAGGTACAAAGGAGTTTTTTCCCATGGACCACTAGGTTTTAATTCGATCATTTTAATTTCACCCTATAGATAGAAAAAGCAAATTTTTCATCATTGTATATCTTCAATCTGTTTGCGAAATGACCTAAGGTATAATTAGGTTTGTCGCCTTTTTGCTCCCGGAGATCATCACTGATATCATATAGTGTACAATACATTTTCGTTTTATGCAAGCGTAATCCCCGGCCTATTGATTGCAATGATCGGATTTTCTTTTTCAATGGCGACGCAAAAATGATGTTATGGAGATTTTTGACGTTGTTACCAACTGACCATGTTCCAAATGACGCCAAAACGATGGCGTTGTGTTCTGTCTCTAGAATCTGTCTAACTTGTTCTCTGATTTCAGCATCAATTTTACCGTGAATGTAATAGACAGGTCGTTTCCCTTTAACCTTATCCAACATCTCCTTCAAGAGGTCACCATGTTTAGCGATATAATTGAATAGTATTAGAGTGTTTTTTTCGAGACTCATTGCTAGATTGCAAATGAATTTGTTTCGTTTTGAATCAGAAATCAAATATTCTAATTCATCGCGATAGTCTTCAATAGGACAACCACCGTGCTCTAAAACGACACATTTTATTACTAACTTAGACAGAATATCTTGATCCATCAATTCTTTGGATGTCGCCGGTTTATACATCAAACCAAGTAAGCCTTCTATTGTTAGTTTGTGAACCAAAACATCATCAAGTGTACCAGTTGTTCCAATTCTGAATTGTGCATTGGTGCAATTACCTAGGACATATTCGAGAGATTTAGCTTGACAAGTGTGACAGTTGGATACATTTATGCCCTCGGCAAAATAATTGTGATTATCTTGTATGTGTAAGTTGTAAACTTTTTTTGGTGTAGTAATTTTTGTTATTTTTGTGATTTTTTGAGCCATTTTAACCTGTTTTTTATTTTATCTTTGTTGATAACACATTCGTTAATTTTTGAAACCATTTCGGGTGTTTTTGTGTTCCGAAAAAAATCATCATCAACAACAACATAATTATATCCTTGTGATATTGTTGCTGGACCTTTATCTTTTAGTGTAAATTGATATTTTTTTGGTTTGATTTCGAAAATAGTATTTGTTTCTGGATCATAAAAATCTGTGATGTAAATTCTAGTTTTTTCCTTGAATGAATCATAATACGGTATCCGTTTTGTTTCATATTGAAGATTTGGATATAATAACCAATATATTAATTCCCATAAACTTCTAACTTTTCGTAGATGTCCATTATATAGAAAATCTATAGTTCCTAGTGATTTATAATTTTCAGATTTTGGTGTAAATTCTCCATTCATAATTTTTTGTGTCATAGTGAGACTTAATTTTTCGTTTGTTTTTTGTTTTGTTTCTGTGGACATTTTATGAGAAGAATTATTTTTGGTTTGAAAGTTTGATTTTTGTTGATTTTGACAAAAATCACTACATACCTTTTTTCTTCTAGATGCTCTGTCTATGATACCACCACATATCACACATTTTAATTCCCCATAAAGATAATTTTGGATATTTATTTTAGTTTGTTGATATGTTTCACTAATTAAATATTCATAATCAGAAAAATTGTTATTTTGAAATAATGTTTTTATAGTTATTGGTGACATCTGGGAAAATGCATTTTTGTTTAAGTGTTCAAAAAATAGCTTAAAATCGTTTGACATCTATGACCTTCTATGACTTTCATATACTATTTATAATATCACCTTCTTCGAGGAGATCAACTCTTTTCCATATACCTGTAGTTAATAAAACGGTATGATTGCCTGTTATTTTGAATTTTTTCCTATTTTCAAATTCAATTTCAAACATATCTTCTTTGATACTAATATTTTCATGAATTTTTAGGACAGGTTTATTTTCGATTTCTTTTGTGGTTTCATTATAAGTTTTAACTAAATCACCAAGCTTTATATCTTTTATCATTTTTTCTGTTTCATCTGCCATCCTAATTTTTGTGTTTTCATCTAAACATTCATCTGCTATAATAGCTTCAAATTGAGCAAGGTATTCAGGTGACATATTCACCATTGATTGCCATGTGGAGATTTTGATTTTATGACTTGACTCTTTCTCTTGATTAGCGTATATTTTAGAAACATTGTTCTCAATACTCCAACCATTATTGACAGAATAATCTCCGAAATCAGAGTAGAGTTGTCGAACAAGGTTGATTGTTGGAACAATGATAAGTGTCTTTTTATTCATTATTCTAGCTAAGAGGTAAATGATTAGTGACTTACCAGAAGCAGTAGGGCTAACGATCAAAAGTCTTTTGTTCTGTAGTGATTTGAGGACAGCATTGAATTGGTAATAATAGGGTGTGAATGGTAATTTAAGACTATCAATGATTTTTTGTAAGTCTTCTGATTGAAGTGGGATTATTTTAGAAAGCGAAGGATCGGAAATGGATACATTATATCCATGATCCTTCGCAAACTCTTCCACATAGGGTATTAAACCGGCTAATAATTTCATATCTTTTAAATGAATGAGTTTGATTTGGCCATTCCATTTGTATTTAGGAAATTTACCTTTGATTCTTTTACCGGGCTGACGATAATTGTGGTTTGGTATAGTAAATGTGAAATAATCTTGTAATTCCTTAGAAATTCCATATTCTGTTTCGATCCTAATATAGGATTCATTAAGTTTTATGATTTTTACTTCTTGCAAGATGCACTTCCAAATTTTTATACCATTTCATACATATATTAATAGTCTGTTCAAAAATTATCCCCCATTTTTGAACCTTTCCCAATCCATATACCCTTTTAATTCCCAAGTCCTATTTTTTAATGTTGCCATGATTGATGTGCAAATTGCAACCATTTCTTCATGATAAGCAACTTTGTCTTTAATCGCAATGATTGCTTGGTCTGTATCAACATATGTACTAACATCAGATTTCAATAAAAATTTGAATGGTTCAAGACCTAATTTAGTTAGCATAGCCTTGTCTGTATTGTAATGACCAGAGTAATAGTTGTATTTGGTCTTACGCTCAATAGCCAATTCATCATTACATTTCTTCAATATTAGCTTGTGTTTGACCAGTATTTTGAGGTATTTACTGTGAATTTTTGGTATCTTTATGAGTTCAATACCAGGTTCATCGTTGTCGATGATGCAATCATCTTCCCATTGTTGTAACAATTCTTCGATATTCATGCTACCATAATACTACAAATGGGTTAAATTGTCAACTATTTTATGTCGTCGCGATGAATAGTATAGGATGTATGAGCAGATTTTTTCCCTCTACCTGATTTCGTTTCTGTATGTTTTGTTGCAAATTTATTAGAAAGATGCTTGTAAAGTCTTACCCGTGAAGGTTCTGTGTGGTGAGCAGAGAAAGTTATATGTTTTATATTTGGATGATTTTTAAGATGATCATGCATAACATGTTTTACTGTGCTGAAAACCTTGACAGAGGAAGTTCTTTCCTTTTTGTTAATTTCAGTTGACCCTCTAGAGCCATCTGAGTCCGAATCATGAAACGAAACATCTGCTCCACCGGTGGGACCATGATGAATGTCAACATGATATTTATTTCCGTTATTAGTTTTAAAATGGGCTGAATGATCCCTAGGACCTTTGGTGTGTTTGGTGTATTCGTAGGATGAACTATCGAACAACTCCGTAATGAATTGTTTGAATGTTATCATCCTGATATGACTTCCCGACTATATTTAAAGAAAGCAAAAGTAGCAGAGCAAGTTATTACATCATCGGCACTTTGTTCTGTGTCGAAATCAATGTCACCTAATGAGATAGGAAAACAATCTTCAAAATTAAAACGAAGCCGAGGGTTGTTTTGACTTGATAAAACTGTTAATGTGCAATCAGAGTATTGGGGGAAATCAATATCAGGTGGAACATTGATCATTCTTCGTAAATCGCGATAACTAGAGTAACCTTCTTCGATACCTAAATCTTGTAACCATCTATGAATTTCATTCCATGAGTTCATCGTTTCTTCAACTAAGAAGGATATATCAAGCGTCTCATATGATAGTTTATTACCAGGAACTGGTCTGTTTTTGAATGGTGTTGGTTGTTCTAATGCTTGAATAGAACCACCAGGTAGTTTGAATTTCTTGAGGAAATATTGAACATCGGGTAACCTTTTGAAACTCAATTGAAATTTCGTTGGTTGGAGTAATGATGTCGATGATGGTTGTGAAAATATGTTGTCCATATTTATATTTATTCAAAGAAAAACCCCAATTAAGGGGTCATTTCTCATTAAATTAGTGTTAGCTAATTTTTAGTCAGCAACATGCACTAATGGTGCACCAAGATTGACTTTGTGTGGATCTGTTACTGCACCAGTTGTAGCACCAACACCGGCACCAATACCTGCTCCAACTAGAATACCTACTGGACCACCAAGTAGACCAATTGTTGCACCTGTTGCAGCACCAACACCGGCACCAGAAGTTGCACGATCAGGAGTGGAAGTTCCACAAGCTGCGAGTGCGAGACATGTAGCCATAGCAATCATTACTTTACGCATTTTAAAATCTCCTTTGAGTTGTTAAATTTAACAAAATGTATTATAATTGATCCAATCGTAGATGTCAATAAGAAAAAAGCCTCCATATTTAGGAGGCTTAATTTTAGTAACAGTGTTGTAAATATATTACATCAAATTTTGGATTTGGATAATCCTATAATATTTATTAGTCCTAAAATTCAATGCACCAAGGCCTTGGTTTAGACCTTCGGCAAATGGGTTGTTTACCATTCCATAACGAGTTTTGAAACCAATTTTTGGTTGGAATGTATTGGTATCAATAGCGCGTACCATTTGTAGTGGAACATATGGGCAATAGAATAGACCACAATCATATGGGCTTGAACCCTTATAACCAACTACGCATAGTTCATTACCAGAACTAGACCCACCAAAGTATGGATCAATATAAACTTTGATTCGCCCATGTAGCATACCTGCATAGGTGTTGCCAGTATCATCAACTTGTAGGTCAGCTTTTAGATCAGGTGTGTATGATAGAACACCAGTCATTGCCATAGCAGAAGCAACGTCAGATGAAACGACCATAATATTACCACGCCCACGTCTTGTATCCTTTGCGATACCGTTAGCTTCGCGTTCTAGCTGGAAGATAAGACCTTTGAAACGTTCAACAGACCAACGACCATTTGAGTCAGTGTCAAGATTGAATACACCTGGAGTAGTTGTTCCAAAAGCAGCTCCCTGCACAGCAATGAAGTAAAGTGTGCGAATAACTTCACGATTGATTTCAGTTAGAACTTCGGTTGTTAGGATGTTAGAAAGTTCTGTTTCAGCATCTAAACCATGAATAGCTTTTAGGTCTTGTGCTAGTTCCATAGTGTATTCAGCTTTTAGGGCACGAGACTTTGCAGTAACAGTTACCTTTTCAATACTGAAAGCCATTTCTGGGAAGTTGTTAGCCCCTGTACCGTCTCCAAGAGATTCAGCATACGCAGTTGGCATACCAATACCAGTTGTGTATGCTGTATTACTAGAAGTGTTTGCAACAGGGTTATTGCCTGTGTCGCCTGCTACAGTTGGACCAAATGCACCACCTGATGTGAAACCAGTAAATTCGGTGTTTGCTTCGTTGTAGAAAGCTTCTGGACCAGATTGATTCTGATAACGAGAACGCATCGCAAAGATTAGGCCTGTTGGACCAGTCATTGGTTGCACGCCAGCAAGATCATAAGCTAGAAGATTTGGTAGTGCCCGACGAACCAATGAAATTAGAATTGGATCGAAGGTTGCAATCTGACCACCGCTCATATTGTTAGTCGGAGGACCATTGAACTCTGTTAGGAAGTTTGGACGACCAGAGATATCACCTTCGGTCATTTGAACTTGGGCTTGGTTCTCTAGAATAACAGCCATGTCACCAATCTTGTGACGGCCTACGATTTTGTTGTAATCTTCATGTTCTAGGACGGGTTTCCATTTTTCAATGAGCATTGACCGTCTTGATTCATTTTGTTTAATCATTTGGTTAGAGTCAGACATTTATCATCTCCTGCCTTAAATCGGCTTTTCTTTTTATTTATTAAAATTTCATTCTTGACATGGTATCTCTTACCATTTTAACGCTTGGATCAATATAACCAACTTCTTCACCTTCATCAAGAACTACTTGATTGGTATTCAAAGCATCTCTTTGAGGTGTTTTGATTTTAGTTGGGAAGTAACTTTCGCGAATTGTCATGAGTTTGGTTTTGAAATCATCAGCATCGGTGTATTCAACTCCTTCTGCTAGTGACTTTACTTTCTCGGTTTGTGTTTGAACAAGACCTTCACAAACGGTACCCAGGACTTCACTTTTCTTTGATTCAGCAAGTGATTTGTTCATAGCAACGTTCTTTGTGATTTCAGAATTTAGGGATGCTTCTAGTTCGGCTACCTTTTCAGATAGTTCACCAACTAGATCAACCTTTTCTTCTGGAATATCAATATAGTTTTCGATGAATAGACCACGAAGTCCTGTGATGAAGTTTTCAACAATCTCGGCTCTTAGTCCCTTTTCGATTGCGATTTCGTTTTCAGTAACCCATTCTTGGACAATGTAGTTTAGATAACCATCAACTTTTTCTGTTAGTTCGGTTGTGATTTCTTCAACAGCTTCGTCAAGATTGGCTTCAAACATATCATCTAGAGTGGTTGCAACGGCATTAACCCGAGCAACTACAGCAGCTTCAAAGATGGTTGTTGCTTTTGTTACAAATTCTTCTGATAGAGTTTCACCAGAAAAAATAGCTGTAATGTCTTCTGTAATAGTTGCGCGATTGGCTGTTAGAATTTCATCAACAGTTTCTTTGACTGGTTTCTTTGGTAGAGTTTTACCAAATGCTTTTACGGCTTTCTTGACATCTTTTGGTGTAGCAATTGCTTCCTGTAATGATTCTTCAATATCATCTAGGAAATCAACTACATCTTCTTCTTCAATACCGTCATATTCGGAGTCAATAGCTTCTTTTACAGCCTTAACTTTTGCTTTGGTAGAATCATTACTCTTGTAGTCATACTTGGCTGGAGCCTTTTCAGAAGCGTCACGATTTTTCTTTTGTTCGGCCTTTGTTTGTTTCCGATAACGGAAAGCAACTTCATCCATTTGTTCTAGTTCGGTAATGATCTGAGCAGCCAACACAATAGCGGACTCATGAGCCCATTGTGGAAGAACATTACCATTACCAGGATGTACTCTTTCAGGTCCAGAAGTGTTCTGCCTATTGGCAATGGCATTGATGTCCATATTTACATGTTGTTTAGCTGGATCTGAATTGTCACCATAGCCTTGTGTTTGCTGAGGCTGTGGAGCAAGTTTCTTCATTGGTTCTTGACCGGTTGGTGGAGTGTGTCCTGGTGGAGTAGCATGAGGAACACCTTTAGTGAAATCCG
>Ga0193728_1001257_pt1 | contig 12811 bp, 13 predicted proteins | sample U1c1metaG_FD_143037 | JGI IMG/M metagenome (GOLD analysis project Ga0193728, IMG submission 143037) | Soil microbial communities from a riparian zone of the East river system, Colorado, United States - U1c1 | ecosystem: Environmental > Terrestrial > Soil > Riparian zone | place: USA: East River...
CGGATAAGCCGTGCCGAGTACAAAAGGACCTACTATTTTCTCGCGCAGAAGTTGTGCATTTACAAGTTTCACCGATCGAGGCAACTCTATCGTGAATTCGTTGAAAAACGGAGCATCGAAGGCCCGTCGCACGCCCGGGATTTTCTCGAGTTCCGTGAGGGCAAAGCGCGCTTTGGACAAGTTCTGGTGGGCCATTTCGCGGAGGCCCTCTTTACCAAGCAAGCAAAGATGTACGGTCACGGCGAGAGCGCATAGAGCTTGATTGGTGCAGATATTGGAGGTGGCTTTCTCGCGCCGGATGTGTTGTTCACGAGTGGCGAGGGTCAAGACGAAACCACGACGGCCATTCGAATCGGTCGTTTGCCCTACGAGACGGCCGGGCATTTGCCTTACGAATTTTTCTCGCGAGGCAATAACGCCGACGTACGGGCCACCGTAGCTGGGCGCCAGTCCGAAACTTTGTCCCTCCAGGGCTACAATGTCGGCCTCAGCCGGCGGATTTACGAGACCGAGCGAAACGGCTTCCGTGACGGTAGCGACGAGTAATGCTCCAACTTTGTGGGCGATATTGGCGAGATCCGCGATGGGCTCGATGACACCGAGAAAATTGGGCGATTGCACCAGGACTGCGGCGACATCTTCTTTCAAGCTGGATTGCAAAACTTTGGTATCTACGGTGCCGTCAACACTGATGGGGACTTCTTCCACGGTCAAGCCGGAATTTTTGGCGTAAGTCTTCAGTACCGCGCGATATTCGGGGTGCACGGAACGCGCCACAAGGACGCGTCGCCGTGAAGTCAATCTCTCGGCCATCAGCACCGCTTCGGTCGCGGCGGTGGAGCCGTCATACATGGAGGCGTTGGCGACTTCCTGTCCCGTCAACTGGCACATCAGCGTTTGGAATTCAAAAATGGATTGCAGAGTACCTTGGGTGATTTCGGCTTGATAGGGAGTGTAGGAAGTTAGAAATTCGCCGCGCTGAATAATGGTGTCGGTGATTACGGAGCGCAAATGGTTGTATACGCCGGCTCCGAGGAAACTTGTATAGCCAAGAGAATTTTCACCGGCGCGTGCCTTGAAATATTGAATGATCTCCGCTTCAGAAAGCGGCCCGGGAAGATCCAAAGCCTTCTTCAGCCGGTATTGTTCCGGAACGCTGGAAAACAACTCGTCAATTGATTTGCCACCGACAACGGCAAGCATTTGTTTGCGTTCGTCGGGACTTTTGGGGAGATAGCGCATCAGGCGGAGGCTTCCTTGTTTTTTTCAGAGATGAAGGCGTCGTAGGCTTTCGCATCCATCAGTTTGGCGAGCTCTGCTTGATCAGCCAGCTTTATGCGAATGAGCCAGGCAGATTTGTGCGGGTCTGAGTTGAGCTTCTCCGGAGTGGTTTCGAGGTCGGCGTTGGCTTCGACTACTTCGCCAGAGACGGGGGCGTAGATTTCGCTTACGGCTTTCACGGATTCCACGGTACCAAATGATTTTCCGGCTTGGACTTTGGCGCCGGGTTTTGGAAGTTCCACAAAAACGACGTCGCCAAGTTCGTGCTGAGCGTAATCGGTGATTCCAATGGTGCCAACGCCGTCTTTGGCATCGATCCATTCGTGTTGTGTGGTGTAGCGGTACGACGGTGGATAAGTCATCGGTTCCTTTCCGTCACTTAAACGGTACTTGCGAATTGCTGGCTCGTTGATTTTCTTGCGCGTTGGTAAAAAGGCGTCGGAACAACTTGGGCCTTAGCCTTCTGATTGCGAATTTCTACGTAAACGGCGGTTCCAATCGCTGACATGGAAGGCGGCAGATACGCCAAAGCAATATTTTTGCATAGCGTGGGCGATGGAGAACCGCTGGTAATGACCCCGACGGGTTCGCCCTGGTCATCCACACAACGATATTCATCGCGCGCGATGCCTCGTTCAATCATTTCAAGGCCCACCAACGTGCGAGTCAGGCCCGCGTCTTTGGCGCGTTGAAGATTGGAACGGCCAATGAAATCTCCTTTTTCCATTTTGCAGTAGCGGTCAAGACCTGCTTCCCAAACGTTGATGTTCTCGCTGATCTCGTGGCCATAAAGCGCCATTTTCGCTTCCAGGCGCAAGGTATTGCGGGACCCAAGACCGCACGGAATAATCCCAAATTCGCGGCCAGCTTCCATGACCTTAGCCCAAACCTCTTCGCTGGCGCCGACATCCGAGGGTACATAAATCTGAAATGCTGATCTCGTGGCCATAAAGCGCCATTTTCGCTTCCAAGCGCAAGGTATTGCGGGACCCAAGACCGCACGGAATAATCCCAAATTCGCGGCCAGCTTCCATGACCTTAGCCCAAACCTCTTCGCTGGTGCCGACATCCGAGGGTACATAAATCTCAAATCCGTCCTCGCCGGTGTATCCCGTACGAGCGATCAATATATTTTTCAATCTGCAAACGGAGCCGTGGGTGAACCAATAATTTTTGATCGAATGCAGATCTACGTCAGTGAGTTTTTGCAGTACATCGATGGCGCGTGGTCCCTGGATGGCAAGTTGGGTGTACGCGTCACTCAGTTCCTCAACCTTGCAGTCGCGGGACGTGGTATTTTCACGGACCCAGTTGATGTCTTTTTCGCGAGTTCCGGCGTTAATCACCAGGAGAAAATCGTCGTCTCCAAGCCGGTGGACGATGACGTCATCCACGAACGTGCCCGAGGGGTAAAGCATGGCCGAATACTGCGCCTGGCCGATGGCCAACTTGGCGGCGTCATTCATGGTGATGTGCTGCACAGCGGCCAATGCGCCGCCGTGGGAGCGCGCAGCGGCGATGCGAATGTCTCCCATGTGACTAACGTCAAAAACGCCAACGCCCCCGCGAACGGTTTTATGTTCGGCGACCAACCCGCCGGTGGACGGATATTCGACGGGCATATCCCAGCCGCCGAAATTCACCATTTTGGCGCCCAAACGGCGGTGCATGGCATTTAGCGGCGTTTTACGAAGTTCGGTTATGACGGACGGATCGACGGTAGACTCCACAAAATTCAGCGGAAATTGATACTAGCATGCACCCTCCGGTGGGTCAAAAAGAGCAGCGAAAAGTCTGGAGGTACAGCTATTTAGTTCGCGCATCAGAGTCGGCAGGTGCCTTGCCGGGTAGTTAGTCCTCAGGTAGAGTTTTCCCGGAGGGTCCCATGCCCGCACAGGTTGTGTGTGTCCAGTGTGATAAAACGGAAGAGCATTGCGCGTGCGAAAAGTACTGCACGATTTGCCAAGGTCAGCTTGGCGTGCGACTCTGCATGGATGGACTGTACTATTGCCCGGATTGCCGGGAGGCCTGTGACGTGTCTCTAGCTGACAACCGTGCCCACTGAAACGCAAAAGATTGCCATGCAACTGGACGCTGATACGCGATTGTGCGCCGCTGCGGGTGGGGCGGGACGCTACTTCGCGGATGCGGCGGGGTTGGCGAACAGCGCTGTTTCAGGACTGCAGTCCGCGATCGTGGCAGTGTGCAACCGGGAAGTCGAGCGATTAGGAGATTCGGCGCAACGTTTGGACGTCACGGTGACCAGAACTCCCGACCGCATTGAAGTTGTGATGAGAAGGCGTGCGACAGCGGGCTCCGGCAAAGATTCGGAAGAGCAGGGAATCATGAACGGGGTAGACCGAGTGCAACATGAAACTCAAGCGGAAATGGCGATTACGCGCTTGACGAAATTTGTAGGTGAACAGGCGTCGGCAGTTTAGTGAGTTCGTAAAAAGCGGTGCGGCTTAAAAACGGTTACATTTTGAATGCAAAGGTGTTTTTGCGGATTAGCGAAGTAACTTGATCGTCGGTTAGCGTCATCCGCAAAACAACGCGATCTCCCGCCGGAGTAACCCGTACCGTATCGAGAAGCTGGGCCATCTCGGGATTGTCCTGCTGAGCCTGGTAATGCTTGTACAAAAATCCGGCTTGAAGTAATTGTCCGAGGGTATTGGCATCTTCCGTGGAACCACAGATGGCTTGGAACTTTCCGTCCAGTGCGCCGCTGGCGTCCACGCTGATAATCATATTGCGCATGCGGGTGACGAGCTTGGCGGCTTCGGGGAATTGCTGAATTTCTGGAGCGAGCTGTTGCATGGCTAGCCTCGTATAAGCGGGGTTGAGTACCGCCCACACCGTGCCGGTACCGTTAGCATCGGCGATGAGCGGATAAAACTGGTCATTGCGAAGCAGGCCTTCTTCGCCGCCGAATCGAACCTCGATCATTTTTTCGAGCAGCTTGCGGTGGCCGAATGCCGCGGTGCTTGAATCAATGAATAAAAAGAACAGATCGCTGGGGCCTGCGCCGCTGCCGAAAGCGTACAAGGTGTAGCCCCGGGCTTTGAAGGTCGGCAATTTTTGCTGTTTAAAATAAGATTCGGCGCTGCCCGGATTGAAATTGCCGAGAGCCACGCCAACAATTTCCTCTCCGGTGGGCACGGCATCGGAGCCGGTCGCGCGTGGGCACGGCATCGGAGCCGGTCGCGCCCGTTTTAGCGGTTACACCTTCGGGAACCAGGCCCCAGGCTAGCTCTTCGACTTGGGAATTAGGGTCGATGCCGGCGGAGGCCAGGAAACGCTCGAATTGCTTAAAGCGGTCGGGCAAAAGTTGTTCCTGCAATTGTGGGAACCAACTGAGTGACCGTGCCTTTTTCAGGTCTGCGTAAGCAAATTCGCCAATTTCTTTCGGGAACAAAGCAATAGTGTCCGCAGCCAATCGCCCTGCACGAGCGGGCTTCGGCAGGGCAAAACACAGCGCAACTAGGATGGCTACGGCGAAGACGCGACCGATGGTGGTTATAGGGCCGGTATTTGCGGTTCTCTCTATGTTCATCCGCGGATTCATTTTTGTATTCCTTTCAAATTCGACGCTGCTGCGTATTTCTTTAGACGGCGGGATTCTTATCCAGGCGCTCGCGCAATGAGGCGACCTTATTCCTGATTTTTGATACATAAACGCCGTCATGCAAGCTGTCCAGATTTATTTCCACGTTCGCCAAAGAGCCGCGCGCGCCAGCAGCCGCCATGAAACGGGCTACTTGTAAGTCTGAACGCATGGATGCGGCGGCGACAGCTTCCAGTTGCACAAGTTGTTCGAAAAGCGCAACTGTCACATCGGCCACCTGTAGGGGGGCTTCGGCGGCGCCGCGGGTAGCGGCTTGAATAGCTTTGTCTCGTGCCGCGTTTTGGTTCGCTTCGCCCTGGGGCAGTTTGAAAGCTTCCATCACTGCCTCGAAAGCTTCTGCGTCGCGGTCGATCGCTTTCGCAAGGTCATCCGTCGTGCGACGTAACCGGTCGAGTATTTCTGACAACTGGACGACGAACGCCGCTTGCGATTTTTTCTTGCGCGACAAGCCCGCGACCATTTGACCTAGCGCGCCCGCCAAGGCACCAGCGAATGCGGAAACGCTACCGCCGCCAGGCGTGGCTGTTGGAGCCGCGACGGCGTCAAGAAAAGGCTTCCCCAAGCTGGCGAACTTGCTGTCGCCGGTCGGAGCTTCCAGTGGCGCCCCGGAAAGAGCGGACTGCAAGCGATTTTCGAGAACTTGGGACGGTGAGAAGTCTTCCAGCTGCAGAAAAAAATCCGCAGCCATCTCCAACGCTTTTTTGGGAACCAAACCCACGATTTCGCTGCCGACAGGGATTGCGCCGTAGCGCTCAGCCTCGCGCTTGACCATTTCATAGACGCGATGCATGGGCGTGGCTTCAAAATCGGTAAGGTTGATAGAAACTTGCGCGAGATTGCGCGCTTTCAGAGCCACACCCATGGATTTTACGTGACGCAAGCCGCCGGAAGAGAAGCGGATGGCCTTGGCGATTTTATTGGCTACGCCGATATCTGAAGTGTTGAGGTTCACGTTGTAAGCAATCAGGAATTTGCGCGCGCCGACGACGGTGGTTCCGGCGGTAGGATGCAGTTTTGGTTCGCCAACGTCAGGTTGACGGTCGAGATTGCGTTTTAGGTCTTCGCGTAAGCCTTCGAATTGGCCACGCCGCACGTTTTCAAGATTTACGCGATCCGGTCGCGTGGCGGCGGCTTCGTAGAAAAATACCGGGATGCGGTGGCGTTTCCATATTTCGTTGCCGACCCGGTGGGCGAGCTCGACACAATCTTCCAGTGTTACGCCCTCGACGGGAATGAAAGGAACTACGTCGGTCGCGCCAACTCTAGGGTGAGCGCCCTGGTGCACCGTAAGGTCGATGAGTTCAGCAGCCTTGCCTACTCCGAGTAGTGCAGCTTCCGCAACAGCATCGGGGTCACCTGCAAGTGTTACGACGCAGCGGTTGTGGTCGGCGTCCATTTCGCGATCGAGGACGTACACGCCAGTCACGCTGCTCATGGCGGCGACTATGGCTTCGATCTTTGCTGGATCGCGTCCTTCGGAAAAATTGGGAACGCACTCAATCAATCGGGTCATATTCAAATTGTACGATGGCGGCGACTCAGGTGGTACTAAGCGATGATTTGGAATAAATGATTTGTCCCCGCTTGATGGTGGTGTGACAGGTGTTCATTCCAAAATAATAGGGGATTTCACGGTAGTCATCCACATCGAAGATGGCAATGTCAGCGAGCTTACCAACTTCGAGGGAGCCAATCTGTTTGTCGCGGCCGAGAGAATATGCGGAATTGATAGTCGCGGCAGTGATAGCCTCGGCGGGAGTCATGCGCAACTGGGTGCACGCCAGGGACAGAATCATCGGCATGCTTACGGTTGGGCTGGTGCCTGGATTGTAGTCGGTGGCGAGAGCGACGATGGCTCCGGAGTCGATCAGATCACGTGCGGGAGCATATTGTTTCAGTCCCAGATGAAAATCGCAGCCTGGGAGCAGCGTAGCTACGGTTTTGGATTTTGCAAGGGCGCGAATGTCCGCTCGATTTATCTTCTCAAGATGATCGCAGCTTGCCGAGCCAAGGCTTACGGCCAGTTGCGAGCCGCCGGTGCGCGAAAGTTGTTCGGCGTGAATTCGTGGCCTCAGGCCGTAGCGCTTGCCAGCTTCGAGAATTTGTTTTGATTGCGCAACGCTAAATGCGCCGCGTTCGCAGAAAACATCGCAGAACTCGGCTAACTTCTGTGCGGCGATATCCGGAAGGAGTTGATCGATCAGCAGTGAAATGTAGTCTTTCGCGCCGGACGGACGGGTGCGAAATTCGCCAGGGATGACGTGGGCGCCCAGGAAAGTGGAAACGATATCCAGGGGTTGCTCGGCGGACAGTTCCTTATGCAATTTTAAAAGTTTCAGCTCGCCAGCCAGATCGAGACCGTATCCGCTTTTAGCTTCAATGGTGGTAGTCCCGTAGGCGGCGAACTGGAGCAGGGCCTTATGCGCGCGCTGCTTTAATGTGTCTGAGGTCGCTACGCGAAGTTTGCTGACGGAATTTAATATACCGCCGCCACGCTTAGCGATTTCTTCGTAACTGGCGCCGGTAATTCTGAGTTCGTACTCGTCGGCGCGACTTGCCGCGTGAATTAAATGGGTATGCGAGTCGACGAAGCCCGGCAACACCACGCGGCCGCCGGCGTCCACTCGCTGTGCGCTGCCCGCCAAGGGATGTGCCTCCACCTGCGCGCGAGGGCCGATAGCCACAATAAGGCCGTCGGCGGCGAGCACCACGCCATTCTTTACGAGTTCGATGTTGGCGAGCGCTGCGCCACGGCGGGGTCCGGATCCGCGCAACGTTAAAAGCTGAGAAGCTCCGCTGATGAGTGTGGCGATGCTCAAGGCCTGGATAGTATGCCGGACGCCTGAAATCGGTGACAGAGCATTCGATTACAGCATGGGGATTTTTAGATCGGTGTTTTTTGCAAAGGCCCTGGCCTCAGGATATCCGGCGTCGATGTGCCGAGCCACGCCGATTCCGGGGTCATTGGTGAGCACACGTTCGATACGCTGAGCCATTTCTTTGGTGCCGTCGGCTACCGTGACCTGGCCGGAATGTTGTGAGTATCCAATGCCCACGCCACCACCGTTGTGAATCGACACCCACGAGGCACCGCTGGCGGTGTTGAGCAAGGCGTTCAGTAACGGCCAATCTGCGACGGCGTCCGAGCCGTCGAGCATAGACTCCGTTTCTCGGTAGGGAGAGGCCACGGAGCCGCAATCGAGGTGATCGCGGCCGATCACGATAGGAGCTTTGAGCTCGCCGCGAGCGACAAGACCGTTTAGCGCCAACCCAAACTTGTCACGCTCTCCATAGCCCAGCCAGCAAATGCGTGCCGGCAATCCCTGAAACCGTACGCGTTTTTGTGCGAGCTTTATCCAGCGGCTGAGATGTTCGTCGTGCGGGAACATCTCAAGTACCAGTTGATCGGTGCGCGCGATGTCGGAGGCTTCGCCAGACAGCGCTGCCCATCGGAATGGGCCCTTGCCTTCGCAAAACAAAGGCCGAATATAGGCGGGCACAAAACCGGGGAAATCGTAAGCGTTTTTAAGGCCCTGCTCATAAGCAAACGTGCGGATGTTATTTCCGTAGTCGAAAGTAACTGCACCGAGGTTTTGCAGATCGAGCATGCCTTTGACATGCTCGGCCATGGCTGCCATGGAGCGCTTTTTGTATTCATCGGGATTTTTCTTGCGCAGCTCGATCGCGGCATCGAGGCTCATACCGTTTGGCACGTAGCCATTGAGTGGGTCATGCGCACTAGTCTGATCAGTGAGCACATCGGGTACGACGCCACGGCGAGCCAGCTCGGGAATTATGTCGGCGCAATTACCAACCAGGCCAACTGAGACAGCCTCGCGTTTGCGCACAGCGTTTTTTAAAATGCGCAGGGCTTCGTCGAGGTTAGTGACCATGACATCGCAATAGCCGGTCTTGACGCGGCGCTTGATGCGCTCGGGATCCACGTCGATGGCCAAAAATGCGGCGCCATTCATGGTGGCGGCGAGTGGCTGAGCGCCACCCATCCCGCCCATGCCGCCGGTTACGACAAGCTTGCCCGCCAAGTCACCGGAGAAATGTTTTTTGGCTACAGAGGCGAATGTTTCGTAGGTACCCTGCAAAATTCCCTGGGTCCCGATGTAAATCCAACTGCCGGCGGTCATCTGCCCGTACATCATCAGGCCGGCGCGATCTAACTCGTTGAAGCGCTCCCAATTATTCCAATGACCTACGAGATTGGAATTGCAGAGCAGCACGCGAGGCGCGTATTCGTGGGTGCGAAAGACGGCTACGGGTTTTCCGGACTGCACGAGCAGTGTTTCATCCGCGGCAAGATCTTTGAGCGAGCGAACCATGACATGAAAACATTCCCAATTCCGGGCCGCTTTTCCGGTGCCGCCGTAAACGACCAGATCGTCAGGCTTTTCCGCGACCTCCGGATCGAGATTATTCATCAGCATGCGAAGTGCGGCTTCCTGCTGCCAGCCTTTGCAGCTGATTTCGGTCCCGCGGGGCGCTTTGAATGGACCTTTGTTCGTCGGAGAGAGAACGGAGGTCTCGGAAGAAGTTGGAGTCATGATCGCTCAACGCCAATACTATCGCAGGGAGAGAGCATTTGCACGAACGCGAGTTGTTGCATGAAATGCACTCTTTTGTTTATCGAAGCATGACCGGAAGCGCCAATTGCGCCGCGTAAATAGCTGGAGTACAGTCGAAATCGCGATGAATTACGGCACACTTCCCTCTAGATTGTTAAACGCCATCGACCGATTGCCAAATCCACGGGCCCAAATGTTCCGGCGTGGGGATCGCTGGGAGGCGATATCGTCGGCGGAATTTCTTCGGCGGGTCGCGGGACTTTCCAGCGCGCTCGTGGAACTTGGCGTGAAAACTGGAGACCGCGTAGTAATTTTCTCGGCGAACCGGCCGGAGTGGCACACCGCGGATTTTGCGATTACCGGCGCCGGCGGGGTCAGCGTCCCTATCTATTTCAATGAATCGCCGCAGCGGATGGCGTACATCCTGAATCATTCTGAGGCCAGGATTGTTTTTGTTTCCGGCGCAAAGCAACTGGAAAAGTTGCTGGCGTGCCGTGCAGAACTGCTCACGGTAGAACACATTGTGGCCGCGGACGCTGGGCCTGAAGCGGCGCCTGAATGTCTTCGGTATGAGACGCTGATTGCGGGCGCCGGCGCGACGGAGATTGCTTCCTATCGGCTGCAAGCCTCACAGGTGCAACCCGGGCAACTTTCGTCGTTGATTTATACGTCAGGCACTACCGGGGAACCTAAAGGCGTGATGTTGACGCACACGAATTTCTGCTCGAATGTCACGGACAGCCACCTACAGGTTCACTATGACGCGGCGAATGATCTGGCGCTGTCATTTTTGCCATTGGCACATGTTTACGGCCGAATGATCGACTACTCGTTTTTATTTCACGGAATTACTGTGGCTTACGTGGAAGCCGTTGAGCTTGTTGCGCAAGCAATGTTGGAGCTTCGTCCCACGACGATGGCGGCGGTGCCACGCGTATTCGAAAAGATTTATACCCGGATAGTGGAGAAGGGAAGCAAGGCCACAGGGATTAAACGCAAACTGTTTGATTGGTCGATGAAGGTGGCGAGCCGGTCGGCCAGGTGGCGATGCGGCTTAGAGGGAGCACCGTTGGCTGTGAGGCTGCAATGGTCGCTGGCAAACGTGCTGGTGTATTCCAAGATCCGTGCGCAAACCGGAGGGCGCTTGTCCCTAGTGATGTCCGGGGGGGCGCCGCTGTCAAAAAACCTAACGGAATTTTTTTGGACTATTGGAATACCGATATATCAGGGCTACGGATTGACGGAAACTGCTCCGGTGTTGAGCTCGAATTATCCGCAAAACCGTGCGGGTAGTTCCGGGAAGGCGATACCGAACGTAGAGATTAAAATTGCTGACGATGGCGAGATTCTGGCGCGCGGGCCATGCGTGATGCAGGGATATTACAAGAATCCGGAAGCGACCCGCGAAGTTTTGAGCGCGGATGGCTGGTTCCGTACCGGTGATATCGGCTACCTGGACGCGGACGGCTATTTGTTTATCACCGACCGCAAGAAAGATTTGATCAAGACCGCGGCGGGTAAGTTTGTGGCTCCTCAGCCGATTGAAAACGCGCTGAAGAACAGCCCGTATTTGCTGAACGCGATGGTGGTGGGTGACGAGCGCAAATATGTGGTCGCACTGCTGGTGCCGAATGCGGTAACGATCTCAGCGAAGGCCGCGGCCGCGGAAAAGGGAATTACATTTGCGAGCAATGCGGCGATGGCGTCGAATGCGTGGGTGCGATCGCTTATCGAGTCGGAAGTGCGACGGCTTACGGCGAACCTGGCGCAGTACGAATCGATTAAACGTTTTGCGCTGCTTCCCGAAGACTTCACGTTCGATAATGGGAGCCTGACTTTTACGTTGAAACTTAAACGGCGCATCGTGGAACAACACTACCGGAAAATTATTGACGAGCTTTACGCGGACGCGGCTGAACCGCGACCCATGCTCCAGGATTAACACGGCTGAATTGGTTAACGTTTTCAGGCGTCTGCGATTTGCCGCTAGTGTCCGGCCAGACTAAAATCAGAATTGAGGAACAAATGTCCGATCAACTGGTCATTGCGGGGCGGGCGTTTAGGTCGCGGCTAATTGTGGGTACCGGGAAATACCGCAGTTTTCAGGAAATGGCGCGCGCGCACGCGGCGTCAGGCGCCGACATGGTTACCGTTGCGGTGCGTCGTGTGAACCTCACGGATAAATCCAAAGAATCGCTGCTTGATTATATCGACCGCGAAAAAATGTTTATTTTACCGAATACCGCGGCGTGTTACTCCGCCGAAGAAGCGATTCGGACCGCGCGCCTGGGTCGAGAAGTCGGTCTGTCTCATTGGGTGAAGCTGGAAGTGATCGGTGACCAGCAAACATTGTTTCCGGATACCGAGCAATTGATTGAGGCGACGCGCGTACTGGTAAAAGAGGGATTTGTGGTTTTACCGTACACGAATGACGATCTTATTGTTGCGCGTAAGCTCGTTGATGCTGGAGCCGCAGCGGTGATGCCGCTGGCGCGGTGATGCCGCTGGCAGCGCCTATTGGCTCGGGGCTAGGTATTCAGAATCCGGCGAATTTGCGAATTTTGCGCGAACGCATCACGGAAGTTCCGTTAATTGTCGATGCCGGTGTGGGTACCGCGTCGGATGCAGCCTCGGCGATGGAACTCGGCGCGGACGGTTTGCTTATGAATACTGCGATTGCGGAAGCAGAGGATTCCGTGTTGATGGCGGAAGCGATGCGCGATGCTACCATGGCGGGACGCAAGGCATTTCTTGCAGGGCGCATGCCCAAGAGACTTTACGCTTCCGCTTCCAGTCCTCTGAGCGGGGTTGTGCGCTAGAGTATTCCAGAGCGAGTGGGTACGACAACTCAACTGCCAGTGCCATTCAAAAGATTAGCGTACATCGACTGGATGCGCGGACTAGCGTGCGTGCTGATGATTCAGGCGCACTGTTATGACTCCTGGTTGAATCCGGAAGCGCGAAAAACGCTGCTGTACCGCTGGTCACAGGAATTGTCGACTCTGGCGGCTCCGATATTTTTGTTCCTCTGCGGTGTGTCCTTTGCGTTGGTCACTGAAGGTCTGCGGCAAAAGAACAAGCCTCGATCACAAATTTTTAAGACTGCGCTTTCGCGCGGCGGGGAGATTCTCGGGCTGGGATTTCTTCTGCGGGTGCAAGAATTCGTGCTCGGTTACCCAAAATCGCCGTGGACGGATTTACTGAAAGTGGATGTGCTGAACATTCTGGGAGTGTCGATCATTTTCATGGCACTTTTTTGGTGGCTAATGAGCGTGAATAGTTTTCCCGGAATGAGTAAAGGCATTGGGGGCGTGCCGCTTCAAACTGA
>Ga0193728_1001259_pt1 | contig 12796 bp, 11 predicted proteins | sample U1c1metaG_FD_143037 | JGI IMG/M metagenome (GOLD analysis project Ga0193728, IMG submission 143037) | Soil microbial communities from a riparian zone of the East river system, Colorado, United States - U1c1 | ecosystem: Environmental > Terrestrial > Soil > Riparian zone | place: USA: East River...
CAGCACTGGCCTCACAGCAAAGTATAAGCGCAGGGGCGTATGCAGCGAAACAGTTTATGGCGGCAGAGCTCAACCTGTATTCGGTAGCGTTTTCCCTGCCTGTCGCATCAGGGGGTCTCGGGTTAGAGGTGCAGCGGTTCGGCTTTCCGGATTACAATGAATCCAAATTGGGCCTTGCATACGGCAAACGGCTGGGTAAGCTGCTGGCACTGGGTCTGCAATTCAACTACAATCTGTACCATATGACCGGATATGGAAATGCGGGAGCCATGAATTTCGACATCGGCGCGCTTTTCCGGCCGGATGAAAAAATAAATATCGGCTTATATATAAGTCATCCTGCGGGGAGTATGCTGGGCAAAAACAGCGGCGAACGAATGGCTTCTATATATAAGATGGAGATCGGGTACGAGGCATCGCGGCAGGTCTTTGCGGGGTTTGAAATCATAAAAGAAGAAGAAAAACCGGTCGGGGTAAACGCGGCGTTGCATTATGCTTTTGCAAAGGCGTTTTTTGCGGGTATCGGGATCATGACCGTCACGGCATCGCCCTATGGTTGGGCGGGATGGGCATGGAAGGAATTGAGGATAGATATCACCGTGAGTCACCATCCCCAGCTCGGGTTTACTCCGGGTATCGCCTTGTTCTTTGGCTCTGTGAACGCAAAAAAGGAGGAAGCTACCGATGATCGCTAGCAGGGTATGTTTCCTGTTGACGCTGTGCTTCATTTGTAAGGGATTGAGCGGGCAGTCGACGACGGAGACCACGGTCCTGGAGCAGCAACTCGAAGGGTTGTCAGAAAAGCAGGATGCGGTTACCGAAGACGACCAGCATTGGCAGGAACTGGATGGATTTCTCCGGCACAGGATCGATCTGAACCATGCGGCCGGGGACGATTTGCAGGCTTTGGGGATGCTTAGCGATCTGCAGATAAAGAATTTTATCGGGTACAGGTCGTTGTTAGGCGGACTGCTTTCGAAATATGAGTTGCAGGCGGTACCAACCTGGGACCTGGAGACCATCCGGAGATTACTGCCCTATGTGAGTGTAGGAGAAGAAAGCGGGCCCTTGCCAGGCTTGGGGCAGCGATGGAAAGGCGGAGATCATAGCCTGCTGCTGCGCGAATCGCAGGTGCTCGAAAAATCGCAGGGTTTTCGTAAGCCAGTAGATTCAACGGCTTCCTGGTATGCGGGTAGTCCGCAACGCATCTTCTTCAGGTATGGATACAATAACAGGAACCTGCTGCAGTATGGCATATTAGGAGACAAGGATGCCGGCGAACAATTTTTCCGCGGCGCAGAACCCAACGGGTTCGATTTCTACTCTTTTTATTTTTTTGCGAAGCGCATCGGCATCATCAAATCATTGGCCCTTGGTGATTTTAGGGTAAATATGGGACAGGGACTGATTCAATGGCAGGGACAGGCATTTAGCAAGAGCGCCGATGTGCTGGCGGTCAAAAGGCAATCAGCCATCCTCCGTCCATACCACTCCGCCGGCGAATTTGATTTTCACCGCGGCATGGGGATCAGCCTGCAACTAAAAAAATGGGAGGGCACGGCTTTTATTTCATTCAGGAATATCAGCAGTAACCTCGAACCCGATACTTCCACCAGGGATGAAGCCGCATCTTCGTTTGCGCCTTCGGGTTACCACCGGACAGCAAGTGAATTGGCCGACAAAAACAATATGCGGCAGTTTGTCCTCGGTGGCAACCTGGGTTTTTCGTCAGGGGGATTCCATTTTGGCCTCAACTCGGTCTGTTATCGATTTTCAAAGCCAGTCAGGAAGCAGAACAGACCCTATAACCTCTATGCGATCCGTGGATCTTACTGGTCCAATGCGAGTGCAGATTACAGTTATACTTATCATAACCTGCACTTGTTCGGGGAAGCAGCCGTTGACAAGAACCTCCGAACGGCCTTTGTTCAGGGAACTATGATCAGCCTGGGTCAATCCATGGATGCGGCTATATTGTATCGTTATATTGACCCGCGATACCAGGCCTTATATGCAAATGCCTTTACGGAAAGCTCAAGTCCTTCCAATGAAAACGGGCTGTATGCGGGTTTGTCGGTCCGTCCAACCCCGGCCTGGCAACTAGACCTTTTCTTTGACAGTTACCAGTTCCCCTGGCTGAAATACCGGGCAGACGGTCCGGGTCATGGCCAGGATTTTTTCGTCCAGGTTTTTTACAAGCCTGCAAAAACATGGAATGTCTGTACGCGTTTTAAATATGCGGCAAAGACCATCAATGCATCGGGCACTTTATTGCCTGCGCATGAATTGAGGCTGGTTCCGGTGCAGGACTGGCGCCTGGACTTTACAGCCGCCATCAGCCGGACTTTAAGGGTCAGAAGCAGGGCGGAAGCATTGTGGTTTGACCAGCATGCAGAACACGCCGAACAAGGCTGGCTGGGATTGGTCGATCTGTATTATCATCCTGTATCGATGCCTTTCCAGATCAACGGAAGGATTCAGTATTTTGAAACGGGCGGTTACTCATCGCGGATATATGCTTTTGAGCGCGATGTATTGTACAGTTACTCCTTACCTGCTTTTTATGACCGGGGATGCACTTATTATATTAATATACATGCAAAGCTGAACCGGCTGCTCCATTTGTGGAAAACAAGGAAACCGGAATGTGAAATCTGGCTGAGGTGGTCTCAAACTGTTTTTCAGGGAAAAAATGCTATCGGAACAGGTTTGGATGAAATTGCTGGAAATAAACGGTCGGAGATCAAATGTCAAATGGTCACCAACTGGTAAAAAAGTAATTTTTTTGCAGCATTTAGCGACAAATGATTGTCTTCAACTAAAATAGGGTCTTTTTTTAACATTTTTTTTGTAAAAATTAAAAGTTCCTATATTTACAGCTTCTAAAACCAAAAACTCACAGTCACATGAGAAAATTTCTATCACTGTTTGCAGTGCTGGTATTGTGTTCCGTATTGGCATTCGCGCAAACTAAAGTTGTTACCGGAAAGGTAACAGATCAGCAAGGACAGCCGGTCCCATTTGCTTCTATCCGCGTTAAGGGGACTAAGCAAGGTGTAAGCGCTGACGCTGATGGTAACTATTCCATCAGGGTTAAGACAGGAGACGCTTTGGTGGTTACAGGTACAGGACTCACCTTAAAAGAGGCTGTTGTCGGGGATGGGACTACCGTTAATGTTACGGTTTCCCGTCAAACTTCAAATTTGACCGAGGTGGTTGTTACATCTCTCGGTATTCAAAGGCAGGCCAAGGAACTTGGATATGCAACTGCCAAAGTCAACAACAAAGAATTAACACAGGCTAAAGTCATTGATGTTTCAACCGGCTTACAGGGTAAAGTATCCGGATTGCAGGTTAACCTAACCAATAATGGTGTTGACCCTGCTACCCGTATCGTGTTGAGGGGTAACCGTTCCATTACCGGGAACAACCAGGCGCTGATCGTGCTGGATGGTTTTCCTATTGATGATGTGAGCTATATCAACAAGATCAATCCTGAGGATATAGAATCGGTGAACGTGTTGAAAGGCGCTGTGGCTGCTGCGATCTATGGTTCAAAAGCATCCAATGGCGTATTGGTTATTACGACCAAGCATGGAACAAGGGGCAAGCCAACCATCACAGTGAGCAATACCCTGAACCTGGAAAGTGTGTCGTACATGCCCAACCTGCAGAATTCCTTTACATCTTATGGTGGTGAAGGAGCCTACACGAATGCAAATGGTACTACCGAGTACGTTCCTTACGAAAACCAGAGCTACGGGCCCCGTTTTGATGGAACTCGTGTTCCGCTGGCCATTAAGCCGAACCTGGCTCCGGATGGCGTGACGGTGCTTAGCTGGGACACATTATTTAATACTAACTCGGCAAGGCCCAATGAAAAAAAGGACTTTTTTAACACAGGTATTACCAATCAATTTGATGTTGCGTACTCCTCAGGCGATGAAAGAGGTACTTTTTACCTGGGTTTCCAGGATGCCAGTATTGCAGGAGTTACGCCAAAGGATGCCTCCCGCAGGGATAATATCCGTTTGAATGGTTCGAGGGATTATGGCCGTTTCAAGGCAGAGTACAGCGCTTCATACAATCAGCGCACCGATAATATCGTAGGCCTGAGCTACAACCAAACTAGTGGCGGCGTTTTTTCTGGCCGGCCTATTTATTTTGAATTGGTGAATGCACCTGCAGGCGCGCCGATCAATAGTTTTAAAGACTGGCAGAACGATGTTTACGCCAGTCCGGATGGGTATTATAATGCTTATGCAACCAATCCATATTGGACCATTGACAATTCAAGAAGGAAACAAAGTACCTACGATCTGTTCGGGAACGTGAATTTGTCCTTCAGACTCACATCCTGGTTAAACATTTCAGACAGGGCTGGTATCGTTCAAACCACCCGTCAAAGGACATATACGCGCGCAGGCATCACTTTTGCTCCCTGGGCGATTGCCGATCCCTGGTCAGCAGGTAATATACCCAGCAGTCTGAAATCATTGAAACCTTCGGTTTACGATGAGTCCTTCCTTGAACAAAGGCTAAACAACGACCTGTTGGCCGCCTTTGATAAAACCTTTGGCGACATATCCATAAAGGGTGTAGTTGGTTGGAACTTTGGTCAGCGTTATCAAAGAACCGTGTTCCTGCAGGGCGACAATTTACAATTCCCGGGATTTTATAATATCTCCAGTGTGTTAGGCACTCCGGGATATGGTGAATCTTCCTTTAAGCAAAGGGAAACAGCAGTTTATGAAGAAGTAACCCTGGGATTTAAGGACTTTCTTTATCTGCACCTGTCTAACAGGGATGAATGGAATTCAGTGCTCGATCCTTCTCAACAGCACTATGAATACCCTGGGGTAGACGTTTCTTTTATATTCTCGCAGGCTATCGGTGCGTTTAAAAACAGCAAGCTCCTTTCCTTCGGTAAGTTAAGAGGTGGTTATACCCAGGTTGCCAATATCAATTTGGGCGGCACTCCTTACGGAGCTTATTCATTGGTCAATCCATTCAATCCTGCCGGCGGCTTTCCGTTTGGCAATTTGGGTGGATATAGCCAGTCTACCACGTACCTGAATCCATTGATCAAACCCGAAAAAACAACTGCGGCGGAAGTTGGACTTGAACTTGGATTTCTGCAAAATAGGATCAATTTTCAGGCGGCTTACTATAATAGTGTGACTACTAACCAAACGCTGACCGCTCAATTATCTGCCGGCGCCGGCTTCACTTCGAAAGTGGTGAACGCGGGTAAGGTTACAAATAACGGCATTGAACTCGACCTGAACGTGACCGTGATCAAGAATAAGGATTGGACCTGGACCGTTGGCGCAAACTATGCGCACTACCAGAATAAGGTGAATGAATTGCTGCCAGGAGTTGACGAACTGCAGCTGAGCGGATTGAATGGTGGTGTTTCCGGTGGTATTTATGCTATTAAGGGACTGCCTTATCCGGTAATTAAAACATCTGATTGGACAAGGGATTCTGCAACGGGAAAAGTGATCGTTGATCCTGTTACGGGAAGACCATCGTACGATCCAACAAACAAGATTTACGGCAACACGAATCCGACAGATATTCTGGGTATCAAGACAACCTTGCAGTGGAAGAACTTTACTTTTGGAGCAGTGCTGGATTACCGTGGTGGAAATTCAATCATCAATACGATTGGAACACAACTGGATTTTACCGGGGTATCTGCGCACTCGGCAGAAAATGGACGTCAGCGTTTCATTTTCCCGAATTCCGTTGTTTTACAGGGTGGCAAATATGTAAACAATACGACCGTTGCGGTTAACAATGGTGGCAATATCGGCGGAGCAGGATTCTGGCCCGACATCTATACCTCTGGTATCGGAAGTGTATATGTGACCAGTGCAGCTTTCTGGAAACTGAGAGAAGTTTCTTTGAGCTACACTCTGCCAGCTGTTGTCTTGGCTAAGACAAAATTCATTCGCGGGGCAACCATCGGTCTTGTTGGGAGGAACCTGCTGATGATCAGGCCTAAATCCAATATCTGGACCGATCCTGAATTCAGTGATACCAATGGTAACGATGTGGGTAGAACATCTGAATTTCAGTTGCCTCCTACCAGGATGTATGGTGCCAACATAACACTGACATTCTAAACCTGAAACTAATGTTATTATAAACTGAAATAAATTATCGGATTATGAAAAAAATTATGATTTTGTTTTTTGTAACGGCGCTGGTGGCCAGCAGTTGTAAAAAGCAATTGGATGTAAACCAAAACCCGAACCAGCCTACAGCAGTTACGCCCAACGTAATCTTGTCTGCGGCTCTGGTGGGTACTGCTTCGAATAACTTCGTCGATTACCTGGGTCTGACCCGTTGGATGGGTTTTTGGTCACGCAGCGGAAACTATGTTCCGGATGTACAAACCGAAACCTATAATGTGGCTAACGATTATACAGATGCTGAATGGGGCAATCTCTATGTAAACCTGAACAACTACGATTATATGGAAAAGACCGGCAGGAACCTGAATCTGCCATTCTACATCGGTGTTGCCAAGGTCATGAAATCATACAGTTTTGCTACCCTGGTTGACATCTATAATGATGTGCCTTATAAAGACGCTTTTCAGGTCACGACCAAAATCCAACCCACCTATGACAAAGGGCAGGATATTTACAATGACCTGGTTGCGCAATTAGACAGTTCCATTGACTATTTTCAAAAGGCCAAAGATTTCTATGCTGTTCAACCGGCAAGCGTTGCTTCAACAGATGATCAGTACGACGTGATGTTTGGTAGTGCAAGAACTGGCGCGGCAGACGCTGATGCCCGTATGGTGCTCTGGCAGAAGTTTACCAACACCCTGAAACTGAAGTTGTTGATGCATCAGTCAAACCTTACCGCACAGGCAGGTTTTATTAAGACTGAATTGAACAAGATCAGGGATAATACATTTGGTTTGATCGGCGTAAATGAAAGTGCTGTGGTCAATCCTGGCTACCAGGCATCTACCGGAAAGATCAGCCCGTTGTTCGGTGTGTTTACAAAAGTTGACGGAACCACTACGGTGAGCTTTGATTATTATCGTGCCAATACTTATGCTGTTAACTTCTACCTGAACAGTGGTGATGAAAGACAGGCGCTTTTGTATACAGGTACCACGCTGACTCCAGGAAGCAACTACGACGGAGACCCTGCTGCAGTGTCCAATTCTCTGACCGCCGGTGTAGGTCCAGGTTTGCTAAAAGGATTTGACCAGGATGCATTCATCCTTTCTGATTTTGAAAGTCTTTTCCTTCAATCTGAAGCTGTTGAGAGAGGATGGGGTGCTGATTTGTACACATCACCTCCTACTGCTCAGTCATTGTATGAGTCCGCGGTGACCCAGAATTATGTTTATCTCGCCAAGGGAAATGAAAACGTGATTTCCGATCCTGTTGGAGACGCTACCTTCTACTACACCCAGGGAATAGAACTGGCGGATTGGTCAGCTTCTACGGCTCCCGATCACCTGCCAACGATCCTTACACAAAAATGGGCTGCAATGAATGGGGTGAACTGGGTTGAAGCCTACACCGATTGGCGCAGGACAGGTTTTCCCGATGCAAGCATCCTGGGTATTTCTCATGCACCAGATCATTTACAACCAAACATTCCAATCAGGTATCTCTATCCGCAGTCTGAATATAATACCAATGGTAAGAATGTTCCGGCATTGGGATCAGGTTCACAATTTTCAGTGCCTGTATTTTGGGATGTGCCTTAGTCATCGCATGGGAAATAAAGTAATCACTTAACTGAAAAATAAACAGAATGAAAAATATTAAGATAATGAATGTAAGGAAAATCAAAATCGCTTTTTTGGCGTTCTGTGTTTTCTTCCTGGGCTCCTGCCTGAAAGACACAGGACCCGTTCAGGACTATTCGCAGACTCCGGCGTTGGTAGGCTTTCAATTCAAAGGGGGGTCTGCAGTGCCCATTGTATTGCCGCTGCTTCCTTTGGCAGGTGACTCATATGATTTGGAAGTAACGCTATCTGTACCCAGTGTAGTGCTGGGAAAAACGGTTAATGTGACCGTTATTGCTGATCAGGATGCTCTGGCCGCTTATGACCCGACGCTTGAAATGCTTCCTGCGGATCAATATACTATACCCAATGGTGGTGTGGTAACCATTCCAGCGGGCAAGCAAATTGTTCCGTTATCATTAAAATTTGATGGAACAAAGATCGATTTCTCGAAGAACAATGCTTTGGCCTTCCGCATTACCGATGCGCAGGGGTTGGTGATCGCCAGCAACCTGAATATTGCCATCCTAAAGATCGTGCTTAAAAGTGAATTTGAAGGAAACTACACTACTGATGGGAAATTAACCAGGTTTGCCGGATCTACTGAAGGTTCCGGTCAGGTCGATCAATTCGACATAACTGGAGATGTATATTTTAATACCGTTACAGCTAATTCCATTGATGCAGCGCTGAATATTCCTGGCTTCTCCACTGTTCAAATGACGCTGGTGATCAATGCGGATAATTCTGTTACGATTACAAAGAGTGTATTGAATCCTGGGGTAAACATTGGTAATAACCCTGGCAAGCCAAGTACTTATGATCCTGTAACAAAATCATTCGACATTCATGGACAATATCTGAATGCAGCGAATGCTCTTCGAGAAGTGGATTTTACAATGGTCTTACATTAAATATTTTATATTAACATAGAAAAAGGAAGCTGGCCGGCTTCCTTTTTTTTTGACCATTAGAGCTTAAATCTTGTATATGCTTACCTTTATAAAAAAAACATGGCAGATCAGCAACCCGCAAATCAGTTGAACATAGAGATCAGCGAAGAAGTGGCCGAAGGTGAGTATGCGAACCTTGCGATCATCACCCACAGCCATGCGGAATTTGTGATTGACTTCGTCAATGTTATGCCCGGCACACCGAAAAGCAAGGTCAAATCAAGGATCATATTCACCCCCCAACACGCCAAAAGGTTTATGAAGGCGCTCACAGAAAACATTACCCGATTTGAAGCCGGCAATGGAAAGATCCAGGATCTGGAAGAAGTGCAGATCCCGATGAATTTCGGTGGGCCTACGGCGCAGGCGTAATACCGGGATTTTTTTCTTAATTTTACCTATATAGAAATAAAAATAAACACATGAGAGGAAGATTAATACTGATGCTATCGTTGACACTGGCAGCCAATCTGGCTAAGGCTCAAAATTCGAGTGAAATCGGCGAAAGGGTAGGTCTTCAAAATGATTTGAACAATTTTGTTCAGGGGGAAGGAACGCGTGTTTTTACCGGCGGTACCGTACCGACGTTTAATGTAAAAGGCGAAACAGTGGGAAATCGATACCTGTTTGACCATTGGGTCTCTGGTATGGTTACCAATTTACGTGACAGTGTGCTCAACTATCCATCGGTGTTATATAACTATGACAAGATCACGCAGAGCCTGCTTATGTTCCAGGATAGGAAGATTGTGATCGAAGTGTATCCCGAACAGATCAAGTCGTTCACGCTGAAAGGCGGAGACAGGGACTATGTGTTCCAGCATATCCCCATGATCGGCGAAGATTATTTTCAACCGTTGATAAAAAATAAAAAGTACTCCTTGTACAAAACGGTTAAGACCAGATTCGTGAAAGCTGATTACAGTACCAATGGCATATCCGAAAGCGGCAGCAATTATGATGAATTCAAGGATATGGAAACGTATTATGTCGTCCTTCCTGGTGGCCGTGAATTCGCCAGGCTTGAGCCAAAAAAGAAAGCCATCAAACAAGCCCTGCCCAAAGAGGCGGCAAAGATCGAGGCTTATTTTTATGCGAATAATCCTGAATTTGTCGACGAAGCTTTTATGATTGGTTTGATAAACGAACTGAATAAATAAAAAGCCTTGTCATTCCGACCTCCCGCCCCTGGTGGGAGCGGAGGAATCAGCGGAGAATGCAAGTTGGGTATATTGCTGATTTCTCTCCGCCTGCGGCGGTCGAAATGACAAAAGATTTTTTGGACGCCTCCAACTCAAATCATCCCCTCATCAGCAAAACTAAAATACCCTTCATCACTCACTATGATGTGATCGAGGACTTTGATATCAAGGAAGCCCGCTGCTTCCTTGATTTTTGCCGTTAGCTCCTCATCAGACCGGCTGGGTCTTACATTTCCCGAAGGATGGTTGTGGCAGAGAATGATGTTGACAGCATCTTCCTCCAGGGCCCGCTTCAGGATGATCCTGGGGTCAGCGACTGTTCCGGTCATGCCTCCCTGGCTGATGATCTCAAAATGATTGATCTTATTGGCCCTGTTGAGGAAGACGACCCCAAATATTTCCATTTTTTGGTCCTGCAAGATGGCCCTTAAGTAACCCGCTACATCGTGGCTTCCTTTGATTGTTACTTTCTCCAGTGATTCCGTGGCCTGTCTCCGCCTTCCGAGCTCCAGGGCGGCGATGAGGGTGATCGCTTTAGCAATCCCGATACCCTTGATTTTAGTCAATTCCTTAATGGATAACTTGCCCAGCTCCACGAGGTTATGTTTGCCCAGTTTCAGAATTTCCTTGGCCAGGTCCAGGGCCGTCTGCTCCCTGGTGCCATTAATGATCAGGATGGCAAGTAACTCGGAATCGCTGAGAGACATGGGGTTTTTACTAAGTAATTTTTCGCGGGGGCGATCATCGCTCGCCCATTGTTTGATCGAGTATTTCTGCGCTTGCATGATCCAATTTTATGGCTTATTTTTAACATAATCAATATCCTATTAGTGGTAATTAATCCACCACTACGAGGCCCTAAACCCTTTGAAAAACTAAATCTAGATCCAATGACTCACAAAACCACCCTTTCCGCTATTGGCGGCTGGCATTCCTTCCTTTTTTGTATTGGCATGTATTTCGTCGCCTTGTTTTTTTCCATTTTCGTTTGTTCGTCTATTTTTTATGTCATGAATGGCCGTTCCGCGCCTGCCAAGGATACTTTTGTTGAAAGGACCGCGGCAGCAAAGCAGGTATTGGCTTCTGTGAACCATTAAACGATATTTTCCTACGGTCATCCTGCTGGCGGAAAAGCGCTTTCATCGGCGGTCATATTAACATGTCCAGTTGATAATTTTTAAGCTGCTCATCCCCCTGCTATTGCATTTCATTTATATCTTCGCTGCTCATACTATACCATGGAAAGAGCATGCAAGATATTTTCAGGTACCGGCTCACAGTACCTTGCGGAAAAAATAACCCAACAGTTTGGCAACACGCCAGGAAGGATTTCCATCTCGCGGTTCAGCGATGGTGAAATTCAGCCTGAGTTTAATGAAAGCATCCGGGGTGATATGGTTTTCCTCATTCAAAGTACTTTCTCGCCGGCCGAAAATCTCCTTGAACTTTTACTGATGATCGACGCCGCCAAAAGGGCCTCGGCTTACAAGGTGGTAGCCGTTATACCCTATTATGGTTATGCCAGGCAGGATCGCAAGGACAAACCCAGGGTAGCCATTGGTTCTAAGCTGGTTGCCAATATGTTAGTGGCGGCAGGTGCCGACCGGATCATCACCATGGATTTACACGCTCCCCAGATCCAGGGATACTTCGATATACCGGTGGATCACCTCGACAGCTCGGCTATTTTTATCCCTTATATTGAACAACTCAGGCTGGAAAACCTTACCTTTGCGGCCCCCGATGTGGGAAGCGCCAATCGCATCCGTGAGATTGCGTCTTATTTTAATGCCGAGATGGTGATTTGCGACAAGCACAGAAAACGGGCCAACGAAATTGCAAGCATGGTGGTGATCGGAGATGTGACGGATAAAGACGTGGTATTGATCGATGACATCTGCGATACGGGAGGCACTTTAGCCAAGGCTGCGGGCCTGCTGAAAGATAAGGGTGCCCGGAGTGTGAGAGCACTTTGTACACACCCGGTGCTGAGTGGCAATGCCTATCAAAACATCGAGAACAGCGTGCTGGAAGAATTGGTAGTCTGTGACACGATCCCCCTGAGGCAGCAAAGCAACAAGATCAAACAGGTAAGTGTATCTGAACTTTTTGCTGTGGCCATCAGAAATGCATTTGAAAACAAGAGTATAACGGGATTGTTCATCCATTCCCAATTGCGCAATAAATAATCTGCTGTCAATAATTAAATAAACATACAATGAAGACGATTACAATCGAAGGACAACTCAGGACCGAACTAGGCAAACAAGCCGCCCGCCAAATTCGCTCTGAGGGCAAAGTGCCCGGTGTAATTTATGGGGGTGCGCAGGAGTTGAACTTTTCTGCTCCTGTGATTGCTTTCAAATCACTGGTGTACACACCGAATTTTCAGCTGGCCGAAATTAAGCTGGATGGAAAATCCTATCGCTGCATTTTGAAAGACCTGCAGTTCGATAAGGTAACGGATGCGTTAAACCATGTTGATTTTTTGGAGTTGGTAGAGGACAAAAAAGTCATTGCCTCCATTCCCATTAAATTCAAAGGGGCTCCGGCCGGCGTTAAAGATGGTGGTAAACTGATTACCAAAATGAAGGCTTTGAAAGTAAAGACACTTCCTAAGTTTTTGAAAGAAAACATTGAAGTGGATCTGACCGAACTTGAGCTGAACGGCAACGTGAGGGTTGAAGATGTGAAAGTGGACAATTATGAAATATTGAATTCACCCCGCATCCCCATCGCCTCCGTGGTGTTGACCCGTGAATTGAAACAGGAAGAAACAGCTGTGGCTGCTCCGGTTGCAGGTGCTCCTGCTGCTGCTGGCGCTGCTCCTGCGGCACCCGCTGCCGCACCTGCAGGGAAAAAATAAGGACAAC
>Ga0193728_1001260_pt1 | contig 12780 bp, 7 predicted proteins | sample U1c1metaG_FD_143037 | JGI IMG/M metagenome (GOLD analysis project Ga0193728, IMG submission 143037) | Soil microbial communities from a riparian zone of the East river system, Colorado, United States - U1c1 | ecosystem: Environmental > Terrestrial > Soil > Riparian zone | place: USA: East River...
GATCCGCGCGATCGAAGAGCGCCGCACGTACCTGGTGGAGCTCGAGGACCGTCGCGCGGCGGTGCTCGCGTCGATCACCGAGCAGGGCAAGCTCACGCCCGAGCTCGCCGGCAAGCTGCGCGCCGCGCAATCGAAGTCCGAGCTCGAAGACCTGTACGCGCCGTATCGCCCGCGCCGCAAGACCCGCGCGTCGGTCGCGCGCGACAAGGGCCTGCAGCCGCTCGCCGACAAGATCCTCGCGCAAGGCGAGGGCGATCCGGCGGGCGAGGCCAAGGCGTTCATCACCGAGCAGGTCACGAGCGATGCCGACGCGCTCGCGGGCGCGCGGGATATCGTCGCGGAGCAACTCGCGGACACCGCCGAGATCCGCGCGTTCGTGCGCAGAGAGATGGCGGAGCACGGCGAGCTGATCAGCGAGGTGCTACCGGGCAAGGATGCCGAGCCGACCAAGTTCGAGCAGTACTACAAGCACCGCGAGCACGTGAAACAGATCCCGTCGCATCGCTACCTCGCGATCCGCCGCGGCGAGGCCGAGGGTGTGTTGCGCGCGCACGTCGCGATCGACAGCGCGAAGGTCGAGGCAGGGATCCAGCGTCAGGCGAAGCTCGGCAAGTCGGGCGAACGCCCGGCGCGCAGCAGCGCCGAAGGCGGTGCGGAGGTAGATGTCATTTCGACGTGGGCGGAGCAGCTGAAGCTCGCGATCGCCGACGGGTTGAAGCGGCTCCTCTTGCCGTCGGTCGAGAACGACGTGCGTTCGGAGCTCAAGTCACGCAGCGACGTCGCCGCGGTCGACATCTTTGCGGGCAACCTGCGCAATCTGATCCTCGCCGCTCCGCTCGGCGGCGCCGCGGTGATCGGCGTCGATCCGGGCCTGCGCACCGGCTGCAAGTGCGCCGCGATCGACGCGACCGGCAAGTTCCTCGGCACGATCACGATCTACATCACGCAGGGCGACGCGATGCTCGCGCAGGCGAAGGAGCAGTTCGCCGCGTTCGTGAAGGAGCACCCGCCGCGCGCGATCGCGGTCGGCAACGGCACCGGCGGCCGCGAGGCGGAGAGCTTCGTCAAGAAGACGCTCGCGGATGCCGGCGTTCAGGGTGCGCACGTGGTGTCGGTCAACGAGGCCGGCGCGAGCGTGTACTCGGCGTCGGACCTCGCGCGCGAAGAGTTCCCGGAATTGGATCTCACGATCCGCGGTGCGATCTCGATCGCCCGGCGGTTGCAGGATCCGCTCGCAGAGCTCGTCAAGATCGAGCCGAAGTCGATCGGCGTCGGCCAGTACCAGCACGACGTTCAGGAGTCGCTGCTCGCGAAGCGCCTCGGCGACGTCGTCGAGAGCGCCGTCAACCACGTCGGCGTCGAGCTCAACACCGCGAGCGCGCAGCTGCTCGGCTACGTCGCCGGCATCGGCAAGTCGCTCGCGAAGAAGATCGTGCTGCATCGCGATGCGCATGGCGCGTTCGCGTCGCGCGGCGAGCTCCAGGACGTCAGCGGCCTCGGGCCCAAGGCGTTCGAGCAAGCGGCGGGGTTCTTGCGGATCCGCGGCGGCTCGAACCCGCTCGATGTCTCCGGCGTGCACCCCGAGCGCTATCCGCTCGTCGAGCGCATGGCCGGCGATCTCGGCGTGCAGCTGAGCGAGCTCGTCGGCAACGCCGAGGTCGTCGACAAGCTCGATCTCGGCCGTTACGTCGGCGGCGATGTCGGCGAGCCAACGCTGCGCGACATTGCCGCGGAGCTCAAGAAGCCGGGCCGCGATCCGCGCGCCGAGTTCGCACCGCCGAAGTTCCGCGACGACGTCACGGCGATGGAGGATCTCAAGCCCGGCATGGTGTTCGAGGGCATCGTCACGAACGTCACGGCGTTCGGCGCGTTCGTCGACATCGGCGTGCACAACGACGGCCTGGTCCACGTGTCGCAGCTCGCCGAGCAGTTCGTGAAGGATCCGACCGAGGTCGTGAAGGTCGGCCAGCGCATCAAGGTCCGCGTGCTCGAGATCGATCACGCGCGCAAGCGGATCGCGTTATCGGCGCGGCCGCCGCAGCGCCAGCGCAATCAAGAGCAGAACCAGAACCAGAACCAGAACCAGCAGCGCGGTCCGCGCAACCCAAACCCGCAGCAGCAGCAGGCGAGGGGCCCTCGCAACGATCGCGGTCCGCGCAATGACGGTCCGCGCAACGACGGTCCGCGCAACGACGGTCCGCGTAACGAGGGGCCGCGTAACGACGGTCCGCGTAACGACGGGCCGCGTAACGACGGGCCGCGCAACGACGGGCCGCGGCGGCAGTGGAGCGACCGTGGTGAGGGTCCGCGCAACGATCGCGGTCCACGCAACGAGGGTCCGCGCAACGAGGGTCCGCGCAACGACGGTCCGCGCAACGAGGGTCCGCGCAACGATGGTCCGCGCAACGACGGTCCGCGCAACGATGGCCCGCGCAACGATCGCGGCCCGCGCAACGAGGGTCCGCGGAACGATCGCGGTCCACGCCGCGACGATCGCGGTCCGCACCCCGACGATCGTGGTCCGCGCCGCGAAACGGCGCCCGACAACTGGGGTGTGTCGGGGTTCGTGAACAACCCGTTCACGAAGCTCAACAAGAACGACAAGCAATAGCCCCGAAAGGTTAAACGCGCGCGGATTCGATTACCGCCGCGCGCGCTGCTAAGCTCGTCGGAGATGCTCGAGCCGGGCTCGTTGGTAGCGGGGAAGCTGCGCGTCGAGCGCCTGCTCGGCCAAGGCGGCATGGGCACGGTCTATGTCGCGACCCACGTCGGGCTCGACCAGCAAGTCGCGATCAAGGTGCTCGATCCGCAGCTCGCGAACAACGCGGAGGTCGTGCAGCGCTTCGTGCGCGAAGCTCGCGCGAGTGCGCGGCTCAAGAGCGATCACGTGTGCCGCGTCAGCGACGTCGGCGCGCTCGAGGATGGCGTCCCGTACATCGAGATGGAGCTGCTCGCCGGCGAGGATCTAGGCCAGCTGATCGAGCGCGCGTCGTTGTCACCGGCGCTCGCGGCAGACTACGTGCTGCAGGCGTGCATCGCGATCGCGGAGGCGCACGCGCTCGGCATCGTCCACCGCGATCTCAAGCCGGCGAACCTGTTCGTGACGCACCGGATCGACGGCAGCGCGCTCATCAAGGTGCTCGACTTCGGCATCGCGACGGCACCGTCGACGCAGGACTTCAAGATCACCAAGACCACGGCGGTGATGGGCTCGCCGGGTTACATGTCGCCGGAGCATCTGCGCTCGGCGCGTGATGTCGACGCACGCAGCGATATCTGGGCGCTCGGCGTGATCCTCTACGAGGCGGTCGCCGGCAAGCTGCCGTTCGTCGCGCAGACGATCACCGAGCTCGCGGTGAAGGTCGTGATGGACGAGCCCGACCCGCTCGTCGGGGTCGATCCGGCGTACGCGGCGGTCGTCGCGCGCTGCCTCGCGAAGGAACCGGCGCAGCGCTACCAGAACATCGCGGAGCTCGCCGCGGACCTCGCGCCGATTGGCGGCGACACCGCGCACGCGAGCGCGATGCTCGTGATGAAGCTGAGCGGTGGCGCGAGCTCGAGCATGCCGATCAGGGTTCCCAGCGCCGTGATCGGTGCGGCGAAGGTGCCGACCGGCCCCGGTGCGCAGCGGCTCGGGTTCGCCGAGACCGGGTTGTCCCCGCGCGGAGTCGTCGACACCACCTTGGCGGGCGCGACGGGGGCGTCGCAGACGATGCCACCGGCGCCGAAGAAGAAGCGCGGCGCGCTGATCGCGGCCGCGGTCGTGGTGCTCGGCGGCGGCGCCACGGCGGCCGTCATCGCGAGCCAGCATGGCGATTCGAAGCCCGCGCACCACCACCGCGATGCCGGCGCGCAGGTCGCGCAAGTCGTACCGGATGCGGCGATCGCGATCGACGCGGGCGCCGCCGTCGACGAGGATCAGCTGTTGATCGGCCTCGGCGAGATGGAGGCCGACAAGAACTGGCCTGGGATTATCCGCATGGCGGGCGTGGTCTCGAACAACCCGACGATCACGAAGTACGTCGGCAATGCGAAGACCGCGTATCGCAGCGAGCAGGTCGCGGCGCTCGCGGCTTACGCGAACCGCCACGACTGCACGAGCGCGAAGACCGCGCACGACGAGGCGGTCAAGGTGTTGCCCGAGGCCGCGCCGGACTTCGACAAGGCCGCGACCTGCAGCGCGGCGCCGGCGAAGCCACCGACGCCGCAACCGGATGCGAACGCGCTGGCGGAGCGCGCGTCCGGCGAGCTCGGCAAGGGCGACTACAAGAAGGCGCTCGACGACGCCGACGCGGCCCTCGCGAAAGATCCGAAGAACCTGACGGCGCTCGATGTCGCGGCGCGCGCGGCGTGCTCGACCGGCGAACCGGCGATGGCCGATCGCGCGAAGGGCTATCTCGCGAAGCTCGAGCCGAACGATCGCGTCGTCGCGGGGCAGGTCTGCAAGGATCACGGCATCAAGTTCGCGCGGCCGACGAAGCCGCCGAGCTCGAGTAAGCCGCTCGCCATGGCCGAGGTGCCGAAGGAGCTCACGACCGCGCGGCAGCAGCTCGACGGGCGCAACTTCACGGCGGCGGAGAAGTCGGCGCTGCGCGTGCTCGAGGTCGAGCCCAACAACCGCGAGGCGCTGCGCGTGCTCGGCCTGTCGGCGTGCGCGTTGCACCACCAGCAATACGTCGATCAGGTGGTCGCGCACATGCCGAAGCGCGCACCGCTGGCCCGGGAGATCCGCGCCGCAGCCCCACCACGACGATGCCGCGGTCGCGGTGGTCGCCCCACGCGACGCGGCCAAGCCGCCGGCCGACGCACGACCACCACAACCCGCGCGCAGCGAGCACGCGGTGTTCGAGCTCGTGCCGAACCGCCACACCGCGCATCGCGCCGTCGACGGTGAAGTCGTGATCGACGCGAGCGGCATGGGCTTTTCGCGGTTCATCCGGTTCGGCCTGCCGGCACCGCGCTGGCACCTCGGCAAGGACGTCGACGGCGAGCGCGCCGCGATCGCGGATCGCCTGGCCTCGCTCGACGTACCGCTGTCCCACGCGCAGAGCAAGGCCACGCAACTGACGCTGCGGATCCACGGCGCGGCGAAGCAAGCGATCACGGTCAAGCTCAACGGTCGCAAGGCGGGTCCGAAAGGCACGCCCGCGACCGTGAAGCTCGAGCCCGGCTGGCAGACGCTCGCGGTCGCGCTCGACCCCACGCACTTGGTCGTCGGCGAGAACCAGCTCGCGATCGAGACGACCGGTGGCAAGGACCGCATCGCGATCGCGTGGCTACGGATCGGCACCGTGACGCCGCCTGGTGATCAGGATCCACGCGCGGCACTTGCGTTCGACGCGGCGGGCGATGCGTTCGAGCTCGTCCAGAACGCGGAGGTCGCGTGGTACGTCACGATCCCCGACGGTGCAAACCTCGTCGCGGACGTCACCGGCGCGCCCGCCACCGGAGGAGCCAAGGCCGCAGGCTCGGCCTGTCGGCTCGAGGTCGCGGCGCGCGCCGGCGATGATTCGCTGACGGGCGGCGTGCTCGGTGCCGATGCGCCGCGCGTCGATCTGTCGGGCTCCGCGGGCAAGGTCGTGCGGCTCGCGCTGATCGCGCGCGATTGCCCGCGCGCGCGCGTCGTCCACCCGCGGATCACGCTGCACGGTCCCGCGCCGGTTGCCCTGCCGAAGGGCGAGCCGCCGAAGTACATCGTCCTGTGGGTGATGGACGCGCTGCGCGCCGACAAGATCCCGATCTTCACGCCGGGTGCGCGCGCGCAGACGCCGAACTTCGACGAGCTCGCGAAGTCGTCGACGGTGTTTCGCCAGTACTACGTGCAGGGCAACGAGTCGCAGGCGAGCCACTCGAGCATGTGGACCGCGCTCTATCCCGCGGTCCACGGCGTACGGCTCGCGGGCGATCCGAAGAAGATCAACTCGAACCTGTCGCGTCACTTCGAGCTGATCGCGACGCAGCTCGCGGGCGCCGGGTTCTACACGAGCGCGTGCACCGGCAACGGCTACGTCAACAGCGACGACGGCTACGATCGCGGCTTCAAAGAGTTCCGCAACATGATGCGGGAGACCGGCGTCGAGAATAACTTCATCCCCGGTCAGAAGATCGTCGACGCCGCGCTCGGTCAGCTCGACAAGCACCGCGACGGCCCGACGTACTTGTTCCTCGGGACGATCGACACCCATGGCCCGTGGGTCGCCCGCAAGCCGTGGATCGACATCTACTCGCCCGGCCCATACAAGGGCCCGTTCCAGGAGTTCGGCACCGCGAAGGACCTCGGCTTCAAGGCCGGCTCGATGGGCTGCAGCATCATCCCGCCGCCGGCCGACGTCGAACGGCTGCGCGCGATCTACGACTCCGCGGTCAGCTATCACGATCAGCAGGTCGGCCGGCTCGTCGCGAAGCTCAAGTCCTGGGGAATCTGGGATCAGACCATGCTGATCATCACCGCCGATCACGGCGAGGAGCTGTTCGAGGATCAGCGCTGCGGCCATGGTGGCTCGCTGCGCGACTCGCTCGTCCGCGTGCCGCTGCTCGTCCACGATCCGGCGCGGTTCCCCGCCGGCACGATCATCGACGAAGGTGCCGAAGCCGTCGACCTGTTGCCATCGATGCTCGCGGCGATCGGTAAGCCGCCGCTCGCGGCCGCGCAAGGCGACGCGCTCGAGCCGCTCGCGCAGGGTATTGGCAAGGGCTGGGTGCGGCCGTCGTACGCGTCGATGTACGAGTACGCGCACGTGATGCGGATCGGGCGCTGGAAGGCGCGCGTCAGCTACAGCGGCGTGCCGCTGATCGACGACCTGGTCGACGATCCGGGCGAGACGCACGATCTCACCGCCACGCACCCGGTCGAGCGCCGCATGCTGACCGACGACCTCGGGCTGTTCCTCAGCCTGCGCACGAAATGGCAGAAGAGTAGTTGGGGCGTGGTCACCGCGATGACGCCTGCCGGCGCCGCCGCCCTCGACGTCGCGAGCACGCCGTGAAGCGCGCCGCGTTGCTCGTGCTCGCGTGCTGCGCGGGTCCGGACGTCGCGCCGCCGCTCGTGCCGCAGTCGCCGCCGCCGCCGCCCCCGCTCGACGCGGCGCTGAGCTCGCCGCTGCCGCCCGATGCCGAGGTCACGGTCGCCGAGGAGCCGCCGCCGACGCCGGAGCCGGAGGTGTGGTTGAAGGGCTCGACCCACGTCCATGCGAAGTCGTCGGGCGATTCGACGACGCCGATCGACGAGGTGATGAGCTGGTACGAGCAGCGCGGTTACGACTTCATCGTGCTGACCGATCACAACCGCGTCAGCGAGGTCGACGGCGGTGACACCCACGGGAAGATCGCCGTGCATCTGCCCGACGCGCAACACAAGTTGATCGTGGTCTCCGGCATCGAGCTCACGCACAACCCGAGCGGCTGCTTGCCGCCCGGCGACATTTCGAAGAAGTGCCGCATCCATGTCAACGTGATCGCGCCGACCGCACGTCCCGCCGGCAAGCTCGAGTGGGCCGAGCGCCACAGCCACGAGCGCGTCGACATGTATCGCGCGGCGTTCGTCGCCGCGAAAGCGCTCGGCGGTGCGCTCGTCCAGATCAACCACCCGCAGTGGTTCTGGGGCATGACCGGCGACGTGCTCGCGGAGCTCGCGAAGAGCGGCGCGACGCTCGTCGAGATCGCGAACATCCAGTTCACGAAATGGAACCTGGGCGACAAGGATCATCCGTCGACCGAGCAGCTGTGGGACGACGTGCTCGGGCGCGGGCTCTCGATGTGGGGCGTGGCATCCGACGATGCACACGTCTATCCCGCCACCGGCGCGCGGCCCCACGGCAAGTGGCCCGCGGGCGGCGGTTGGATCGTCGTCAAGGCGCGCCGCGAGCCGCAGGCGATCGTCGATGCGATCGCGGCCGGCCACTTCTACGCGTCGACCGGCGTCGAGCTCACGCATGCGGAGGTCGCCGGTGACGAGCTCGTTGTCGAGGTCGCGCCTGCCGCAGTGGGCAGCTACGAGATCGAGTGGATCGAGAACGGCAAGCTCGTCGCGGCCGAGCACGCCATGGCCGGGCATCGCGCGTTGCCGGCGACCGGATATCTACGCGCCGACGTCAAGCGCGACGACGGTAGCGAAGCTTGGGTCCAACCCGCGCGGCGCTGAGCTGTCAGGTCCACGGCGTCGTCGGAGGCAACGCCCGAAGGCGTTCGACGTCGCAGATCTGGTAGCTAGCCCCGATCGGATCAGAGCGCGACGTAGCCGTGCTTGACGGCGAATCGCGTGAGCTCGGAGTTGTTGCGCAACCCGAGCTTCTTCAGCACGTGACCGCGATGGGTATCGACGGTCTTGATGCTGATCTGCAGGTGTTCGGCGATCTCGCGGTTGGTCATGCCGCGCGCGAGCATCTCCATCACCTGTTGTTCGCGCGCCGTCAGGGCGCCCGCGGGGTGCTCGGCGTTGTCCATCAACGCTTCGACGCCCGGTGGGATCACCTGTTCGCCGCGGCTGACCGCGCGAATGGCGTCCAGCAGCTCCTGGGGTGCGACCGATTTATTTACGTAACCGTGCGCACCAGCTGCGATCGCCCGCGCGGTGTAGCTGGGCTCGGTGTGCCAGGTCAGCACGACGACGAGCGGCGCGGTTTCGATGGAACGTAGGTCCGATAACACGTCGAATCCCGAGCGATCCGGCAGCGTGATGTCGAGGAGCAAGACGTCAGGATGGACCTCCTGAATCATCTTGAGGGTTTCCTCGGCTGTGCCGGCCTCGCCGACGACTTCGATGTCCTCGGCCTTGTTCAGCGCTTCGCGCAGCGCCCAGCGAACGATGGTGTGGTCTTCAGATAGTCCTAGTCGGATCATATTGAGCCTCCGCTGGTCAGACAAAGTAGCAATACGTAAACCAACTCGCGACGAGGTAAGGTGAGGCGGTTCTCTGTGGAGCCAGCGCACACCAACGCAAATCCGCCCGCGCAGTTGGGCGAATTTGGCATTCATTCCGTCCTCGGGCAGGGAGGGAGCGGCGTCGTCTACGACGCTTCCTGGGGTCCGCGGCGCGTCGCGCTCAAGGTGCTGCACGCCGAGCTTGTCGGCACGGGCAAGGAGCGCGCGCAATTTCTCGCCGAGGCGCAAAGGCTGCAGCAGATCGGTCATCCGTCGGTCGTCAAGGTGCTCGCGGTCGGCACGCTACCCGACGGCCGCCCGTACCTCGCGATGGAGCGACTCGCAGGCGAGACGCTCGCCGCGTTGATCGTACGCGGTCCCCTCGCGCTCGATCGCGCACTCGCCCTGTTCGGCGAGCTGTGCAGCGCGGTCGGCGCGCTTCACGACCAAGGCCTCGTCCACCGCGATCTCAAACCGGAGAACGTGTTCGTCACGGCCGAGGGCCACCACGCGGTGCTGCTCGACTTCGGGATCGCGAAGGACCTCGCCGCGCCGGCGTCGACGACGACGCAAGAAGGCCACGTGCGCGGCACGCCGGCGTACATGGCGCCGGAGCGGTTCTTCGGCCAACCCGCGGGGCTCGCAACTGATGTCTACGAGCTCGCGCTCGTGCTCTACGCGATGCTCGCCGGCCGGCTGCCGTGGCTCGACGCGGCCGATCCTGAAGCGCGACTGTCACCGCTGCCGCTCACCGGGCTCGCGCCCGTGCCGGAAGCGCTCGATATCGAGATCCGCCGAGCGCTGTCGACGCGCGCGCAGAATCGCCCGGCGTCGGCGGCGGCGCTGCTCGCCGAAGTGCTCGCGGCAGTCGGCGCGGAGATCGAGCCGACGCCAGGAGAGACCGCGCGCATGCGCCCGGATGGGCCGAGCGCTGCGCCAACGCCGACCACGTTCGGCGAGCAGGCAGCGCCGCTCGCGTGGGCGCCGACGCTCGCTGCTCCAGCGACGAATGCAACGCCGGCCAAGCGCTGGCCGTGGATCGCGGGCGGGCTCGCGATCGTCGCCGCGGCGGGCGCGTTTGCGTACGTACGGTTCGCGCCGTACGCCGCGGCGGTGGTCGCTCCAGACCGCGGCTCCGCGATCGCCGTGGTCGCGGCCGATGCGCGCGTGCTGGCGTACGACCCGAACGATCCGTGGAGCGCGAAGCCAGAGGCGATCGCGAAGGACATCCCGCTGGTCACCGCGGAGCAGCCGACGAGCAGTTATCGCGCGGCAGCCGCGAACGCGATCGCGCACCTGCCGGGCGATATCAACGTCGTGATCGCGGTGCAGATCGACGAGCTGCATGCGAACAACGCGACCGACGACATGCTGAAGAAGCTCGGCACGAACCCGAAGGTCAAGCTCGTGGTCGGCGATCTGCCGGTCTGCGTGCGCTCGCTCGCCGGCGAGTCCGAGTGGATCGTCTACGGCGCGCCGAAGCTCGACACCAACAATGCCGGCGAGGTCGTCGTCGGCGGGCGCTGGCAGAAGCAGGACGTGATCCGCTGCTTCGAGGACGCCGAGACCGCGACCGTGAAGGACGGCACCAAGCTGGTCAAGCTCGGCGACGACGGCTGGCTCGACTTCCTCGACGATCACACCGCGTATCTTGGCCTCCGCAAGAACCTCACCGCCGAGGCGCTGCACGCGCTCGTCAAGAAATCCGCCGGCGCCGCGCCCGCCACGCGCGCGCTGCTCGCGAAGCTGCCGGCCGATCGCACGATCGCGTTCGTGCTCGGCGGCAAGGCGAACGTCGACTGGTCGAGCATGTTGCTGTTGCCGAATGGGAGCGATGTCTACGGCTGGGCCCGGATCACCGCGAAGGGCATGGATCTCGACGCCGGCGCCGACACCCACGACGCGAAGGCCGCGAAGGACGCCGCCGCGATCATCACGCCGCAGATCGAGCAGATGTTCTCGTCGAGCGAGGGGGCAGGGAAGCTCGTCGTGGCGCGCGACGCGACCGAGGTCCACGTCAAGGGCGCCGTGACCACGTTCACGCTCTCGATGATGTCCGCGGCGCTCGACCGTTGACGCGGTTTCACGTTGTGTGTGACAAGCGCGAGCGATGTCGCGCCCGCTCGTCGTCGGAATCGCCGGTGGTACCGGGTCGGGCAAGACCACGGTCGCGCACAAGCTCGAGACCGCGATTCCCGACAATCGCTGCGTGCGTATCGAGCACGACTCGTACTACCGCGACCAGACCCACCTCTCGCCCGACGAGCGTGCGGCGGTCAACTACGACCACCCGAGCTCGCTCGAGAGCGACCTGTTCGTCCAGCACTTGCGCCGGCTACGCGCGGGCGAGACCGTCGACATCCCGATCTACGACTTCGCGCACCACACGCGGAGCGCCGAGACCCGCCGCGTCGCCCCCGCGCCGGTGATCATCGTCGAGGGCATCCTCGTGTTCGTCGAGGCCGCGCTGCGCGAGCAGATGGACATCAAGATCTTCGTCGATACCGACGCCGATATCCGCTTGATGCGCCGGATCCGCCGCGACCTCGAATCGCGCGGCCGCAGCTTCAACTCGATCCGCGATCAGTACTACGCGACGGTGCGGCCGATGCACCTCGAGTACGTCGAGCCGTCGAAGCGGTGGGCCGACCTGATCGTCCCCGAGGGCGGCGACAATCACATCGCGCTCGACGTGATCCTCGGCCGGCTCGGCCGGATCGCGTTCGGCAATACGTAGCTACGGCAGGAGGACGCTCGAGCCTGTCGTCTTTCGCGTCTCGAGCTCGGCGTGCGCGCGGCCGGCCTCGGCGAGCGGATAGCGCTGGGCGACGTCGATCTTGACGGCGCCGGATCCGACCACGTCGAACAGGTGCGCCGCCATGTCGCCGAGGTGTTCCTTCGAGTGCGTCCCGAGCGTCGGCCGCGTGACGTAAAGCGAGCCCTTGCGCATCAGCGAGAGCAGATCGAACGGCGGCACCGGCCCCGACGCGTTGCCGAACGCGACGAGCAGGCCGAACGGCGCGAGGCAGTCGAGCGAGCGCTCGAACGTGTCCTTGCCGACGGAGTCGTAGACGACCTTCACGCCCTTGCCGGCGGTCAGCTCCTTCACGCGTGCGACGACGTCCTCGCGGTGGTAGTCGATCACCTCGGCCGCACCGTGCTGCGTTGCAAGCGCGCACTTGTCGGGACCGCCCGCGGTACCGATCACGCGAAGGCCGAGGTGCTTCGCCCACTGCATCGCGATCAGGCCGACGCCGCCGGCCGCCGCGTGCCAGACGATCGTGTCGCCGCTCGCGAGGCCACCCTGCGGCAGCGTGCGGCGCAGCAGGTACTCGACGGTCATCCCCTTCAGCATCATCGCTGCGGCGGTCTCGAACCCGATCGCGTCGGGCAGCTTGACGAGCTGCGCGGCCTCGATCGTGCGCGCTTCCGCGTAGCTGCCCGGGCCATTCGCCGCGTACGCGACGCGATCGCCGACCCGAAACTGGGTGACGCCCGGACCGACCGCGTCGACGACCCCGGCACCCTCGCTGCCGGGTACGAGCGGCAGCGGTGCCTTGTACAGGCCGCTGCGGAAGTAGGTGTCGATGAAATTGACGCCGATCGCGTGGTGACGGACGCGCACTTCGCCCGCGCCGGGATCCCGAACGGGCATGTCGACCAGCTCGAGAACCTCCGGACCGCCGTGACGTTCGACCGAGATGGCGCGCATCGGCACGAAGCTAGCAGTAAACTCGCGGCGTGGAGACCATCGTCGTCACCGGCGGAGCCGGGTTCATCGGCTCGCACGTCGTCGACCATTTCATGGCGGCCGGTTATCGCGTCGTCGTGCTCGACAACTTCTCGACGGGCAAGCGGGCGAATCTTGCCCGCTGGCGCGACGACGCACGGCTACATGTCAGCGTGTGCGACGTCGCGCAC
>Ga0193728_1001261_pt1 | contig 12766 bp, 15 predicted proteins | sample U1c1metaG_FD_143037 | JGI IMG/M metagenome (GOLD analysis project Ga0193728, IMG submission 143037) | Soil microbial communities from a riparian zone of the East river system, Colorado, United States - U1c1 | ecosystem: Environmental > Terrestrial > Soil > Riparian zone | place: USA: East River...
AGTTCCGCGGCGCGCACATAATTTTGCGAGTCCCGCAATGTGGCAATGACCGGGATGCGCAAAGTCTCGAGAAACCGCATCAGCGATTGATAGATCAAGGTATTGCGTTTGACGCGATTGGCAACCACGCCGATGCGATACTCATCGCGCCGCACCTTGGCGATCAGCAGCAGGTCAGCGATGCACTTGGAGCAGGCGTGGATATCGATGTCGGAAGGCAGCACCGGCACGATGATGGCGTCGGCATTCTTGGTCATATCCGGCATTTCTTGGGCGGCCACCGCGGCCGGCGTGTCGACGATGACATGTGCCGCATCCGGTGGAATGCGCATCTGCCAGGCACGGGTCATGCGCAAATTGCGCTCGAACGCGGCTGCGCCATGAATGAACGGCTGATCGGGCTTGCGTTTCTTGAGCCAGCGGCTGCTGGAGGCCTGGGGGTCGTTATCCTGCAGCAGTGGACGGTCGCCCTGGCCCGCAAAATAGCTGGCGAGATTGGTGGCTATCGTCGTTTTGCCCGAACCCCCTTTTGGGTTCAGGACGAGAATGCGCTGCATGTCCGCAGAGCCTACGCAGCCCCAAGCACCATGGCAAGCCGATGCCCTGCTTAAGGTTGTGATCCCACTCACGGTTAGCGTCGAGGCAACTACCTAGACTGCTCGCCAATGGAATGGATGTTACAAGTGGTTGATGAAGTGGACGATGCCGTGAGTGCCCTGCGGCTGTTCGCGATGGGCTGGAGCGAGGAAATCGGCCTGGTGGCCGCCGGCAGCGCTGCGGCCTGCGCCGTATGCGCGGCGGTACTGCGCGGCGTCTCTTAAGAGAGACTCCGGCCGGCAAAATCCATTATGATGCCGCCCATGGCATCCATGCATTTTAGAAAATTCACCCTTATCGCACTCATCGCAGTCACTGCGGCTTGCAGCGGCAAGTCCAATGCGCCGCCGGCGGGCGGCGCGCCGCCTGCTGTGACGGCGCTGCAGACCGTAACGCTCAAGCCCGGCACCGGGGCGACGATTGCCGGCGGACAGATGGCGGTCGTCCAGTACACCGGTTGGTTGTACGAGGCCGGTGCGACCGATCACAAAGGCAAGCAATTCGACAGCTCGCGAACCGCCGGCAGAGAAGCATTCAAGTTTCCCGTGGGAACGGGCTCGGTCATCAAGGGGTGGGATCAGGGCGTGCTCGGCATGAAGATCGGAGAGAGTCGCCGGCTCACGATTCCGCCCGATTTGGCCTACGGCGACAGCGGTACGGGCGGCGTTATTCCGCCCGGCGCGACTTTGGTGTTCGACGTCGAACTTATCGGAATCGAATAGGCCCAAAGAAAACAGGCAATTCGAAGCGGCCGAGCTGCCTCAGCCGCTCCTAAAAGCCAAAATCAGATCAGTTCACGAATTCCTTGAGCGTCTTCAATGCGGCAATGCGCACTTTCTTGCTCGCCGGCTTCGCCTTGAACATCATCTTTTCGCCGTTGAACGGATTGACACCCTCGCGCGCCTTGGTGGCGGGCTTCTTAACGACCTTCATCTTCAAAAGTCCGGGCAGCGTGAACAGACCGTGACTTCGCAGACTCTTCTTGATCGAGGCGCCAAGCGAGTCAAACACGGCTCCGACCTGCTTCTTTGAGAGCTCTGTTTCCTTCGAAATCGTAGCGAGAATTTCAGACTTGGTCGGTGCTGCATTCTTTTTCGCCATATTAAATCTCCTAAAATGTTTTCCCAGCGTGGGCGGTCAATGCCCACCGTGGGCGAAATTGCCCACAAATTCAACTCGGCGCCGAAAATAACATAGAAAAAAGCCGATGTTTAGCGCAATCGCGAAAAAAGATTTCGCCTGTCGATGCAATTCGCGCTGGTTTTTCAGGCTTCCGCGACTGCAAGGGTGCGATTCGCGGCGCCATGAGTTGCTTCGTTCACAGCGATATCAGGCATGTACGAGGCGATGTTCAACGCAGTAACACTAGCAGCGCACCGATCGCGATCGAAACCCAGAGGACAGAAAAATCTATTTGTCCGATGCGGGGAATAACGCGGCGCACGGGCTTTAAAATGGGTTCGCACACCTGCGCCAGCAAGCGGACACCCGGAGCGTAGCCGCCCGGCGACACAAAACTCGTCAGCCAGTAGATCAGCATCGCGAACAAATAGACGCGAAGCACCAGGCCCACCAGGTCGAGCAGGGTGATGCGCAGGAATGCGACACCATCCCCGACGCCTGCGCCGGCCAGCGCCATCAAGATGAAGGTGCGCGTTGCAGCCACCAACAGCACAGCGACGACGGTGGCGGTGTCGATCTTGCCGATGGGCGGCAGCACCTTGCGCAAGGGCAATATCAGCCAGTTCGTCACGCGCACGATGGCATCGGCCATCGGATCTCGAAAATCGGCTCGCACCAATTGGAACAGCAGCCGCAGCACAAAGGCGAGCAGCAGGAGCCACAACAACATATCAACGATATATCTGATCGCTTCCATAGGGGATACGCTTACGTTTATGGGGTGCCGAACTCGGCGGCGAGCTCGGCCGAACGGCGGTCGGCTGCCGCCACCGCGTGCGCGACGATAGCACGAAGGCCCGCGGCGTTAAGGACCTCCAGCGCTGCTGCGGTCGTGCCGCCCTTCGAAGTCACTTGCTCGCGCAGCGTGGCGAGGGAATCTTGAGAGTGACGCGCCATTTGCGCGGCGCCGAACGCCGTTTCCAGGGTCAAGCGGTGTGCGATCTCCGTGGGCAGCCCGCGTTCATGCGCCGCCGCCTCGAGTGCTTCCATGAATAAGAAAAAGTACGCCGGACCGCTGCCCGACAGAGCGGTGACGGTGTCCATTTGCGATTCATGCTCCACCCAGACGGTGGCGCTGACGGCAGCCATGATGGCCTCCGCCAATGCGCGATAGGCGGCGCCGATGCCGGCGGCATCCCTCATGCCTCGCCGGCCGGTTGGGCATGGTGCGAATGACGGGGACCTGCGGTCCGAACCAACGCGCAAGCGAGGCATGAGGGATGCCGGCGGCCACCGAAATCACCAGCGGCCGGGTCGCCGCGAGATGCGGCGCCAAACTCAACGCCACGGCGCGCATCTGCTGCGGTTTGACGGCAAGCACGACCACCTCGGCGCCCTGCACGGCGCTCACGTTGTCCGCCGCGGTCCGGACTGCGTAGTCGCGAACCAGCCGCTCGAGCTGATCCTGGCTGGGATCGGACACGATCAGCCGCTCAGCGGACAAACCCCGCTTGATCAGGCCGCTGATCAGCGCGGCGGCCATGTTGCCGCCGCCGATGAATGCCAGCTTTCTTATGTTGTTCATTCGTCTTTCCCCTTGCGATAGCCTCGTCAGATTACCGGGATCCGCCTGCCGGGATCCGCCTGCCGGGATCCGCCTAACGGGACCCGAAAAGCGCCGTGCCGATTCGGACCAGCGTGGCTCCCTCGGCGATGGCGGACTCGAAATCTCCGCTCATGCCCATCGACAGTGTATCGAGCTGCAAGCCGCCGGCGTTCAGATCCTCGAGCGCGACTCGCAGGCGCGCGAACACCGCGCGTTGTTCGCTCGGCGTGGGTTGCGGCGGCGGCAGGCACATGAGACCGCGCAGCCGCAACCGCGGCAGCTCGGCCACAGACATCGCCAGCTGAGGCAAGGCATCCAGTGAGACGCCGCCCTTGGTTGGTTCCGGCACCAGCGCCACCTGGATGCACACATTGAGCGGCGGGGCGTGAAAGGGCCGTTGCCCCGACAGCCGCTGCGCGACATTCAGGCGATCCACGCTGTGGACCCAATCGAAGCGCTCGGCAATGGGGCGGGTCTTGTTGGACTGGATGGCGCCGATGAAGTGCCAGCACACACTCAAATCGGCCATCAGGTCCATTTTGGCAAGAGCTTCCCTCAAATAATTTTCGCCGAAATCCGTGACGCCGGCGGTGGCGGCGAGACGTGCAGTTTCGGCAGTCTGCGCCTTGGTAACTGCGACCAAAGCGACCGTAGCGGGGTCTCGCCCCGCCGCAATGGCCGCACTCCGTATCCGAGACCGGACGTGGTTCACATGAAGCGTCAAATTCTGCGGACCAATTAACATATTGGGTGGCAACACCCTCTTATATACTGCTGGTGGCTTACGCCTAGTTTAATTAGGAGCCGTAAATGGCGGTTGATATCGCGCAGCTTCTCGCCTTTGCGGTGAAGAACAATGCGTCGGACTTGCATCTGTCGGCGGGAGTGCCGCCGATGATTCGCGTGGACGGCGACATGAAGCGCATCAACATGCCTGCCCTGGTGCACAAAGAAGTGCACAGCATGGTGTACGACATCATGAACGACAAGCAGCGCAAGGCCTTCGAAGAGTTCTATGAGACGGACTTTTCGTTCGAAATCCCCAAGCTGGCGCGCTTTCGCGTCAACGCCTTCAATCAAAATCGCGGCGCCGGGGCGGTATTCCGCAATATTCCGTCCGCCATCCTGACTTTGGACGAATTGAACGCGCCCAAGACTTTTAAAGATTTATGCATGCTTCCCCGCGGTCTGGTGCTGGTCACCGGACCGACCGGATCCGGCAAGTCGACCACGCTGGCCGGCATGGTCAACCATTGTAACGACAACCGTCCGGACCACATTATAACTATCGAGGATCCGATCGAGTTCGTTCACGAAAGCAAGCGCTGCCTGGTCAATCAACGCGAAGTGCATCGCGACACCTTGGGATTCACCGAGGCGCTCAGGTCGGCGCTGCGCGAAGACCCCGACGTGGTGCTGGTCGGCGAAATGCGCGACCTGGAAACCATTCGTTTGGCGCTCACCGCTGCGGAAACGGGCCACCTGGTGTTCGGAACCTTGCACACGAGCTCCGCGGCGAAGACCATTGACCGTATCGTCGATGTGTTCCCGGCCGCGGAGAAGGAAATGGTCAGGGCCATGATGTCGGAGAGCTTGAGGGCGGTGATTTCGCAGACCTTGATGAAGCGCGTCGGCGGCGGCCGTATTGCGGCGCACGAAATCATGATCGGCACGCCCGCCATCCGAAACTTGATTCGCGAGGGCAAGATCGCCCAAATGTATTCGGCCATCCAGACCGGCCAGGGCCAAGGCATGCAAACTCTTGACCAGTGCCTGCAGGAAATGGTGACAAAAGGTGTTGTCAGCCGCGAAGAAGCCAAGTACAAGGCGCAGAACAAGGACTCTATTTAGTGCGCCGTGCGCACCCTTTTAACGGGGTTCGCGAGGAGCCGCGAACCCCGAATTTGTGGCGGCGCGCCTGGCGCGCCGCAAGATAAGGACAAACTATGGAACGCGAACAAGCCATACGGTTGATGCAAGACCTGCTGCGGCGCATGGTCGAGAAGAAGGGTTCGGACCTGTTCATTACGGCCGGCTTCCCGCCCGCGATCAAAATCGACGGTGAAATCAGGCCCCAATCCGACCGCTCGTTGAGTCCCGAGCAAAGTGCCGGAATGGTCCGCGCCATCATGAACGACCGGCAAACCAAAGAATTCGATGGAACCAAGGAATGTAATTTCGCCATTGCACCGCCCGGTATCGGGCGCTTCCGAGTCAGTGCCTTCATTCAACAGGGGCACACCGGTGCGGTGCTGCGTACCATCAATGCCAAGATTCCGACCCTCGAAGAGCTCGAACTGCCGCCGATTCTCAAGGAGGTTGTGCTGTCCAAGCGCGGCTTCGTGATCCTGGTGGGCGGCACCGGCTCGGGCAAGTCCACATCGCTGGCGGCGATGGTGGGTTATCGCAATGAAAAGACCCGTGGCCATATCGTGACCATCGAAGATCCGGTGGAATACGTGCATGCCCACAAGGGCTGCGTGGTCACTCACCGCGAAGTCGGTGTCGATTGCGAGAGCTGGCATCTGGCCCTCAAGAACACCCTGCGCCAGGCGCCGGACGTGATACTCATCGGCGAAATTCGCGACCGCGAGACCATGGAATACGGCATCCAGTTCGCCGAAACAGGCCACTTGGTGCTCGCGACCCTGCATGCCAACAGCTCGAACCAAGCGCTCGATCGCATCATCAATTTCTTCCCCGAGGAGCGGCGCGAGCAGCTGCTCATGGACTTGTCGTTGAACATTCGCGCGCTCATTTCCCAGCGCTTGATTCCGCGCGAAGCGGGAGCCGGGCGCATCGCGGCCATGGAAATCATGCTGGCATCCCCGCTGATCTCGGACCTGATCTTCAAGGGCGAGGTCGCCAAGATCAAGGAAGTGATGTCGCGCTCCAACCGCCTCGGCATGAAGACCTTCGACCAGGCGCTGTTCGAGTTGTATGAAGCGGGATTGATTTCCTACGAGGATGCGTTGCGCAACGCCGACTCGAAGAACGAACTGCGCCTGCGCGTGAAGTTGGAAAGCAAGCGCGAGATGAAGAGTCCGGAGGCGGAAGGCCAGGCGCTGCAGATCCTCGAGGAAGAAGAAGGACAGGTGTTCTAGTGCAAGGCCAGGCGTTCTAGGACATGAGCGTACCCGCCGACCTGCCGGCTCAGGTGATGAACACCAAGCCGCTGTTCAAACTGATGGTCGAGAAAAAGGCATCGGATCTCTTCTTCACCTGCAACGCTCCGGTCAAGATCAAGATCGAGGGCAAGATCTTCCCGGTCAACAAGCAGATATTGACCCCTGAAACCGTGCGGCAAGCGGCATTGGGCCTGATGACGCAGGATCAGATCGAGCATTTCAACGAAGATCTGGAGATCGATTTCGCGATTTCCGAGACCGGCCTGGGCCGCTTTCGCGTCAATGTGTTCTATCAGCGCGGCTATCCGGCCATGGTGCTGCGCTACATCACGGCCGAAATGCCCAAGCTCGAAGATCTCGGCATGCCCGACATATACAAAGAACTGGTGATGCTCAAGCGCGGCCTGATCCTCATGGTCGGCGCGGCCGGCGCGGGCAAATCGACCACTCTTGCGGCGATGATCAATTACCGCAACGAAACCTCATCCGATCATATTTTGACCATCGAGGATCCGATCGAATTCCTGCATACCAACAAGAAATCCATCGTGAATCAACGCGAAGTGGGCCTGGATACCAAGACATTTGCGCGGGCATTGCGCAGCGCGGTGCGCGCGGCGCCGGACGTGATCCTGGTCGGCGAAATTCGCGATCGCGAAACGATGGAAGCGGCCATTGCACTGGCGGGAACGGGCCACCTTTGCATCGCGACCCTGCACGCCAACAATTGCGCCGAGACCTTGGATCGCATCATCAACATGTTTCCGCGCGATCAGCACAACCAGATTTTTTTGGATCTCTCGCAGTACCTGCGCGCCATTCTGTCGCAACGCCTGGTGTTCGCGAAGACCGGCACACGGGTTGCCGCATCCGAGGTCATGGTCAATACGCCGCACATCTCGGAACTCATCAAGAAGGGCGATGTGATCGGCGTGAAGGAGGCGATCCGCACCGGCACGGAACGCGGCATGCTGAGTTTCGACAGCGCGCTCTACAACCTCGTGCGCGAGGGCCGCGTCGAACTGGAAGAAGCCTTGTCGAGCGCCGACTCGCGCACCAATCTCGAGGCCAAGATCAACTTCGGGTAGCAGTTCGGCCCCGTGATTTTGACCGGTTGGAAGGGCGCACTGCAGGAAGGGTAGGAAGCCTCAAGGGAACGAAGACCCAGTTCCCTTGAGGCTGCCCACCCCTCCTGACGAATGCTCGCACCGATCAACATCACGGTGCTACCAGCGGTGTTGGACGACAACTGATTTTCGCGCCTACGAGTGCGAATGAAGCTTCCTATCCCCCAGGACACGCGAAGAACCGGTCAAATTCACAGTGCCGAGGGCTGCGCCGCGACAGGGCACCAGATTGTTCTCGAACTCGCGGCTCGACATGTCCCAGCCCGATTTCAGCGCGCGCGCTCGGCACGCCGCGGGATCGACTTTGAGCGCGCGCAACGCGGCGGCGGCGAGATCGACGTCCAGTGCGCCGGTGACTCCGTCCTCGATGACATCGATGGGGCCGGTGACCGGATAGGCTGCGACCGGCACACCGCAGGCCATCGCCTCCAGATTGACGAGGCCAAAGGTGTCGGTGCGGCTCGGGAACACCATGACATCCGCAGCCGCCAAATGATTCGCGAGGTTCTCCCCGAACTGATATCCGGCGAAGGCCGCATTTGGATATTGGCGCTGCAGCCTGGCGCGCTCAGGCCCGTCGCCGACGACGATCTTGCTGCCGGACCAAGGCATGCTCAGGAACGCGTCGATGTTCTTCTCGATTGCGACGCGTCCGACATAGGCGGCGATGGGCCGCGGCAGATCGAGAAAGTCCTTGCGTCCGGGCTTGAATTTCCCGGTATCCACGCCGCGCTGCCAGCACGCCAGATTGCCGAAGCCGTGTGCTGCGAGTTCCGTGCGCATCGAGGCGGTGCTCACCATGCAGCGCGCGCCGGCCGCATGGAAGCGCCGCAACGCGCCATAGGACACTTTCAAGGGTATGGGAAAGCGCGCCCGTAAATATTGCGGAAATTGCGTGTGATACGAGGTGGTGAAGCTTACGCCCCACTTGATGCAGAAGCGCCGCGCGCTCATGCCCAACGGGCCTTCGGTGGCGATATGCAGGGCTTGGGGCGCGAACGCCAGAATGTCGCCGGCGATTTTTTTGTACGGAAAGAGCGCTAAGCGAATTTCCGGATAGGTCGGGCAGGCGACGCTGCGAAAATCTTGCGGCGCCACCACTCTGACCTCGTGACCGAAGCGGCCCAACCACGCGGCGGTTTGCGCCAGGGTGCTGACCACACCGTTGGTTTGCGGAAACCAGGCATCGGTGACGATCATGATTCTCATGATGCATCACAATGGCACCCAAGGATGACGATAGGATGACGACTCGCATCACCAAGCTATGTCATAGCCCTGTAACGAAAATCCTATATTTGCTTCATGGGCAGATTCATTTCCCAAGGAATCCAACATGCAAAGCTTTTTGGCGGAACTCAAGACTCAACGCTGGGACGATCATCGCTACTACCATCACAGCCGGATCAATCAATCCCTGCACCTTTTGAGTGCAATCAGCTTCATCATCGCGTATATCACGATGTTTTTCGATCCCGTGAAGTCGGCGTTGATCGGCTGGCTGGTCTCGATGGTCAGCCGCCAGTCCGGCCATTTTTTCTTTGAGCCCAAGGGGTATGACCGGGTCAACCACACGACGCCTGAACATAAAGAGGAAATCAAAGTCGGATACAACTTGCGCCGTAAAGTGATTCTGCACGCCGTCTGGGCGCTGGTGCCCCTGGTGCTGTGGCTGGACCCGACCTTCTTCGGCGTATTCCCCGTGCACTCCGACGGTTGGGGCTTCGTGCGCCACGTGGGCGCGATTTGGCTGTTCGTTGGCGCCGGTGCGCTGCTCTTCAGGATGATTCAGTTGTTCTTCCTCAAGGGCGTGCAAACCGGGCTGGTATGGGCCACCAAGATCCTCACCGATCCTTTCAATGACGCCATCATCTACGCCAAGGCGCCGCTTTACTTGATGCGCGGCGAACTGATCGACCCGATGGGCGAGGTCGAGCCCGAAGCCCATCGCGCCTGAATCATCTCCTTGAGCACGCGGCGTTTGATGGCTTTATTGGTCAGCTGGGAATCGGACCACCACCAACCGTCGCGTTGCATTTCCTCGGCCGCCGACACGATTCGGTCGGCGACCGCGGAGAAATCCTCTTCCGTATAGTTCAAACTGAAAATCAGGCGTCCGGTGCCGACCCAGCTCAAGGCAAGGCCCGCGGCGCGCAAATAGTATTGAAGCATCCAGTTGTAGCCCGACGCTTGCGGGTAATAAATGGTCCAAATCGTGGACAGGTTGGCCACGCGCACCGGCAGATGCGCGGCCGCCAGCCGATCGTTCAACCTGCGTGCGCGGCCGTTCCAAACCTCGTCGAGGCCGCGATACAACGCGCGCACCGGCTCCGTGTCGAGCTTGGCGAAGTATTCGTACATGGCGCCCATGACATAGGGGTGCGAATTGAACGTGCCGCGGGCGAAACAGATATCCGCCGGACGATCATCGCGAAATCTTTTCATCAGCTCGTGCTTGCCGCAAACCACGCCGACCGGCAATCCCCCGGCCACGGTCTTGCCATACGTGACCATGTCGGCGCGCACGCCGAAGTACTCCTGCGCGCCGCCGGGGGCCAGACGAAAACCCACGAACACTTCGTCGAAGATCAAGGCGATGCCCCGATCGGTGCACACTTGGCGCAATTCTTTCAGCCAAGCCGAGTAGGCCTGGCGGTCGAAATGCGCCTTGCGCGCACTATCGACCAGGGTCGAATCGCCGGGGGCCCCGGCATTGGGATGCAGGGCCTGCAACGGATTGACCAGTACGCAGGCGATATCACGGCGGGTGCGCAGCACTCGAAGCGCCGCGGGGTCCATGTCCTTCAGGGTGTAGGTCTCGCGAGCCGCCACCGGATTGCCGACACCCGGCTGCACGTCGCCCCACCAGCCATGGTATGCGCCGCAGAAGCGCACCAGATGCGAGCGTTGCGTGTGGTAGCGCGCAAGCCGCACGGACTGCATGACCGCTTCGGTGCCGGACATGTGAAAGGAAACCTCATCGAGTCCCGAAATCTCGAGCAGCCGCCGGACGTTGTACGCCGTGACCGGGTGATACGCGCCCAGTACCGGCCCCAACTCGCGCGCGCGGTCGGCACCGCGGTCGATGCATTCCTTGTAAAAATCGTAGCCAAAGACATTCACGCCGTAAGAACCGGTGACATCGTAGAAGCGGTTGCCGTCAAGATCGGTGACGGTGACGCCCGACGAGGACTTGAGGAACGAGCCGGACTTCAAGTGTTCGCGCACGTAGCGGCTGAATTGGAAGGGCACGCGATACCGCGAAGTGAATTCGAGATCGGATACGCTGTCCGCGAGCGCCGCGGTCTGTTCGGCGGTATTCTTGAAACGCTGCGCGAACAGAGCCGCAAGCCTCATGAACCCGGCGCGCCGTGCCGCGATGATCTCCGCAGGCGCGGAATCGACGCCAAAGAAGCTGGATTCGCCGTATTCGTAGAAAGGCACCCACGAGGCGAAGCGCCGCGACATGCGCGCATGGCCCGCGAGCGAGCGGTGTTTCGCCAAAGAAAGCTGCAGCCGTACGAATACTTTGCGCAGCAAAAACGCCAGAACGAGCCCCGTCAAGACATAGCCGATGGTAGTAATGGTCGATTCCTTGCACACGCCTTAAGGGGCGGACTGTATTGCAGGCGAGTGACACTACGATGAATGCTAAGTCCTTGATCGGCCGGCTGACGCAGCAGGAGAGCATCAACTTCCTGTTCAGCAATCGCATCCCGCGGCGTCTGGTGACGCGTTTCATGGGCTGGTGGAGCCGCATTGAACATCCCTGGGTCTGCCGCGGCAGCATCGCCCTGTGGCGCCTGTTCTCCGACCTGGATTTGAGCGAGGCAAAAACCACGCACTTCAAAAGCATGCACGATTGCTTCACACGCGAACTCAAAGAGGGTGCGCGGCCCATCGATACGCACGCCGCTCATCTCGTCAGTCCCTGTGACGGTTTGGTCGGCGCCTGCGGGCCGATTACACGCGGGACGATGCTGCAGGCAAAGGGCTTTCCCTACTCGCTCACCGAGCTTGCGGCCGATGCCGAGTTGGCGGCGCAGTACGAGGGCGGCTACTACGCGACATTGCGGCTGACCTCGAGTATGTACCACCGATTCCACGCGCCTGCCGATTGCCGGGTCGAGCAGGTGAACTACATTTCAGGTGATGCCTGGAACGTCAACCCCATCGCACTGAAGCGCGTCGCCAGGCTCTTCTGCAAGAACGAGCGCGCGGTAATCCGTTGTCGGATCGGCTCCGGCGCGCTGCTGACGCTGGTGCCGGTCGCAGCCATTTTGGTCGCCAGCATCCGCCTGCGATTCCTCGATGTGCGTCTCCACTTGCGCTACCGAGGCCCCAACGTGATTCCCTGCGACGCGGCGTTGCGGCGCGGCGAAGAAATGGGGTGGTTCGAGCACGGCTCCACTATCATAGTGCTGGCTCCGCCGGGTATCGGCCCGGCCGAGGGGGTGGTCGAAGGAGCCCGCGTACGGATGGGGCAGCCCCTGTTGCAAATCGGCTAAAACAGCAACTTTTCCAGGCCAGCGGTGTTTTGTTTCTAAACGAACACACATTCCAGTGCAAACGCAAACTACGGCCGAGTTTACGATATTCATGCGTGCCTATCAGGACATGGTTTTTTCGACTGCCGCCCGCTTGGCGGGCAACGACACGCAGGCGGAGGACATTGCCCAAGAGGTGTTCATCCGCGCCTATGAACATTTCTCGGATCTGCGCAGCAGCGTGACCGCCGGCGGCTGGCTCAAGACCGTCACCACCAACCTGACGCTCAATTATTTGAATCGATATCGCAAGCGCTGGCGCTTCTTCTCGGAGATGCGGCCGGCCACCGAGGACAATGAATCGGAAGCTCCGGAAATGGATTGGGAGATTCCCGACACGATACTTGCCGACTTGAGCGCCGAACAGCGATGCGCCATCGTTGATGCAGCGCTGCGGCAGCTGCCGGATCATCAGCGGCTGCCGTTGGTGCTGTATCACTTCGAGGACCTGTCGTATCAGGAGATTGCCATCAAGCTGAATGTTTCGCTGACGAAGATCAAAACCGACATACGCCGTGCCCGCGCCGCGCTGCTGCCCCTGCTGCAGAACGGCGGCGCCGCGCGCGACACGCTGGACGGCTGAAAGCATCATGAGCAAGCACATCGATTCAGAGCAAAAACTCGAGAGGACGCTGACCT
>Ga0193728_1001263_pt1 | contig 12751 bp, 15 predicted proteins | sample U1c1metaG_FD_143037 | JGI IMG/M metagenome (GOLD analysis project Ga0193728, IMG submission 143037) | Soil microbial communities from a riparian zone of the East river system, Colorado, United States - U1c1 | ecosystem: Environmental > Terrestrial > Soil > Riparian zone | place: USA: East River...
AGTAAAGCTATAGCTCGTTTGCGTTCGGCTTGTTCTGCTGCTTCGCCATATACGGCTCGATGGCACCGTCGTTGATCCAGTCGATCACCGTTTCGAGGTAGTCCTGCCGAATTGGCGAGCCGGTCATGTATTCACTTCCCAGGTTGTACGCGGCGCAGCCGGTCTTACTAAAGAAGCGTTTTGCGTCAGTGACCCACGGGCCGGAATACACCGCGTTGCGCAACTCTTGATCGGTGAGCTTTTCGCCGGCGATGTTGATCGTCCTGAACCACTCAAGCTTTTCGCTGTCCAGCCCGCTGCACAGGTACACCATCAGTTTGTAGTCGAGGATCTGTTCTTGCTCGTCCCCTTGCAGATTGTGAAAATAGCGATCCTTGAAGGCGAAGTCGCCCTCGACGTACTGACAGATGGAGATCGTGCGCTGCTGGCCGTCAATCACCTCATAGTCGCCGTCTTCTCGGACCGCCCAGTACATAACGTTAAGAGGGAAGTCCTTAGCGATCGTCTCAATCACGGCATCGCGCTGTCTGTCTTTATAAATGAACTCGCGCTGGTATGGCGGTCGAATGTCGAGCTTGCCCGAGTACGCCACAACGCCGTCCTCGTCGTTGTCTTGATATCCGCTCGTCAGATCGCGGACGGTTATCTCATGAAGCTCGATCTTCATAGTCTCTTGTTCCTAATAACAATCCGATCGTAAAGGCGCCTGTACGTTCCATCTTCGTTCGACAGATAGAAGCGGGGTCCACCCTGCGCGAATGTTCCCTTCTCGGCGATCCTCGACATCGGCGTGCCCAGATCGCGGCTGTTCCCTATGATTTCGAATTGGTCTGGGTTGTATTGACTCAAAAAAGTGATCGGTACGCCCATTGCGCCGCTGTAGTCCATCGGAATATCCACAGTGCGTGAGACTTCGATTCCGTCATAGTTGGCGTAGCTCGGGTAGTCGATCGCGTTGTATTTCTTGAACAGGATCAGGTCCTCGTGCCGCTTCGATATGTCGAGGTTCGTGAACCAGCAGGCGTTCCCAAGACTTCGCCACTTCTGCCCGTCGACGTCCTCCCAGTAGCGCGTTTCCCTCGGCAAGTAAAAGTCGGGAACTCGAAAAGCCATGTCTCCACTTTTGACGCCCAGCCAGATCTTGTTCGCTTGAATTAGCTGGAACACCTCTTTGTACGTGATCGCATTCTGATTGCCGACGACCAGGAACTTCTTATCGAACGCAACAAGCTGCGTCACGAACTCACGGAAGAGCGAGAAGGGTGGGTTTGTCACCACGATGTCCGCTTGCTTGAGCAATTCGATACTTTCAGGGCTGCGAAAGTCACCATCGCCTCGCAGTGGCTTAATCCCTATCTCCGCGGGGTCAGGTACCCGGTTACCATTTTTGTCACCTTCGTATTCGAGATAGACAGCTTCCTCGGCGTCGTTCTGACTGAACAAGTCAGAGTCCTGACTCTTGTAACAGGTCGCGATCAGCTTCTTGAGGCCGAGCTTCTCAAAGTTGTACGAGAAGTAGTGGAAGAAATTGCTTACGCGGGGATCGTCGCAGTTGAGATAGACGACCTTGCCCTTGAAGTGCTCCCGGTAGTGATTTACTTCGCGCTCGATGTCCGCCAGCTGAGTGTAGAACTCGTCTTCCTTGGCCTTCTTAGCATCTTGAAAACTCCGATTCAGAGCTCTGGCGGCCATCGTTCTCCCAACTTGAGCACCCATGGCGGATCGGTAGAACTCTAGTAGGCGGCAGCCCGGGCAGCGATGAGCCGAGCAGGTCGGTAATCGACGTAGACGAGTTGGGCTGCGCCATAGCCGAAGAAGATCAGCGAGCCGGACATCGTCAAATGGCAGCGAGGTTGTTCCCGAAGGATCCAAACTGAGCCGTATGGCAGAGCTGCGTGTGCTTTTTGACGAAACGAATCGGCGACTTCGTCGCGCTCAAGACGCGATGGACCTTCTCGATGAACAATTGCGGGCGTGGAGCACAAGCCGGCCTTACTCCGTCAAGACCACCGTCTCGGACGATCGCCTTTCCTGGTCAGCGGTGATCCGCGTCCACAACGAAATTGATGCCGATGGCCGGGGCGCACTATTTGGCCGCGCCATCCATGACCTCCGATCGGCGTTAGACAACCTCGCGTGGGGTGTCGTCGGCGCACTTGACGCGATGCCCGAGCGCACCAATCAGGTTCAGTTTCCTGTCCTCTTAAACGGCGCCGATTGGCGCAGGGTACGTCAGGGTGCTTTCGCCCGTCTTCCCGATCGAGTGGCCGAAACAATACGGTCCTATCAACCCTTCACCCTCCCCGACCATGCGGCCGGGTTTTCCGTTGCCCAGCACCCTCTCGCCATCCTTCATCGTTACGACATCATGGACAAGCACAGGGCGTCGCTTCAGGCTGGAAATGCGGTCGATTGGCTTAGCAGCGCATTTGAAGTGGAGTTCGAAGTTCAGGGAAGTGCGGAGCACAATCGAACCCCCCTCACCGAATTCGTCGACTCTCTCGAGACCTCCGGAACGATCGAGATCAGGCAGTCGGTGAGAGACCGTATCTCTCAAGTTACCGGAACATATTTCGTGCCTTACCGCCTTGTCGTGGAGCACGACAGCGAAGGAGCCGTTCCCTTGAGTAGCACCCCCCGAGAGCTACTGCGATTTGTAGCCCTCGTCGTCGGCGGTGTGCTTGACAGCGCTGAGGCTGAGCTGGCGAACTGAGGTCAGATCCACCGGGTTCAGTCAGCTTGCTGGCAACAAATTGGCAACAGTCGATCGAAGTGGGCGTCAATCTAATGTGATGATACGAGCTCGAATTCCCCCACAATTCAACTCTGCAGGAACGGACAGCACTGGTTTCCATGCAGTAGCGAGATTTCAAATCCCACCGTCTCAAGCGTCGCCAAGGATTGACGGTAGTTCACTACGTGACGAGCCCATAACGACGGACCTTTCCGCCCCACGGAAATTGTCAGATTGAAATGCGCATCTCAGGTTCATGAATCCTCATCGGCGGGGTCGAATCCCACTAGCTATGGCATACGGGCAGTCAGCTTGCCGATATTCAGTGGCCCGCCACAGTAGCGTCCCGGCCAAGCAGTGCGGCTCCAATCGCGCCACCGTCCTCGCCCAGCTGTGCTCCAACGATTGGTATTGGGAAGCACTCCTGGATATCGAGCAGACGCTCCCGGAGGGCACGGCCGTAGGACGGAAGGTAGTTACTGCCGCTACCGCCGATCACGACAAAATTCGCGCCGTAGGCAGCGATCAGGTTGGACAGCCCATCTGCGAGCCGCCTGCCGTAGTTGGCAAACATCTCGATCGCCGCCGAGTCCCCGGTGCTCGCGAGTTGGGATGCGCGATCAATGTCTTCTGAGCTATCGCGGGCATCATCGAAAAGGCCGGTCGCCGCATCCTGGAGTGCGCGACGGGAGGCGACCTGCTCCCAGCAGGTGCTCCGCCCGCAATAGCAGGGGGCGTCAGGACCATTGATGCTCAGGTGCCCTGCTTCGGGATGGGAGCCGTCGGCGGCTCTGAGTGGTTGGCCATGTTGGAGAAGACAGACGCCTATTCCGGTTCCGAGGGTGACCATCAGCATGTTGGGGTTCGATCGCCCCGCGCCGAACCGAGCCTCTCCGAGGGCTGCTGTTACGGCGTCGTTGTCGATCGCTGGCCGACGGTGAAATTCACGTTCGATCCCGGGCAGTAGGTCGACTCCGGTGAATGCCGGGAGTGTGTCCGGGTTTTGGATCACACCATCGGCATCGATCGGTCCACTTGCCCCGATCCCTATGCTCAGGATCTGGCCGCCTTCGGTTATCGTGCGAACGTTCTGATTTATGAATCTCCGCAATTGTTCGAGATTGCCTGAGCGCGGTGTTCCGACGATGCGGCGTGCGCGCACTTGCTCGCGAGAGTCCACCGCGACGAATCTCGTCGCGGTGCCACCGAGATCGATCCCGACGGCCAGGTTCTCGAGAGGCGTCGCGGGGCTCATAGAGCGGTCGTGATTTTGCTTCCATAGGCGAACGCGCCGGGGACGACGCCGTTCACTTTGGCCAGTTCCACTGCGACGAGTTCCGCTGTAACCGCGCCACCGACCAGCCCGAGGAGATTCCCTTCACTGGGCGCGGGTAGAGCCACCGATCCTTCAAACCGGCCGTCGCCGACAACTATCGTGGTCGCGCCGCTTGCGTTGAGGTCTTCTGTGAGCCGCCCGAGGGAGGAAGCCGATTCCGGATCGCCGGCCCCGTATACGAACACGGTGAGGCCCTCGCCGGCCAACTCGTATGGTCCATGACGGAACTGTCCGCCGATGAATCCTTCAATGGGCACTTTCGAAGACTCCTTAGTGATGAGCGCGGCGTACAGGGCCGTGGTGGCGTGGTTGCCCCACCCGACCGACGCGAGGCGTGGCCGCGGGTAGGAGAGCGCCTTCTCGGCGATGGCTTGGACTGAGAGCGAATCGACCAAACTGGAGACCAGAGCCGCCGCGGCACGGATTTCCGCCCTAGCGACGCCTTTGGGCTCGTTCGTAAATGCGCCGATCAACTGCCGGTGCACGCCCAGAGTATTGAGGTAACTTTTCGTGCTGACGGTCGCCTCGTCTCCGCTGTGCAGGGGAAGAAGGACATCTGCGGCCGTTGCGAGTGGGCTTTCCGGGTCGGCCGTGATCCCAGCCAGTGCGCCAGCGGTCAAGACTCCGGTTTGTAGTCGCTCGACGAGCTCTACGAGTTCCCCGCTTGCGCCGGACTGAGACGTCGCGACGACCAGGGTATCCGGGGTGATGAGCTCCGGGGTGTCGAGCAGCTGGCCGGCATCCACCCACCACGCCTGTCTTCCTTGGGCGATGAAACTGCGCCAGGTCGGAAGACCAGCGAAATGAGAGCTTCCCATTCCGGTGAGGACGATTCGTCCCCATGGACGGCTTGTCAGTTGATCGAGCGCGTTGTCGTCGTTGGCATCGGCCAGATCAATTAGCGCACCGGGTTGCGCCAGGATGTCGGCTTCGAAAGGAGTTGTTGAGTCAGTCATTTTCTTCTCTTTGGATTAGAGCGTGCTGGTTGAAGAGATAGCCGCGACGACATCCTTGGGGCATAGGTCGAGAAGGTACGCAGCGATTCGGGCACCGATCATCGCGGTCGGCAGATTGATGTTGCCACGCGTAATCGCGGGCATAATCGACGCGTCTGCAACGAAGAGATTCTCTGTTCCGTGAACCCGCCCGTCGTTGTCTACGACGGCCGTCGGGTCTGACCTGGTGCCCATTTTGCATGTTCCGGCTGGGTGGCAGTAGCTGACGATGTTGTCTACCGCCGACCCGGACGCGAGGACGCGTTCACCGAGGATGTCCGCGAGCGAGCTCTGGCTCACCATTTTTTCCAGAAGTTCCAACGATTCGGTTAAGACCTTTTTGTCGTGCCCGTCGGGATCGGTCCCGTAGCGGTGATCTACGAGTGGGCGGGATACGTCCAGGCTGGCTGGAAGAGTCACCGTGCCTTCGGACTTCGCGCGCATGGCGCCGCCATACAACGTGATTGGAGGGAGGCCCGGATGGCCGCTGTTGGCACCCGCGACCATGAAGACGTGGATGTCATAGGGCCCCTCGTCGCACACGGAGGATTTCGCGCGACCGACGGTCTGCTCGTCCGGGTTCCAGTCGAGGGCGGCGAGTTCGTCAACGAGTCCAGGTTGGCCGGCAAAGTCCAGTTGGACGCTGGCGTGGTCGAGGAGATGTTTGCCCACGCCAGGCAAATCCACCTCTGTGTCGATCCCGAGTGCTGTCAGCTCGGCTGATGGTCCGATACCGGATCGGAGGAGGATCGCGGGGGAGTGGTAGGCGCCGGCAGCCACGACGATTCGTCCGGCCTCGACGAAGGTGATGCCCTCGGCCGTGGTGATGTGTGCGCCGCGTGCGACTCCGTCGTCTAGGGTAATTCGTTCGACGCGGGCTCCTCCGACGATGGAGAGGTTGGGGCGGTTACGGGCTGGGTCGAGGAATGCGAACGCAGCATTCCATCGGGTCCCTTGTTGGATATTGACGGGCATCGGTCCGATGCCCTCTGCCGCGGGTAGCGTGTCGAGGTCGTCAGCGAAGGGGAGCCCGGCGGCGACTCCGGCTTCGACGAAGGCTCGCTGGGGCGGGGTTAGTTCTGCCATTTCGTAGCGGCGGACACGGAAGCGGTCGTGCACCCAATGGAGCAGCGGTTCGACGTCGTCCGCGGACCATCCGGCGTTTCCGACTGAAGCCCAGTGGTCATAGTCATAGCGAGCGCCGAGGGATGCAGTGCAGCCGTTGTGAGCTGAGCACCCCCCGACGATGCGGGCCCGGGGCAGATCGAGAATGCCGTCACCTGCGGTCGCATGGGTGGTCAGGTCATAATCGTGCGAGAGCGGGATTGCGCGCGCGTCGAGCATGTCGGAGGGCCAGTTGCCGTCGGAGAAGGCACCGTAATCCGGGCCCGCGTCCACGAGCAAGATGGACTCGTTGCTGAGCTCCGCGAGTGTGCCCGCGAGAGCCGCGCCGCCAGTGCCTGCCCCGATGATCAGGGTGTCAACGCGCGTGGGAAGTGATGGCCCGGAGGAGTTCATGTGTTCGTCTTTCAGTTGGTGTTATGCGATAAGTAATTCGGGACCGACCAGCGTCAGTTCGTTTCGTTGACCCGCCGACAGGGCGTCGTCGGTAATGAATGTGTCGACTTCGTCTAAACCGCAGATTCGCGCGAAGGCCTCGCGGCCGAATTTTGAGGAGTCGCAGGCAACGAGGGTGCGTCGGGCGACCGCCAGCGCCGCGCGTTTGATCGCCGCGTCTTCGACGTTCCATTCCGTTAGACCGCTACTGATGGCCGCCCCTGAGGCGGTCATTACGTAGGTGTCGAAGCGGAATCGAGAAAGAGTCGCCTCCGCCTCTGAACCGGTGATGCTTGATTCACCAGTACGGACGATCCCGCCGGGAATCATCACGCGTGTCGCCGCGTCGGCCGACAGGATTTCGGCGATTCGCAGGTTCAACGCGCAAACTGTGAGGTTTCGTCCGACCAGTTCTTCAGCGATCGCAACCCCCGTGTTTCCTCCGTCGAGGATGATCGTTTGCCCGTCAATGAGCTGGCGGGCAACAAGGGAGGCGATACGTTTCTTCGCCTCGCTGTTCGTGCGGGCGCGAAGGGCGAAGGGCGGCTCGAAGCTGCCGCTCGCGGCGGGCGCTGCGCCCCCGTGAGTGCGCACCAACAGGCCGGCGGAGGCGAGCTGGTTCAGATCCCGTCGTACGGTCATCTCTGAAACTTGGAACCGGGCGCTGAGCTCAGTGATGCTCAGCTCACCGCGGCGGGCAAGTTGTTCCAGGATGTCCTGTTGGCGGACTTCTGCGTTCACGGGGGCGTCTCCTTCAGTTTGTGTTCGGGCTGCGCCTAGTCAACATCAGGCAGTTCGCCAGCGCGTGCCATCCATGCGGTCTTTCCGGTTCGCAGGTTGCGGGCGAACAGGATGATCAGGCCGATGATCACGTAAGCGGCAGCAATGAACGGTGCGAGCAGCACGGGGAACGCGGGGAGCGGCACGAGGCTGTAGTAGGCGATCAGGATCAGCGCAACCGTCGACACGATCGGGGCGACGACGTGTGCCCAGATACTGAACTCTTCTGGATGCTTCTTTCGGAAGAAAAGGAAGGCGGCGATGTTCATCAGGATGAAGATCGGAATATAGATGAACGTTCCCGTCGTGCCCAGAGTGTTGAAGAGGTTCAGCGGACCAAGCGGGATCCCGGCGCCGAGGCAGATCGCGAGAGCGATGATCGACTGGACGATGACGGCGGTGATCGGGGTGCGGTGCTTGGGTTGGGTACGAGCAAAGAACGACGGAAGCGCACCGGTGCGGGCAATCCCATAGATCGTCCTGGTTGCGCTGGTCGTGCACGCGATGCAGACCCCGAGGCCCGAATTGACGAGCGCGATGAGAACGATGATCGAGGCGCCATTCCAGAGCCGGTCGGCGAGGACGAACGCGGGTGCGTTGGATGAACTGGCGAGCGCCGTGAGGTGGTTAGTGCCCCAGCCGATCTGGAGTCCCCATGCGGTGACGACGTAAAAGACACCAATCAGAACAAGGGAGCCGATGATGGCGCGGGGGACGATGCGCTTAGGGTCGCGTGACTCTTCGCCCACTGCAGCCGCGCTCTCGAACCCGGTGAAGGCGAAGATGGACAGCACAATAGCGAGGAAGAAGCCAGACCCGTTGGTGATGTTGAGGGGGTTGAACCCGTTGAGGTTGACACCGCCGCTGCCGGGGTTAAAGACGCCGGTAAGGGCGAGGCCCAGTCCGACGATCATCTCGAAGCAGGTCATTACTAGGAGGAATCTCACGGAGATTTGGATTCCTCGGTAGGCGCATGCAAAACAAATGGCAAGGATGATGATCGCGTATACCCACCAAGGCATGTTGAAACCGAACTTGCTGTTGAGTTCATCCTGGATGACTTCGCCCGTGAAGGCGGCAAGCGCAGCGGGAACGATGGTGACCATGATTGCGTACAGCCATCCGGTCATAAATCCAGCTTTCGGCCCGATGCCGTTCGACACGTACGTGTAGAAACCTCCGGCGGACGGGAGGTGGCGGGCCAGACCAAGCATCGGCACCGCCACGATGAGGCAGACGACGAAGGCGGCGAGGTAGGTCAGCGGTGCGGTGACGCCAGCTTGGGTTGTCGTGAACTGGATCGTGTAGAAGATGCCGAGTGTTGGTGAGATTTGCGCAATCGACTGCATCAGCGTGCCGGGGAGTCCAATAGACCCCTTTTTGAGGCCGAGGGCTGAGTTGGGCGCGTCCTTCCCCAGGTGTACTTCGGGCTTGGTCGTTGTCATGCTGTTCTCCTTTGAACGAGACGAGTCACGGTCGTAAGGCCGGATATCGAACACTTATGGCGTTCAGTATGACATTAAGTATGTGAATTGCACACCTATTTGTTAACAGATTTGTTGCGGGCTGGTCGGGTGTAACCCGCTTCGGCCCCCAAACGGTGCCCCGAGGGCACTAGGTCAGCCCAGGTCGCGCTCGAAGGTCGTCAGCTGCTCTTCCCAATCGCCGTTCTGCGGACCCGACGCCGCTGACGCACCCTCTCCGGAGTGGACACGATCGATCAACTCGAGGTACTGCCGATTTCGGGCGATGAAGTCCCCAACCACGGGACAAATAATCGTTATCTTCCGCCCGCTCTCGCGTACCTCGTTGAGTGCGCTCGCGATCAGGCCGCTGGCCACGCCTTGTCGACGATAAGTCTCCGAAACCCAGGTGGATAGGAGAACGACGCGACCTCCTACGAATCGATAGGTTAGTTCTCCGATCGCGTCTTCGTTGAGGATCGCTTCCCAGCGTCCGTGCTCCGCGTCGTTCACGACCTCGAAATCCCAATCGGAGTGGCTCTCCGTTCCTGTGCCGTCATCGATCGCTGTCATGAGCGCAACGTTGTTCGCATCGCGCACCGCGGCCTCCTTCTCAAAATCCGCTGCCATTCCGATTGTGCCTTCCCGTGATTCGTTTCGATCCGCTGACCATCCGCCACCGGATGTCGCGGGCGCGCCCATCGGTGTCCTGGCCCGATGTAGTCATGGGGACGTGGACAGACTTTGGCGCGCCCGCCGACCGGTTGGCGGCTACCTACTGGCCTCCGCTTTCGCGAAGCTCGCCGTTCAATCCGTCCGGGTAAAACCCCCCGGACGTTGCGCGCTGGGGCGTCAGGTACACAATGTTGAGGATGTGTTCCGGGCTGCGTCCGAAGGCTCCGCCCGTGGGATCCGTCGGCACCAGGTTGAGCATGTCAATCGTGCCAATGCTCTGGTCGTCGTCACCGACACCGTCGACAGCGTTACGCACGTTGGAGATCTTCTGGACAGCGTCGAACACGTTCTCGTCCATCACGCCTTCGTTGTAGAGCGAAAGACGAACGATCCCGGCGTGATAGGCCTCCGTCGCAAGGAGTCCGGCCGCCGCGTCCAGGTATGTTTTGTTGTCGATGAACGGAGCGGCGCCCTTGAACGCAGTGACACCGACATCTTCAAACAGGAAGGCCGCGAACAAGAAGTTGAGATCACTCGCATACGCGTCGAACATCTCTCCATCGCCAATCAGACCAGCGGCCCCCGCCGCGGCCGTGAAGCTCTGGTCCAGGGAAATTGTCGGACGGGCAACCGCCGCCGACCCCAACGCGCCACGCAAAAACGTGACGTGCTCGCGCTCGTCCGAAGCGATCTCTTGAGCGATCTTACGAATCACTTGGTTCTTGAACGGTACTGGTTTGCCGCCTGACACCATCCCTCGCGAACCCACCCCGGTGGTGAGCTCATCCGGCAGCATGCTGCCTGTTGCTCGCAGATAGAACTCAGCCTCCAGATATTCGAGGTTCAGTGCGAAGTTGAGGATAGATGCATCGCTGGGTCCCGAACTGTCCGAATCCAGCGCCTGCCCCGTCGCGGCGGATGTCGCCATCGCGGCAAGCTTCTGCTTGTCTCCGGCGGTCTCCCCGCTTCGATCGATTGCATCCGAAATAAAGCTCTTGTCTGCCATGAGAGTTCCTCCGTCTGTCCCGTTGCAGCGCCTGGTCGCACGGCTCGTTGTGCGTCCACGACCCCGAGCACCTTACTAATCCAACCGGATGGTTGTAATTCCAGCTTCCTGCTCGGGCATGGAAGTGTCAACCGGTTTCCGGTGAATGAGCCCATCTGCTGACTGGTTCTGCCAAGTGACGTAGTCGCCGTGAAGGCACACGCATGGGCGGTATCCGGCGGCGACCGCGGAGGCTCTGTCCGCGAAAAACACGCGGTCACGGACATAGCCGCCTTTGGCCACAGCGCGGAGAGCGGCCGGGCAATCGAGTCGCCCGTAGATTCGCGACCGTCGGTGGCCGCCAACGGTTCCAGGGACTGCCGACGGGAAGGGTTTGCCGTCCGCGTCGATGAGGGTGAACCAGTGGTGTTTGCCTTTGGACTTCATGCCCGTATCTCGAAAGTCAGCAGCGTGTCCTTTGCGGCCAGCCCGCCGATGTACCCGCCAAGGCTGCCGTCCGCGCGAAGCACGCGGTGGCAAGGCAAGACGATGGGAAGCGGATTGGTCGCGCACGCCGTGCCGACGGCACGTACGGCTTTCGCGTTGCCCAGCGCGCGAGCAACGTCGCCGTAGGACTGTGTGTGTCCATATTCGATCGCGGTGAGGTGCTCCTGTACGTGGCGTCGGAAACCGCGGGTCAGCCGGAGGTCAAGTCTCAGGTCGAACGAACGCCTGGTTCCGTTGAAGTAATCGTCCAGCTGTCGGGCAGTCTCGTCGAGTTGTCTCGGCGCGCGAAGAACCCTCGGCCCGACGGTTTGCGCGAGCGAATCGAGGACGTCGTCGTGGTCTTGAATTTCATATGCGACGCGGACAAGCCCTTGGTCAGTGGCCGCTAACAGTAGGGGACCAACCGGGCTGTCTAGGAGGGTGTAGGAAACGTCGAGCAGCCCTTCCTTAGCCGCGGTGTCTGCGAGGCGGCCTCGAAGTCGATCGAGGCCGTCTGTTTCGGCTTCAGTGGTGTTCATCGGTTTGGTCCGTTCGTTGAAGATAGATAGGTGTGCCGGAGGCCGGCGATGCCATCGGATGCGGCTCGGCGTACGGCGTCGGGTATCCCGATCTGACTGAGGCCGTCTGGCAACGTGTCCGTCGGTGTGGCGTGGCGGGCGGCGGTACGCATGATGTCGGTCGCTTTGCGTCGCGCAATTGTGACAAGCCATGCCTCGACATTCGCGTCCGGGAGCGGGCCCGGATACGCGCGGAGCGCCGCGAGGAAGGTTTCCGACCAGGCGTCGTCGGCGTCAGCCGGGGGCAGCATCGATCGTGTCATTCGCAGCACGGTCTGGCCGTGTTCGCGAACGATGTGGTCGAATGACGGTTTCATGGCCGTCAGAACAGGGCGTCCGATGGCCGCGGCCGCTCGAGCTCGAGCAGCAACTGTTTGCGGTGAATGCCGCCGGCATAGCCGGTCAGCTTCCCGTTCGCGCCTACGACCCTGTGGCAGGGGACGATCACGCTGAGTGGATTGTGGCCGACCGCCTGGCCGACTCGTTGCGCCAGCGCGCGATCTCCGAGCCTCCCCGCGATCTCGCCGTATGTAACGGTTTCGCCGTACGGGATTTCACCCAAGTGTGACCAGACGGCCTTCTGGAATTCGTCCCCGTCAGCGGTGATCGGCAGATCGAAGCCTGCGCGGTCGCCGGCCAGATACTCCCGCAGCTGCGTTGCCGCAGCCGCCAAAAGTGAGTCGGAGGCGATCTCGGTTTCGTGTCCGAGAATTTCGCCGGTTGGAGGGTACCAGTGGTGCGGGAAATAGACCCCCGTGATCCTGTCGTCGCGTGCCGTGATGGTGAGGGCCCCGAGGGTTGTTTCAACGGTTGCATGTCGTGTCGTCATGAGCACTTCCTTTCACTCTCACTTGGCAGACGCGCGGGCGGGCACAAGTGTGAGGTCAGGACAGCGCGGATGTGACTCGTTGGCGTAGGGCAGGGATCAGGTTGGTTTGGAACCATGGGTTGCGGGCCTGCCACCGAAAGTTGAGCGGGGAGGGGTGGACCAGAGGGATGATGCCCGGGAGGTAGTCCTCAAAAGCACGGACGGTGTCCGTCAGGTTTCGCCCGCCTCGGTCGGCGAGGTAGTAGGTCTGCGCGTAGCCACCTATGAGTAGCGTCAACCGAATGTCGGGCATGAGTTCGAGCAATTGCGGATGCCATTTGCGTGCGAACTCCT
>Ga0193728_1001264_pt1 | contig 12750 bp, 10 predicted proteins | sample U1c1metaG_FD_143037 | JGI IMG/M metagenome (GOLD analysis project Ga0193728, IMG submission 143037) | Soil microbial communities from a riparian zone of the East river system, Colorado, United States - U1c1 | ecosystem: Environmental > Terrestrial > Soil > Riparian zone | place: USA: East River...
TACTCGATTCTCTTTGCTATACCCAGTTCAGCCGATTTGTTCGATAGGAACAACCTGATAATCAAAGGAGTCAGGAAGACGCTCCATCTGCACAATCGGCACTCGATACCCGCTCGTTTTCAAAGTCTCAACCAAGTCGGCATACCCCGCCTGCTGAAACCACTCGCCGAGCACCACCATTCCTAGGCTCTCACGTGGAAAGGCAATCAACTTCGGCTCTTCCCCGGGCCAGACAATTCGCCATTCCCGCTGCCACCTCCAGGCATCGCCCTTTGTGAACAACAATGGATCGCTCGTGGGTTCGTCGTCCGTGGGATCCTGGATTTCTTCGGGATCGCCGACGTACCGGACAGGCCGCGCCGGAGCAAAAAACGGATGCTCCGAATCAAAACAAACACCAATGCCCTGATGATTCGCCCCGTAGAATGCCCACATCAACTCACATCCTGGTACTCCAGAAAGCGACAAGACGCGCATCTCCCGCCGGGCGTGTTTGCGTCCCAGTCGTTTCAACTTCGCGCGATCCTCTGGATCTTTGATTTCCCCTATCTTCGTAAGACTGGTAATCCCGTGCTTTCGCATCATCTCAGGCACCTCCCACAAATTGTGCATCAGGAACCGGTCAATATCTCTGTGGCTCCCTGTCGCTCGCGCTCCTTGCAACCCATCATGCGGATCATCGAAGAACCGTGGGGGCTGACAATAGAATTCCGCTTTCACCAGCATGTCTCGCGTTCGGTTGCGTTCAACGTATCCGCCCCCCTTTTTATCCTTCTCGATTGTCGTTCGCCAGGGACGGAACTTGCAAAACAGCCTCGGGCGCTCAGGTTGTTGGGGAGTGTTCATTTCTTTTTTACCTGTTTTATCCGCGACTGAACCTTGCCTCCGCTGGCAGGCACAACAGTACCAGAACTCGCCATGCAGGACGGCCGATTCACGACAACAACATCGAACAGCCCGCTCAGCCCCTTCAGGCCACGGCGCAGCTCTGCCTGTTCCTCCGTTCGCGACGCATCATCCCAAATCACCGCAATCACTTTTCGATACGGCGAATCGCTCCGCAGATAGAGCGACAGATCCGCGGCAATTTCCTCCGTCAATTCCTTGGCGCTGGTCCCTCGGCGCCAAAATTTGACCTCGATTACCAGCTCAAGCGCCAGCACGCAAAGGTCCGCCCGTGGTTGGTACGTTCCAGTCGCCGGCAAATATTGTTCCTCCTCAAGGGCGGGAATCAGCGGTTTCAAGACCGTGTAAAGCAGACTCTGAAAATGGTATTCGTTATCAATGTGCCACCGGCGGGGCTCTGCCCCCGCCTTCGAAGTGCGAGGTTTGTCTTCCCAGGTCCACCGCTGGAAAACTGCGGGCACGCGTTCCAAAACCCCCGCCACGTCTTTCACCGTCAGCGCCGTGATATCAAAATCCATTGCCCGCGCAGCGGCCCATTCGATGGCCGAAAGCCGAAGCCCCGCCTCAAAACCATCGCTGACGTTGGCGGCATCGGTAAGCACCAGCTTGAGCACGTCAGCCACCGATGTCTCGGCCGGGATTCCCCACCCACGCCGGTTCAGGCCAGCCGCCAACCAGACAGGTTCTCCTCCCAGCCTGCCGAGCAACTGCCCATCACCTGGATTAAGCCGCCTCTTGAACCAAGCCGTCGGCATCCCTGCGCACGGCACCAGCCCACTGCTCGAAGCGAGCGCGGGCTTCATTTCCCACCACGGCCTCCGCCCCTGCCAACATTCCGGCCAGGATCAAAGGATCAGCAACGGCGCCGCAGGGCTCGCCTCCCGTCGCAAAATTGGGCCTCCCCATTGACCACTCTAATTGCCGGGAGAACTCTGCCGCATAGCGCGGCTTGAGCGCTTCAATACCACACGCAAACCCGAGCACCGCTACGTTTCTTGAGCTGCGCTCAGCCCCGGTACCGGCTGCAGCCTTCGCCGCCGCAGTTTCCACTGCTTTTTCCAACTCCGGAGAGCGAAGCAACCACGCCACGAAGGCTGCAATCAGGGGATTCGCTTGTGCCTCGGCAAGCGCAGTCCGAAGCAGAACGCCCCGCGCGTCAGCAATCAACATCAGGCCCTCGGTTTTCACAGGAACCACCTAAGCCTGTTCATTCGCCCGTGAATCGAATCCACGCTGAAGTGTGGCAGAGTGCTAAGCCGACCTAGAAGCCGGGCGATGAGTTGCGAATAGGCAATCGTCACGGGCATTCTGCCCATGTCGAAGCTGCGCCAGGAATGGCAGGCGAAAGTGTAAACCTGCTCCGTCAAGTACTTCATGTCTGTGAACGTTGAACACCGATGCAGGTGCAGAAGAACCGGGTAAGGCAGCCCATCTATCGGCTTCTTGACCTCCCGCGCGCCGGTCAGCGATAGAATCGTGTTGGACTTGTTGAGCATGAGATAAGTGCCTCGTGTGGGCGCGTACTCGCCCTTCATGACATTCGCGCTGAACGACTTCGCGCCGGCGTTATCGCTGTCGAAGAGTACAGTGTCGTGGTCCTGCGCGACGTGCAGAAATGCGAAGTCAACGTGGTACTCCGTCAGGCCCAACGCCACCTCTTTCACCGCATCCGCCTCGGTATCCCTCAATGGCTTGAACGAATGAAAAATGAGCCGTACCTCATCGCCCTTTTGCCAATTCATGTCCGTTCGGGCGCGCTCAACGGCGCTCTTGAGCATCTCGACCACCGCTTTGCCATACTCCTCAAATGGCACCGCGTTCGACATGTTGCCCAGCAAGTAACGCCCTTCACTCGTGAACAGGGTAGTAATGCCCACCATTCGATGGCGTGCTCCAAGCCGCGAGTCGCTGATCGAGGTGCTGCCCAGCCCCACCACGAGCTCGTGTGCCATCGGATTGTCCACCTTCAATTGCCACGGTGTGCCTCCAAGTTTGGCGTAACTCGCCAGCGCGATGTTGCTGAGGATGAAATCAAGGCCCGAACCTTTCCGCCGCATGGTTTCGGTCATGAACTCCTGCGTCGGGATCTGTTGCGCAAGAAAAGTGCTTTTCGTCACCAGGTAGGGATTGGCTTCCCCGCGCAAGTCGTGGCTCGACTCGTTCACCTGCACAAACGCGAGGTGCCACCGCTCTGCGTCCGTGGTCACCGAAGCCAAGGCCTCTTGCGCCGCTTTGCGGTACGCTATCGGCGTCGGGCCCTCCGCGACAAAGAAGCGAACGTCCTTTCCCTGCAGCCGGTACGTCTTCACCAGCCCGTTGGGGAAGAAGCACGTCCGACCCGGCTCGTTGTGGCCCTCAAACAGTTTTTGAAGGAATTGTTCCACTTCCCCCTTTCGATTCCGCTCGCACACCACACAGAGACGCGGCCTGGACGGAGTGAAGCCTTGCTGACTATAAGGTCCGAGCTCGACAATCCCCTTCTTTGCATCACTCAGTGCCGGCTTGTTAAAAGTCCGGTCGAAAACATAAAGCGCCTGGGGCGCTCTGCGCACCGCCGGGAATCGCTTCCCCTTTGTGTCCAGATGGGGCAGCACCGGCGCTTCAATCCCGGGAAGCAGCCGGAGCGCCTTTTGCGTGAGACGGTTTTCGACCCGCGCCAGTTCTCCGAGCTTCTTCGGACCGACCTGGGCCGCCGATTGAAGGTCGAAGAGATTCCGGTCAATCTGCCCCGCCTTTGCGCCAAACGTCCCCGTCAAACACCGCATAAAACCGTCATAATCAGCTTCGACCTCGACATCCTTGGCCTCGACCATGTTCCGTCCCTCACGGCAATCGGCCAGATGCAGCTTGTTTCCATCCACTGAGGCAACGCATCCCACCAGCCGTGCTCGCGGATCAATTCGCGTGTCATTGAAAGGCGAGTCCTCGGACACATACAATCCCTTCAGGTCGAACCCAGCGGCGATCCATTCCGAGCACGGCCGTTTCATCCGCCGATATGTATGATGATCGAACACCAGGCCGAGAAATGGTTCCTGCCCATCGAAGTGAAACACTCGCGCCTCAATCGCATGGGCCAGACGTACCACCAGCCACGCTGGCACCGTCGCCCCGTTGACTGCTTGGGCGATGAAATCATGTTCGCCTTCGGACGAGAGCACCTTCAGCGGCCCTACATCCACCAGCTTCCGGCCCGCCTTTCCCGAAAAGTTGGAGATGAAACTCTCCTCCACGAGTTGTCGTGCGACTCCCAGGTTCTCGCGCAACCGCACTTTCCGCGTCTCGGTCGCGAGCGTGCAAGCCGCGCCATCCAGGCGCACAGCGTAAATCAGGTCCCTTTTTTGACCGTTCTCCTCGACGTTCAGGCGTTTGAACACATGCGTTCCGGCGTGCTTCGTCCGCAAGTCGCGCATCGCCTCCCGCGAATCGTAGGGCATGACGCCCACCGAAATCTCACCATCGGGCAGGTTAATTGGAAAAATGTTTAAGTGCAGGTGGCTCATAAGAAATTAGGTGGTGAGGAAATTGATGATGTCGGTCCCATGGCTATGGATCGTGTCCTGAAATCCCTCCAAATAAACCCTGCACCGGCTATCGTGCGAGACCCACGGATTCCTATACCTGCCATCCAACGGCGTAGTTTCCCGACTTAGCTGGACTAAAGTTCGAAACATTCCACCACTGGGCCAACCTCTCACAGTATAATCTGGAATCCAATTGGGCGGACGCATACCAGGAGGAACGAAATCAATGATCACCACCCGCCGGTTGTCGCCATGTATGCGTGTCAACCGGCTCAACAACCGGTTGAAATGAAGGTCGCCAAACCCATACCCGGCGATCAACAGCCGAGGATTGTTTAGCAGTGCGTCGTGCAGAACGGTCTGATAGGTGGAATAAGGATACGCGAGCAACTTGTCTGGCTTTCGTTGGCCGGTGATAATTGGCCCTGCCGTGGCTCGCTCCCCAGACTGAGCTTGGTTCCGAGAGCGACCAAACCAGGTTTGTCTCGCGTCGGTTAGCGAGTCAAACCGGTAAAGATCCTCGTGCTGGTCCTCAAAAATGTAACGATTCGGATCAGCAAATCGCGGATAACCGTAGAAGACAGACCCGTGTAGATGAAGTAACCGCGTTGCTGTGGAGTTCACGACTTGCGCGGGAACGAATCTGGATATACCAGGATCGAGTCTCACAAACCCGTCTTCCCAATTTCCCAGCGTCAGTGCCTGCTCAACACAGTTGTCGTAATTCAGTGTGCCGATATCCCAGTGACAAGCCGCAGTCGCACTACGCCAAAAATCCGCAAACCACCTATGGGCGACGTTCGGCTCAAATCGGTTCACGTACTGAACAATATGGTTTGCGACTTCATCAATGATGTGATCACTCGCTTGGCTGAGAACAATATCGTTGTGGTTCGCCGCCGCGTTTGGCGTTACGAAGGCGCCAATCGCTGGCTTAAACTCCTTAGCGCTTGTAGGCGTAAGCCCCGTCCGCAACGAAATCAGTGATTCAACCGCGTGAAATATATCCTCAAAATTTGCGGAAGATCTAAAGTATGCGTCCAGGGAGGCGGCTATTTGCTCAATAGCAGGGACGGTTACGTTGGAATTGGGTACGCCATTCCACTGCTGCCGAAGCTTGACGGCATTGGTTAAATTACTTGTTGTCGGCCCACCGATGTTGAGAACCGCGCCCGCGCCAATAAATGCTGTTACGCTCATAAATTATTTAGATCAATTCCCTCTGCGCCGGTCCCAGGTCTTTTTGATCATCCGCCTGTCGTTTCAGGTCCGGCCAGCTCAGCACCAGGGAATTGTATCCGATGGCCTCTTGTGCCCACTTGCGTCGTTCGCAGACGGTGTAAAGGCGATAACTGAGGTCGCGGGCAACCTCTGCCATCGCGCCAAGTTTCTTCAGCAGCGCGGCTGCAACTTGTTCACCGCTGTCCAGCGAGCGGATGAGATGATGCGTCGCCTCCCACACGGTGAGCCGCGAGTCCGCCGTCGGGTCCCAATCCGCCGGCAACTCCTCCTTCTTGAGCAGCCTCACCTTGCCGCCTTTGGCGGCGAGGATGCCGGCGTCTTCCATCCCTTTGACGCTGGTGTTTTTGGCCGTGCATAAGGTCTCCGCCACACCGTACGCGCCTTCGTTAAACCCGTTCTGGTCAAACCACGCCACTGCCCAGCGCGTATCCGCGTCAAACTCGCCTTCCTGCTCCGCCAGCACCTCGTCGAGCGATTGGTTGATGAGCGCCAGCGCGGTGCGAACGCTCATGGGTGAACCATCAGCCTCCAGCACATTCGCGTAACGGCTGAATACGGCCATACCCGGCCCAATTGCAGCCTGGGCCAAATCCACGGGCGCGATGTTTCCTTTTTGCAAATTCCGCAGGGCCTCGGGCAATTCCCGCTTTAATGCAGCAAGACAATCGCGACGTGATGCCACGGCAGCCTCTTTCAGTCGAGGCCGGCAAACCAAAACAATTGAGGAAGCGAGGGCATTGCTCAATTGCCCTCTCATCCGGTTGCTCAATTCCGTGCGCATCGGCCATGTGCCATCAATTTGCCAACCAGCGTCAATCAAGCCTTGTAAGAAAGTTTCCCAACCTGTCGAAGCGCGCGAACTATTGGAGTCTTCGCCAACACCGTCATCATTCTCCTCGCCCTCGGCTTGCTTAAAGGCGTAGTAAATCGTCGTCGGAAATCGCGGGTCGCTCGCCTCTCGCATTCGTTTGAAGACGCGCCCCATGCCAACTTCGAAAAAAGAACGGGCTTCTTCTTTCCCACCGTGGCGGAACGGCTCGGCAATCAACTCCTCTGCTTTCGGCACGAGCAACGTGCCGAGCAATTGTGGATAGACCGCCTGCAAACTGCGACGAAGCCAGACATAGAAAAAATCTGATAGGTCTGCGTATGGCACATTGTCGTAGTATGGCGGATCTGTTGAAAAAACCATCAAGGGCTGGGCGGTCAACGCTTCGGCGTTGAGTTGTTGAACTGTTGCATTTCCATGACTTGGAAGATTATTAACCGCTCGACACAAGTTTCCAAGTGACACGCCAAAATCGCCAGCAGCCTCACCAAAGACATTGTTTTCACCAAAATCCCAAAGCATTGAGATGGCCTGCCGTGTAAATAAATGACGAACTTGGGTCTTTGAAGTTTCCCAAGAACAAAGCGCGTTACAAATGTCACTCAAACGCCCGACACCGAGGCCGAGATACGTTGCTACTGCGTCGGCATAAGGTTGCTCGCCTCCATCTTTGAGAACGTGCAAACGAGCTTCACCGACTAAATCGGAAAATGTAGTGAGTGCCACGAGTTGACGGTTCGTGAACAAATGCCTGTGCTTGGTCATGCCGTAATTTTGAACACGAAAGCCAAGAGCCTGCTCAGGCAAATCTGTGTCCGGCACATTTGAAGGCTCTGCGCTTTTCGCGATGCGTTCATGCTCATCGTTTGGTTGCAAATAAGTTCTTCCACCTCGGCCTTCGGCAACGATTACCATAAGCCGCGCGCCAATCCTTCCAGCCTTGCCCTCAGACCGAACGTATTCCAGTGGCATAGGGCTGCCGGTGAGCAGGCATACACCGCCGTTGCGACCCACTGTGCCAGAGCGTGGTTGACCACTGCCGGTTCGGATTTCAAATCGATAGGTAAACGATTTTTGATCTACAATCGGTTCCACCCACACTTTTTTTTCAGCCTTCGTGGACAGCCAGAATGAGCGCACCAGTGGCACATGCTTACCATTGGCCGCCGGGTTTGGACTGGCCACCGTGCGCGTCCACAACCATGCGATCACCGTCGCTTCGCCGCCGCCGTTTTCCTTCGGCAACTTCACCTTGGGATACAAATGACCAATGCGATTCTCCGCTTCGTCGCGCATCCATTGGCCGTAATAACGAATGTCCTCGGATAGTCCCGCCGTGCCTCTCCATGAGCCGGACGCGCTCAGTTTTTTCTTCGCCTCTGGGTTCACCGGCGGTTTGTTTGGAAATCTCGGTGGAATTTCAATAAGCGCTTTGTTGATGAGCACTGGCACAGGATTCAAATCGCTGGCGTGTGCCTCCAATCGGAGACGCTGCGCCTCCAATGGAATCGAGCCGCCGCCGCAAAACGGGTCACACACGGGCGGTGGCTTGTCGTTGCACGAGCGCATGATCTCAGCGTGTGCGGCCTTGATCACGCGCTCGCTATTCGAGTTTTCCCACTTCACCAAGTCACGGATGATGTTAAACAACCGTTCCCGCTCCAGCTCGACGATTACTTCCTCCAGCTTAGGTTCCGCGCCGGGGTCGGGGGCAGACTTCATGCCCGCACCGCTGGCTTTGGTGAAGATCGCTTTCAGTTCCGCCCAGGCTTTCTTGCGCGTCTTCAGTTCCTTCTCCGCACCACGGCGCTTGTCCGCATCCGCCAGTAACTCCTTCATGCACTCGGATGGATCATCCACCAGCGACGCAAACAGCACCGCCCGGCACGCCGCGAGCGGACGCCGCGCCCACCACAAATGCAACGTTGAGGGATGTCCATGCCGGATGGATTTCTCCCTGGCAGCCTCGCGATTGATGTCTTCGAGCGGCAGCGCGACTTCGATCAATTTCTTTTTGTAGGGGGTGGTCATTGGGAACGTCATGCTCCGAGGATGGCCCGCTTGGCGTCGTTCAGTTCTTCGTCGCGGCGATGATAGCCGCAATCGTTGATGAGTTTTTCGGCATCCGTCAAATCCGCTTGCGGTGTTTTCCATGGATAAGGCTTTTCGCGGAAAAACAGCCGGGCGCGGTGGAGATGGATGTCGGTGAGAAAAAGTTTCATAGGGCCGCGCTCGGCGATTTCCCAGGCATCGTCCAGATCACCCTGCGCGCTTTCGGTGCCGGTACGCAAGCTTGCAAGACTGCGAAGCCAAGCGCGAGTGAGGAGGCCACGGGGCAGTTCGTCCATATTACCCGAGCCGCGTAGCCCGCCTACAGCGGTGTTCAACTCGCCGATTGTATGATCGAGGTACACGCAGTCCTTCGCACGCCGTTCGGCAATAGTTTCGCTTCGGCCTGCGGGTAGAGGATTATCCGGCCTGCCATCGAGAATCGCCTCGTAAAGCGCGGCGCGGCCTAGCGTGAGGTGGTGGAGCGCGAAGTTGAGAAGAGAGGTACGGGGCATTCCTTCCTCCCATTTGAGCGCCTGCATGGCGCGGTCAGCCACTACGCGTAAAGTTGGCCTGTGATCGATAGTTTCTCCGACCAGTCGCAACCCATTACAACACATTATCTGCCACGCGGCACGCTCCGCGTCCTTCAAAAGCAGGTCGCAGTATTGGAAGCCTCTCACCGCATATAGCAGCGGGTAATCGGGTTGGCTCTCTGCCTGCATCTTCTCGGCTTCTCGGAAGCGGGCTTCCGCGGCTTCCCGGCGGCCTGCCTGGTGCAGCGCGTCGGCCACCTTTGCGCGGGTCACGCTCGGCCATTTCTCATCGTTGCTCCGGTCGGCGTAAATCACGGATTGCTCGGCGTCGACTATTGCCCCCGCCACATCACCCAACGTCAGTCCGAGTTCGCTCAGGTTGATGGCACGGATGGCCGCCTGTCTCCAGTCTTGCTGCTGGACACACAATTCTCGGCTCACTCGAAACGGCTCAATGGCATCGGTTAGTCGGCCCAAAGCGCGAAGGCGGTAGGCGGCATCATTCAGATACCACGCTTGGATGTCTGCTGGGAGTAGAGGCGAGACGCGGCTCCATGGTTGCTCGAAGAAGCAGGCGATGGCTCCCAAGTCGAAACCGAACGAGCCAAGTATTCTCGAACTGTAGGCTTCATCTTCTTTCTTGATACGGCCGAAGTAAACATCTGTGTGGACCTCCTGGTGCAGCCCCGCAAGACAACCGTGGGTCACTGCTTGGTAGAGCGGTTGGAGGTCCCTCAGCGCCGGGCGGTCACCTTCATTCGTGGTCGCGCAGAGGTGTTCGTACAGGCGACGATGAGAGGCGCGCCAAACTTCGGGTTTCGTGTCGCGAAGTTGTTTGGCGAAGTGCTCGCGAATTAACGGATGGCAATCGAGTAGCGGTTTGCTTTCATCAACGCTCATCTGAACATCGAGGAGACCAAAGTCGACAAGAAATGAATTTGCAGCATTCCAAGCTTGGTCAAGTAGCGGCTGTAGGGTTTCTTGGCCGGTGCTCGAATCCAACCTGGTCGCGAAAAAAGGGTCGGTCAGCCCCGCGAGGATGGGAGGTTTTCGCAGTGCGGCGACGCAGCCTGCGTCGGCGGGACGGTCGAATAGGCCGAGCATTCGCAAAACCGTGAGCGAGCGCATCTCGACTTCGCCGCTTCTGGCAAACCAACTCTCGAACGCGGCGAGCATTTTGAAAGTCGTGCCGCCTTGCACCTTGAGATCAGCTTCCTCGAACTTCACTAGGTCGCGGCGACGGATGTCGCCCCAGTGTCCCCGGGCGAGAAAACGGCCGAGCAGGTGGAGCGTAAGGGCATGGCCGTCCACTTCGCGGCTGGCGGCAAGGAGTTCACCGTCCTCCGCTTTGATTTGCACCGCGCCGGCTCGTTTCGCGCCCGAGTGATGGAGCCGAGTCCTACGTGAACCACGCTGCCCCATGCGGCATTCGGGCGGCGCCCGAAATTGGTGAGGTCAGTGAGCGGTTCGCGAGTGGTGACGAGGCAAAGGCCGCCGTGCCGGGTATCGTTGGCCTTGCGCGCGAGTTGTTTCAACAGGCTCTGGATGCCGGGCGCTCGAAGTTGGCCGCCCATCGGGCCAGGCGGGTACTGGAGCGGCTCGATACCGTCGAGGATAAGCAGCGTGTGCTCACGGGATACCGCCTCGCCGAGCAGCCGGCCTTTGTCCCAAGGCGACAGCGTCGGTTCGCATTGCACGCCAAACCATTCGAGAGCGTGGGAAAGGAACGAGTCTTCTGACGCCTGTCGGTCCTCCTTGGTCCCCTGGCTGTAAAAGCTCCAGGCATAAACATGCCGCAAGCCGAACCAACCCTGGCGCTCAAGGCGCTGGAGCCAGTGTTGGACCAGCATGGTCTTGCCCACCCCACCCCAAGCGACGAGCGAAATGATGGCGGTATGCGGCTGCGCGAAAGCGAGGTCGAGGAGAGTTAGCTCCTGTTCGCGACCGATGAGCTTCTCGTGGTGCAGCCCGGGCTTACGCGCCAATGGGAACGTATGGAGATAAATGCGGCCGGGAGGAGGCGATGAATCGCCCTTCGCCAATTCATTGAAAACAATGCGGCTGAGTTCGTCCGCGATGTCCGTGGCGAGTCTGCGGAAGATTCCATCTTGCGCGACTTCAGAGAGTTCTGAGAGAGGTTTCGCCTCGGTCAGCGATTGAGTGGCGCGCAACCATTCGTGGTCCCCCCAATTGCACGGTTCACAGATGACCGGAACAATAGGCAGCCTTTCAAGCCGCTGCCGCTCGCTGAGAAGGGGGAACTCTGTCTTGATGATATACTCGGATTCCAGGGCTTCCTTCGTTAGTAACAGGACAGCAAGGCATGCGCTATTCATAGCCTGTTTGATGTCGTCATCCCAAGTGGTACCGATACGAATCTTGCCGTCTTCCCAAACGTCGAGCAGGTGATGCTGCTCAAATACTTTCAGAGCCTGAATCAGGGCGCCCTTCCACTTAGGGCCATCTCCGTGGCGGCTGTAGCTAACAAAGATTCTAGACTGGACGGACTTCATCTCTATTTGTTTCAAGATCAATCATCGATTAAAGTTTTCCTGCATAATTTTCAAATTTGGGACCTTTGGTCGCGTTTGGCTCGAAGACGCCTGGCCTGCCAACGAAGTCGCCTCTATCAAAAAGCTCAATGGTTCGATACAGCTGCAGATACTCATTGCCCTTCCACGTCCCAGACTTTGGCATGACGGGGGCCAGAAGGACTTTGCTTTCTCCTTTGGCCTTATCCGCAATGCCGATTTCCCAAGAAACCCACATTGATTCCAGCGCAGCATTCGTCGCCAAGACGACGAATAGGTCAACTTCCGCAATTCTTTGCTTGATCTTGTCTGCGGTTGCCCGGCTCGTTTCCCGTGGCATAGAGGAGTCATTCCAATCTACATACATATCGATGCCTAACGCCGCGAGATCCCGAATCCATCCCTCAACTCTCTTTTTGTCGGTATGACTGTGCGAGAGGAATATCGACAAACGTGAAGCAGAAAAGGATTCGAGAATGTGGCCGGAAGCCCGTTTCTCCATTTCAGGAGAATCTGCAATTCTCTCGAGCTGCTCTTCGGTGTAGTAAGCCATAAGATTCCTTGTGCTATTCACCGCGAACTTTTTTAAGGATGCCGAAGATGGCCTCAATCAATTGGTCTTCGGAACTCTTTTCGTCGCAGAGCACCTCAAATTCGTGCCGCACATCCGCTTTTGGGAACAATGTGCCCAGTTGGGGTTCGATCTCCTGCCAAATCTGCTGTGCGGCGTGGCCGCTGCAAGCAACTGGAATCAATATCTTCGATTCGGCTTTCGCGAGCATATATTCCTCCATCACCCCATCCGCAAGCACAACAGCGCCCGATCCATCCAGTTTGTTGCCAGCCAGGAAAATCACAGCGCCTGATTGCTCAAGCATTTCTTTCCGTATGCGGGTGAAAAGTTCGGCGCGGTTCATGCCCGAAGGAATGTCTTGGGGAAACAACCGAAGAAACAAGCGCTGGCCAATTTTGACGTTTTTATTGAAATACGCGGCTTCGTTCGCCCCTAGCCCGGATATTTCATAGCTGAATTGAACAAAGAAGCGGCGAGGGCGTCAGAAGGCTTGAATCACCGAGCCCAATGAAAACACCACTCACCGCTTCTTCTGCAACAGACTGTAAGGACCAACCGC
>Ga0193728_1001265_pt1 | contig 12748 bp, 12 predicted proteins | sample U1c1metaG_FD_143037 | JGI IMG/M metagenome (GOLD analysis project Ga0193728, IMG submission 143037) | Soil microbial communities from a riparian zone of the East river system, Colorado, United States - U1c1 | ecosystem: Environmental > Terrestrial > Soil > Riparian zone | place: USA: East River...
CTGATATTAATTTGATAATAATTGTCTTCGAGAGAGGAATGTATGTAGCAAGAGCAAGAAGATAAAGGTAAGAGGCATTATAATTAGAAAATTTGTATTTGAGTGCAGCAAATCCTCCATGAGAGTGTATGAAGTCGTACCAACTTATAAAGAGCTTGTAGTCCAGGGTATCAATAGGAAATAATGCTGCACGTAAAGCCATTGCCAGTAAAATAATGCTCACAACCACAAACCATTTAAGGAAACGCAAGAATGAAATGTTTACATTTCCCTTCTTTTTTATATTTTGCATATATTGACCTCAATTGTGTCACCTATTAAAAGCCAGAGTGGCTCTTGCCAATCACACTCAATAGCTACCTTCTCTTGAGTACATGATAGCGGAAGTTTTCTTGCTCCTCTAGGGAGAAACAGGGACAATTCTCCTCTGCTCTTTAGCTTGGTTTCATCCCTTTGGTTCTATTTTTCCAAGCTTGGTAAGAAAGATATCAATGGAGCAGTATAGATAAATCACTGAGATTGTGATATCATTGTCGCAAGGAGGCGGGGAGGAAAAAGCTCGGATGGCTGCAACTGCGACAAAAACAATCAAGCAAGTGCTCAATTATCAGCCGCAGCATGCGGCTCATTTTGTTGCCACCTAGGATCTCTTCAATCAGATGATGCCTTCTATTTTGAAGAGATTCAAGCACATACCGAGTACTTGCTCAGCCAAAGCATGCACAAGCCAAACGCAAAACCTAGCGAATTGTCCAGCAACTAGAAACAAATGGAGGTAAAGAATGCAATTAGTCGAACAGCACGTAATCAGCAAAACTGATCCACGCTATGCCAAGATCGACAAAGCAGCCTTCGCTTCCAAGAACCTCTATAATGCTACCCTTTATGAAATCAGGCAAGCTTTTATCCACGAGGGCAAGTACTTGTCCTATAACAAAATGGATAAGCGGATGCAGAAGCATGAAGCATATAAAGCCTTACCTCGCAAGATCTCACAACAGGTCCTGCATCTCCTCGACAAGAATTGGCAATCTTTCTTTAAAGCGAGTGAAGCCTATCAAGATGATCCATCCAAGTTCCTGGGACGGCCTAGACTTCCCAAATATAAAGATAACATGCGCAATTCATAGATCAGCTCTGTTACAAAGCAAAGCTGGTTGGCATACGGGTCATCCTGCAAGAGGAGAGTTACACCAGCAAAGCAAGCTTCCTAGATAACGATCCAATTCCAACCTATGGCAAAGAGGAAAGTGAGCCTGTCTTCAGTGGAACACGCATCAAGCGAGGACTGTACAAAGCCAGTAATAAGCGTCGGCTTAATGCTGATGTGAACGGCGTGTACAATATCTTGAGAAAAGCATCCCCAAACGCCTTTGGCAATGGGGTAGAGGATGTCGTAGTGCATCCAATACGGCTTGCCGTATAAACCCGAAAATCTAGCATGGTCTAGATTGGAGGAACTATCATAAGGAGCAAACATTTTGAAGATTCATGAGTATCAGGCGAAAGATATTCTAGCGCTTCACGGTATCCCAGTACAACCCGGGCGCGTCGCATACACGCCGCAAGAAGCCGAGGCCATTGCCCGCGAACTAGGAGGACCTGTGGTCATCAAAGCTCAGGTCTATGTTGGTGGACGCGGCAAAGCTGGCGGTATCCAGTTTGGTGATACGCCAGAACTGGCTCGTACTGCCGCTTCACGTGTACTAGGCATGGATATCAAGGGATTGAAGGTAGAAAAGGTGCTCGTCACCTCGAAGATCGATATCAAAGAAGAATATTACCTGGGTATCATCCTCGACCGCAAAAGTCAGGCCCCCGTCGTAATGGTTTCTACCGCTGGCGGCATCGATATCGAAGAAGTTGCCGAAACTACGCCAGAAAAGATTATCAAACAGCCAATCGATATGCGTTGGGGCCTGCGACCCTTTGAAGCACTCGATATTGTGACACGCGCTGGTTTCCCACGCCATGTCCTTAGACAAGCTGCAGCTATTCTCTCAAGTCTTGCTAAAGCCTTTATCGAGAGCGATGCAGGCTGGCAGAGATCAATCCACTTGCATACACAGCTGACGGCAAGGTGTTGGCAGCAGATGCCAAAATCGTGCTCGATGATAACGGCTTGTATCGTCAGAAAGAGTATGCAAGCTGGTCTGAGCCTGAAGAGGCCAACCCACTTGAATACGAAGCCAAGCAAGCTGGTCTGACCTATGTCAAGCTCGATGGCGATGTCGGCATCATCGGAAACGGCGCAGGACTGGTCATGACCACGCTCGATATGGTGGCACGTTCGGGCGGCAAACCCGCAAATTTCCTAGACATCGGTGGAGGCGCCAAAGCAGAAGTCATGCACAAGTCACTCACATTCGTGGCACGTGATCCCCAGGTCAAAGGCATCCTAGTCAATATCTTTGGCGGTATCACTCGCGGTGAAGAAGTTGCAAAGGGTGTCATTTTGGCTCAGCAGGAACTGCCCAAAGGCTTGCCTATCATCGTTCGCCTCTCTGGTACCGGTGCCGAAGAGGGACGAGCCTTGTTGAAAGATGCAGGACTCGCATGGGCCACGGATATGCGTGATGGCGCCGAAAAAGTCGTCGCCGCCATAGCTCAAAGGGAAAAAGGACTATAAGAAGCGATGAGTATTCTACTAGATAAGACCACGCGGGTAATCGTGCAAGGCATTACAGGACGCGAGGGACAATACCATACCCACAATATGCATGCCGCAGGCACAAATATTGTTGGGGGTGTCACTCCGGGCAAAGGTGGACAAACTGTAGAAGGGGTTCCTGTCTTTGATACCGTCTTCCAGGCCAAAGCTGCAACCGATGCCAATGCAACCTGTATTTTTGTACCTGCCCCCGGCGCAGCTGACGCCATCATAGAGGCTGCCAGTGCTGGTATTAAGCTGATCATTTGTATCACCGAAAACATTCCTGTGGTCGATATGACACGTGCCATGCTGGTTGTACGCGAAAAAGGCGCACGTCTGATCGGTCCAAACTGTCCAGGACTGTGCACACCGGGACAGGGCAAGATCGGCATTATCCCTTATCAGATCTTTACTCCCGGCCCCGTTGGCTTTATCTCACGCTCCGGCACACTTACGTACGAAGTCATCGCCCTACTCACACAGGCAGGCATTGGGCAATCTACGTGCATCGGTATCGGTGGCGATCCCATTATTGGCTCAACTTTTGCTGATCATCTGAAACTCTTCGAAAACGATCCACAGACCAAAGCCGTCGTGATGTGCGGTGAAATTGGTGGGAGCGACGAAGAATATATCAAAACCACCATGAAAAAGCCAGTTGTCGCCTTTATCTCAGGACGTACAGCTCCTCCGGGAAAGCGTATGGGACACGCAGGTGCAATCATCTCTGGTAATACCGGAACCGCACAGGGCAAAGTTGCAGCTTTGCAGGCTGCTGATGTCCCTGTAGCCGATACCATTTTTGATATTCCCAATCTAGTCAAAAAAGTTATATAATACAGATGAAAGGTACCTTCCGTTGGGAGGTACCTGACCTGACACTAACAATAACTCCCCCAGAAAGCGAGGCAGAAAAGCTATGGTTACAAATCAACTCAAACGGGCTTATGAGGCAGCTCAGAAGCTCTCCCTCAAAGATCAAGACATGTTGGCGAAGAAGATTTTGGAGGAGATTGAAGAGATGGAATGGGATGAAATTATGAGCCGTCCCAAAGTTCAAGAGTACCTTGAAAAACTTGAAGAGAAGCTAGAAGCCGACATTGCGGCAGGTCGCGTAAAAGAATGGAAGCCAGGAGAAAGCCTTGAAGCTCTCTTTCAGTCATGAGTTCTGGGATGATAAGATTGTCACCCTTTGAGAGGAACTGATGATATGGAAGATGATGTTACTCTGGTGACACGCGAGCAGTACGTAGAGATGCTCATTGATGCCTCGTTTAAGGATGCAGCAGAAATCGAGTCGGGGTTCATGGGCTGGTGTAAACAGCATGTACCAGTCTGGCGCGAACAGGGATATGATGAAACGTGGGTCCGTCAACGTATTGAAATGGCGCAGATCACTCGCGGTCTCCACCGCAAATTCAAGGAACAGGGTCTTACCATGCTGGAGATCCGTGATGAGCTTCGCAAAGCGTACGCAGACCATCAAGAACTCTATGACCTTGCGGTGGAACGCGAACGTCTCCACCCTGGCCTTCTTCGCTATCGTGGGAATATGAGTGATCTCCGACAACGTTACACGCTACGCGTTATGGTCTATGAAACAGATAAACTGGCCTATGAGAAATTCTGCTGCTGGCGTGGCCAGCCAGTGCCAAGTCCCAATAGCGTCTTCTTTGAGCAGCCAGATAGTGTACGAGTGGTACGCGATTTGAGTACCGTCGAAGAATTGGAAGTGGCACTCGCCATGAGTAGGTATACGCTCCAGCTTTTTGGGGCACCAGAGAAACTCACCCAAGACCAGATCTCTTTGCTCATGGAAACATACGGGAAGCAACTTCGTGCTACCTTTATCGCCAAGCATAGATACCAACCGGAAGACTCCATAACACCATATGTACCGGTCACAGTTGATGGCCCCCAAGATCATGATGCGTATTATACTAAAGAATACCTGTAACAGTGAGAGAATAAAGGGCATTTCCAGCAGCACTTGCTGGAAACCTGTGTAATTGAGTTGCAGGTAAACTTGCAGGCTGGCTCTAAATGCCTATACGTCATGAACCAGATCCGTTGAACTAGCGAGACAAGCGCGAGAAGAGCATACAGCGGGGCTTTCAGAAGAAGGCGGCTTCGACTGTCTATGAAAAGTTATCCTTATGTGCTACAATACACTCAGGAAGTGAGGAAGATACCTATGCAAACACAACTATCGCTCAAAGAGATGGCCGCAGAAGAGTTACGTACTTTGCTTGATGCTATCGAAGAAGAGCTTGACGATCGTCGTTGGGATGAGCTTCTCGCACGCCCTGAGTCAGATGCATTTCTGAAGCAACTTGGTGAGGAAACAAGAGCAGATATTGCAGCGGGTAATGTTATACGATGGAAATCAGGAGTAAGGCTTGGAGAGCTGTTGCAACAAGAGGAGGTGTACAATGCAAACAATTAAAATTATCGTGGAAAAACATACAGACGGTTATGTAGCCTATCCGCTAGGTTTTAAGGGTGTTATAGTTGGCGAAGGTGATAGCTACGAGGATGCTCTTGCTGATGTAAAATCTGCTATACGCTTTCATTTAGAGACTTTTGGTCCGGATGCCTTTGACACAGAATCACCCATCTTAGAAGCTTTTGTAGCTGAAGCGGGATTAACAGCTTAATGGCACATTTTCCTATCGATGCGCCAAAGATGAAAGTAGTAAAGACATTCGAACGGCTTGGCTTTTCTCTTGTTCGAGAACGAGAGCATATCATCATGATACGTCTGAACGCTCATGGGACAAAAACTTCGCTAACGCTACCTAACCATAAAAAGATCAAAGGATCAACCCTGAGGACTATCTGCATACAAGCACGCATTTCAAGAGACGAATTTTTGAGCGCATACAATGGAATATAATCTGTTCAAACTGATCAATACTGTTAGGCAAATTTCACCAAGGAATGCGTATGACCACAGGTCTCATTTATGATCCGATATTCTTAGAGCATCGCACGCCATCTGGTCATCCAGAAAGGCCGCAGCGCGTTGAGCTAGCCTTCAAATACCTGGAAGGCTTACACTGGCTGGAACGAGATGGTCTGGTGCAGTTATCACCGCGTGCAGCGACAACAGATGAACTGGCAGCGGTTCACAAGCGCAAGTACATCCAAGAAGTTGAAGAACTTAGCCAAAAAGCTGCCGAACGCGGGGGAATACTTGCTCTCGGTACTGACACATACATTTCGGCCAAATCACATGAAGCTGCTCTAAAGGCTGCCGGAGCACCACTCACAGCCATCGATGCGATCCTGAAAGGTGAAATACAGAACGCCTTTTGTCTAGTACGACCCCCTGGACATCATGCGGTTGCAGAGGCATCAATGGGCTTCTGTATCTTCAATAATGTCGCAGTTGCCGCACGCTATGCCCTGGATCAGCATAGTCTTGAGCGTGTGATGATTATCGATTACGATGTACATCACGGAAACGGCACACAGGAAATGTTCTACGACGATCCACGCGTGCTCTACTTTTCAGTCCATCAGGCACCATTCTATCCAGGGACAGGACAATGGGATGAGTGTGGTGAAGGACTAGGATTAGGCACTACCATCAATATTCCGCTACCAGCAGGAGCAGGTTTTGATACTTACGAAGCGATCTTTCGCCAGATGATGGTCCCAGCAGCAGATCGTTTCAAGCCACAATTGATGCTGGTTTCAGCAGGCTTCGACGCGCATTGGAAAGAGACAGAAGCAGAGACTGGACTCTTACCTCCAGGCATGCTCATCTCGACTGCGGGTTTTGCCAAACTCAACCAGATCATCATCAATCTCGCCAACACGCTGTGCCAGGGACGTCTGGTGCTGGTGCTGGAGGGGGGATATGAGCAACAAGCTACAGCGTCCTGCGTCGCCACATGTATCAATCTCCTACTGGGAGATGATGCCGCTGTCGATAGCTACGGCCCAGCACCACAACTGCCCTATAGGATTAACATCGATGCCCTCATCTCCGAGTTGCGACGCATCCACCAACTGACAGGTTACCGTACGCGCCACTCCCCAAAGGCCGATATTGCCAAGCTACGGCAGGAAGTCAAAGGACCAGCAGAAACACAGGCAAGCGATCAACAGTGCGGCTGTGAAAATTCCTGAGACACAGCCAGAAAGCAGAGGCCCAAAAGAACGTATGCCAGATAGCCATGAACAGAAAGTACGCTTATTAAACAGTAGTGACGTCCACGCGATTGAACGGCTACTACGTACCTCTGAATACATCTATCAGCGGTTCACACTATCCGAGCTGCCATTGCTGCTTCAACACTACCCCGCTGTGGGAATATTCCACGATACCACAATGTATGGCTTCCTGCTCTCCCAGAATACTCATGCTCCCAATGCATGGATCGGCGGCTTCGGTGTAAGTTGGGCAGAGAGCGAAAGTTATATCACTATCCTCTCTACACTCCTCGAACTCCTAAATCTCCATTTGATGATGCATGGTGTGTATTATCTGCACTACTCTGGCAACGATACACAGAATGACTGGTTACAACCTATTCTACTGAAAGATGGCTTTATCCCCTACCGTCGCCTTTATGCCTATGACAAATTTGACTATTACATTCCCTCGGAAGGCAATCAGCAGGTGAAGATTCGCCCCGTTCAGCTTACAACAGACTCAAGCGACATAGCTGCGTTGCTTGCCATTGAAGAACTATGTTTCGAGGACCTCTGGCGCTATGATAGCACCACCTTTAGCGATATCGCTGCTACCCATCCCTATTTCGTCGTCGCGGAACTGAACGGGCAGGTTGTCGGTTACCAGTTCAACGCAGTGGACGATGAATCGGGCTATCTCGTACGTATCGGGGTTCACCCGTCAGTCAACCGACAGGGGATAGGGACTCGTTTGATGGCCGAGGCCATTCGCTTTTTCCAACGGCAACAGGTTACGCGCATCATGCTCAATACCCAGGAGGACAATGATCACGCCCATCGCCTGTACGAGTGGTTTGACTTCATCAGGCTTGAGCAAATGGGCTTTGTACTGCGCAAAACCCTCTAGATTGCAGGATACTAGAGCAGACCTTGCAACTGACGAGCTGCAAGCGGGAGACTTTTGTTTTTAACCGGTAGCGCAAAAGGCGGAGTTACCTGCACATAGCGATAGACCTGCGCATAGGTCGTATCATTGAGCAGAATATTATTGTCTATGGCATTGCTCTGTAGGCGAGATGCCACGTTCACCACATCACCAATCGCTGTGTAATTCTGCAAACGCTGTGGAGCACCAACATTGCCAACTGTTGCCAGACCGGTATTTACACCAATACCAAACGAAATATGAGCCTCCTGCGGCAGAGAACGTTGATACTCCATCACAGCAATGCGCATCTTCCAGGCTGCACGTACTGCGTGTAAAGCATGTCTTTTTTGTAGCAATGGCGCATTGAAAATTGCCATCAGCGCATCTCCTTGGAACGAGGTCAGAGTTCCCTCCTCTTCCCAGATGGCATCGCACATAATTGTGTGATAGCGATTAAGGAGATTCATTACTTCCTCAGGGGACATTCTCTCACTCAAACGTGTAAAGCCACGGATATCAGCAAAAACGACCGAAATTTCCTTCGTTTCACCACCCAATTTCAGACTCCGAGGATTTTCGATCAATTCTTCTACCACTTTTGGATGAACGTACTTCTCGAAGATCTTACGAATCTCCTTGGTCCTTGCCTTCGAACGCTTCAGTTCCGTTTGATCAGTGATCACGAGCGCCATGCCAATATGGGCACTATCCCCATCCGTCTCCCGCAGCGACGTTACATAGCAGTTCAAGTAGACAACTCCATCATCCTCACGTCCAGGGATAGAACATTCAACTGGACGGTTAATGAGGGTACCATGATCATGCTTGAGATAGGCATCACCAAACATTTCAGCCAATCCGACTTGGGGCAATGTTTTGAACGCTTCCTTGTAATGCTTGTTTATCACCCGGTCATTGGGCAAACACAAAATATTACTTGCTGCTAGATTAAACGTTTTTACAATTCCCTCTGAATTAGTAGTAATGACGCCATTAGCGATAGATCCGAAGATATTGTCCATATATTGCTTGTCTTGGTTGACCCTCTGAAAGAGACGAGCATTATCGATAGCAATAGCTGCTTGATTACAGAAAGCCAACAGGAGTTCGCGATGCTTGGGCTCAAAGACTTTGGCCGTGAGACGACTATCGACGTATACGGCCCCGATACAGTCGCCACGCACAACTAGAGGTGCACACATAATCGAACGTATACCATAGGCCAGAATGCTTTCTTGTGCTTTAAGTGCATCATCAGACTGAGTATCATCGGTCAACACTGGCTCGCGCGTACGAATAACCCGCTTCACAGTATTTCTACTGATGGGAGCGGTAGCAAAAACACTTTCGGCCATGGGTTGGATATTCTTATCACGTGCAATTGCAAAATCAAGCTTGCCAGTATCCGGATTCACTAGCGTTACGGAACCACGTTCAGCACCGACAAATTTAATGACACGATCCATTACCAAGCGTAAGACTTCATCAAATACCAGCGTCGAGTTGAGGGTACGTGCAATATCATAGAGCGTCTGCTGTTCATTGCGCTCCTGCTTGAGGTGAGAAATGCTGGTTGTAAGTACTTTGCGATCACTTTCGCCTCCAACAGCACCATTTGTTGGGGTGGAAAACAATCCAGAGGAAGATTTATTTTGTGAGGGATCCTGCAAACTTTGGAGAACACGCTGCATATCCATATTCAGTTGCGCCAGTTGTTGATCAACCAGATGGCTGACATATAAGGCATCAGCTAACAAACGGACTCGAGGATCACTCGTCTCACTGGCATACTTGCCCTCAACAGCAACTTCGAGGGTACGGTTATGCTCATGGAGCAAGCGCGAAATATACTGCAACCCCTTCTCCATTTTACGCAACTCATTGCCAGTGTTCGTTGCCCAATCATTCGGCAGAACCACGTGGTTTCCCCCCCTCTGCCCTATAGTAGGATAGTTACGATCTGCATTTCAGATATACCTATTATAACACAGCAACTTAGGTCTCTACTCTCTGCCTTTGCATCTCTAGATAAGCATGTGAGAAGAGCAAAAGACAGCGGTTGCTAGAAAGATTGAACTCACCTACATATCATCGATTCCTTCACTATGAGGGTTCAATACTTTCGCCAACTACTGTAAAAGGAGGTAACGCCTGAGCAGCGCTTCCTCCTCGCCATTAATGTTGGGCTCCCATGTCGCTTTCCTCTGATGCCAGTTGTATTTCATCAAAAGTGCCTGAGTATTTCAGCAATCTCAGGATTCGCACGGTTCAGATACAGCTCTGGTATACCAGTTGCACCTGTGTGTACAAGCAGAATCTTTTCGTGAATGCAGATGTGTAAAAGCTCACGAGCTGATTCTCGAGAGAAACGTCCACGGAAGCGATTTTTAGGATTGAAAGGATCACCAAGAAAATGAGCGATGCTTGAAGTTGTGCGCAGAGGCCAGTTACGATCAATGTAATCAAGGAATTGCAAGAACAGAGGATCTAGGGGATCTATGATAGGCATTGATGATGTATCTGAAGATCCTTCGTATAGCTGATTAGCCTCGGGATAACCAATGGCTGGCATTGCTCTTGTCGGAAGGTTTTCTATGTCCCCAGCGGATAACAATTCACCCGTCATCGATTCTGCAGGATTAGAAAGTGGGACCAGAGGTACAAACTGACTGGCACTGCTTATTAAATCCCGGCTAACGGTTCCTGGAACGCCTACAATAATCACGTTTTTGTTTAAACGTAACTTTAAACGGGCACAGATGCGTGTGAAATCTTTATCGCCTGTCATTAAAACATACGTGGAGATGCTGGGACGGTCAAAAACAGTTTCAATAATGTCCATGACCATGTTCAGGTCAACAGTGCTTTGCACCAGTGTACTCGTAACTCCCGTGTTGATCCCAGGCAGATGCGCTGTAGTGTGTCTACCGAAAGAGGGCAGATCAGTTGTGTTATGGCTGGCGACGTTGCTACTTTCGTGAGAGATCGCGGATAGGTGCTCGGTATTTCTTCGGGTTGTGAAAGGATCTTCCAGAGAAGCTATCTCACTCTCTTGTAACGCTGTCGTGGCCATTGGGAAAGATTGGCTAGGAGCACTTTGAGTTTGCGCCTGATCGGCTGGATACGGCGGCAGGTCTTCCGCTAATGTATCCCTCTTTTCAGGGTGTTGCTCATCTCGTTGGAAGTTCTCCTGTTGAGAATTGTCAGGGAGTGGCCCGGTACTTCCTGCCGTAGTACTACTATACCTGTGTAGTGGACTCTCAGTGGGAAGGTTGCTTGACCAATTTTGTCCACCTACGGGCGTATTCGTATTCCCATCATAAGAGGAACCGATGCGGATACGTTGGCGCAGTTTCACTGGACAATCAACACGATCAATCATGGCAGCGGTCAAACTTCCTTTGAACGTTTCTGGTTGCCGCGACCAATCAGCGTAAGCACGAGCAACCATGATCGTACCGTAACGTCGAGCTGCAGCAATAAGTTCCTGGGGATCTGGCTCATGCCTTTGAATATTCAGCATGCTGAAACGTATATTATCGAAATCAATAAATAATGCGATTTCTTCTGACATAGATTTTTCCTCCAACTGCTTTTTCTAGATTGGCGAGTGGGCATCGATAGTAGATGCGATTGTTCAGATTCTTAAGGTGCTCCTACCTTATGGTTAGATAGTATACCATATATTGTTATAATGTGATACGAAAAAACCCACCACCCCACCACCAATAGTTCTGCTTGCAAATGTGTGCATCGTGTTCTACTATCTTGCTTAGTGTCCTTTCTCGGCATTGTTTTAAGTATAAGTAAAGGGAGGCGGCTAAGTGATGTGAGGCACTTTACCTGTCTAGCGTTTGGGTGGCTTAGCAACACATTGAATATAATCGATACTTAGGATATTGGCTGTTTTTTTGCTATACTGAGAATATGAATAAAACTAATGGATAAAAAATGTGAAAAAAATAATCAAGCCAGTGTTCAAGTATCGATACTCTCCGGCCGATGACCCAAAAGCTCGTCTTGACGCAAATATTTGGATATTGCCGCTTTATACCCAATTGGAGCTTGCAAGTTGGAATTTGTAGTGTTGTTTAGTATACCGTAGATATGGTTTTCTGTCTGTTCGCAGACAAAAATCTGGTAGCGATTGTGTATGGGTTGAAGGAGATTGGGTGTGGAGGAACGAATTGGACAACAGTTGGGAAACTACCGCCTAGTCCATTTACTGGGGCAAGGGGGCTTTGCCGATGTTTATCTTGGTGAACACATTCATCTACAGACTCTCGCAGCTGTTAAAGTGCTGCAAATGCGTCTGGTTGGCTCAAATCTAGAGCAATTTCGCAACGAAGCGAGGACAATTGCTAGTCTAATTCATCCGCATATTGTACGCGTCCTGGATTTTGGTGTAGAGGATGGAGTCCCTTTCCTCGTGATGGAGTATGCACCTCATGGGACTCTACGCCAAGCCCATCCCAAGGGCATGTGTCTGTCTCCAATACACGTTTTACCCTATATAAACCAGATAGCAGATGCATTATACTACGCGCACAGCAGAAAGTTGATACATCGGGACATCAAGCCCGAAAATATTTTGCTGGGAGCGGACGGAAAGATATTACTCAGTGATTTTGGTCTGGTCCAAGCTGTTCAAAATACAACTTCTCAAACGACTAAGGAGATGGCTGGTACCATTGCATACATGGCTCCTGAGCAGATCAATGGCAAGCCGCGCCCGGCTAGCGATCAGTATGCTCTTGGGGTTGTAGTCTATGAATGGTTGAGTGGAGATCGTCCTTTTCAAGGTTCTATCTTCGAGATTGCAACCCAGCATATGATATCTACCCCTCGCTCGCTCTACGGGAACGTCCCCAACATTTCGCTCGAAGTTGAAATGGTTGTTTTCCGTGCCTTGACAAAAGATCCACAACAACGTTTCGCTACCGTCAAGGAGTTTGCCAGAGCATTTGAGCAGGTCTCTCGGGCAACGCAGGCATTAGCTCCTTCTTTTCCTACAGTTATTCTAC
>Ga0193728_1001266_pt1 | contig 12748 bp, 8 predicted proteins | sample U1c1metaG_FD_143037 | JGI IMG/M metagenome (GOLD analysis project Ga0193728, IMG submission 143037) | Soil microbial communities from a riparian zone of the East river system, Colorado, United States - U1c1 | ecosystem: Environmental > Terrestrial > Soil > Riparian zone | place: USA: East River...
GCATCAGTCCGGAAAAGTTGTCATAGAAGTAATTGATGCGCTGGAACAATTGGGGGCTATCGCCGTCAATCATACCATCCCTGCTTTAAATCATATCATCGCAACCAGCTCAAATCGCCAGTTAAAACAACATGCGCGTGCTGTGCTGGGGCGATTGACGATGCAATCAATGCTAGGAGTAGAAGATGCAGCTCTGATGGAGGCTCGCCGGTACCAGCTCCCTGTTCATGAGGCACGGGTGAGTTCTATTGATGGTTCCGGTACACAATTAATTATGCTCTCCTGGATGCGCCCTGATGGACTGATCAAAGGCATCAATGTGCTGAGCCAGGATCAAAAGGGAATTAAGGACTGCTATGGGGTTGATGAAATGGATGCAGAGCGCTGGGGATCACTGGTGAGCGACCTCAATGAGCAGGGTTTCAGTAGCTTTACTGTGTCTTTCGAATATGCTCGTGCTCTCGTTCTGGAGGCACGCGCTCACAACAAACGTTCACGTGCCAAATTGCCTGTTGCCTACGCTATCTGGCGCCCCTTGATCGAAGGTCTCTTACCCGCAAAAAAGTCCACTTCGCCATATCCAACGATCCTAGAGCTGCTTCCTCTCGATCCCGCTACCAAGGCTTTAGCACAACAAGGCGACCAGCTTTTTGAACTGAACGAATTTATGTCCTGGATGTATGAGCCAATAGAACTTATAGAGCCATACATTACACGTCATCTAGCTGCACACGATGTTTTCGATTCACATTTCTGGCGCAAAGGACGGCAAAAAGGGCATAAACACCAGAATCAGCTAATGAAGCTGGTGGACGAAGCGCTTGACGTGTTAATCGATGAGAAATGGCGTATACTCTACGAGACGCGCCTACGCCACCAAGCAGCGCTTTTCCAGATAGTTGGACGTGAGAAAGATGTTGCACTGATTCGTGCAGTAGCCGCGCTATTGCATCCAAATTCAGGTATCCCCGTGCAAGAGCAAGCTTTCCCACGAGCCCTGATCAGCTTTTCGATTGAGCAGGGCCCTTTGCGCTTGATGGTGGAGTCTTTGCGTAGCGGCGATATAGGATTCCCACCTGACTTCTTTAGCGAAGACTAACTACCACAGCGGATTCATGACCAGCCCTGTGGCCAATTTCGGATACAGATAAGTAGATTTCTGCGGCATCCGATCATCGGCCCGTGCAACATCACATACTTGTCGCAATGGTATTCCGTTGAGCAATATAATTGCTTGTGCATCTTGGCTCTGCAACGCCTGCCATGTACTTCGCGTATCGTGTGAATAGCGGACGTATCTGCCTGCGGCTATGTCCTCTGGCGACAGCCCCAGTTGTTCCTCTAAGATCAGGGTTTGTACAATTGCCACATCGAGTTCGTTCCAGGCGGTAGAGTGCCCACTCCGGGCCATGCGCTCTTTTCCTTGCTCATTGATGCTAAGCAGCAATGTTTGCTCCTGGGTTTTCAGTATGAGCGATAGCTGTTGTTGCCCAGCCTGAGCCAGCTTTGCAAGAACCTTTTCACTTGATTCTTGCGTGTCCAGTGCTTGTACCGTAAAATACTGTGCCAGTTGCTGCTGTGATAGCGTATTGAGCTTATCTCGACTCAGGTCAGATAGAATACGGTGGGTGGGAAGGACAAGCCAGCCTGGATCTTCTATGTCGATCAGTGCCATCAGTACAAAATTGACCCCATCCATCGGGTGAAGTTCCAGGCGCTGTTGATGAACTTCGTCGCGATATTGCAGTGCTGTCGTATAGCGGTGATGTCCATCCGCAATATAAAGTTGACGCGGTGCAAAGAAATTATGGATAAGGATCATCAACTCAGGATCTGTGATTGGATGCAAACGATGCTCTTCTCCCACTTCATCGACGATCTGTATCTCTGGTTTGTCGGCATAATTGCTCAGCAGGCGACGTATCTCCTCCTGGGGATCTTCGTACATACACATAATCGGGCTCAGATTGGTTGAGCATGCACGCAGTAGGTTCAGACGATCTTCTTTATCCTTCGTGCGTACATGTTCGTGAGGAAGGACGACGCGTGCACTCCAGGGTTCCAAGCGAACGCGGGCCAATAAGCTTGTGCGTGTAGAAGTCTGACCAGCATAGGTGAAGCGCTGCTGGTAGAGATAATAGCCGGGGAACGCTTCTTGGCACAAGATATCTTGTAGGCGCCATTCTGAAAGTGTCACAGCAGCTCGGGTATATACATTATTAAGGGTATCGTCTGTAGGCTCTTGTCGGCCCAACTCCAGACGAATGACGTTGTACCGATGTCGTTCATAATAGCGTGCCTGTGCCTCTTTACTAATAACATCAAACGGAGGAGTGATGATCTGGGCAAGGTCACCTACTTTTTCTCGTGTATACCGTAATCCTCGAAAGGGTTGAACATCTGCCATATATCTATAACTCCAAAAAGTAATCTCTCTACGTATAATAGCAAGTCTGCGAAGTCTCAGCAAGGGACAAAAACTTAACCAGAGAACTATCCACAAGTCCTAGCCCTAAGATAAATTAGATTGACTCATAATGATACAAAGTGTAAACTCTGCTTGGAGCGTATACGGAATCGATAGACATTGCATCTTTTTGATGCTGTTCCCAGGATGAAATCCTCATCCTGCTATCCTTCTGGTTTCATACGCATATTTTGGTCAGTACTGGTTATCGTCTCCGTTGTTTTACTACATAGCAGCAGGTTATTAAGAACAACAGGATAGCAGCCCAGAAGGACAGGTAAAACCGGACTATTGCTGTATGTAGTTTATATTTTGGAAGAGGTGTTGGATGCAAACTTTATCTCTCAATCAATTGGCAGGACAGATACTCGGAAATTATCGTATCGAGCGCTTTCTGGGGCAGGGACGGTTAAATGCTATCTATTTGGCTCGCAACCTTACAGAGCAACGGCTTGACGCGCTGACATTCTATATTGTTCCGGAGCGTTTCTCCCCTGAAGCGCGTACACGTTTCCTGTTGCGTTTTCGCAAAGAGGCTACGGCCATCACTTCCCTGGATCACCCGCATATTCTGCCTGTCTATGACCACGGCGAAATGGCAGGCAATCCCTATCTTGTGACGCCATATATGATGCATGGCTCACTAGTCGACTTGTTGAAGCGACATGGAAAGTACGATCATAGTTCTATCTTGCCCATCCTAGAACAATTAGTATCCGGTCTAGCATATGCACATGGCAACGGATTTATTCATGGGACATTGCGTCCCTCGACGATGGTGTTAAGCCCGGAAAATGCACTGCGTGTCGCTGGCTTTGGCCTGATGCATATGCTACAACTTGGTGGCATTGAGCCTAGTGAGCGACCGGATACTCCCTATCCACATTTGCTCAGTATTGCTGAAACGTTTCTGGTAACGCCCGAGTATGTGGCTCCCGAGGTTGTAGAGGGCCAGTCAATCGATGTACGTTCAGACATCTATGCACTCGGCTGTATCCTGTTTGAGCTATTAAATGGCGATCCCCCGTTTACAGGCAAAGATCCATTGGAGATCATCAATAAGCATCTAACACAAGCAATCCCCTTGCTGCATGTACAGAACCCAGAGGTGCCTATTGCTCTGACATCGGTGGTAAATCAGGCGCTTGAACGCGACCCAGCTCGGCGTTTCCAGCATGTCCTTGAACTTGTTGAGGCTTTTAGGCAAGCATCAAGAGGGGCAATAAGCTACGCTGTGTCTGGTACCAAACGCCAGACAAAGGTACTCAACCAAAACGAATTCCTGCAAGATACACCACGCGATAGCTATTCCTCAAATAAGTGGCAGTTAGTGCCGCCGATTGTGACAGGTAAGCATGCTGCTGTTCGGTTATCGGAGCAAGCACCAGTTGCAGAAATGCCTACTCAGTCTATCAATACTGATCGTTGGTGTGCTGTTCCGCCTATTGCCACTGGACAGTCTCCTACGGTGATCAGTGGCAAGGTTCCTTCTGTTTCAAGTTCTAGACCACACAAAGAAAACATATCTCTTACGTCAGAGCAAGATGCAATTTCAGAGATGCCCACTCAGTCTGTCAATACGGGTTCGTGGCGTACAGTTTCTCCTCTTGCCGCTGGCCAGCCTCCTGCAGCGATAAGTGGCAAGTTTCCTTCTGTTTCAGCCTCTACTCCACAAGTTGGAAACCCATCATCGATGCCAAAGCAAGAAGTAATTTCAGAGATGCCTACTCAGTCTATCAATACGGGTCCGTGGCGTGCAGTTTCTCCTCTTGCCGCTGGTCAGCCTCCTGCAGCAATAAGTGGCAAGGTTCCTTCTGTTTCAGCCTCTACTCCACAAGTTGGACCTACACCAATAGCATCCGAATTACAATCTGGCAAGGTTAAGTCGATGCCTGGAAGCGGCGAAGATATCTCCTCACTTGTCAAGGCCTATTCCTGGTGGTCACAGCCTGGGGTTGCTTCATCTCCCGAGCCGCAAACTAAGCAGACGCAGTCTGAGCGTCCAGAAGCCCCTCGCGAATCTTTGCGTCTGGCCGATCCTGACACGGTTAAGTGGGTAGATGATCCATCTATTCCTTACTCTTTATCTACCAAATCTGCTCCTGCATCGCGTAAGATCAAGCGTCGGAGAGCTATTGCTCTGCTAGCTGCAGGTAGTGTCGCCACGGTGGCAGTGGGCGTTGCAGCTTTGAACCTGGATAGGTTGGAGCATCTCTTGGGTATCGCTCCTAACCAAACACAAACACAGCCAAAGACCGCTGGAAAGCTGGTACAGTCTCAGACGCAGATGACCAAAAATGACACTCCTCAGCTACCGGGACATATGGGGCTGGTCATTGGGCATACTACTATGGCTCTTAATTCAGCTAACAATTTCACAAATCCTGCTGATGGTCAGAGTAGCTTGCTTATTCATCTACCAAACAACAAATTTGTTGCCTACGAGAAGGCATGTACTCATGAGCAGGTCCCCGTTTACTATGATGCTGCAACAAAACAACTCGTCTGTCCGGCCCACGGTGCCATCTTTGATCCTGCCAATGGCGGTGCTGTTGTGCAGGGACCCGCAATGAAACCTTTGCCAAGTGTCAAGGTCAGTGTCAATGGTGATGGGACAATCACGACTATGTGAAATGGCTTCCACGTACCACCCGAGTTATCACTGTTTTTTATGAATCTTGCTTTAAAACCACAAAAGCGCCTTTGGCGCCTTCCCATATTTGCATAGCTGCATAGAGCTGGGTCTGTGAGAAAAAGGCTTGTTCGTAAGCAAGCCGTAAGCATTTTTCGATCAAATCTGGCTCTGCAATCTTACTACCTCTAACAGCACTATCGTATCCCAACTATAAGGTGAGCTGGCTAGAGGATGTGCTTCCTTGTTGCTCCTGAGAACGCTCACCCTGCTTGGTTACCCACAAGCTAGTATTATCCTCAAAATCAACCCGAAATTCTCCAAAAGGAATGCTTCGTAAGGGACTCCAGTTTTATTAATTATCCCAGATAGCTGGTAGGGAAACATGTGATACCAACCTGCCCAAGTGGGACAATGTAATTTCCTGGAGTCCCTAAGGTCTTGTTGCTCTGACTGAAAAGATCAGTGAGCAATTTGAGGATTACCGTCTTGCCAAATCCACTTGGCCCGACTACAATCGTGGTTCGCTCTTCCTGATTGAGCGGAATCGTGTGATCGAATATACCAAACAGCTTCTTCACCACAATTTGTTTGATCTTCTTCTTTTCTCTGGTATTTGTTACTTCTATCATCTTCTTTCCCTCTTTCTTGAATTATTCTCTCATCACGCTTGCGTAAATTATACCACACCTCTTAGCAAGCTGAATAAGTTGCCTATCAGATGTCAAAGAGATTAGATGATTTAATAAAGGGAAATGAGGGATCTTAACCTACTGAGTGGTGCCACAAGCATGCTGCACCATTCAGAAGATGTCGACTTGCCTTTTCTTCTGGGGTGCATGTCACTTTTCTGTATTGTCTGACCTGGAGAGTGAGGAAAGTGGAATACAGGCAAGCAGGCGCAATAGAATTGCCATCCCTACCGATGACGATACATCGTGTGCCATTGAGAAAAAAGTGGAAAGGTTGCTAAGGCCCCCTTGCCTTGGCTGCTAATCTCTGTGCTCTTTGAGTAAGCGTGCAACCTCTTCCAATACTTCTTCTACGTCCAGTTCTGGTAACTCATCTACCGTGTTTGTTCCACTACGCGATTCAGCTATATACCTTGTACGGTCCGTGTGGGCCGCATCGCCTGTCTCGTCTGTCTCGTCGTTCTGTGTTGTCTCCTGAAAAAACTCTTGCTCACAGGCTTGCAAAGCTTCCTCTACAGAACAGTTTCCATAGACGATTCGGGGCAGGAGGCTATGATAGATTGATGCCGTTTGCATGATTGCACTAAAAGCAAGACGGAACTGTTCAAAAGAAATAGAGTTATTAGCCAGAGGAATAGTCTCTTCTAGGCGTACCTCGCCATCCTCTAGGTCCAAGCCAAATTTTCCTATAGCTATGCGATAATTGACAGCCATAAGCGCCTCCAGACATTCTAGGCGCTTGCGAGATGTTGCTGTTCCAACATGTGGTACAATCAGCATCAGCTTGCTTGCGTTGCCTCTCTGATGAATGCCTATGACCATGCGCCATTGCCCGTGGTCTCCATGAAAGGATAGTTCGATCGTATGCTGCTCGTAGTCGAGATGCGCGATCTTGATGCCCATTTGCTTGAGGTAGTCCGCAACGTGGGTGATGCCAAAGCTATTAGCCATGGGCTCTCCTTGCAAATTGCTTACATATATAATAAAAACCAGGGGAGTATAACACAACTGTATACTCCTTGGTCCGAGTATATCACAATACTGTCCAGTCTGTCTTCCTTGTGTAGCAGATAGTCCTAATTTATCACTCTCCGCATCAGAAGACCCCTGGCCTTTTAGCTCTGGATGAATGACGCGTCCTTGTTTGGGGCTTGGGCACAGGGGTACCTTTTGCCCATACACCTTGCCGATTTTTAGCTGAAGAGTATAGAATAGCTCACTAGCACGTAGAAAACTGAATAGTGTACGGGTTCCGTAGCGAAGGGCTACGGGTAAAAACACTACCGTGTTAACCGTTTTGTACCAATCGATGACGTAGGATTTTAAGAGCCACAAGCCACCTACCGAGATTGTATGACCGTAGGCTCGGACGGAGCCTTCGCGAAACTGCCACGGCGGGTACATTCCGTTGGGCTACTGCGAGAAGCCCCTGGATTTATCCTAGGGGAGTCATCACCCCCACAACGTGCTATCCGATACCCCCTCAACAAATGGTAAGTGACACAATAGATGTGTTTAAATGCGCAATCATAGCTTGACATGCTGCCGAAATTGATGTTACCTTCCTCTGGGTTCAACGTATATATATGCAACCATGGCTGTTTGCTAAAGGTGCATCCTTGATGTAGGGTTTGAGGTGGAAAAGGACCTATCACCCTGAGAACAACAGCATAATGCATACCAAGCTGGCTTATACCCGATCATGCATAAAGCGATCGGGTTGTTGTTTTACACATTCAATAAAAGGAGGCACAGCGATGCCAAGTATGACAGAGGAACGAGACCTAGAGTCTCTCTCGTTTGAAGAGCGAATGCTGCTCGGAGCTAAAAATGCTATACGCTGTATGGGCGTGACTTCCCATGATCGCGTCTTTATCATCACTGACTACTATCGCGAGAACATTGCTCGTCTGGTTGCCAACGCAGCTCTTACTGAGCATGCGGACGTTGACGTGCATTTCCTCGAACATTATGGTACACGTCCACTGACCGTCTTCTCCGATGAATTGCGCAACGATCTGATCCAAGCACGTCCCACGGTGACATACTACATTGCCACTGCTCAGCCAGGAGAAATTGCCTTCCGTATTCCGCTGCTGCCCTTCTTGGCGAATGAGTTGAAAGTACGTCACGGCCACATGATCGGCATAGATGAGACGTTGATGGTCAAGGGCATGTGTGCCGATTATGATGAAGTGTATACATTGACCAACCGGATCTGTGATGTCGTTAAGTATGCCCAGACAATTCATGTAACTTCTGCGAAGGGCAGTGATGTTAGGGCCACGTTCCGTCCAGATTGGCGATGGGTTCCCTGCCATGGACGTTATCATGAACAGGGCAATTGGGGAAATCTGCCTGAAGGCGAAGTTTTTACGGCTCCAGCAACGGTGGATGGAGTACTTGTCTGCGATGTGCTCGGGGATTACTTCTCTGAGAAGTACGGCGTGCTAGAGCACCCGCTTGTGATTACCGTTAAGGATGGGTATGTGACCGACGTAACCTCGGAGCATGAAGCTCTTGCCCAGGAGGTACGCGATTACCTATTCTCTGTGCCCAATGGCAATCGCGCTGGCGAGTTCGCTATCGGTACGCTGACAAGCTTGAAGAGACTGGTTGGTAATCTTTTGCAAGATGAAAAACTTCCCGGCTTGCACGTTGCCTTTGGCAACCCCTATCCCCAGTTTACCGGTGCCGATTGGGATGCATCGATTCATGTGGATGTCATTCCGACCTGTTGCACAATTGAAGTGGATGGCCGCCTGATTATGCGGGATGGGACATTTATCATTTGAGGGTTTCTCATTGGCTTGAGCCTTTGCCTCTTGACAATCGAACAAATTGGTGCCGTAATGTTATTATGGGATGTGACTACTCACGTACCAATCTGGCTGATCAACGCGATTTGCTGTGTCACCATTAAGAGATCGCTAGGCATAGAGGCCCGATTTACCATGTCACCTTTAGGTGATCATGCCCACTGTACCTTTGAGTAGTTATCGTGCGATAGAAATTCATCTCAACCGATACCCAATCCCCACTATCTAACTAAAAAGCACTACGAGGAGTCATGTTCAACAAAACGGCATAAACACTCTTTAGTAGTGACTACGGGGTATCACCCCCGAGGTCTGATGAGTTCTGGGTGCATTATGGATCGATGCATAGTATTTCCATGCGTGGCATATCGTCTCTAAATGCGAGAGTTCGAGAGGAGTTCGGACGTGGCCGTAACCAGGGGACAACATCTGATCGGAAAAAGGCTCGGTTCTTGTACGCTGGAAAAATTGCTGGGGTATGGAGGTTCCAGTGCAGTCTTTCTTGCCCAGGAGAATGATCCTGAGCGCAAGGTGGCTATAAAAGTCTTCATGCCCCGGGTTGGCCTGGATAGCCAGATGCAGCGCGATTTCTACCGCCGGTTTCTACGAGAAGCAGAAGCGGCAAGTAAACTGGATCATCCTAATATCTTGCCTGTCTACTCCTATGGCGAAGAAGACGGACTCCCTTATATCATCATGCCTTATATGCCGGGTGGAACACTTGCGGAGTATATCTCCCGGTGTGGGCCTCTCTCCTGGCTGGAAGTGCAATGGTATCTTGAGCAACTAACCTCTGCTTTGGACTATGCTCATAGACATGGTTGTGTGCACTGCGATGTCAAGCCTGCAAATATTCTCATTGATAGCGAAGGTCATGTTTTGCTCTCTGACTTCGGTATTGCACGACTGACCAGAGTTAAAGAAGGTGTTGAGATAGCAGAGGGCTATTGGCCGGGAGTGGTGATGGGCACTCCCGATTATATTTCACCAGAACAAGCCATGGGGCGTTCACTCGATGGACGCTCTGATGTCTATTCACTTGCGGTTACTGTTTTCTTCTTGTTGACCAGACGTCTCCCTTTCAATGCCGACTCGCCAATTGCTTTGGCTTTATTACATGTGCATGAAACTCCACCTTCATTGTCTGTCATACGAGCCGATATTACTGCTGCTCTTGATCAGGTAGTAGACAAAGGGCTCGCGAAGGATCCTGCTAACCGTTTTCAGACAGCCAGTGAATTTAGCAAAGCCTTTGCAGCTGCCGTTCTAGCGAGTACCGCGCAGTCCCTATCTATAAGATTTGACGATGAGTACTCGGGAGATGGAGTTGATGACGAGTTTCATTCATTACGCGATGAGCAACCCATTTATGCTGTAGACAAGCCTAGTAGCTATGTAATAAAGCCTGTACAACCTGCTGTCCAGGGACATAGGCGCCTCCTGGTGCTTATTCTGACTACCTGCTTGGTAATCGCCGGGACAGTCGGCTTTACTTTTAATGCTGTCACGAGCGGTTTGGCCCAACTATCTGGTAGAAACTCCACCGCTATGGTAACGTCTGGCACTACCCCAATTGATTTGCTTGCGGATGACGCTAACTGGCCGACGAGCCGGACCTTTTTCTTTGGAGGGCAGGACCATAGCTATCATATCGTCAATAAGTCTACCAACGAGGGAGCACTTGCTCTATACTATAATCACCGCTTTGGTGATTTTCGTCTAACGGTAACGATGCAGGAGGTGCAGAAGTCTGCTGTGTCAGCAGATTATTGTGGTGTGATCTTTCGAGCAACGTCCGATCAATCACATTATTATCTCTTCGAAGTTGCGCCTTCGGAACAGAATCATTATGCCTTTCTGCGCTATGACCAAGAGTGGACCATGGTTGCAGATGGTACTGCATCCTCTCTTGTGGCCGGACCGAGGAAAAAAAACACCCTGACTATTGAGGCGCATGGAAATATTTTTTCATTTAAGGTGAATGGCAAATCTATCGCGCAGCCTATCTCTGACCCAGCAAAATTACCGCTCTCTTCCGGCTTAATCGGTTTGTATGTGGAGGATCAGGGAGCTGAAGTCACTTTCTCACAATTGTATGTCAATCCTGTAAAATAGTGGTACAGACCGGACTCGTGTGCGATTTATACCCATGAAGGGCATACCCTAAAGGGCACACGGCAGGTCGCCATGGGTAGGGGCCCCAGCTAACTCTCAATCACCTAAAGGTGACACGGTAATTCGCGCCCTATCCCCGAGCCCTGTAGGATGTTGGAATTGCAATTGACATCGTGGGTACAACCCTCTATACTGAAGTCAGCCCACAGAGGGGGATATTTTAGAACAGTATCCCCCCAACAGGGGGCATGCAGTAACAAGAACAGGAAACAGAGGAGGCATGGCGCTCCTCCCAATCCCATTACTGGGATGGGCCTCCGCGCCACGAATGACTGATGACCTATGTAATTGCGCAACCTTGCATCGGCGTTAAAGATGCATCTTGTGTGGATGTTTGTCCCGTTGACTGTATTCATCCCTCGGCCAATGAGCCTGGATTTGATGAAGCTGAACAGCTCTATATCAACCCTGATGAGTGCATTGATTGTGGGGCTTGCGAGCCTGCCTGCCCCGTAACCGCCATCTTCGAAGAGTCAGCAGTGCCCGACGAGTGGAAGAGTTTTATCAAGATCAACGCCGATTTCTTTAAAGAGTAATCCTACCTGCAAACAGAGCGCGTCTGCACGAAAGTCTTGCGAATCCTCATCTAGCACTAGTCTAGCAATGAGGCAGACTGGAAGCGGTGGGCTAGTACCAAGAAGCCCTGCGCATCGATGCCAGGGAGTCTCAGAAAAGGGGTAAGCAGATATTCCTTGATGGAAAGGTTAGGCTTGCCCCAATACCCGATAATAGCAGAAGATTTTTGTTTCTCCTTGTACTGTGATAGAATATATGTGCTACATCCGTAGGCACTACTTCTTTTCTGATGGAGCGTACCTCTATGCCAATAACCCGACGAAGACGTGCTAACCCACCTGACCAGCCAGAGAACAACAACAACCATCTTGCTGATCAGCTAGAAAACACTACAGAAGCGCTTGCCACAGAGCAGTCTGCTGCTGAGTTCTCTCAAGGTGTCGAGAGACAGGAGCAGAATCAGGGTCAGGGTCAGGTTGTACAGAATCAGCCTGGTCAGCCTTCTCCTGTTGGTACATCGCAGGCCCCTTTTCATACCTTTGCTCCTGCACAGCCCCCGTCAGCTTTGCAAGCATCATCCTCTCAGCCATCTCAGGTGCCACCATTCCCGCCGGTATCCCAGGGGCCACAGATTGTACCGGTAAGTCAGGTACCCCAAACTCCCGTAATGAATGGAGAGCGTATAGAACGACAAGATTATGCATCCACATCTACACCAGCATTTGAAGGTGGACGCCGTACTGCTCGCGGAGAACTTTTCCGTCGTCCGCCGCAGCCGCCTACTCCGCAACCTGTGCCAGCATCCGTAGGTGCTGCATCATTACAGGCACCTGTACGTGAGATTAGTTTGCCCCTGGGCAATCTGTTGCATCTTGCCTACAATCCCGGATATACCGGTTCCGAGGAGGCGCGTAGAGCCTTACTTGAACACTTAGAGCGGGAAAGCCAAACGGGTGGACGCGCTCGCTGTTGGAGTTGTGGCTCTCTTGGTATCGTATACGATCGCTGGGACATTCATAGCAAGGCCTTTAGTGAAGTCGGTATCGCGTTTTGTGAGATTTGTGGTGTATGGAGCGTCATGTGATCTAATCGGCGGGTTGCATGAGGCGGATTTCCTGTGCTCTATTGTGAGGAGGATCTGGCATGACAATAGACCAAGCTCAATCCACCCCTTTTAACTGTCCTCGCTGTGGGAGTCCCATGCATAAGCCTGCAGGCAGCTCTTTTTACTGGCATGCGGAGAACAATCATCCTCCCTGCAATATTACTAACATTACTGAGACAGCCGAATCTGAAAAAGTGGTGCCTGCCAGTAAAGAATCCAAATCCCGCAAGGGCATGAGCAAGCGTTTGAGCTAGCACAACGAGGGCTCCTTTCGAATAATGAGTTAGTGTCTATGAGCCTCAACGCGTTTTTGCCGTTGCTTTACAGCGTTGTAACCAGTTG
>Ga0193728_1001267_pt1 | contig 12738 bp, 9 predicted proteins | sample U1c1metaG_FD_143037 | JGI IMG/M metagenome (GOLD analysis project Ga0193728, IMG submission 143037) | Soil microbial communities from a riparian zone of the East river system, Colorado, United States - U1c1 | ecosystem: Environmental > Terrestrial > Soil > Riparian zone | place: USA: East River...
AGGCCGTTCGGCCCGGGCAGGCCGTTCGGCCCGGGCAGGCCGTTCGGCCCGGGCAGGCCGTTCGGCCCGGGCAGGCCGTTCGGCCCGGGCAGGCCGTTGCCGTTCGACCCTGAGAAGCCGTTCGACCCGGGGAGGCCGTTCGAGCCGTTCGAGCTGGACGGACCGTAGGGATCAGGCGGGCTATATGGGTCTGGCGGCCCGTAGGGATCCGGCAGGCCGCCGTAGGGATCGTGGCTGGTGCCGTTGTTCTGTGGCTGCGCCGGGCCGGCCTGACCATACTCCGGCTGACCGTAATTCGGCTGACCGTAATCCGCCGGGCCGTACCCGGACTGGCCATAGCCGGGCTGGCCGTAACCCGGCTGGCCGTATTCAGGCTGGCCGTATTCAGGCTGGCCGTACTCGGGCTGGCTGTACTCGGGCTGGCCGTAACCCGGCTGGCCGTATTCGGGCTGGGCGTTGTCCGGCTGCGGCTCCGGGCCCGGGCGGGTGTCCGGCGCTCCGGGCCGGCCGTGGCGGCCGACCCTGGCCGGGCGCGGGGGCTGGGCGATCGGCTCCGCTTCGGGAAGGTACTCGTCCCGGACGGCCCGACCCCGGGCCGACGGCCAGCCGGCGTCCGGTCCGTCGTTCCGGGTCACCGCGTGCCGTCCCTGGCCGGCCGGGGGGCCGACGTGACGAGCTCGCCGGCCGGCTGGCCCGTCGCCCGCTCCGTGTCCAGGGCGCTCTGCAGCAGCAGCGCCGCGGCCGCCTGGTCCACCACCGACCGGCGGGCGCGGGAGTCCCGGCCGCCCTGCCGCAGCGCGTCGTGGGCCAGGACCGTCGTGAAGCGCTCGTCGACCAGCCGGACCGGGACCGGCGCGACCAGCCCGGCCAGCCTCGCCGCGAAGCTCCGGGAGTCGGCGGCCGACTGGCCCTCCGCGCCGGATAGCCCGCGCGGCAGGCCCGCGATCACCTCGATGACCTCATGCTCAGCGGCTAGGCGGGCCAGCTCGGCCAGGTCGCCCCGGCCGCGCCGCACGGTCGCCAGCGGGCTGGCCAGCAGGCCGGCTGGGTCGCAGCCGGCCACGCCGATCCGGGCCAGGCCGACATCAATGGCCAGCCGGACGCCGGGCCTCACCAAGAGGTCCCTCGGTGGGCGTGCCTCATCGAGACAGGTCTCATCCAGGACACAAACTGGCGCCAGCACGGTCTCACAGTACGCCACCGCTGACCATTATGTCCTTAATAGCCGACGCCACCACGCGGAAGGACTCGGCAATTGCTTGCGCCGTGCCGGCCCCGAGCGGCGCCCCCCCGCCCTGCGCGATGTCGTCCTTGCCGCCGCCGCGGCCGCCGAGCGCGCCGGTCGCGGCCACCACCAAGGCGCCGGCCTTGATCCCGCGGGCCCGGGCGGCGTCGTTGACCGCGACGACCACCGTCGGCCGGTCCGACTGGACGCCGGCCACCACGACCACGCCGGGCCGCTCGGGGGCCAGGCGGCCGCGGATGTCCAGCGCCACCTTCCGGATCGCGTCACCCGGCGTGCCGTCGGGCACCTGGTGGGCGACGTAGGCCGCGCCGCCCGCGTCCGCCGCGTCGCGGGCCAGGTCGCCTGCTCCGCCCAGCAGCTCCGCGGACTGCGCGCGCTGCAGGTCGCGCTCGGCGTCGCGGAGCCTGGTCACGATCGAGGAGATCCGCTCGGGCAGCTCCTCGCGGCGCGTCTTGAGCTGCTCGCTCAGCTGGCTGACCAGCAGGCTCTCCCGGGCCAGGAAGCGGAACGCGTCGATGCCGACGAGCGCCTCGACGCGGCGCACCCCGGACCCGATCGATGACTCTCCGAGGATCTTGACCAGCCCGAGGTTCCCGGAGCGGGCCACGTGGGTGCCGCCGCACAGCTCCCGCGAGTAGTCGCCGACCTCCACGACCCGGACCCGGTCGCCGTACTTCTCGCCGAACAGCGCCAGCGCGCCCATCCCCCGCGCCTCGTCGATCGAGGTCTGGAACGCCCGGACCTCCAGGTCGTTGATGAGGACCTGGTTGACCTCGTCCTCCGCGTCCTGCAGCACCGCGGGCGGCACCGCCCCGACGGCGGTGAAGTCGAACCGGAACCGGCCCGGCGCGTTCTCCGAGCCCGCCTGGGCCGCGGAGTCGCCGAGCGCGCCGCGGAACGCGCGGTGCACCAGGTGCGTCGCGGTGTGCGCGCGGGAGACCGCGCGGCGGCGCTCGATGTCGATCTCCGCCCGCACCGGCGTCCCGACGACCAGCTCGCCGGCGGTCACCAGGGACCGGTGCACGATCAGCCCCGGCACCGGCGCCTGCACGTCCTGCACCTCGACCAGGGCACCCGCGCCCGCGCCGCTGCCGGTGGCCGTCAGCGTGCCGGTGTCGGCCAGCTGCCCGCCACTCTCGGCGTAGAACGGGGTCCGGTCCAGCACCACGTCCACCCGGGTGCCCGCGCCCGCCGCGGGCACCGAGACCCCGTCGGAGAGCAGGCCGATGACCGTCGCGTCGCCCGCCACCTCGTCGTACCCGGTGAAGGCGACCCGGCCGGACGCTTCCAGGATCTGCGTGAAGGCCGAGATGTCGGCGTTGCCGGTCTTCTTGCCCGCCGCGTCGGCCTTGGCCCGGTCCCGCTGCTCCGCCATCAGGCGGCGGAACCCGGTCTCGTCGACCGCCAGGCCCTGCTCCGCGGCCATCTCCAGGGTCAGGTCGATCGGGAAGCCGTAGGTGTCGTGCAGCTGGAACGCCTGGCTGCCCCGGATCGACTCGCCGCCGCTGCGCTTGGTCTCCTCCACCGCGGCCTCGAAGATCGCCGTGCCGGTGCGCAGCGTGGACAGGAACGCCGTCTCCTCGGCGTCGATGATGGCGTGGATCTGCGGCGCGTCGCGCAGCAGGTCGTCGTACTGCTCGCCGAGCGCGCTGATCGCGACGGTGGACAGCTCGTGCATGTAGCGCTCGTCCGCGCCGCCGCGGCTCACGCTGCCGCCCGCGCCGCCGCGCTGCGCGCCCGACAGCAGCCGCAGGTTGCGGATGGTGCGGCGCAGGATCCGCCGCAGCACGTACCCGCGGCCCTCGTTGGTCGGGGTCACGCCGTCCGCGACGAGCATGACCGCCGCGCGCACGTGGTCAGCGACCACGCGCAGCGATACATCGGCGCGCTGGTCCCGGCCGTACTTCTGCTCGGTCAGCTCGGCCGCCCGGTCGAGCACCTTCCACATGGTGTCGACCTCGTAGATGTTGTCGACGCCCTGGAGCAGGATCGCCATCCGCTCCAGGCCCATGCCGGTGTCAATGTTGCGCGACGGCAGCGGTCCGGTGACGTCGAAGTCGACCTTGCTGCGGACGGCGCTGAGCGTCTCCTGCATGAAGACGAGGTTCCAGACCTCCAGGTAGCGGTCCTCGTCCGCCTCAGGCCCGCCCTCGCGGCCGTACTCCGGCCCGCGGTCGTAGTAGATCTCCGAGCAGGGGCCGCCGGGCCCGGGCACGCCCATGTGCCAGTAGTTGTCGGCCAGGCCGCGGCGCTGGATCCGGCTCTCCGGCACGCCGACGACGTCCCGCCAGATGCGCGCGGCCTCGTCGTCATCGTGGTAGACGGTCGCCCACAGCCGGTCCTCGGGAAAGCCGAACCCGCCCCTGGACTCCGGGCTGGTCAGCAGCTCCCACGCGAAGGGGATGGCGCCTTCCTTGAAGTAGTCGCCGAACGAGAAGTTCCCCATCATCTGGAAGAACGTCGCGTGCCGGGTGGTCTTGCCCACCTCGTCGATGTCCGGGGTCCGCACGCACTTCTGCGCGCTGGTGGCGCGCCGCCAGGGCAGCTGCCGCTGGCCCAGGAAATACGGCTTGAATGGCACCATGCCCGCGTTCACCAGCAGCAGGGTGGGATCCTCAGCGATCAGGCTGGCCGAGGGGACCACGACGTGTCCCCGCTGCTCGAAGAAGCTGAGGAAACGGCGGGCAATCTCTGCCGACTCCATGAACGGCCATCCTTCACGTGGTATTCGCCCGGATCAGCTTCCGGGATCAGTGACTGTCGTCAGGGCGCGATGCCGGGCGCTGGCCTCTGCGCACCGCCCGGGCCTGCTGAGTGCTGACCTGATGAGTGCTGACCTGATGAGTGCTGACCTGATGAGTGCTGGCCCGCTGCCCGCCCGGCTGACTACCGAGGGTACGGCCTGCTTGCTCCCCTTGCCGATCCAGATACTCTGCCACGCCCTCCCGGACATCGCGGGCGAAGGCTACCCCCTGCGCGGTCCCGCGGCCAGCGCTGGCCGCCGCGGCGAGCAGGCTGCGCCCGGTGATCACCGTCGGCCGCGCGCGGCCCGAGGACCCGGTGACCAGGGCGCTGCCCGGCCCGGCCGGGAAGACCGTGCGCGCCAGGCGGGTCGCCCGCCGGTAGCCGCTGACCCCGATCGCAGCCCCGACCGCCACCCAGAACCCGCGCCGGATCATCGGCCCGACCCCCCGCGCCGCGCGGATCCGGCTGCCACCCGGGCAGACCCAGCCGACACCCGCCCGGACCCGGCCGGCAGCCGGGCGGGGTGGCTCGCGGCCGGCTCGGGCCGGTGCAGCGCAGGCGGCCCGGCGGGCAGCGGCGGGACCGCGTCCGGGCGGCGCAGGGCCACCGCGTGGCGGACGCCGTAGCTCAGGGCGGCGAGCCCGGTGACCGGGGCGCTGACCGCGCCCGCCAGGCCGCGGGCAAATCCGGCCAGCACGGACACGTTGCCCGACAGCTCGGCCATGTTGGCCGTGACCTCGTCCATGCTCGCGGTGATGGAGTCCGTCCGGGCCAGCTGCTCGTTCGTCCGGTCGACGACGGCCTGGGCCTGGTCCAGGAGGGTGTCAGCCCGGTCGCGGTAACTCGTCGCCATCTGGGTGGCCACGCCGAGGAGCTTGCCGAGGCGCAGGAGGACGAAGACGCCCGCGCAGGCCAGCAGCCCGAAGAACCCGGCGGCGATCAGGGCGGCAAGCTGTCCGGCACTCATCGGCGCTCGCTCCTCCAGCAACTTCCGCAACGCGCCTGGCCCGGTCATCCGGCCCCGGCAGCGCGGCTTCATCAACGCCGCCGGCCTCGCACGCGGCCGGCCGGCCCGTCCGCCGACCTTACCCGCCCGCCCGGCCCGCCCTCTCCAAGATCTCGCCATCAGCAGTCAGACAAGCCCCTCCCGGGGCCCCTATCCCCGCCGGCCCCGGTCTCCCCTGGGCCCGCGAGCCCGCCGGTCCCGCGCGATGAGCCGGCTCGCCGCCAGCGCGCGCCAGCGCCTGCCCCACCCACCTGACCAGTCACATCAGCATCACCGGCAGGCGCGGTCCGCCGGGCGGCGGTCGCTGAGTACGACATGAACGTAAGGACGCTGCTGTCCTGGCGACAGCGACCTCACGGTCATGTCGCTGTTCCCGGGTCGCGGAACGGTCTCAGGCCTCCGAAGCGCCGTCCGGCTCAGCAGAGGCGCCCCCACTCGAAGCACCGGCCCCAGGCGCAGCGGATGGCCCAGCCACCTCTTCCCAAGCACTACCGCCACCCGAAACACCGGCACCCGGCGCAGCGGACGACACACCCGCCTCCCCCGAGCCGTCCCCGCGCCCGGCGGCCGCGCTCTCTCCGGCCGCGCCCGCTCCGGCCGCGCCCGCTCCGGCTACGCCCACTCCGGCCGCGCTCTCTCCTGCTACGCCCCCGCCCCCCGCCACGCCAGCCTCTGCGGCAGGCTCCCCGGGAAGCGATCCGTTTCGCGTGGGGTGGAGGATCTGGCGGATGCGGTCGGACCGTTCCGCGTAGCGGGCCTCGGTGCCGTGCCGGGTCGGGCGGTAGTAGGCCCGGCCGTCGATCGCGTCCGGCGCGTACTGCTGCGTCACCACGCCCGCCGGGTCGTCGTGGGGATAGGAATAGCCCTGCCCGTGGCCGAGGCGCTGCGCCCCGGGGTAGTGGGCGTCGCGCAGGTGCGGCGGGACCGGGCCGGCCAGGCCCGCCTTGACGTCGGCGGACGCCGCGCCGATGGCCGCGATCACCGCGTTGGACTTGGGGGCCAGGCTGAGGTGGATGACGGCCTGGGCCAGGTTGATCCGGGCCTCGGGCAGGCCGACGAACTCGACCGCCTGGGCGGCGGCCACCGCGGCCTGCAGGGCGGTCGGGTCGGCCAGGCCGATGTCCTCGCTGGCGTGCACGATCAGCCGCCGGGCGATGAACCGCGGGTCCTCGCCGGCCTCGATCATGCGGGCCAGGTAGTGCAGGGCCGCGTCGGCGTCGCTGCCCCGGATGCTCTTGATGAACGCGCTGATCACGTCGTAGTGCTGGTCCCCGGCGCGGTCGTAGCGGACCATGGCCTGGTCGACGGCGCGTTCCAGGTCCTCCAGGCTGATCACCGTGCCGGCGGGCACCCCGAGGGCCGCGGCCTCCAGGTAGGTCAGCGCCCGCCGCGCGTCGCCGCCCGCGACCCGGATGAGCTGCTCGGTCACTCCGCGGGCCAGGGTGACCTGGCCGCCCTGGCCCCGCGAGTCGGTCAGCGCCCGCTCGATCACCGTGCGCAGGTCGTCGTCGCTGAGCGGCTGCAGGGTCAGCAGGAGGGACCGCGACAGGAGGGGCCCGACGACCGAGAACGACGGGTTCTCCGTGGTGGCGCCGATGAAGGAGACCCAGCGGTTCTCGACGGCGGGCAGGAGCGCGTCCTGCTGGGCCTTGTTGAACCGGTGGACCTCGTCGATGAACAGGACCGTCTGGACGCCGGTCAGGCCGAGATCCCGGCGGGCGGCCTGGACCGCGGCGCGGACGTCCTTGACCCCAGCCGACACCGCGGACAGCTCGACGAAGCGGCGCCGGGTGACCTGGCTGACCACGTAGGCCAGGGTGGTCTTGCCGGTGCCCGGCGGGCCCCACAAAATCACTGACAGCCCGGCGTCGGTGTCGGCCAGCTTGCGCAGCGGCGAGCCGTCGCGGGTCAGGTGCCGCTGGCCGATGACCTCGTCGAGGGTGCGCGGCCGCATCCGTACCGCGAGCGGCGCGGCGGCCTGCGCGGCGCTTTCCTCCGCGGCGTCGAAGAGGCTCTCGGACTGCCCGCCCTGGACTGGGAACACGCCTCGACAGTACCCGCGCGGCGGCTAGCCCGGGTGCACCGTACCGGCGGCCGGCACAACGTCGATGCCCGCCTCCTTGCGCTGCTGGGCGGTGATCGGCGTGGGCGCCCCGGTCAGCGGGTCGTGCCCGGACGCCGCCTTGGGGAAGGCGATGACGTCGCGGATCGTGTCCCGGCCGGTCAGCAGCATCATCAGGCGGTCCCACCCGAACGCGATGCCGCCGTGCGGGGGCGGCCCGAACCGCAGCGCCTCGAGCAGGAAGCCGAACTGCGAGGTGGCCTCCGACCGGGACAGCCCGATGACGTCGAAGACCCGTTGCTGCACGTCGGGGCGGTGGATCCGGATGGAGCCGCCGCCGATCTCGTTCCCGTTGCAGACGATGTCGTAGGCGTCGGCCAGCGCCGCGCCCGCCTCGGCGTCGAACTTGTCCGTCCACTCGGGCAGCGGCGAGGTGAACGGGTGATGCACGGCGGTCCAGCCCCCCGCCTCGGTCTCCTCGAACATCGGCGCGTCCACCACCCAGGTGAAGGCCCAGGCGCCGGGGTCGATCAGCCCGCAGCGCTCCCCGATCTCCAGCCGCGCCGCGCCGAGCAGCGCCCGGGCCGCGGCGGCCGGGCCGGCGGCGAAGAACACCGCGTCCCCCGGCCCCGCGCCGGTCACGGCGGGCAGGTCCGCGCGCTCGGCCTCGGACAGGTTGCGGGCCACCGGCCCGGCGTCGGACACCACGCCCTCGGCGTTGAGGGTGACGTAGCCCAGGCCGCGGGCGCCGCGGGACTTGGCCCAGTCCTGCCAGCCGTCGAACTCGCGCCGCGACTGCGCAGCGCCGCCCGGCATCACGACGGCCCCGACGTAGGGAGCCTGGAAGACGCGGAACGCCGTGTTCGCGAAGAACGCGGTCAGCTCGGTGAGCTCCTGCCCGAACCGCAGGTCGGGCTTGTCGGACCCGAACCGCGCCATGGCGTCGGCGTAGGTCAGCTGCGGGATCGGCCGCGGGACCTCATAGCCGACGATCTCCAGCCACAGCCGGTGGACCAGCGCCTCGGCCAGCTCCACCACGTCCTCGCGGGTGATGAAGGACATCTCGATGTCGATCTGGGTGAACTCGGGCTGCCGGTCGGCGCGGAAGTCCTCGTCCCGGAAGCAGCGCACGAGCTGGTAGTACCGCTCGAGCCCGCCCACCATGAGCAGCTGCTTGAACAGCTGCGGGGACTGCGGCAGCGCGTACCAGCTGCCGGGCCGCAGCCGCACCGGGACCAGGAAGTCGCGCGCGCCCTCCGGGGTCGACCGGGTCAGGAACGGGGTCTCCACGTTGACGAAGCCGCGCTCGCGCATCACGTCGGCGACCAGGTAGCCCGCCGCGGACCGGGCGCGCAGCGCGGCCGCCAGGTCGGCCCGCCGGATGTCGAGGTACCGGTACTTGAGCCGGACTTCCTCGCTGATCTCGGCGTCGCTCTCGATCGGGAACGGCAGCGGGTCCGACTCGGCCAGCACCTCGACGGCGGTCGCGGCGACCTCGATCTCGCCGGTCGGCAGCTCGGGGTTCTCGTTCCCGGCCGGGCGGACCTGCACGGTGCCGGTGACCAGCACGCAGTACTCGGCGCGCAGGTCGTGCGCGACGTCCTCCTGGCGGAGCACGACCTGGACGATCCCGCTCGCGTCCCGCAGGTCAATGAAGACCACGCCGCCGTGGTCGCGGCGGCGGGCCACCCAGCCGGCCAGCGTGACCTGCTGGCCGGCCGCGTCGGCCCGCAAGGTGCCCGCGTCATGGGTGCGGATCATCGTTCCCCGCCCTTCTTGTCGTGTCGTGCAGTGGTTAGAGGCCGCCGTGGTCCGGGCCGGCCTGCGGGGTGAGCCCGGCGAGGTACGGATTGCCCGACCGCTCGGCCCCGATCGTGGTCTGCGGGCCGTGGCCCGACAGCACGACGGTCTCGTCCGGCAGCGGCAGGCAGACCCGGGCCAGGCTCTCCAGGATCGTGGCATAGTCCCCGCCGGGCAGGTCGACCCGCCCGATCGATCCGGCGAACAGCAGGTCGCCGCTGAACAGGGTGCCAGGATCGGCGGCGGCCGGCAGCCGGAACGTCACCGACCCCGGCGTGTGCCCCGGTGCGTGCTCGGCGATCAGGCTGACCCCGGCCAGCTCCAGCTTCATGCCGTCGGCCAGCTCGATCACGTCGTCGGGCTCAGTGAACGTCAGCCCGCCGAACAGCTCCGCGCCGGGCCGCCCGAGGCCCTTGCCCGGGTCCGAGAGCAGGTCCCGGTCGGCCGGGTGAATATACGCCGGGATGCCCCGCGCGCCGCACACCGGCGCCACCGACCAGATGTGGTCAATGTGCCCGTGCGTGGCCAGCACGGCCACCGGCCGCAGCCGGTACTGCTCGACGATCTCGTCGATTCCGCCCTGGGCGCCCTCGCCAGGGTCGATGATGAGGCATTCCTCGCCCGCCGCCGGCGCGATCAGATAGCAGTTCGCGGCGAAGGACCCGGCTGGGAATCCGGCGATGAGCACGTAACCCTCCAGGGCTGCGAAACGGGGACTAGCGCGGCACCCAGGCTATCGGGGGCGGCGGCGGCCCCGGCGCCAGCCCACAGGACACGGGTAGGCCGCAGTTGCAGCGTCGAACCGGTAACGGCCTGGACGGACGCGGTGGCACGCCCGGTACGATTCGCGAAGTTTCGCAGGCACCGGCGGCCATGAGCAGCGCAACCGCCGGACACAGCGGGTAACCAGGAGGACCCCAGGCGTGGTCGGCAAGAAAGAGCGGCAGAAGAGGCTCGAGCGGGAACGCTACCAGCGCAGGCTGGACAAGCGCGCGCAACGCGACCAGACGGTCCGCCGATGGACGGTCAGCAGCCTGGCCGCGATCATCGTGCTGGCCGTGGCCGTGGGCGTGTTCTTCCTGGTCAGACCGTCGGGTGGCCAGGCCGCCGCCAGCTCGCACTGCAGCTACGTCTCCTCGCCGCCGGCGTCGAAGAACGTGGGCACGCCGCCCGCGAAGCCCGACACCACGGCGGCCTACCAGGCGACAATTCACACCAACCGCGGCGACGTCGTCATTAACTTGCTGAACAGCAAGGCGACCTGCACCGTGAACTCATTTGTGTACCTGGCGTCCAAGAATTACTTCGGCAACACCGAGTGCCACCGGCTCACCACCTCGGGCATCTTCGTCCTGCAGTGCGGCGACCCGGCCGGCACGGGCACCGGCGGCCCCGGCTACAAGTTCAACGACGAGAACCTCACGGGCGCGAAGTACACCGCCGGGACCGTCGCGATGGCCAACGGCGGGCCCGACACCAACGGCAGCCAGTTCTTCCTGGTGTATCAGAACAGTCTCAGCCTGCCCGCTAGCTACACGCCGTTTGGCACGATAGTAAGTGGACTCAATATCATTCAGAATGTGGCAAAGGCGGGAAGCGACAACTCCAACGGGTCCGGCGACGGCCACCCGAAGGAGAAAGTCGAAATCGCGAGCGTGACGATCAAGAAGACGTGACGATCGAGATTTGCTGACCGGCTGCGCAGCCAGTGAGGTAACGATCGGGAGGTACGCGGTGAGTACCGCAAGCGATCCGTGGGGCCGGGTGGCCGAGGACGGCACGGCCTTCGTGCGTACCGCCGAGGGCGAGCGGCAGGTGGGCTCCTGGCAGGCCGGGAGCCCGGACGAGGCGCTGGCCTTCTTCAAGCGCAAGTTCGAGATGCTCGAGACCGAGGTCAGCCTGCTGGAGCAGCGGCTGGCCAGCACCGACCTGTCGCCGGTCCAGGCCAAGGCGACGATCGGGCGGCTGGTCACGGCGGTCAGCGAGGCGCACGCCATCGGCGACCTGGCCGGGCTGCTGGAGCGCCTGGAGGCGCTGACCGGGGTGACGGCCAAGCGCAAGGAAGAGCACCGGGCCGCGCGCGAGGCGGCCCGCAGCGAGGCGCTGGAGGTCAAGGAGCGGATCGTCGCCGAGGCCGAGCGGATCGCGGCGGAGGCCACGCACTGGAAGATCAGCGGCGAGCGGATGCGCCAGCTCCTGGAGGAGTGGAAGGCGGCCCCGCGCGGCGACCGGACGGCCGAGACCGCGCTGTGGAAGCGGCTGTCAGCGGCGCGCAACGCGTTCACCAAGCGCCGCAAGGCCTACTTCGCCAGCCTGGAGGAGGAGCGCGAGGGGATCAGGGCGCGCAAGGAGGACCTGGCCGTCCAGGCCGAGGCGCTGGCCGCCTCCACGGACTGGGCGCCCACGGCCGCCGCCTACCGCGAGCTGATGCGGGAGTGGAAGCAGGCGGGCCGGGCCGACCGGGCCACCGAGGACGAGCTGTGGACCCGGTTCAAGGGCGCCCAGGACACCTTCTTCCAGGCCCGGTCGGCCGTGCTGACCGCCCGCGACGCCGAGCTGCAGCACAACGCGATCGCCAAGGAGCAGCTGCTGGCCGAGGCGGAGAAGCTGCTGCCGGTAACCGACGCCCGCGCCGCGCGCGCCACGCTGCGGGGCATCCAGGAGCGCTGGGAGCGCGCCGGGGCGGCCCCCCGCGACTCGGCCGACCGGCTCGAGGGCGGCCTGCGCAAGATCGAGGAGTCGCTGCGCAAGGCTGAGGACTCGCACTGGCGGCGGTCCAACCCCGAGGCCCTGTCCCGCGCCCGCAGCACGGTCGAGCAGATCCGCGCGGCCATCCGCCAGCTGGAGAACCAGCTGGCCAAGGCCCAGGCCAGCGGGGACACCCGGGCGCAGCAGCGGGTCCAGGAGGCCCTGGCCGCCCGCCAGTCCTGGCTCGCCGAAGCCGAGCGCACCCTGGCGGAGTTCAGCAGCTGAGGGGCCCGGGGCTAGTTCTTGACTCTGTAGACGTCGTAGACGGCGTCGATGTTGCGGACCGCGCGCAGGACGTGGCCGAGGTGCTTGGGGTCGCCCATCTCGAAGGTGAACTTGCTGAACGCGACCCGGTCCCGGGTCGTGGTCACGGTCGCCGACAGGATGTTCACGTGCTGGTCGGACAGCGTCCGGGTCACGTCCGACAGCAGCCCGGTCCGGTCCAGCGCCTCGACCTGGATGGCCACCAGGAACTGCGAGCCCTCCTTCGGCGACCAGCGCACGCCGACCATCCGCTCGGGCTCGGACTGGAGCAGGTGCTCGAGGTTCACGCAGTCGGCCCGGTGCACCGAGACGCCGTTGCCGCGGGTGACGAAGCCGGTGATCTCGTCGCCGGGCACCGGCGTGCAGCACTTGGACAGCCGCGCCCAGATGTCGTCGGAGCCCTCGACGACCACGCCGGAGTCCCCGCCGGGCGCCTGCGGCCGGGTCGTCCTCCGGGCGGGCAGCGTGGCCTCGTCCAGGTCCTCCTGCGCCCCGGCGATCCCGCCCGCCGAGTTGATCAGCTTGCCGACCACGTTCTGGGCGCTGACGTGGCTCTCGCCGACCGCCGTGTACAGCGCGGACACGTCCGTGTAGTGCAGGTCCCGCGCGATCCTGAGCAGCGCGTCGGCGGTGGCCAGGCGCTGCAGCGGCAGGCCCTGCTTGCGCATGGTCCGGGCGATGGCCGCCTTGCCGGTCTCGGCCGCGGCCTCCCGGCGCTCCTTGGAGAACCAGTGCCGGATCTTGTTCCGCGCCCGGGCGCTCTTGACGAAGCCGAGCCAGTCCCGGCTCGGCCCGGAGTCCACCGCCTTGGACGTGAAGATCTCGACGGTGTCGCCGTTGTCCAGGGCGCTCTCCAGCGCCACCAGC
>Ga0193728_1001268_pt1 | contig 12737 bp, 6 predicted proteins | sample U1c1metaG_FD_143037 | JGI IMG/M metagenome (GOLD analysis project Ga0193728, IMG submission 143037) | Soil microbial communities from a riparian zone of the East river system, Colorado, United States - U1c1 | ecosystem: Environmental > Terrestrial > Soil > Riparian zone | place: USA: East River...
GGCGTCCTGACTGCCAACGGCACCGTCACCGTGAACATTACCGACGGACTGCCGCAGGTCGGGCAATTCCCGTTGATCAAATACGTCAGCAAGACCGGCTCGGGCAGTTTCGTGGTAGGCACGCTCCCAGTCGGCGTGTCCGCAACCATTGTTAATAATATCGGCAATAACTCGATTGACCTGAATATCACTTCGACCGCTCTGATCCGCTGGGATGGTGAGGTGGCCGGCGGCGTGTGGGACATCAATACGACCACCAACTGGACAGATTTCGTGACCGCGCTCCCGGCGAAATACACGGAAGGCGCGGCGGTGTATTTTGACGATCTGGCCCGGGGAACGACGACGGTGAATTTGGGAGTGACTGTCAACCCTGGAACGGTGGTCATCACGAACGATGCGCTGCCCTATACGTTAGGCGGTTCCGGGAAAATCAACGGAGGTACCGGGTTGACCAAGCAGGGATCCAACAGCTTCACGATTGCCAATAGCGTCGGCAATACTTACACGGGCGCCACGGTGATCAGCGGTGGGACGTTGAACATTACCAGCCTCGCCAATGGCGGCCTGCCCAGCGCGATTGGCAGTTCGAGCGCCAATCCGGCGAATTTGGACCTGGACGGCGGCACGTTGAGTTACGCGGGACCAGCTACCACGAGCGATCGCGGCTATTCGATCACGCGGAGCAGCACTCTCGACCTGCAATCGGATTTGACGTTCAACGGGGCAGTGAACGCCAGTGTGAACGCGAATTTCGCGAAGTCGGGTCCGGCCACACTATTCGAGAAGCGGGCCGGCGTGAATACCCTGTCCCGCGGAGGTGGCGGGGGAGCGTACAACATCACTGGCGGCGCGGTGGTGATGGATGGCTCGAGCGGGGGACAGACCAACGTTATCAGCGGCGAATTGTGGGTGGGCGGGAGCACTAACAGTGGTGGCGCGCTAGTCGTGAGCAATGCGACCCTTAGCATCTCGTCCTGGTTTGCCGTTGCCCGCGGATCGGGAACGTCCGGTTATCTCTCTACCGCCAGCCTGTATAACTCCTCCCTCCAGAGCGGGAACTTGTCACTGGGGTATGACAATGGCATCGCGGGGACGCTGGAGACGGGGGCATTAACTCTCAATGGCACTTCCACTTACACCAACAACGGCGATTCGAACATCGGCGAAAGCACGGGGGCACAGGTATCGATCACCTTAAACGACTCTTAGATCTTTTCGAGCGCTAACCGCGCTTTTATCGGCTGGCATAATAATGCGACCGGCGCTGTGACGGTCGCCAATTCAGCCAAAGTGGTCGTCAATGCCTGGATGTCCATCGGCAATGAAGGCGGAGTTGGCAGCGTGGTCGTGAAAGATAACGGCAGTCTTACACTTCCTGGCGGTTCAAGCGATTTGAATATCTGCGACGTAAATGCAGGAATTGGCGAGTTGATCATGACGAACAATGCGGTAGTGAAGGCCAACAATCTCTACGTTGGCAAAGGTAGCGGCAGTGCCGGGACAATGACTCAGGCGGGTGGGCGGTTTTCGGCGGCCAATGGTGACGGGGCGAATGTGATTCTCGGGAACGGTGGAGGTTCTTCGGCCATCGTGAACCTCAACGGCGGAACTATGGCTGCGAGGCAGGTCTCGGGAATCGCGGGCGCGAACAGCACGTTCAACTTCAACGGTGGAGTGCTGCAGGCCGGAAACGGTGCCGTCAATGCCGGATTCATGGCCGCTGGGCTCACGCTGGCCAACGTTCAGACCGGGGGCGCCATCATCGATACGACCACCAACAGCATTACGATTGATCAACCGCTGGCGGGAGATCCTGCCGGTGACGGTGGATTGACCAAGCTCGGGTCGGGCACGCTGGCGCTCAACGGGGTCAACAGCTATACCAACACCACACTGGTGAGCGCTGGAACGCTAGGCGGAAACGGCACATTCGCCGGGCCGATGGTGGTTCAGGCCAACGCTACACTTTCGCCAGGGGTTGGCATTGGGATCCTGACGGTTAACAACAACCTGACAATCGCTGGGAACGTCGCGGTGGATGTCAATAAGTCCGCGTCACCTTCAAACGACCTGGTGGTAGTTACCGGGACACTGAGTAACACTGGGATCGGTTCGGTGAAAGTCTCCAACCTGGGACCGACGCTGTCAGCGGGTGACAGTTTCACATTGTTCAGCAAACCGGTGGTCAACGGTAATGCGTTCAGTGTTCCTCCGAGCGGGGGAGCATTTTGGACCAACAAGCTCGCCATCGATGGTTCAATCCAGGTTCTTGGATTGGTGCCGCCGCCTAGTTTCTCGCCCGGGGGCGTGAAGCGCCTGGCAAATGGCAGCATCTCGCTCACGGCAATCGGGACGGTCGGCGGAACGTATAAGTTGTGGGCGACCACCAATCTGGCACTCACGCCAATTGCGAGCACGTGGACGCTCTTGAGCAGCGGCACGATTACCGCCAGTCCGTTCACGATTATCGACACGACAGCGACCAATTACGCGCAACGCTTTTATATCTTCAGCGCGCCTTGATTGGGCAGGCAGAATGGTTTCGGCGAGAGAGCCTCAGTGGCTCTCTCGCCTTTTTTACGCACCGAGCTTCCACATAAGATCGTTCCTTCCTTGCAGCGGGGGCTTTTCTTCCAGGGGCAAGGGCTGTAATCTGAAAAAGCCCGTGAACCAACCGCAGCAACCCACCGTGACCTGGCTTTTGTTCGCCCTCACGGGTTTGGTGGCGACCGGCGGGTTGGCTGGCGGTGCTGGGCTCTTCCCTCAGGATTTGACCGTTCGGGTTTGGGGCAAGAAAGAGGGATTGCCTGACAACTCGGTAAATTCGGTGCTCCAAACGCGGGACGGGTATCTCTGGGTGGGGACGTCAGGAGGTTTGGCCCGTTTCGACGGAGTGCGCTTCGTTTTGATTACACCGGCGCCTGGGCAGTCCAACGGACTAAATCGAGTGACCGCCCTTTGTGAGGACTCGAAGGCACGACTGTGGATCGGGACCCAAAACGAAGGACTGTTTTGGTACGCCGACGGGGCCGTAAACCGATTTCAAGAACGAGCGGGGTTGTTGGATCATACGATCAACAGTATCGCGGAAGACGCCGCGGGGATTCTGTGGGTGGGCACCCCGACGGGATTGAATCGACTGGAGGGAGAGAAGCTCAGTCGATTCACCACTATTGACGGGCTGCCGAATGATTTTGTGTCAAGCGTCCACGTTGCTCGATCAGGAACAATGTGGATCACGACCCGCGGCGGCATCTGCCAATACAAAAGCGGAAAGATGATCCGCAAAATGCTCCCCTTCGATTTTCAAACGGAAAGCCCGGGACGGAGTCCTGAATCATTGGGTGTTTATGAGGACCGACAGGGCAACCTCTGGGCCTTTGGAGATACGTACCTGGTCAATCTCAGCGAAGGGAAACGTTTTAATTATTTTCGCACTTCATCAGTGCGGATCTGGAGCCTATGCGAAGGGCGAAATGGCCAGTTGTGGATCGGAACGAGTGGCGAGGGCCTCCTTTGTTTCGCCGACGACAAGTTCCTTCCGCTTCCCTTGCGAGCAGGCCAGCTTTCCAGTGACGTTCGCGCTCTGTGTGAAGATCGCGAGGGGAACTTGTGGCTGGGGACCTATGGGGGCGGGTTGGCCCGTCTACAAACGAGCCAGGTGCGAGTGCTGGACACGGGGCTGGGGCTGCCAAACAGTCCGGCGGTTTGCCTGGCATTCAGCCCGCAGGGGAATTCCTGGATCGGTTTTGAGCATGGCGGATTGTACTTCGGCAGGGCGAACCGCTTCGAGCGAAGCACTGAAGAAAGTGGTTTGAATGTTCAGAATCTGATTTCTTCAGTTTGCCTTGGTTCGGATTCGGCATTGTGGCTCGGGACGCCCGGCGCAGGCCTCTACTGCGCGCGCAATCAGAAGGTCGTTCATTATACGACGGCGAACGGCTTGTCTGACAACACCATTCTTGCGGTTGCGTCCGAACGCGATGGCACAATCTGGGCCGGGACGCTGTCGGGAGGATTGCATCGCTTTATGGGTGATGAGTTAACCAGCTTTGGACCGGCCGCAGGTTTGCCGGGCGAACCGATCACCGGGATTCTGCCCAAGCGGGCTGGCGGTCTTTGGCTGGGCACCGATGGTGGCATGGTCCTGAGCGAGGACCAGGCACAATTCCGCAGGGTCGGCGAACCTGGAGTCCTGGGCGGGAAGGCCGTCCGGGCCATGGTAGAAGATCCGGAGGGGCGGCTCTGGGTGGGGGTTGAAGGCGGACGCCTGGCTTGTTTCTCGGGCGAGGGGTTTCAAAGTTGGGAAGGGGTTTCCAATACCGGTGAATCAATTTGTGGCATCCTCAGCGATGAGGAAGGAAATCTTTGGCTAGAAATGAATAAATCCATTTACCGACTCGCCAGCAAAGATGTGAAGGGAATGCTTTCCGGTCAATCTCCACTGCGGACACAGCTAATCTTCGAAGCAGGAGCCTCGGCGAATAACGCGCCGAGGTACGGATGGCCTCGCGCGGCAAAGTCGCCGGACGGAAAACTTTGGTTCGGGATGGCCAGCGGAGTAGTCGCATTGGACCCTCGCGGCGGAGTTGCGGAATCGTTGCCGCCGCCCGTTTTGATCGAAGAGGTGCTGGTCAATGGACGCGCGCTTGGCGGCGTACCTTCCAAAGGGCCCACGGTTCGCCCTGGAAACCTCGAGACACCGATGCGGTTGTCCTCAGAGTTGCGTTCGCTGGAGATCCAGTTTACGGCCCTGAGTTTTGCGGCCCCTGAAAAAGTGCGGTTCCGGTACCGACTCGACGGATTTGATCCTGACTGGGTAAAAGGCGGGAGCGATCGAATCGTCCGTTATGGCCGCCTGCCTTATGGGACCTATACGTTCCATGTGCAGGCCGGGACGGCCGACGATTCGTGGTACGAAAGCGGCGCGACCTTTCATTTTCTGATTCCGGCGCCGATTTGGCGTTCGGACTGGGCGCTGGCGTTCTATGGTCTGGCCACGGTTCTATTGGTGGGGGGAGCTGTGCGGTGGGTGTCTTACCGGCGGTTGCGGCACCGCCTGGCGACACTCGCAGCGCAACAAGCGATGGAACGGGAGCGGATGCGGATAGCTCAGAACATGCATGATGAGATCGGGTCCAAGCTGACCAAGATTTCGTTCATGAGCGAGCGGGCGAAGGGCGACCTTCAAGGACAGGAATCGGTGGCGCTCAAGCTGGATTCCATCGCGCATACATCCCGCGATTTGTTGCAGTCACTGGATGAAATCGTCTGGGTGGTGAACCCGCATAACGACACGTTGGAGCACTTGGCGACGTACCTGGGACACTATGCCACCGAGTACTTGCAAAACACTTCCGTGGATTGTGAATTGAACATTCCTCGTGGGCTGCCGCACCTGCCGCTAACGGCGGAAGCCCGACACAACCTGTTCCTGGCGTTCGAGGAAGCGTTGAATAACGCGCTAAAGCATGGCCATCCCTCGCGCGTCCAGGTCGAGATGCTCATCAAATCGTCCCTTTTCGAAATCCGGATTCAGGACAACGGCTGCGGCTTCGATCCGGCTTCGCCGAATGGGTCAGAGAACCATGAGACGGCCAAGGCCAAAAAGCGGGGTGGAAACGGGCTGCCAAACATGCGTCAACGATTGGCTGAGGTGGGCGGCAAGTGCACCATTCGCAGCCGGGCAGGGGAGGGCACCTGCGTCCTTCTAACAGTACCACTCAACACGCAAGTTAACTGAATTCACTCTGGAAAAGCATGAACAAGGCGATAAAGGTTTCAATTGTTGATGACCAGGCCGACTTGCGCGAGAACATCGCCGGCTACGTAGATGCCGCCAAAGGATTTACTTGCGTGAGCACCTACGGAACCGCCGCGGAGGCGCTGCTGCAATTGCCGCGCGACAAGCCGGACGTAGTCCTGATGGACATCAACCTTGGCGGCATGAGCGGGATCGACTGCGTACGCCAGCTCAAAACCGATTTACCCGCGACGCAGGTGGTGATGTTCACCGTATTCGAAGATACCGCCAAGATTGTCAGCGCCCTGGCGGCCGGGGCGACTGGATACTTATTGAAGCGTTTGCCGCCCGCGAAATTGCTGGAAGCGATCCTCGAAGTACATGCGGGAGGATCGCCGATGTCGGCGCCGATTGCCCGCAAGCTGGTGCAATCGCTGCAATCCGCGCCGGGACGCCGGGATGAGAATGCGGAGCTGTCTCCGCGCGAACGCGAGGTGCTTAACGGCCTGGCGGTCGGGCAGGCGTACAAGCAAATCGCCGAGCAATTAGGGGTAAGCATTCACACGGTGCGCAATTATATCCGCCGGATCTATGAAAAGTTTCATGTGAATTCCCGAACCGAGGCAGTAGCTAAATTCCTGCGACAATGAAGAGAGCAGTCGAAATACGGGTTTCACAGGGCCAATTAAAAAATGGTCTCCGAGGGAATTGGTCGTTTAGCGACATCCTGTCCGGCGTGGCGGCGTTCCTGGCGGCGAGCATCTGGCCGGGCTGCGGGGCATCGTTGCTCTGGCATCCGGCAGCCGGTCCGCTCATGACGCGGTGGGCGGCGGAGGTCAGTCCGACCAACGCACATCCGGAATATCCGCGGCCGCAGCTGGTTCGGGCGGATTGGATGAACCTCAATGGGATTTGGGATTATGCCATCACGCCGGCCACTGTGGAACGAGTGACGAATTATGAAGGCCCGATTCTGGTGCCGTTCCCGGTCGAGTCGGCTCTTTCGGGCGTGATGCGCCGGTTGGACGAGAACAGCACGCTGTGGTATCGGAAGAGCTTTGAAATCCCCACGGGGTGGTCAGGCCGGCGGGTGCGGCTGCATTTTGGCGCGGTGGACTGGCGAGCGAAGGTTTTTATCAACGGCGAGGAGGCGGGCCAGCATCGGGGCGGCTACGATGGATTCAGTTTTGATGTCACGGCTCATCTCAAATGGTCTGGTCAGGAGGAAATAGTGGTGGCGGTCTCGGACCCGACCGAAGGCGATCAACCTCGAGGCAAGCAATCACGCAAGCCCGAAGGCATCTTTTACACACCCAGTTCCGGCATTTGGCAGACGGTATGGCTGGAGCCGGTGCCAAAAATTTGCATTGATGGACTGGCCCTGATGCCGGATGAGCATACGCTGCGGTTGAAGGTGGCGGCAAACAGTCTCGCCGAGTCAGTGCAGGTCGAGGTGGTGGCGTCCGCGACCGGGAAAGAAATTGGCCGAGTGAGAGGACCCGCAAGCAAGGAATTGAACCTGCCCATCGGGTCGCCCCGGCTATGGTCGCCCGAGGATCCTTTTCTTTATGATCTGAGCGTTACGCTCGAGGAGAGCAATCATGTGCTGGACAAGGTTACCAGCTATTTCGGCATGCGAAAGATGGCACTGAAGAAAGACAATGACGGGCTTACGCGCATGGCGTTGAATGGTCAATTCACCTTCCAACTCGGCACGCTGGACCAGGGCTTCTGGCCGGATGGGCTTTATGCGTCGCCGACGGACGAGGCATTGCGGTCGGATCTCGAGTTTCTCAAGGCGGCAGGTTTTAATCTGGTGCGGAAGCATGTTAAAGTCGAACCCGATCGTTGGTATTACTGGTGTGATAAACTCGGTTTGCTCGTTTGGCAGGATATGCCCAGCGGGAATAACACCACGCCGGAAGGCCGGACGCAGTTCGAGGCCGAACTTCAAAGCATGGTGGAGGGGCGAGGCAATCATCCATCGATCATTGTTTGGGTCCTCTTTAACGAAGGCTGGGGCCAGTATGACACAGAACGCCTCGTTCCGTGGCTGAAGTCCTTGGACCCTTCGCGGCTGATAGATAACGCCAGCGGCTGGACGGACAATCGGGTGGGCGATCTCGTGGACAATCATAGCTACCCTGGCCCGGAGTCCTCGCAGCCGGAGAGCGAGCGCGCCGCGGTAATTGGCGAGTTCGGCGGCCTGGGGTTTGGGATGAACGGCCATATGTGGTCGGAAAAATTTTGGGGATATCAGCGCATGGCCGACGCGGTTATGCTCGCCGCTGGTTACAACCAACTGCTGGAGCAGGTGCATATTTTGCACGAAGCGTTCGGCCTAAGCGCGGCGGTTTACACCCAGACCACTGATGTGGAAACGGAATGCAACGGCTTGCTGACGTATGATCGAGCCGTTTCCAAAATCTCTCCAGCGTCGGCGCGAGCCGCCAACCGCGGAGAACACCGGCCTCCGGCTCGCCGGGTGATCGTGCCGGACGCTCTCCACAGCCGGGTGAGCTGGAGGTATGTCACGGAAATGCCCGGAACAAATTGGTCGCGAAGCGGGTTTGACGATTCGGGCTGGAAAGAAGGGCTTTCCGGTTTTGGCACACAGGGGACCCCGGGAGCACTCGTGCGCACGACCTGGAAATCAGCCGATATTTGGTTGCGGCGGGAGTTTGTGCTTAACCACGAAGATCGGCGCGGAGCCAAAATCCAAATCCATCACGATGAGGATGCCGAAATTTATTTCAACGGGGTTCTTGCCACGCAAGTGCCTGGCTTTTCCACCAATTATTATGAGTTGGAGATTAATGCTGAAGCCGCTGCGACATTGAAACCGGGGGTCAACCTGCTGGCCGCCCATTGTCATCAGACCGGCGGCGGGCAATACATTGATGTTGGCATTGTGGCGCCCCAGCCCATAGCCTCATCCGACGCAAAGAAGTAGGCTGATCGCAATGATTTGTCCGTTGCTGGCGTATCTGTTCTGTCTTTTGAGCTACCGGGGCTGGACGTTCACCAGCCCGATGTCAATGTTCTGACCACCCGCGGTCTGGTGGCAATGAGCCGCCAGGATGATTTTTTCACCCGGCTTAAGCATCGCCAACGCGACTGGTCGAATCTCCAGAGGCACATAACCAGTCGTGAAGCCGGCCTCGGTCGCGGCCAGGAAGCCGTTGACGTAAATCTCTACATCCTCGTCGTGATGAACGTAGAATTGGAGATTCTGGAACTTGCCATCCGGAATAACTATCTCGCGCCGCAACCAAATATCGGATGATTTCCAGGTCGTGCGGACGGTGGCGCCGGGCGTTCCCGCAGTGCCAAAGCCAGCCGGGGCGAACTTCCATGAGGTTGCGTCGAAGGCGGGCATGGTCCAGCCCTCGGCAGGTTTTTGAATGGTATAAAACCAGGATTGCGGCGTGGTTCGCGAGGTCGCCACAATTTCGGTAACTTTCGGCGGCTCCGGCAGGGCGGCCCACTTGCCCACCTTCATTTTGTCCGCGCCGGCCCACTTTTTCCACATCGCGCGCTCGGAAAGCATCTTGATGAACACGCCGCCGATCACCGGACGGGCATGCATGCCATCGCTGGCTGCTTTGTCGGTCTCATAGGAATCCACAAACGGCGAACGCGCGGTGGTCTCATTGAGATAGTCAAAAATGGGGGAGATAAGCGTCTCGAAATCGGTTTGATCCTCAGCGAGGGTCGCGCTCCACACCGACCAATCAGTCTTGGTGAGCCTGGTCCTTGAATCAAGCGGGACACCGTAACGCTGCATCACCTTTTTGTAATGGGCGACTTCCTTTCTCGCGACCTCGGGAGAAAAGACATTCAACCCCAGGATGCGATCCCAAACGAGATTGTATTTCTGGCTCCAGGTATTGGGCTTATCGAACGCGAGGCGATAATGGTCGCCTTCCGCAGCCACGCGCATCCAGTGCTCGGCATCGGCGCGGGCCAGCTTCGCATATTTTTCGGCATTTGCTTTGTCGCCGCGCATCCGGCACAGGTCACCGTAACAGGCCAGGCCTAGAATTGCCTTGATCGAGAGATTAGCGTTGTGCGCCAGGTGGCCCATGAAATCGTCGGTGCAAAGCTGATTTTCCGGATCGAGTCCATATTGCTCGAGATACAGCGCCCATTTAGTGAGCTCGGGCCACCAGGGCGCGACGAAGTCCGGCTTTCCCTCGATCTGGGCCACGGCATCGCAAAGGATAAGCATGTTCCCGCTTTCCTCGACCGGCATGCCTTCGCCGCCGTCATCCGTGCCGCAGGCGTTTGGGTAAGTGCCCAGATCATGAGGCGCGTTGGGGAATTTCCAATGCCAGGAGGCGGCGTAACTCAAAATGGGAACCAGCGTAGCCTTGGCGAGTGTGGGACTGAGCAACAGCCATTGCGGATCCATCGGAAAGAAAACATCCACCGTGGCGATGTCGCCATTGCTGGTATTTTCTTTGGTGAAGAATAAAGGCTGCTTATTTGCGTCCGCAGCCAAGCCGCAGGCGGCAGCACATTGGCGATAAGCAAGCGCGCACATTTGGGCATACTTGGCGCCGCCGGCCCTGGTTGCATCCGCGGTTAGATCGGCATCGAACTTGATGCAACGCCTGGCCAGTTCAGGATACTCCCGTGCCGCCTTTTGCAACATTTGTGCAGCAGTCGCGCCATTGCGCCGCCAATACGGACGCAATTTTTGCCCGAAATACTTGATAGCGTAGATTTCGTCATAAGCCACCATGACCTGGCGCGTTGCGGGCGTCGCGTTGATGTTGCCGAGGTCGAAAACAAAAGCCATCACAGGCTGCTCATCGTTCGCCGCGCGGGGCATCCTGGTGTCATCCGTGGCCTGAAGATTCCCTTCGTCCATAAAGCCGTTCAGCAAGGTTTGGTCCGAGCCAATGGCCGCCTTGGCCTGCCGGCTGGGCGACGCGGCGTAAACATAACCCCAGTTGATGCGGTGATCGTCCCCGCTTGAGCTGACCAGCGCTTGTTCGACGGTTCCAACGCGGAGGGTCGTCAAATCACCCGCCTTTTCGCGGTACCATTGGACCGCCTCGCGGGGTTGATTGACGGCCAGTTGCGAGCTGGTGCTGTCATAAAGCAAAACGGCGTGACTCTTCCCGTCCACCGCGCGGACCTGCCAGGTGAGATAGCTGAGCGGCAAGGCCAGCGCGTCCAAATCGTCGGGAAGTGCTGGCGTCATGAACGTGAGCGTGACGTGAATTTTCTCGTCCTGAAATTCATAGACGCTGCGGGTGGGCGTGATTTGCAGGCCGACCTGGGGCAAGGCGGGCACGTTTGTGGGACTGCTCCCCATGAGACGAAACGCCTGGCCATCGACGCGAATCAAGCTCGCAAGGGAATGTTGGCGGCGGGTCCAATGTTGGGTTGGACGATCGGTCAGGCGGTCCGCCGCGGACCAGACGCTCAGATAGGGATCAAAAGTAACCAGGGGCACGGACGGCGGGCGGAATGTTTGAGCTGAGGATTGCAGCAGGCCGAGGGTCGCGGCGCCAAGAGTGAGCAGTAACCATTTTCTCATACGCATTTTTGTCATTGCCTCATAGTTCACAGGAGCTTGCCGAAAAAGCACGGCTGAAATAGATCCCGAGCGGGCAACCGGGCCAGCTTAGGCGATTTGCGCAACTGGATCATGTGGCATGAAGTGGCCACGCTGGCTCCGGGCGGCAAATCACGCCAAACACCTGGAAAGCCCTTGTGGCCACTTTATGCCACATGACTAGAGGAACCCCCCCTGTTATCTTGACAGAACTCAGACCCTGACACAGTTGGCCAAAAATGTGGTAGATTGATGGGGTCCGGATACGCCTTGAACCGCCGGGACCATGATAATTAGCAATCGCGCGACTTCAGCAATAGCCCGGTTCGTCGCTGTGCCGGTGGTGGTGATGTTCTGTATTGGGTGTGGTCAGACGTCGGCGAAGTTGAGTTCAAGCGAAAAACAAACTTTTGAGACAGCGAATGCGGACGTTAAACAGGCGTGGGAGCGCGTGCTGGCAGCGGAAAAAACCAAAGATTATCTGAACGCGCTAAACCTGTTTGATAACCTGGGACAAATGCAATTAACCGAAGCTCAGAAACAGACTTTGATCAAGGAGCGAGAGGCATTTAACCAGCGGATCTGGCAGGCCGCCGAAAAAAATGACCCGGAGGCGGTCAAGGCCGTGCAAGCGTCGCAAAGGTCGCGGACCAGAAACCCCACCGCGCCGGGTCAATGACGCTCGACCAATGCGAACGAACCCAGCTTATTATCCATGAAATCCCGACCGAATAGTTGTTCCCGCCGAAGCGGCTTTACCTTGATTGAATTGCTCGTGGTGATCGCCATCATCGCCATCCTGGCGGCCATGTTGCTTCCGGCACTGGCGAAAGCCAAGGCCAGGGCAAAACAGACTTCATGTATCAATAACCTGCGCCAGATTGGAATTGCGTTGAACATCTACCTCACGGATTACAAACAGTACCCCGGCGATTATTCAGCCGTGCATAATTGTTACGTCTGGCAAACCCGGATCCTGAGCGCGATGGGTAACAATCGGAAAGCATTTTGCTGTCCGGCCGCCGCCGCTACTTATTATTGGGACACAAATTCCAACAAAACTCTCGGTGGGACCGGGGAAGATGGAATTCCAAATCCTTTTACCATCACTCCGGCCACGCGCTTCTCCTTGGGCTATAACGACTGGGGGGTGGATATCGGACATCGGCCCCAACTTGGTTTGGGCGGTGACGTGGATGGCGGGCTTGCTCTAGGTCCAGTTGCGGATTCGACGGTGCGGCGGTCCTCCGAGATGATTGCGGTGGGGGATGTTAAGGGAGCCGATAACGCTGCGCTGATTAATTTTGGAGCGAACCTCGACCCAGGCGACTCGAGCAGTGCGGGACATACTCAGTGGCCATCCAACCGGCACAACTACCGGATCGATTTTCTCTATGCAGATTCCCACGTAGATACCGCCAA
>Ga0193728_1001269_pt1 | contig 12733 bp, 5 predicted proteins | sample U1c1metaG_FD_143037 | JGI IMG/M metagenome (GOLD analysis project Ga0193728, IMG submission 143037) | Soil microbial communities from a riparian zone of the East river system, Colorado, United States - U1c1 | ecosystem: Environmental > Terrestrial > Soil > Riparian zone | place: USA: East River...
GCGCACAACCCGATCGCGGCGACCAGCCACAGCCCGGCCGCGGTGGTCAGGCCTTGCACGTTGATGCCGGTGCGGAGGATCGCGCCGCCGGCGAGAAAGCCGATGCCCGACACCACCGACGCCGCGATGCGCGAGCCATCGACCTCGGTGAGATCGCCCGGCTTGTAGTTCTGGAAGTAGACCATGTGGGTCGACACCACCATGAACGTCGCCGACGCCAGCGCGACGACGGCGTGGGTGCGCAGGCCGGCGGGACGACCGTGAATATCGCGCTCGTAGCCGATCACCGCGCCGAGCACGGTGCCGACGACGATGCGCAGCACGAGCTCTACATCGAGGGTCACCGATCGAATATGGACCCGCAGCCGATTGTGTCAAGTTCGCTTCAGCGGCGCGCGCGGTCGCGCAGCGCGGCCCACGCGGCGGCGCGCGCGATCGTGCCGAGCTCGGTCAGCTCGCGGACGTGCGCCCACGCCGCATGATCCGCCGGCAACGCGCGCCCGCACACCGCCGCGGCCATCACGCGTGCGCCGATCGGTTGATCTGGGGCGAGCAGCGCCGCGAGCACTTCGCCAGTGCGGGGCGTTGCGACACGCAGCTCGCCGAGCGCGGCGATCAAGTTCGCGGCGTAGCCGTCGGTCTGCGCGAGGGCATCGGCGATCACGTCGGCGAGTGTGGTGTCGCCCGCGGAGACATGCGCGAGCAGGCACAGCGCGAGGCTGCCGAGCTCGGCACCCGCCTCGGGGTCGGTCGCGATCCGCATCGCGGCACCGCCGAGCCGACTGCGCGGTCCCGGCGGCGCGAGCACGCCGACATCGCGCTCGGCATCGACTTCCTCGACGACGGCGAGCGCGAACAGCCCGGCCGACTCCGGGATGCCGCCGATCAAGTTCGCCAGCGTGTCGAGGCCATCGCTCGAGGCGAGCAAGCATGCGGTCGTCAAGCGCACGAGCGGCGAGACGCCCGGGATTTCGCCCTCGGGGTCAGCCTCGAACGCGGCGAGCAGCGCGCGCACCAGCTCGCCGACGACCGGCACCGACAGATCGCCGAGCGCGGCGGCGGCGATCGCGCGGCGCACGGGGTGGGTCTCGCGGCCGGCGTGATCCGCGATCAGATCCTTGCGGTCGCGCTCGAGCAGCGCGCGCGCGGCCGCGGCGGCGACATCCGCCGACGGATCGCCGAGCCGGAGCGCGAGCGCGCGATCGACATGATCACCTTCGAGCAACACGACGGCCGAACACGCGAGCGCGCGATGATCGGCGAGCTCGGAGTCGAGCTGCTCGACGAGCACGTCGTCGAGCGCGTCGAGCGGCAGCGCCGCGGCGAGTGCGAACGCGGTCGAGGCCGCCTCGCCGCCGTCCGCCAGCAACGCGACCGCGAGCTCGGATGCGGCGGGCACGTGCGCGGCCGCGACGAGGCCGGCGAGAAATGGCGCGAACAGCTCTTCGCCGCCGGGGCGATCGAGCACGAGCGCGCGCTGCGCGGCGAACGCCTCGCGATCGAGAGGGGCCGCGGCCCCGAGCACGTAGGCAGCCGCGGACGCGCACTCGCGCGCGGGGAGGGCGGCCCAGCGATCGAGGTCCGGCACGCGTCGGGTCTTGCCGATCTGCGCGACCTCGTCGGCGAACGATGCCGGCGGTGCGGGCTGCAGCCCGTCGAGCGCGGCGAGTGCAGCGTCGCGGACGCGCTCCGCGGCGGCGCCCGGTTGGGCGGCGATCGGGCCGAGCGCGCGCGCGACCTCGTCGAGGAGCGGCTTCGGGCGTGCCGGCGACAGCAACGCCAGAACCGCGTCGAGCGCACGCTCGCCGTCGGGCGTGTCCACCAGGTGTGGCGACCACGCGAGCACGCGGCCGCACTGCACCGCCGCGAGCACGGCACGATCGGGATCCGCCACCGGCTCGGCCAGGCGTGCGAGCGCAGCGGCCTGGCGATCGCGCGGCAGCGCCGAGACGGCGAGTGCGATCGCATCGTCGGCGCGGGGCGCGAAGCGATGTGCGAGCGCGACATCGGCTAGTGCGCCGCCCCTCGCGAGCATCGGCGCCGCGATCAACGCCGCGATCGTGTCGTCGACGAACGCCGCGTTGCCCGGGCCGACGGTCTGGAACAAGGGGCCGGCGAGCCACTCCGCGCGCGCTTCGTTCGTCGCGAGCAGCGCACCGGCCGCGTGGTCGAACAGGTAGCCGACGATCAGACCGCCGAGGTCGGCCGTCGGCAGGCCGCTCGCCGCGACGAGCTCCGCGAACGGCTTCGCGAGGGCGTGGCGCTGGCCGTCGGGCACGAGCGCGAGGGCGCGGCGAACCGCGGCGCGAGACCTCACGCGAGGAAGCCCATCTCGCCGTACTCGAGCTCGGCCGCGCGCATCAGGTGATGTTGCATGATCGGACTCCCGTCGGCTTGCGCGGCGGTCGCGGCGCGTACGAGCGCGTTCATGATGTTGCCGCCGGCGAGCGGAAACCGCTGCGCGATCGCGCGCAGATCGAGATCCGGCGCGACCTGCGCCTGCTTCGGCATCATGCCCTGCCACAACTGGAACCGTTGGTGCTCGTCGGGCGCGGGGAACCGGATGCGAAACCGGATGCGGCGACGAAATGCCGGGTCGATCGCGGTCTCGGCGTTCGTCGTCATCACGACCACGCCCTCGTGCGACTCCATGCGTTGGAGCAGGTAGTTGACCTCGAGGTTCGCGTAGCGATCGTGGCTCGACTTGACCTCGGTGCGCTTCGCGAACAGCGAGTCGGCCTCGTCGAACAGCAGCATGACCTGACCGCGCGCCGCCTCGTCGAACACGCGGCCGAGGTTCTTCTCGGTCTCGCCGATGTACTTGTTGACGACCTGCGACAGATCGATGCGATAGAGCTCGAGCCCGAGCTCCTTCGCGAGCAACGAGCAGATCATCGTCTTGCCGGTACCGGGCGGTCCTGCGAACAGCGCCGACAGACCGCGGCCGTACGGCAGCTTGCGATCGAAGCCCCAATCGCCGAACACCTTCGAGCGGTGCGCCGCGTAGTTGAGGAACTCGAACACGGGGCCGAGCACCTCGTCGGGCAGGATCACGTCGGACCACTCGAGCGTCGTGCCGACCGGGCTCGCGAGCGAGCTCAACCGGTGCGCGAGTCGCGTCCGGACGACGTCGATGATCTGACTCTCGGTGACGATGCCGCCGCGCTGCAACACGACGTCGAGCCGGCCGAGCTCCTCGCATGCCTCTTTGATCGACGCGCCGGTCGCCGAGTAGCGCTTGACGAGCGCCTCCAGCGCGAGGTCCGCGGCGAGGCGCAACCCGGGCGGCAGGTGGCGGACCCACAGCCGGCGCTGGACCTCGGGCGTCGGGAACGGCACGTCGAAGCTCATCGGCACGCGGCCGATCCGGGTGATCCACGCGGGCGTCTTCTCGGCGACGATCACGAGCGGCGTCTGGACGCGGCGCAGCAGCTCGGTGAGCCGCGGGTGGATCCACGCCTCGCCTTCGCGATCGGCGTAGTCGTGCGCGCGATCGATCGCGAGTACCGCACCCTGCATCTGGGCCTCGCGGATCAGCGGGATCAACGCCTTGTCGAGCCCGCGCACCTCGACGGGGAGCTCCGCGAGATCGACGACGAGCAGCGGGCGGCCGAGCGCGCGTGCCGCGGCTCCAGCGATCGACTTGCGACCGACGCCGGGCGCACCGAGCAGCGTGACGACCTGATCCGGCCGCGACAGCGCACGCGCGACTTGATCGAGCAACGCCGGATCCGGCAACAGCACCTCGCCGGCGGGCATCGGCTCCGCGACGAACCGCGCGACCGCAGCGAGGATCGACTCCGGTGGCTCGCTCGCACCTTCGATGAAATCGAGCACGCGATCCGCGAGCCGCACGCGCTTGTACACGAGCGGCGGATCGACGGCCCACCCGTTCGCGGCCGAGAGCTCGACGAGCCCGCGCGCGACGAGCGGCGCATCGCTGGAGAACCGCAGGCGGACCTCGCCCGGGAGCAGCGACGTGCCGTCCGCGATCAGCCCGACCATGAATGCGACATCGGCTTGCATCGGCTCGGTGTTGCCGGCGGTGTACGGGTTGAACGCGACTCCGCGCTCGATCGTCGCGAGCACGCCGAGGATCTGGAGGTCGGCCGGCGCCAGCGCGAAGCGCTCGCGCAAGATCTCGAGCGGCAGCTCGACGCCGAGCCGGCGCGAGAACCGTGCACGCGCCGCGATCGCGTCGAGGTGCTCCGCAATATCGCGATCGAGCACGGCGAGCGCGGGCTCGCGCGCGAGCAAGCGGGCGCGATCGTGCTCGGCGAGGACCGAGCCGCGCGGCGCGCGTTGCTTGAGCTGGGTCATGCGATCGATCAAGCGCGCGAACAGCTCGCCCCAATCGGCGAGGTGCTGGCTCGGATCGTCGTAGCCCGGCATTCCAGTGGCGAGCACCACCGCCGTATCTTAGCTCAGGCCAGCTCGGCGAGGACGCCGCGCGCCATCTCCGCGAGCTCGTCGTCGCCGAGCCGAGCGATCGCGGAGGCCAGCCGTTCGAGCTCGCCGCGCGCAGGCATGGTCCCCGCGCGCTCGGCATCCTCGACGAGATCGAACATGAACCCGCCAAGCCGCGCACCGGCGCGCTTGCGATCGAGGACGAGTGCGAGCTCGATGCCCGCCTCGAGGTGGCGCGCGCGATCCGCTTGATCGGCGCTGACCCGGACCTGGCGCAGCCGAGCTTGCGCGATCAGCTCGCGGGCCAGCGGTCCGCCTTTGGTCGCGGTGGTCGCGACGTTTTCGGACGCGCTCTCCGCGGCGAGCGCGCAGGCCTCCGGCGCGGCCTCGGGCGCGGTGCGCAGCACGAGATCCGCGAGCACGCCGTCGACGTATGCGACGAGCTCGAGCCGATTCGCGGCGCGCGCTGCATCTGCGACGATCGCCGCGCGACCGCTCGCGCGCTCGATGTCATCCGCCGCGGCCCAGCACGCGACCGCGAGCGCATCGCACTCGATGCTCCCCGCGTGGCCGGCGCGGCGCAGGAATTCGCCGGCGAACTCGAAGCACGTCGCCGCGGCGGCCGGGCGATCCTCGGCGAGGTCGACCCACGCGAGCTCCGCGAGTGCGAATCCCGCGAGTGCGCTCTCGCCGAGCCGCGCGGCCGCGCCACGCGCCGCATCGAGCAACAAGCGCGCCTCGGCCGGCCGGCCCGCGCGACGCTGCGCCGCGCCACCGACGAGCCGTGCCATGACCTCGACCCGCGCGCGCTCCGCCGGTGCCGCGTGCGCGATCGCCTCGGCGGCGGCTTCGATTGCCTCGCCGAGCGCGTCGGCCGCGAGCAGCGTCGCCGCGAGCACGATCAGCGGCCCGGCGACCGGCTCGCCGCGCCCGGCCGCGAGCTGCGCCGCTTGACGCGCGCGCAACAGCGCATCCGCCGGCAGGCCGAGCCCGAGGTCCGCGCGGATCAGATCGCCAAGCAGGTCGAGCGCGAGATCGTAGCGACCGCCGCGCGCGAGCGCGGCGATCCGCCCGCGCAGCTGCGCGGCGCGCACGAACCCCTTGCCATCCGCGATCACGACGCGAGCATATCCCGCGTCGGCGCGGTCCGGCGGCGAGTGGTACGTTCGGCTCGTGCGCGTGACATTTCTGATGATCTTACTCGCCGGCTGTGGCGGCTCGCCGTCCCGAACGCCCGGCAGCTGCGACGGCCCGTGCCCGGTCTCGAAGATCGATCACGTCGTCGTGATCATCCAGGAGAACCACACGTTCGATAACTACTTCGGCCGGTACTGCACGGCGGCGCCCGGCTCCGCACCGACCTGCACCGATGGCCCGGCGTGTTGCGAAGCTGGACCCGCGCAGGATCCGTCGGGCGCGCTCCCGATCGTGCTCGACGACACCGCGAACAGCACGTTCGACCCGGATCACACGCAAGCGTGCGAGCTCGCCGAGACCCACGGCGGCGCCATGGATCAGTACGCGACCGGCGCCGGCATGTGCTCCGATCCGCGCCACGTCGCGTATGGCGATGCGACGACGATGATGCCGTACTGGACGCTCGCCCAACAGGGTGCGCTCGCGGACCGTAACTTCCAGCCCGTCGCCGGGCAGAGCTCGTCGAACGACATGTACTTCGCGCGCGCGCAGTTCGTGTTCCTCGACAACGCGTTCAAGCCGCCGTCGATCGGCCAGGAGTGCAGCCTGATCACGAACGCGATGAGCTACACGGATCCCCAGATCGGCGACCTGCTCGACGCGGCCCACGTGTCGTGGTCGTTCTACATCGAGGGCTACCAGGCGATGATCGACGCCCGCGCGAATTCGATGTGCCCGAAGGCGCCGAAGGATTGCCCGTTCGGGCTCGGGCTCTATCCGTGCGTCTACGACCCGTCCGACATCCCGGTCGCCTACTACGCGAGTGCGCGCGACAAGCCGGCGGTGATGCGCGACTTCGCGAAGCTCGCGAGCGATCTCGACGGCGACTCGCTGCCGCAGGTCGTGTTCGTGCGTGGCCTCGGCTATCACACCGAGCACCCGGGCGAGTACACGACAATCAGCGACGGCGAGACGTTCGTGAAGGGCGTGATCGATACGGTCGCCGCGAGCGCGTACGGCCCCGACACGCTCGTGCTCGTCGCGTGGGATGAAGGCGGCGGGTTCTTCGATCACGTCGCGCCACCCGGGCTCGGCGCCGTCGATCAGCAGCCATACGGCACGCGCGTCCCGCTGCTCGCCGTCGGGCCGTTCGCGCGCGCGAACACGATCTCGCACGTCCAGCTCGAGCACTCGTCGATCGTGAAGCTCATCGAGTGGAACTGGCTCGGCGGCCAGACCGGCCAGCTCGCGGGGCGCGACACCGCGATCGCGAACCTCGGCAGCTTGCTCGACCCCGCGAAGACCGGGATGACCGTGCCAGAGAACTAACCGCGCCTGCGGTGATAACGTTCCCGAGACCGATGACGACCGAGGCCGAGGCGATTGAAGCTGTGGAACGCGCCGAGCGCGAGCCGCTGCTCGGGTCTCGGATCGCGCCGGTGCGCGCCGCGATCGACGCCGCGGCACCGTTGCTCGATCAAGTGCCGGTCGCGCAGCTGCGCGCGCGGATCCTGCTACGACTCGCGAGCGTGAAGCTCGCCGAGCAAGACTACGAGGGCGCCGACCAAGCGCTCGAGGCGGTCGGCCGCCACGTCCCCGACGACACCACGCTGAGGTTTCTATGCGGCGTGCGCGCGTGCCGCGTCGCGATCCGCCGCAACGCCGAGACCCGCAAGCTCGCGCGCGACACGCTGCTCAACGTCGCGGCGCGCCTCGACGCGTTCGAGACCAACACGCCGGCGTGGGACGGTGTCACGACCGAGGTCGCGGTCGCGATCGCCGAGCTCGCGCTGCACGATGACGAACCGGATCCGAGCGCGTTCGAGCCAATCGCGCAGATCGTGAACGGGCTGACGGGCGATCCGCGCCACGCCGACACCGCGTTCGCGGGCCATTTGTTGCTCGCCGCGTTCGCGTTGCAGACCGCGGATCCCGAGCGCGCCGTGCGAGCGTTGCGCGCCGCCGTCCAGCTCGCGAAGGACGCCGGCTCGCCGCGCGACGAGGTCGAAGCTCGCCTCGCGCTCGCGAGCGCGCTGGTCGCGACCGATTCGTTGATCGCACTCGACGAGGCGTTGCGCGTCGTGCAGCTCGCGCGCGATCGCACGCTCGAGCACCAGCTCGACGACCTGCCTCAGGCGACGCTCGTCGCGCAGGCCGGCGTGCTGTCGGCGGCGGGCAAGACCGCGGGCGCGATCGATCGGGTGCTCGAGCTCGCGCGGATCGCGGTCGCGAACCACGACGTCCCGCAGTACGTCGGCGCGGTCGCGATCATGGCCGAGCTCTACGCGAAGACCGGCGATCACGTGTCGGCGTTTCGCACGATCGCGGAGTCGCACGCGGCGCTGTCGGCGGCGACGAACAGCGACACCACGGCGCTGTTCCGGCCGCTGCTCCAGCGCCTGCGCGAACGCATCGGCGCCGAGCGGCTCGACCGGATCGCGCGCGAGGTCGAAACCGCAAATCGCCTGGCCGATCAGATCGGGTCGCAAAAAGCGAAACATCCCGATTAGTTGCCTGGACCTGGAATCCCTCGGTGGCAGGGCAGCTTAGCCGTGTGATTTCCGTATGATGGGATATGGCTGAAGCACCCGCCGGAGGAGCAGGTGGCGCCGCAGGCGCGAAGCAAGATCCGCAGGCGTTGATCGCGAAGCACGCCGCGGTCACGCAAGCGGGTGCGCAAGGTGATCAAGCGATCGTTGCGCGCGTCGAGAACGCGATCAAGAACTCGCCGATGGGTTGGTTGCAGGGCGTGCTCGGCGAGACCGGCAGCCGCGCGGCGTCGGAACAGAGCCAGGTCTCCGGTAAGCTGCAAGAGCACAAGGATCTCGTCGCGAACCAGAAGGACGTCCCGAAGGACGCGGGTCCTCCGCCCGCGCCCGGTCCGGCGGCGCACCCGGCAGTTCCGCAACCCGCCGCACCGGCGAAGGCCGCGGTCGCCGCACCCGCGCCGGCCGGTGGCGGAGCTCCCGCCGAGCACGCGCCGATCGCCGGAAGCGCGCCACCGAAGAGCGCGCCCGCCGCAGCACCGGCCGCCGCACCCGCTCCGACGGTCGCGTCGGCGGTTGCCGGCGCTGGCGATTCCCAGATCGACGGCATCCTCAACACGTACACGCCGAAAGGCCAACAGAGCACGCAGACGATCGGCCGCATCAAGTCGATGGGCGACATCGCGCAAGGCTTCAACGGCCAACTCGACACGTACATCGCACAAGGCGGCGCCGTCGAGAGTGGCATCGCCGGAGCCGCGAACTTCCTCGGCGTCGGTAAGGACGTCTCGGCCGTGTGGGCGAACAACCCGTACCGCAAGGTCCACGGGATCCTCGGCGGCATCATGACGGGCATGAGCGCCGTCAAGAACGTGTGCGGCGTCGTCGGCAGCATCTGCGGCAAGCTCGGCATGGTCCTCACCGTGATCGGCTTGCTCGGCATGATCTTCCCGCCGATCGGCGCGGCGGTCTCCGGCATCGCGCGCATCCTCAACGTCGTCGGCCTGATCTGCGATTCGATCTCGTTCGTGCTGTCCGGAATCCTCACCGGCCTCAACGGCGTCGTGCTCGCGCAACAGATCGCGGCGGGTGCGTCGGCGGAGGAGAAAGCGGCGACCGCGGATCTCATGATGTCGGAGGCGAACGATGCCGCGAGCGGCTTCGTCAACCTCGCGATGGTGTTCGGCCCGAGGTTCATGAAGGGCCTGCTCGGCAACTCCAAGGGCATCGTCGCGTCGCTGATCAAGCAAGCGAAGGCGACGATCGGTCGCGTCTCGCTGAAGCTGTCGGCGAACGTCAGCCACTTCGCGAACAAGATCGTGCGCAAGCTCGGCTTCGGCGGCGCGAGCTTCTCGCGCGTCGGCGGCGCGTGGAAAGACACCGGCTTCCTCTCGAACGTGAAGGAGAAGTGGGTCGGCTCGAAGGTCGGCAAGGCGTTCTACGGCGCGCCCCAGCACCTCCAGGGGGTGCAAGACAAGCTGATGGCCAAGTACGGCTCGACCGCGTGGGCCAAGAACATGGATCGCGTCGGTGCGTGGGGCGGCAGCGTCGCGCATCGCCTCGAGAAGTTCGATCTCGGCGAACAAGCGGGACGGATGGGCGAGAAGAGCGGCTCGGCGATCGGCGGCGCGTTCGCCGATACGAAGATCGGCAAGTCGATGGCCGCGTCGGCCGAGCGCAGCGAGCTCCAGACCCGCGAGCTCACGATGAAGATGGAAGCGCGAGACGCCTCGCACCTCGAGGAGTCGCGCTGGAAGAACGAGCTCAACCGCCGGCAAGCCGCGAATCCAGATCACATCCGCGAGCCGGGCGCCGAGCAGAAGTTCGTGGCCGGGCAGGGCCAAAAAGTTCGCGACGAGAAGGTCGCCGACTTCCAGAGCCAGGAGCGCCAGCGCGACGCCAAGGAGCGGCTCGAGCAACGCCGCACCGATCGCTTCGAGCGCCGCAACGACGAGTTCTACGAGAACAAGACCAACGGCATCACCGGCGTCGGCGCGCGCGACGAGATGATGGCCGGCGTCCACAACACGCGCGAGCGCCGTTACGCGCTCGAGGCCGAGTTCAAGCCGCAGGAGACCGAGCGCAAGGAGCTGCTCGCGAAGACGACGAAGACCGCCGCCGAGACGGAGCGGCTGACCGCGTTGAACGGCGAGCTCCGCAAGCTCGACGAGGCGCGCCGCGTGAACAAGATGTACGAGACCGACCTCTCCGGTCTCGCCTCCGGTGCCGAGCGCGTGCGTGCGCCCGAGTACAACAACTGGAAGGACGTCGGCTCGAACGCCTGGGAAGCCACGGCTCCCGCGCTCGAGATGGTGCACCTGAAGGATCAGGATTCGGCGTGGGCGGTCGCGGAGAAGGCCGACCTCAAGAAGCAGACGAAGTACAACAAGGGCACCGCGCAGGCGAACGCCGCCGGTCGCGGTGGCCACGCCACGTTCGCCGACATCGCGTCCGACGCGCGGCATCGCGAGCTCGACGACCTCACCGAGTTCGTGCGCGCCGCACCGCAGACCCGCACCGTATCGGGCAGCGTGCGCGGCATGCTGTCGCCGATCCTCACGCGTGGTGAGCCCGCGGCACCGGCAACGGCGGCGGCAGCGGCGCCACAGCATGCGGCGCCGGCAGCACCGACGACCGCACCGACGATGGCACCGACGACCGCGCCGGCGCCGGTCGGTCCCGGCGAAGCGCACGCACCCGGTGGTGTGAGCGTGCAGCCGACCGAGCACAAGGAAGGCAATCCGGTCGGAGCTTCGATGCAGGTCGCGGCGCAGGTCCACGAGCCGCCCGTCACGGCAGCGGCGCCCGCACACGACGAGCAGAAGGACGCACCCGCGCCCGACGAGGCCGGTGGTGAAGCGTTGCCGTACTGGCCCGCGCTGATCCCCGAGTTCGACAAGGCGACGACCGACTTCGGCTGGATGCGCAAGGTCGCCGTCGAGTTCAAGAAGGCGCAGATCGACGGCAAGCAGAAAGCCGTCGACACGCTCGCGGTCTACGGCCGCTACAAGGAGTACGCGGCGGCGCGCGCGGCCGCGGCGCAGAAGAACACCGCGGCGGCGGCGCAGACCGGGCAGGCGACGCAGCAGAACGTCGGCCACGCGTCACAGACCGAAGGGCAAGCCGGGCAGGGCGAGCAGAAGCAAGGCGAGGCGAAAGGTGCCGCGAACGACCGCGCCGCGACCGACCTGCCCGAGCCCGAGTCGCGCGGGTTCTGGGGCCGCATCCTCGGTGCGGTCAAGCGCTGGGCGAAGAACAAGGCCGCGCAGGTGTTCGGCTGGATCCAAGAAAAGATCGCGTCGGTGATCTTGAAGGGCCTGTGCGGCGTGTCGATGGGCGACATGCGCGAGTACGCCGGTGCGTTGCGCCGCCAGCAGCAAGCGGCGCACGGTGTGGCGGATGGCGCGGGCAAGACGAGTGGTCAGGCGCAGCAGACGTCGATCAAGCTGTCGTCCGATGCGACGAAAGAAGCGCAGGGCGCGGCCGACGCGATCGGCGAGTGCGACAAGAACATCGGCGACGCCGATCAGTTCATGGCCGACATCGGCTCGTTCGAGCAGCAGCTCGCCGAGGAGAAGGCGCACGCGCAGATGTTCATCGCGTCGGTGCACGCGGCGGCGGAGGCCGAGCGCACCAAGCAGCAGACGGAAGCGGCCGCGCACGCGGCAGAAGAGAAGAAGGAGCAGGAGCGCGCCGCACAGCTCGGTGGTGGGAGTGGTGCGCCCGCGGCGGCGGCTGCGCCTGCACCGGTGCAGGCAGCGGCGACTGCGCCGGTCGCCGGTGAGCCGGCGCACGAGCCGGCCGCGCCCGAGGGCAGCGAGCAGGATGTGTCGCAGATCCACGCGGCGTCGCAGTACGTCGCGACCGAGTCCGAGCAGATGACGCAGAAGCTCGACGCGCGCGCCGATGACTACACGAACCAGCTCGCGCTCGCGCTGACGAACCGCACGGGCAAGGGTGCCGATGGCGTGGACCTCAAGGGCCCGGCGAAGAAAGAGTCCAAGCACATCGTCGAGGAGTTCAAGGCCGCCGCGCAGCACACCAAGATCGACATGGAAGCGTTCCACAACATGTCGATCGATCCGAGCCAGTCCAAGCGGATCGCGGAGCAGATCATCTCGAGCGCGCAGCACCTCGAGGAGACGTACAACCACTCCGAGAACGCGCTCGACGAACTGTTCGCACGCACCTACAACGGCATCAAGGACGGCCGCCGCACGCTGAAGAGCCGGATGCTCGACGGTGACAACGCGGTCGGCGCGGCAAACCACACGGGCGACGCGGTCGAGAACAAGGCGATCGACACGGCGCTGCCGACGATGAACACGGCGTGGGACACGGTGGCCAAGCCGATCCAAGCGCCCGCTGCACCCCCGGCTCCGGTGCCTGCGGCAGCGCCGGCGCCCGCGGCCGCGCCCACCATGACGGCGGCTGCCGATCCGCGTGACGTGGCGATCGCGAGTAGTGCGACGCGACCGATGCCTGCACCGGACCGCGTTCCGGATGCGGTGAGCTCGACGCTCGCGCGCGCGCAGGGGGCTCCGTTGCCGTCGCCCGCACAATGGAGTCGCCGCGTCGGCGCGGATGTCAGCCACGCGAAGATCGTGACAGGCGAAGGCGCGCCGGAAGCGGCCGAGTCGATCGGCGCACGCGCATTCACCGTCGGCGAGCGCGTGTTCTTCGCGCGTGGCAATGACGAGAAG
>Ga0193728_1001270_pt1 | contig 12732 bp, 10 predicted proteins | sample U1c1metaG_FD_143037 | JGI IMG/M metagenome (GOLD analysis project Ga0193728, IMG submission 143037) | Soil microbial communities from a riparian zone of the East river system, Colorado, United States - U1c1 | ecosystem: Environmental > Terrestrial > Soil > Riparian zone | place: USA: East River...
GAACTTGGAGTCCAGCCGCCGATTTTTTTCGATTTGGCGAACGGTCAAATCGGAGCAGTTACTAGTCCCAAAGGCAAAAACGTACAAATAGCGGCTGATGAAGTGGAAAACCTGATTTCGCACTTGCACCCGGATGTGGTCATCACCTGGGGGCCGGAGGGCGGGTACGGTCATCCCGACCATCGTCTCGTTTCGGCCGCAGTTACGCAGGTTGTTCAGGCGAGTAAGGATTCGCCGGGACTTCTGTACCTGAGCTTGTCCACGGACCAAGCCAAAGTGCTGAATGACAGCGACAATCCTTGGCGCACTCATTGGTATGCAACCGATCCATCGTATCTCACTGTGCGCGTAACCTTCACGAAGAGCGATGAGACGGCGTACCACCATGCTTTGGAGTGCCACAAGTCACAGTTCACAGCGGAGGAGATGCACAAATTCGAGAGAGACTTAGACAAAGGGTGGGCTGGCAGCGTTTTGTTCCGCAGGTGGTTTGGACAACAGAAGTCGAACAGTGTTTTCAACTAACCCTTGATTTGCTAAACGTCACAACTACTGTCTAAAAGACCTAGCCAGGCACCCACGGACGATGTTCAAGCCATCGCGGTAGACGGTGGGCGTAACAGCGCTGTCGAAGCCGTAATACAAAAAGGTCATAACCTTCTTTTTTCAAGTAGAGTAGCTCGTGTGTCATTCAGCTGTCTCGGCTTTGGTGGGTAGGGTGAAACAAAAACTTGCGCCGCGCGGAGAGTTGTCGGCAGCCCACAAGCGGCCACCATGCGATTCGATAATTGAGCGGCTGATGCGAAGTCCCATGCCGGTGCCGTGAGTCTTGGTGGTAAAGAAGGCGTTAAAGATCTGATCTGCCTGGTGTCGGGGCAGTCCGACGCCGGTATCGCTGACCGACAGCAGCAGTTCGTTATTTTCGGCTGGCTGCGACTTGATGATTAGCTCACGCGGCGCATCCACGTCGTGCATCGCATCGACGCCGTTCACGATGAGGTTCATCAGCACCTGCTGCAATTGCACGCGATCTCCTATGACATGGGGAAGATCTTCCGCCAGCTCTGTTCGGACTGATATCGAGTGCCGCGATGCCTCGTCCCCCAGGAGGACGATCATCTCTCGAGCAACTTCGTTTACGTCCAGCAACTCCCGTTGCGGAGTGCCCTTCTTGAAGAGCAGGCGGACCCGGTTGATGATTTCCGCAGCACGCTCTGCGTCTTTGACAATTCTCCACGCAGCCTCGCGCGCCTCTTTCAGATCGGGCTCATCGCGCGTAATCCATCGCACGCAGGTATTGGCGTCTGTGACTGCCGCGGCGATCGGTTGTTTCACTTCGTGCGCCAGAGAGGCAGTGAACTCTCCCATGGTGGTCAGCCGACTGGCGTGCGCGAGATCCGTCTGCGCCTGACGTAGTGCTTCTTCGGCACATTTGCGTTCGGTTATGTCCCGCGCCAGTTTTGATGCCCCAACCACGCGGCCCGAGGCATCTTTCATCGGGGAAATTGTCAGGGAAACGTCGAGCAGGCTGCCATCCTTGCGCATGCGGACCGTCTCGAAGTCGTCGACCCGTTCGCCTCGCGTGAGCTGCTCAACAATCGTTCTTTCCTCGTCACGACGCTCAGGAGGAATAATCAGTGTGATGTTCTGGCCAACCGCTTCTTCCGCAGCGTAGCCGAAAAGCCGTTCTGCGCCCCTATTCCAACTGGTAATGACGCCATTCAGACTTTTGCTCACAATCGCATCGTGCGACGATTCCACAATCGCGGCCAGCAAACGGGTCGCCTGCTCTGCCCACTTGCGCTCCGTGATGTCCGTCGAGCTACCCACAAATTGCACTAAATCTCCGGATGCGTTCAAAACAGGATGGCCGACGGTGTGGATGTGTTTGACAGAGCCGTCTGGAAGAAGGATTCGGAATTCCACTTCGTATTCCGACTTTTCAGCGATTGCTCGATCGATTGCCCCTTGCCACTTAGCTCGATCCTCCGGATGAGTGCGCTGCCAACATTCTTCAAAAGCCGGCGGGCCATTTTCTGGATCGAAGCCATAAATCCGGTACCATTCCTCGGACAGATGCACGGCGTCTCCCCCCGCTACCTGCCAGGCCCAACTTCCTGTGTGCGTGAGCCTCTGCGCCTCCGCCAAGTACGCCTCGCTTCGCTGCAGCTTCTCTTCCTGCAGTTCCAAGGTCTGGGCCGCGAATCGCCTATCCACCCAGGACGTCAGTACAGCCAGCCCGAGGACGACAAAGGTGACGGCGGCAATCCCGGCAGTGCCAAGTGTGGAGATGCTTACGGCGCGGGACAGGTCCGCCGGCATGCCCGAGGGCGTGAAACTAGCCGCGGCCATGCCCGTGTAATGCATGACGGGAATCGCAGCGCCCATCACGACGGCTCCGGCTAACTTTTCCCGGCCGATCCCCGTTTTCTCATCTCGGAAGTGAAAGGTAATCCAAAGCGCTGCAAAAGAAATCAGAACTGCGAACGCGACGGACATGACGACGAGGGAGGAATTAAACTGGCATGTAGCCGATAAACGCATCGCAGCCATGCCGATGTAATGCATACTCGCAATACCCGCACCCATGAGGACACTTCCAGCGACTGCTCGGGAGGCACCCATTTTCCGCCGGCTCACCACGTACAGCGCAATGACCGACGCAAGGACGGCCGCAAACAGTGACAGCAGAACGGTCGGCCAATGGTAGGCCACGGGAATCGGCAGGATGAACGCCAGCATCCCAATGTAGTGCATGGACCAAACGCCAGTCCCCATAGCACCGGCCCCGCCCAATAGCCAAAACACACGAGTCCAACCGCCCGCGGCCGTTACGCGACCTGCGAGATCCAGAGCAGCGTACGACGCAAACATGGCAATCAACACCGAAAGCGCCACGAGTGCGTAGTTGTACGAGCCAATCAAGTTCACGGCAGCCATTTGACTCCATCCGGTTGTTACGCGGAACATTCGCCCCTCTCGATAAGTTCAGCGAGTCCTAGGATACTGCGAGTTGGCTCAGTGAGTATGGTGATTGGTGCAAGCTTGGCCATACTTAGGCTCCCAGATTGTCGGGGACTCGGAAGTTGGAACTACGCGGTGATATTCCAGCGAGTCACATGGGATCGCGGTCCACAACTCCCTTGCTGCGTAATCCAACGGATGTGCGCCATTGCTCACAGCACGCGGGAGCGAATGTCGATTTCGGAGACGAGGGTGCGGTGGACTGGGCATTTCTCGGCAATCTCAAGCAGCTTCGAGCGTTGCTCTCGGGTTAGCCGCCCCGCGAATTCGAGGTCGCTCTCAATGTGCTCAAGCATTCCTTCTTTGGTTTCGCAATCGGCGCAGTCGGCTGCGTGAATCTTACTGTGGCGCAGCCTAACGGTGACTGCTTCGAGCGGCCAGCTCTTGCGTCGCGCATACAGCGCGACCGTCATCGAAGTTCAAGCGCCCAAGGCAGCAAGCAGTAAGTCGTAGGGAGTTGGGCCCGTGTCGGCTCCGCCGGCAGCCACGGGCTCATCTGCCGTCAAACGATGTCGGCCCGCGAGAATCTCCTGCGCAAATCCTGCCGCGCTCCCGCGGACAACCACTTCATTTATGTCAGCCATCGTGAGCCCTCCTGTGGGGAAAAAGGATCTTTACCAATGATTCTTACTGCGGATGAATAATAACTCTATCGGCCCATACTCGGCTCCCCCCATTTCTGGCAGACCGACAAAGCACGGTTCTTAAAAGAGCAAAGGAGGTGCTGGGCGGATTGTCGGCAAACGGGAAACTAACGTCTGCTGGTTGCTGGCGTAACATCGCCATTTCACTCACTATGCTGTTGCGAGTGTAGGCCTGATTACGTCAGTTGATATGTTCTCTGACGCCTTCGGGATCAGCTTGCTGAGCTATCGCCATCGGTCGTCCAGGCAAGGCTTCGGTTCCTCGCCAATTTCCTGAGCGAGGGTCGGGTAATCGGTATAGCCTTTGGGGCCGCCGCCATAGTAGGTGGACGGGTCGTCAGCGTTGAGTGCCGCGTGCTGGCGGAATCGCTTCGGCAGATCCGGGTTAGCCAGAAACTTGCGCCCGAAAGCGATTAAATCCGCCTTGTCTTGCGTGAGCCATGCCTCGGCAGTGTTTTGATCGAAACCACCGCACATGATGAGAGTGCCACGGTACCTGCCGCGAATCAGGTCGAGCATTCGGTGTGCTTGAGGTTCGGGTTCTACCCCTTTCTCGACCGTGGTAAGGGCCGGATTGACGATGTGCAGGTACGCAAGCTGATAAGCAATGAGCTGTTCTGCGATGTAGCCGAAAGTTTCCTCCGGGTTGTCGTCGCCCATGTCATTGAATGTGCCCAGAGGTGACAGTCGCACTCCTACCCGGTTCGACCCCCACACTTTGCTCACCGAGTCGACCACCTCCATCAACAACCTCGCACGATTCTGTATCGGCCCGCCATAGCTATCGGCCCGCCGGTTGGTGCTGGAATTGATGAATTGGTCAACAAGATAGCCGTTCGCGGCGTGAATCTCGACACCATCGAACCCGGCCGCGAGAGCATTCTCGCTTCCGCGCGCGTATTGCCGCACTATGTAAGGCATCTCCTCTATCTGCAAAGACCGCGGCGTGACGAAAGGAACGAGCTCTCCTTCGCCGTGTTCGTTCTCGATAAACGCCATTCCTCTGGGCTTGATGGCTGAGGGGGCTACCGGAAGCATTCCATCCGGTTGCAGAGACGGATGGGAGATGCGCCCGACGTGCCAGAGCTGCAGGAAGATCAACCCATTAGCTTTGTGCACCGCGGAGGTAACCAGTTTCCATCCTTCAACTTGTTCCAGACTGTGAATTCCGGGCGTCCAAGCGTAGCCTTGTCCTTGTTGGGACACTTGAGTTGCCTCACTGATGATAAGGGCGGCCGAAGCTCGCTGCTCGTAGTAGCACGCGTTAAGAGAGAAAGGAACATTGCCAGGCTGTCGCGCTCGCGACCGAGTCAAGGGCGCCATGACTAACCTGGAAGGCAGGTCGTAAGGCCCCAGCCTTACGGGTTCAAGAAGCCGCTCCACATTCACTTGCTGAGCTGCGCCACCCTCCGAAACAGTCTTGATGGACTCGGACATTACGTTTTCCTCCCAAGTTCTCCGAAGCCTTTAAGAAGCTTACTGCAGCGAACGAAGAAACGGAATCCGATTTGCCGTGGGTCGTGTGTTAGGTCAACGTGGGGATTCCCTCGCCAACATTTTTTCCGTTTGTGCCGATGAGAACTCTAGCGCAGAACGATGATTTGCTGAATCTACGGAATTCTGGACGCCAAAACCGTCAGCGCCAATGAGGGTCGCTGCCAAAAAGAGTGGAAAGAAGAAGCCGACACAGTAACCTTAGAAAAATGAGAGCCCTCAGGTAACTTAGATACCGATTGGAACTGTCTTGACACTGACGGCAGATCTGACGCTGCATCGAGAAACGGCGTGCTGGGAGTAAGCGGAGCAGGTCATTAGGACAAAATGTGCATGATGAAATTGCCTCGCGCTCGGGCTAGGGTTTCACTGCAACCATCTCCGTCCGCTCTAGTTCACTCGGATGTCCAGTTGTGTGATACTTGATCGATTCCCAATACCAGTCTGCATCACGAGTCCATACCTAACTGCTTTTGTGCGCTCGTTTCAGAAGCAACCCGCATGAAGGCTTGCCGGCCGGATTCTACTCGTGTTGGGAATTAAGCGTTTCTGGGGAAGGCCCAAAGTGTCAGCCACCGCCGCTGGTTCTCCTGTACCTCTCTCGCTGCATGACGTTCTCAAAATCTCCGGCTTCAAACGGCTGTGGCTGGCACAGCTTGTGAGTATTCTGGGCGACTTTCTGGCTGTTTTCGGAGTGATTAACCTCATCACATTCAAGTGGCACGGGACGCCCTTGCAAGTCACGAATGTGATGATCGCCTTCATTATTCCGATGGCCATCGTCGGACCACTAGCAGGCGTATTCGTAGATCGCTGGAACGTGAAGCGGACGATGATCATCAGCGACCTGCTCCGAGCGGCGCTGATTCTGGGCTTGGTTTTTGTTACTCGACTGGAACAAATATACGTACTGTTCTTCCTGGTGAGCACGGTATCGAGCTTCTTTGGCCCGTCGCAGTCCGTAACGTTACGCACACTAGTCCCGGTGAACGGACTGATGTCAGCGAATGCGCTGATGTCTCAGGCGTTTTACACGATGCGTATCATCGCCCCGGCGGCGGCGGGTTTGCTGGTGTACTGGCTTGGGTACAATTCTTGCTTCTATCTGGACAGCGCCAGCTTTTTCTTCTCTGCTGCGATGCTCTCGACAATCGCAATCGTGCGCATGGTGAACGCGAAGGATGCAACAGAGAAAACCGTGGGCTCGCTGAGGAAGGATTACACGGCTGGGTCGAGGTTCATCCTGACGCATCCTGCGATTTCCTTCGTCATGATCGCGATGATGACCGCGATGTTTGTGCTTAGCTGCTTTAGCCCACTGATCTCGGTCTATGTGCGTGACCAGCTTCACGCGGGGACGCGAGCCTTCGGAATCGTCAGTGCGATGGTCGGTGTCGGACTCATCTTGGGCACGCAGGTTGTAAATGAGGTGGCCAAAGGGTTCTCGAAGAAATATGTGGCGTTGAGCGGATTGTTTGGCCTGTCGTTCGCGACGTTTGTGCTGGCGCTGTTTCAGACGCCGTGGCTCGCTGGCGTGAGTATGTTCGGAATCGGCTTTGCGATCGCCTTCATTGTTGTTCCGGCGCAGACACTGATGCAGCAGGAGACTCCGCATGACATGCTGGGGCGGGTAAGCAGTAGCTTTATGGCAGTGTTCTCGCTTTCGCAATTGTTGGGACTTCTCCTTTCCGGCGGATTGGCCAATTCGATCGGAGTGCGGCATTTGTTCACTTCCAGCGCAGTGCTGCTTGTGGTGTTATCTGGGATTGGCTTTTTGTGGCTGCGAGACGACAAACATGCAGAAGAGAAGGCGATTGCTGCGGCGGGCTCCTAACCCGTCAAACCTTGCGCGATCCTTTGGGCAAAGTTCTGGAGCCATTGGAAAAAATGTATCCACGCTCGCAAGAGCGGCGCCGAAACCGCGAGGCCACGGTGTATCTGCCAGCATGAGGTGGAGCGGGCCTAGGCTTGGTCGTAGCGGTCAGAATATGCAAATGCTCGTAAGCGCCCTTAGCCCGAGAGAGCCTAACAATGTAGATGAGCCCTGCCTAGAATCCCCCGAACGTCAGCAACTTTGAAGCGAAGCTTGAAAGCTGCAGCCGGTGAGATGATGTGGCTTCGACTTCTAAAATTCATCTAGACGGGCGCTCGCAAATGCTTCGATAAGAGTGTTGACATCACTTGCGTCGTTGTAAGGGGCGAGCGAGATCCGAATGCGTCCGCCACGTATACCGCACACAATATTGTGACTACGGAGCCTTGCTACAATTGTTTGTACGCTTTCGCGAGGGTGTCCCAGTGAAATGATGTGTGGAGACGCAGCAGGATCGCTAACACTGCGAAATGGTTGCCAACCATACTTGCTGGCGTCGCTAACCAACATTGCTGCTAACCTCCGTGCATGTGCCTCAATTCGAGCTTGGCCCAAGGACAACAACTGCTCAACTGCTACCGTGAGACCAGCCATGGAGGCATACGACATTGTTGATTGCGTATAGCGCCGGGCATCATTAGCCAGCGACACTGAGGTCGCATCAAATCCAAAGGGATCCGATGCGCCCATCCAACCCGGTAAAGGCGGTATTTGCTCAAGCAAAAGTGGCGACATGATCGCGAGGGCAACGCCTCCGTGTCCACCAAGCCATTTGTAGCCACTGGCAACGACGGCATCAGCATCCCATGCCGCCGCGTCCACCCGCATCGCACCTGCCGCTTGCGTAGCGTCTACAATTAAACGTGCACCAACCCGGGCAGTGCTTCGGCGCAGGCGAGAAATATCCACTACCGTACCGGTGGCGTATTGCACGCTGCTCACCGCAACCACAGCAGTATTCTCATCAATCGCCTCTATAAGTGTATCGGTCAGATTGCACGTAGGCTGGTCATCAACAAAGCGCAGCCTATGGTTTTTTAGGGCAGCCAGACGAAGCCACGGCCGAGTTATTGCAGGAAAGTCTGATGAAACAGCCAGAATTGTGCTATTTAACCTTGGCTGAAGTAATAACGGAAGTTGCCCCAATATCTCACTTGCGCACGCGACAATCGCGACTTGCGCTGAATCGCAATGAAGCAATCTGGCTGCGCGTTCGCGGAGCGTTTCACAGTATCCCACCTCATCACTATCGGACATGTAGAGGTTGCCATGCCTGGCAACATCGTCTATGAAAGTGTGCATTGCGGTCACGGCTGGTTGACCGATCAATCCCAGGGATGCCTGATTCAAATACACACTTTGACGGAGGGTAGGATAATCCAATCGATTAAAGGGAGAGGGAATCATTCCGATGATGACCTGCTTGTGAGCGAGCAGATTCTAAACAACTTCCAGGTACCCCGTCACTCGGGAGTTATTCAGCGATCTGATACCATGTACGCTCTTGACGCAAAGGCGGCGATATTTCGAAGGGCGTGGCGACTCTTGCCGGCTTTGGCCGCCATCCTGATTCCGGCAAGCGTGCTCTCAAAGAAGTCCGCCATGCTGTCCAGATCCGCATCTGAGCGAATTTCTCTCTGTTTTTTTGCTCTCGTGAACACGCGCATCAGGGTCTGACGCTGCAGCCGTGCGGCATTACGTGTGATACGCGTTACCTCGGCATCTCGCTGACCGAATTCGCTAATTGCGTTGAGCCCCATGCAGCCTTCTGCGCTGGACAAGTCTTTCCGTTGAGCGAAAGTCACAAGGGCGTTTTGCACGGCGGCGATGGCCGAGCCAGGCCTTTGCAACTCCACGTCGATGGAGTGAACACTCTCTGTGACGTACAACTCCAGGGCTTTCAAAAACAGCGCCCGCTTGTCGCCGAACGTGTCATACATGCTCTGCCGCCCGACTTCCATGACGCACATCAAGTCATCGGTGGATGTGGCGGCAAAGCCTTGCTGAGAAAAAAGGCCTATCGCCTTCCGAAGCGCTTTCTCCTGATCAAACTCCTTCGGTCGCGCCATGCGCCTCTTCTCTTTCGATGTTCTCGTTCCGATTATGCGACGTATCCGCCGTCGATGGTAAGGCTGGCTCCGGTGATGAAGCCCGCTTCTTCCGACGCGAGGTAAGAGACGAAGCTGGCGACCTCCGATACCTCACCCATTCGTTTCAAAGGAATGAGCGTCTTAACCAACTCTGCGTGCGCTGAACTCATATCGGTGGCCGTCGGTCCCGGTTGAACATTGTTGACCGTGATAGCGCGAGGGGCGAGATCGATTGCTGCGCCGCGAACAAGTCCTACGAGCGCAGCCTTGGTCATGCTGTAGACACTTGCTCCAGGGAAGGCGGTGCGGATAGCTGTGTTGCTACCGATGATAACGATCCGGCCGCCATCGTTCATTTCTCGGGCGGCTGCCTGAATACCGACGAAGGCGGCACGGACGTTGATGGCCACCATACGGTCGAAATTTTCGAGAGTGTAAGAGTCGATTGTACCTCTGGTGAGAATGCCCGCGTTGCTGACGAAGATGTCAAGAGCGCCGAAGGCTTCTGCAGTTCTGGCCACAGCGGCCCGCAGCTCTTCGGCAGAGCCACTGTCGGCCTTGAGGGATAGCGCTTTGCCTCCTGCGGATTCGATTTCGCGAACAAGTTCGAGGGCCTTTTCTGGGGAACTGGAATAAGTGAAGGCAACGGACGCGCCGTCCGCCGCGAGTCGGCGGACGATGCCTGCTCCGATGCCTCTTGAACCACCCGTGACGAGAGCTACTTTGCCTTTGAACGATTTTGCCTGCATATGTCACCAAAATCCTCTCAGTCACCTAGTATACCCATTTTGGATTATTTTGTCCAGAATGACAGTTCAAGCGGACAGTTTTCCGGGATGCCCGGCTCATCAGGCCAGCAACGGTTTGCTCCCTTCCAATGAGAAGACTGAGACTCCATCTCGCGCGAAGCCGCAGGAGAGGTATAGCGCCCGACCGTGTTGTGCGGCAATTGGAACCGAGCTACAGTAAAACTCAAGACGAGCACCAATCGAACGCCTTAATTCGGAGCGTGAGAGAGCCGCTGAGGTATGGCTGATTCAGCTATAACGAAATGGATCGCGCGGCCCGGAGTGTCTTTCGCGACGCGCTATGGATTAGCCCTCGCTTCGGTCACAGGCGCTGTCTTGCTGGAGCTTCTGTTTCGTTACTTCAATCTGCCTCATCCATTTACTGCATTTGCGCTATCGGCAATCGCACCAACATTTTGGTACGCCGGTACGAAGCCCGGTATTGTGGCAGTTTTGCTTTGGTCATTGATTCGGGGCTTCATCGTCGAAGAGGCAACTAGCAGCCCCTCTCGCGCTCTGTATAACCTGGCGTTTTTGCTCTTTGCGGCCCTCATGATCTGGGTAAGACGGTCGAGGGAGGCTCGCGAGGTCGCGGTCGCGGACCGAACGGCAAAGCTGACTGCGGCGAATGAGGAAGTCCGCAGGGAGAAAGAGCAGCTCGACGGACTGTTCGAGCTAGCACCCGACGCGGTAATCCTGATCGGGTGCAATTGGACCAGGTCATGATGAACCTCATGATCAATGGCATCGATGCGATGAAAGATGTGGATGGGGCACGTGAGCTCGCCATCAAGGCTCAGAAAGCGAAGGACGACCGAATTCTAGTGTCCGTCAGCGACACCGGGGTCGGTCTGCCCGTGCAGCAGGCCGACCAGATCTTCAAGGCGTTCTTTACCACGAAGCCTCAAGGGACCCGCATGGGCCGGTCCATCAGCCACTCCATCGTTGAATCGCCATGGCGAGCGCTTGTGGACTGCCGACAACACTCCGCGCGGCGCAAATCTTTATTTCACTCTCCCCACCAAAGCCGAGGTAAAGGAATGAACCCCGACGGTTAGCTTTTCATTGAAGCGCGGCGCGACTGTTCCGCAACCGGAATGGAGTCACATGGCTGTCGTCAACTTGATTGGCTCATACAACTACGCGCTCGTGGCGCTTTCGGTGTTGATTGCCATGTTTGCGTCGTACGCTGCTCTGGATCTTGCAGGTCGCGTAACGGCCGCGGGGGGTTGGACTCGCGCGGTTTGGCTGCTGGGCGGGGCCGGCGCGATGGGAACTGGCATTTGGTCCATGCACTACATCGGGATGCTGGCGTTCGTCTTGCCGGTTCCAGTGGCCTACCATTGGCCGACCGTTCTGCTGTCACTGCTTGCGGCCATTCTCGCTTCGGTCGTTGCTCTGGGAGTGGTGAGTCGACAGAAAATGGGTTTGTTCCGAGCGCTCGCCGGAAGTGTCCTGATGGGTACGGGTATTGCGAGCATGCATTACATCGGCATGGCCGCTATGCGTTTACCGGCTATATGCCAATTTAATTCCTTTCTCGTCGTCCTGTCCGTCGTGTTCGCGGTTCTGATTTCCCTTGCCGCGCTCTGGATTACCTTTCACTTCCGAGACGAGAAAACGGGGATCGGCCGGGAAAAGTTAGCCGGAGCCGTCGTGATGGGTGCGGCGATCCCCGTGATGCATTACACCGGCATGGCCGCCGCCAGTTTCACGCGATCGGGCATGCCGACGGACCTATCTCACGCCGTAAGCATCTCCATACTTGGCACCACCGGAATTGCCGTCGCCACCTTTGTCGTCCTCGGGTTGGCTCTGCTGACGTCCTGGGTTGATAGGCGATTCGCTGTCCACATCTTGGAACTGCAGGAAGAGAAGCTGCAGCAAAGCGAGGCCTATCTATCCGAAGCGCAGCGATTAAGCCACACCGGGAGCTTCGGCTGGAGGCCCTCCACCGGCGACATCATCTGGTCCGAAGAAACCTTTCGAATCTTCCAATACGATCGATCGACGAAACCCACCGTGGAACTTATTCTCCAACGGGTTCATCCGGAAGACGCGGCTTTGGTGAAACAGACAATCGTTCGCGCGTCGCGGGACGGGAAGGATTTTGATTTTGAGCATCGCTTGCTGATGCCGGATAGTTCCATGAAATATGTCCATGTTGTGGCTCATGCTGAAAGAGATGAGTCGGGTGAACTCGAGTTTGTTGGAGCGGTTATGGACACCACCGAGAGCAAGCGGGCGGAAGGGGCGTTGCGGCGGAGTGAGGGTTACTTGGCTGAAGCACAGAAATTGACTCACACCGGCAGTTGGGCCTGGAATGTGCGTACCGGCGTGCTCTTCTGGTCGCGAGAAATTTTTAGCATTTATGACTATGCGTATCAGGAAATGGGACCCACGTGGCCACAGTTCCTCGAAAGAATTGACCCTGAGGATCGACCACGGATCGAGCAGAGAGCAAGAATGGAGGCCTCAGGAAAAGAGTGGCTAGATTCTCAGAATGATTTTCGAATCATTCTCCCGGACGGCACCATAAAGCATCTCCATTCTGTCGCTCATCCTGTCAGGGATGACTCGGGCGAAATCACCGAGGTCGTCGGCACCGTCATGGATGTGACCGAACAGTGGAAGGCCAGAACCGAGTTGGAGAAAGCTTTCGAGGAAATTAAGCAGCGGACGGAAGCTGCCCGCCGGAGCGAGAGAGAACTTCGCGACGTGGTCAATACGGTTCCGGCGCATGTCTGGAGTACTTCGCCTGAGGGTCACGTTAATTTCGTTAATGAGCGTTGGTTGCAGTTTACGGGTTTAACTTTGGA
>Ga0193728_1001271_pt1 | contig 12720 bp, 9 predicted proteins | sample U1c1metaG_FD_143037 | JGI IMG/M metagenome (GOLD analysis project Ga0193728, IMG submission 143037) | Soil microbial communities from a riparian zone of the East river system, Colorado, United States - U1c1 | ecosystem: Environmental > Terrestrial > Soil > Riparian zone | place: USA: East River...
GCGCCGAGACGCACGGCGTGCACGACGCGCGTGCACGACAGCGCAGCGCGCGCACGGGGAGCGGAGATGTGCACGAGCGCCGGCGCAGCGCCACTGCGGCGCGCCCATACCTCGTAGGAGTGCCCCTGCCAGGCAAGCGCATATGCGGCGGGCGGCGGTGCGCTCGAGGGGTCGCGGCGCGTAACGATCAACGGATAGGCGGCGAGCGTCTGCGGCAGGTCACGCGAGAGTTCGATCGGCTCGCCATAGCCGCGCGCGATGCCGACGCCGCGCGGCGGGTAGACGAAGTCGGGCCCGCTGACGTCGAGGTCGCGCAGCACGTACATCGAGTATTCGTCGAAGTCGGCGAACAGCGTCGGACCGCGACCGGCGAAGCGCTTGTTCAGCGAGGCGAGCTCTTCATAGCGCGCTGTCGGCGCGAGGTTGGAGCTGTGGTACTGGGCGAGATCGGAGGCGATCGTGCCACCGGCGAGCGCGAGCGCAAGCAGCGCGGCGGCGAGCGAAGCCACCCGGCGCCGCGGCGCGGAGGCGGCGCGGAGCCCATTCCCGCTGGGAGCAAGCAGCGCAGCGACGCCGGCCCACGCGAGCAGTACGACGAGCGGCGAGCTGAGCACGAGCGCCTTCGCATCGACCCACGTCGTGGCGGTGCGCTCGAGCACGACCCAGACGAGCAGTGTCGCGGTGATCCAGCCGGCGAGCGCCCACTGCCGGCGCCGCAGGAGCTGCAGCGTTCCGAGCAGGCACGCGGCGAAGGCGAGTGCGATCAGTGCGCTGCTCGCGCTGAGCGCGGCGCCGCTCGGAGATTGTCGATAGCTGCCGCGCAGCCAGATGCCGAAGGCCTGCGTCCATTTCAACGGCACGTGCAGGTTGCCGGGGTTGGCGGTCGAGGCGATGCTCTGCGCGACGTCGAGCGAGTCGGAGATGTGCGTCCATGTCGGTAACGCTGCGAGCAGCAGGACGGCGGCGCCGACGAGCACGTTGAGCAGCGCGCGAGCGGGCGTGCAGCGCCGATCGCGCAGCGCGCTGAGAAGCGCGAAGAGCAGCACGGCAGCGACGGCGAGCGCCCACGCGCCAAAGCCGACGCCGAGCGCGGAGACGCCGGCGGCGAGCACGAGCGCGCACGGCAAGGCGCGGTTCGGCGCGTGCGCGAGCCAGCGCCGCTGCACGACGACGAGCGCGCCTAGCGTGAGCAGCATGACGAGCGCCGTCAGCTCCTTGATCGAGCCGATCAGCTCGTAGCCGTAGACGAGCGCGGCGACGTTCGCGCTGAACGCGGCGAGCGCCGCCCAGGCACCGCGCAGGCCGGCGGCGCGGGCGAGCAGCCAGGCTGGTCCGGCGCCGAGCGCGAGCACGACGCCGTTAAACGGCTGGAAGGCCCAGATCAGCGGCAGCTGAAGCAACAGCGCGCTGCCACCAAACAGCGTGTCGGCGCCGGAGGGGTAACCGGTCGCGTAGTAGCTCTTGATGAACTGGCCATAGGAGCTGCGCGGGTCAAGCTGCGCATAGTGCTGGCCGTGGTGGATCAGGTAGTCGGCGCCGATCATGTGCACGGCTGAGTCCGACAACGCCATGAACGATGAGAAGCCGGCGCGCCCGGAGAGCAGCACGGGCGCAAGCGCGAACAGGTAGACGAGCGGCGCGACGGCGAGCGCGCTGCGCCCGCCGCGCAAGCGTGCAAGCAGCGCGCGGGCGCCCGCGCCAACGCCACCGTGCGCGCTCACGCCGGTGATCGCGAGCGCGAAGCCGAGCAACGCGAGCGCGGCCATCAGGTACGGCGTCGCCGGCGCGAGCGCCACAAAATAGGTACTCAGCTGCGAAAGCGCGATCAGCGCAGCAGCACCGACGCTCGGCATGAGCGCTGTGGGCAGGAAGCGACCGCTACAGCGGTCGACGAGGAGCCCGGCGCCGACGCACAGCAGCGCAAGCGCCAGCGGATAGGCGAGCAGCGTGATCGCGAACAATCTCGCGCCATCATTCCAGCCTCTCAACGGGCCAGAGCTCGCGCCGCAAGCCGAATCAGGACCGCCCCGCCGCCCTCGACAGCCCCGCGCGGGGGATTGGGGCTGTATAAGCGAGAGCGGTCGGGATCCGGTCCCGTCCCCAAATGGAGCCCGATGCCGGGGTAAGCGGGGCTCCGCATGCGTTCCTACCCGCTCCGCGCGCAAGGAAACGCACGGCGACGGCGTGACACCCCCGGCTGGACTCGAACCAGCAACCCCCGGCTTAGAAGGCCGGTGCTCTATCCAGTTGAGCTACGGGGGCGCGAGCGCGACGCGACGACAAATCCCGCCGAATGCGCGCGTGCGTGTGAATCGTGGCATGTACTTAGGCACGCTTGATCGGAAACCTGTAAAAGTTGCGGGCATGAGCCCGGTCGAGGAGGACGAGCAGGACCTCACGCGTAAGCAGCGTCGCGAGCAAGCACGTGACCAACGCAAGGCGCTCGAGCAAGCAGAGGCGGCGAACGTGCAGCGCCGCAAGCGGCTGATTCAGCTCGGATCGGTCGCGGCGGCGGTCGTCGTGATCATCGTCGTGATCCTCGTCGCGACGAGCGGCGGCGGCGGCTCGAAGGGTCTTGAAAAACCGACCTCGACAACCGGAGGAACACCGAAGGTCGTCAAGGAAGTCACGGCGCTCGTCGGCGGGATTCCACAAAACGGAAACACGCTCGGCAGCCCGAAAGCTCCGGTGACGATGCAGTACTTCGGCGACCTGCAATGCCCGATCTGCAAGGACTTCACGCTCGGCGCGTTGCCGAAGTTGATCCAAAAGTATGTGCGCACGGGCAAGCTGAAGATCGAATACCGCAACCTCGAGACGGCGACGCGCGAACCGGAAACGTTCAGGACGCAGCAGACGGCGGCGCTGGCGGCAGGCAAGCAGCAGAAGGCTTGGGACTACATCGAGCTCTTCTACCACCAGCAGGGCGAAGAGGGTACGGAATACGTCAACGAACAGTATTTGCAGACGTTGGCGAAGCAGACGCCCGGGCTGAACTTGACGAACTGGACTGCCGCACGCAATGACGGTGGATTCACGAACACGATCACGACCGACGCGCAGGCGGCGAACAACGCTGGCTTCAACGGCACGCCGTCGTTCCTGCTCGGCAAGACGGGCCAGCCGATGTCGAAGCTCGAATACCAGTCGCTGACCGATCCGGCGTCGTTCGAATCGGCGATCGACAAGCTGCTGTAGCGAGACGGCGATGAGCGCGCGCACGCTGAGGATCACGATGATCGTCCTCACGGCGCTAGGGCTGATCGTCGCGTCGTACCTGACGTACATCCACTACGCGGGGATCAAACCGCTGTGCGGCACGAACGGCGGCGGCTGCGAGATCGTGCAGACCTCTGAATACTCGAAGCTCGCGGGCGTTCCGGTGGCGCTGATCGGATTGCTCGGCTATATCGCAATCATGGCCTCGCTACTCGCACCGGAGAACGAGACAACGCGCTTCGCGACCGTCGCGTTCACGGTGATCGGCTTCGGCTTCAGCGCGTACCTGACGTATCGCGAGCTCTTCTCGATCCACCACATCTGCGAGTACTGCGTCTCAAGCGCGATCATCGTGACGATCTTGATGTGCCTGTCGGTGTGGCGCTTCCTGCGCGGCGAGCAGACGCCGGGCGTGGAGCGCTCGGGGCCCGACATGGGCCACGGCGAGCCTGCTGCGCCGCTCGGCACGACAGGCCCCTGATAACCGTCATTGCCCGAAAACTCGGGCGATCACGCTCGTCAATCTGTCCACTTGCGCCACTGCGCCATGCGCAAGGAGTCACGCGGGCCGAAGTGATTCGCAGGCATGCGCTCTTCGACGCCCAGCACTCAACCCGAGACACTCGCGCAGCTCGATCCGCGCACGAGCGCCGAGCGTCCGCCGCCAGCGCTCGTGCAAACCGGACCGCCGCCTGCGCTGGCCGCGGTGACACCAGGCGACCCGCGCATCGCGCGCCTATTCGAGATGACCAGCGACCTGCTCGCGACGGTCTCGCTCGATGGGCGCTTCACATTGCTGAATCCGGCATGGGAAGCGGTACTCGGCTGGACGCGCGAGGAGCTGCAAGCGAAGCCGATGCAGGAGTTCATCCACCCGGATGACGTCGAGCAGACGCTGGCGCTAATCCTCGCCGGAAACCACCGGCCGGCGCATCTGGAGAACTTCACGAACCGCTACCGCCACCGCGACGGCTCATGGCGCTGGCTGTTGTGGAGCGCGCGCTGCGACGGCGACACGTGGTACGCGGCGGCGAAGGACGTAACGGACCGGATGTGGCTCGAGCACCAGGCGCTGCGCGATCCGCTGACGCAGTTGCCGAATCGCCTGCTGCTGATGGACCGCACGCGCCAGGCACTCGCGCGGCTGGATCGCAGCGGCGGCGTCGTCGCGCTGCTGTTCATCGACCTCGACCGCTTCAAGGCGGTCAACGACACGTTCGGCCACGACGTCGGCGACCGCCTGCTGATCTCGGTCTCCGAGCGGCTGGCAGAGATGATGCGCGAGAGCGACACGGTCGCGCGCCTCGGCGGCGACGAGTTCGTCATCCTCGGCGAGGAAATCGAGAGCGACGAGGAAGCGCTCGCGCTCGCCGAGCGCGTCGTGCAGACGCTGAAGGAGCCTTTCCACGTCGGCGGCGTCGAGGTCTCGATGCCGGCGAGCGTCGGCGTCTCGATCACGCATGACGCCGAGAGCGACCCGGAGTCGATGCTGCGCGAGGCCGACGTCGCGATGTACCGCGCGAAGGGCGCCGGCGGACGGCGACCGGAAATGTTCGACGAGAGCCTGCGCCGCGAGCTGACGGCACACCTCGAGATCGAGGAACGGCTGCTGAAGGCGCTGCCGCACGACGAGCTCGTGCTCACGTATCAGCCGATCATGCCGCTCGCCGGCGGGCGCGCGGTCGGCTGCGAGGCGCTCGTGCGCTGGAACCCTGACGAGCAGGAGGAGTCGAAAATCGACGAGCTCTTGCCGTCGGCGTTCCTGCCGCGCGCGGAGGAAAGCGACCTGATCGTGCAGATCGGCGACTGGGTGCTGCACACGGCCTGCGCGCAGGCCGCTGCGTGGCGCCGCCAGGGCCTCACGATCCCGATCTCGATCAACGTCTCGGCGCGCGAGCTGTGCGAGCTGGACCTGACTGCACGCGTCAGCAAAGAGCTCGCTCGCTTCCAGCTGCCAGGCCGGGCGCTATGCCTGGAGGTGACCGAGGAGGCGGTGCTGCGCGACCCCGAACGCGCTCGCGCGACGCTCGGCGAAGTTCGCCGCCTCGGGGTGACGATCGCGCTCGACAGCTTCGGTGGACGCGACGCGTCGATCACGTTGCCGCGCAACCTGCCGCTGGACATGCTGAAGCTCGATCGCAGCCTGATTCAGTCCTTCGAGCACGACCGCGAGACGCGCGCGATGGTCGCGGCGATGGTCGCGCTCGCGCACAAGGCGGGGCTCACTGCGGTCGCCGTCGGGATCGAAACGAATCGCCAGTTGGCGCTCGCGCGCGAACTCGACTGCCGCGTCGGCCAAGGCTTCCTACTGCACCGTCCGGACTCGCCGGAGCGGCTGCGTCTCACAGGCGACGCGGGGGCGGTAACGTCCGCGCCATGGCGTCCGCTCGTGCGACTCGGTCAGGGCAACAGCCGCCGCTGAGCGACGAGGAGGCGCGGATCGCCGCGCACAAGCGTGCCGCCGCAGTCGCGGCGGCTGAGCTCGTGCAGGACGGCATGCGTGTCGGACTCGGCACGGGCTCGACCGTCGCGTATCTGCTCGACGCGCTTGGCGAGCGCGAGCTGACGGACGTGCGCTACACAGCGACGTCACCGGCGACTGAGCAGGCCGCGCGCGCGCTCGGCCTGATCGTCACTGGCCTGGACGAGCTCGGCGAGCTCGACCTGGCGATCGACGGCGCCGATCAGGTCGACCCACGGGGCTGGCTGGTCAAGGGCGGCGGCGCTGCGCACACGCGCGAGAAGATCGTCGCTGCGGCGGCGCGCCGCTTCGTCGTGATCGTCTCGGCGGAGAAGCTCGTCGCAAAGATCTCAGCGCCTGTGCCACTTGAGCTCGTGCCGTTCGCTGTGCACACGACGCTCGCGGCGCTCGGTGAGGCACGCCTGCGCGAGGTGCCACGTAGCCCCGACGGCGGTCTGATCGCTGACTACCTGGGAGCGGTTGCGGACCCACGCGAGCTCGCGTCGCGGCTGAGTGCGACGCCGGGCGTCGTCGAGCACGGGCTGTTCGAGCCGGAGCTGGTCAGCTCGATCGTGATCGCCGGCGCGACCGGCGTCGAGTCCCGCACGGGCGCAAAGCGCGAGGACGCCTAGCCTTAGGCGGCGTCGCGCCGAATGTGCACGTCGTGGGCGTCCTCGGGCGGACGCAGCTCCTCTGAGGAGGCCATCGGGTGGCGCGCGAGCACGCCGTCGTCGTCGATCTCATACGCGCCCATCCGCGCAAGCGGCGGCGAGTAGACGTGCAGCGTGACGGCCGGATCGCTGCCGGCGTGGCGCACGCGATGAATGTCGGCGGGCGAAAAGTGAAACGCGTCACCGGCGGAGAACGTGCGCCGGCGGGGCTCGCCACCGATCGCGAGTCGCTCCTCGCAGACGCGTCCGCCGACGACGGCGACGGCGCCGGCGGAGACGTCGTGGTCGTGAAAGCCCGTGTCGTGGTCATCCATCCAGCAGATCAGCCAGGCGGTCACGTGCTGATCGCTGAGCAACTCCTCGTAGACACGCTGACTCGCATCGTGCCTGACAGCGTCGATCCACAGCTCGGGCTGATCGGCGAGCTCGCGCACGAACTGCTCGAGCTCGGCGGCGCTCAGAGCGCGCCCGGACGGACGCGGCACGGAGGGCAGCGCATGCGGCGCCGTGGGCACGATAGGCGGTGTGGATGCGAGCGCGCTCATCGCGCCGGAACCCCCTCGGTGAGCGGCACGCGGCGCTCGCTCGTGCGGGTGACGCTAGCGTCACTAGATGCGTGCGCAGGGCTGCTCGACTCGCCGAGCGCCCGACGCGTCGCCTGCTCGACCTCAGTCCAATCGAAGGCCTCGAGGATCGCGTGCTCATGCGGATCGGCGACGGGGCGATCAGAGCCGTAGAGCAGCTGAGAAGCGCCAACGACGCCGGCGAGCTGCGCGGCTGCGGTGGGTCCGTATGAGGAGGTCTCATAGAACGTCAGCGGGTCGTGGTCGAGTGCGGCCGGCCCGCCGCGCGAGCACAGGCGCTCAGCCTGCAACGGCGCGAGGCCGGCGAGCATCGCAAAGACGACACGCAGCCGCGGATGCTCGGCGCGCCCGGCGCCGAGGAAGGCGAGCCACGCAGCCTGCACGTCAAAGACATAGCGCGTCAGCGCGGCCCACCAGAGGGGATCGGCAAGCGACGGCTCACCGCGCAGCGCCGGACGCGGAACTCCGCTGCGTGGACCTGGACCGGGATGCACGAACAGCGGCGCGTCGAGGCGCTCGAGGCGCTCGAGTACGTGGTGCATCCGCGAGAGCCCGTCGACGCTCGAGATCGCACCTGCCGGTAGCGATACGCCTACGCAGCCGCGCTCGAGCAGCGCGTCGACATCGTCTGCGTCGGGGTGCTCGAGCGCGATCGCGCCCCACACGCCGAATGGCTCGCCAAGACGCAGCGCGCCGTCGTGGTAGGCGTCGAGCAGCGGCGCGGCCTGCTCGCGCGGCAGCGCCTCGATCCCGAGCGGGCTCGACAGGCAGACGAGCGCGCGCTCGAGACCGTCATCGCGCACCTGCGCCGCACGTTGCGATGCGCGCTCAGCATCCAGCTCGATCACGTACGGGCGCTCGCCGGCGAGGAACAACACCGTCAGCCCATGCTCGCGGCGCACGAACGGCAGCTCGCGACGCGCTTGCAACGCCGCGACGAGCGGCTCGCTCCACAGATGCTGGTGTACGTCGGTTGTCGGTCGCATTCGCTCCTCGCGCCCGCCGCAAGCGGCTTCACATGCTAAATAAGAGTTTGTCGATCTCTTTTATGGAGATTAGCAGATCGCGCGGTGCTCCACAAGGCGTGCGGAGACTGCGAACGGCGAGATTGCGCTCACGAACCGGGGACGCCGGCCGGCGCGGGCCGTGAGTAGCTTGCAGCGGGGGACCCAGGAATCGAACCTGGCGTTGCGGTTTTGGAGACCACCGTGTTACCGATACACCAGTCCCCCGGGGGAGCCGAGATTCTAGGCGTTGGCGAGCATCGCCAGCGTTCGTGCGCCCCGGACGGTCGCTCTGGAGCCCGCAGCCCCGGTAAATCGGCCCGTCGCCACTGCGCTGAGACGACACGCGCTCGCTCAAGCTGCGTCGCTGCGATGCCGAAACGAGCAGTGGCTCTGCACGCTCACGGACATGATCTACTTCCCCCCCACGCCGCGACCCAAGCGCCGTCCCGCCGCTGCCCGGATCCCCGGGGGTAGCGCGACGACGCGCCAGGCCGGCGCGCTGGGGCGCAGACTCGCCCGCGTGCAGGACACAGGAAGTTCGGAGTCGGGGATCTCGATGATCGAAGTGCTCGTCAGCGCGCTGCTGCTCGCGCTGATCGTGATCGGCACGTTCTCGGGGCTCGACGCAGCCGGTAGGGCGAGCGCCGACGAGCGGGCGCACGCACAGGCGGCCGTGCTCGCCCAGCAGGACCAGGAACGGCTGCGCTCGATGACGGCCGCCGAAGTCGCCCAGCTCGGCACGAGTGCAGCACCGCGGATCGTCGCCGAAGGCTCGACCAAATTTACGATCAGCTCATCCGCACAGTTCGTCTCAAGCGCGAACGAACAGTTCACGTGCAGCACCTCGGGCGGCGCGGCGGACTACTTGCAGACAACCTCCTCAGTGACGTGGCCTGCGCTCGGCGAACGCGACCCGGTCACGCAGTCGAGCATCGTCAGCACGCCCGTCAGCGCCGGCCTGCTCGTCAAAGTGATCGACCAGAACTCGAAAGGGCTCGGGGGGGCGACAGTCTCGGTCACCGGCGCGCCTTCGCAGACGACGCCGTCCTCTGGCTGCGTGATCTTCGGCGACCTCGCCGCGGGAACTGTGATCGCACAGGCAAGCGCCGGCTCTGACGTCGACATCCGTGGGAAAACGCCGACGAGCAAAGAAGTCGAAGTCACCGGCACATCGCTCGCGTCGGCCGAACTACAGCTGGCCCCTCCAGGAACGATCGTCGCCGAATTCGAAAACAAAGGAAAAGCGGTGACGGGTTCGACGTTCTTTGCGCTGAACGCTGGGATTCCTACGCCGCCAGACTTCGTCGGCGGAGCACCGGCGACGTTCGTCGCGACAGCGCGCCAGGAAAGCCTGTTCCCGTTCACCTCGGCCTATACAGTCTTTGCGGGCGACTGCGAAAAGAACAATCCTGAAGTCATCGCCAGCCCGAACCCGATCGTGGGCGGCAAAAAAGAAGTGATCGACCCCACGGCAACGCTCGTCGCCGGAGGTCAAAACACAGTCAAAGTCGAACAGCCCGAAGTGACCGGCGTGCAGGTCTTCGAAGGCACCAAAGCCTCGCCCGGCAACCCCGTGTCGCGCCCGTACTCGGCAAAGATGATCAACGTCGAATGCAAAGAAAAGAACTCGCAGAACCACACGCCGATCGAATACAAGCACGCGGTGACGTTCGACGCGAGCGGCAACCTAGTGCAGAAATACTGGCCCTACGCGGCGAAACTCGAATTCTGCGTCGTGCTGGAAGCGAGCGCGAGCGCCTACTACAAATACCAGGGCGCCTTCGCGAACACCGCGAGGGCGGGCGTCGCCGGCCCGAAGGTCTACCTCAAAGAAATCACGACGGGCTACAGCAAAACGAGCTCGCCGGTGGAATGCTGATGCTCGCGACTTCGAACCCCCGGACACTCGCCTCCGAGGACGGCATCACGCTCGTCGAGCTGCTCGTCGCGATGATCATGTCGGTGATCATCATCGCCGGGCTGATCGCCGTGTTCACCGTCACGCTGCGCCAATCCTCACGGATCACGAACCAGGTCCAGGCCAATCGCAAAGGGCGCGTGACGCTGACGAAGGCAATCGAAGAGCTGCACTCGGCCTGCACGGGGCTCAACACGCTGCCGATCCAGGCGCCGAGCACGACGCCGAGCTCGCCGCTCGCCGCGAGCAACGCGGTCAACCTCTGGTTCCTCAGCGCGTACGGCAACAAAACGAGCGCCGAACCGGTGATCGGCGAAGTAACCGAGCACGACCTCAACTGGACGGCGACGAAAACGAGCAGCACGGGCCTGTCGATGGGAACGCTGACCGATTATTCGTTCGTCGCAACCGGCGGCGAAGCGCCGACGTGGACGTTCCCGGCGCTCAACACAGCGAATGCGACGGCGAAGGTGATCGGCACGAACGTGATCGCGCCGTCGGGCAAGCTCTTCGAATATCAAACGTACAACACCTCCGGAAAACTCACGGAAGTGGCCGTGCCACTCACCGCGACGGCCGCGAAGACGGTCGCGAACGTGAAGATCTCACTGACGCAGGCGCCTGATAGTGGCGACACGCGCACAGGTCGCACAGCGAAACTCAGCGACTCGGTGCTACTGCGCTTCAGCCCTGGTGAAACCGGAACGGAAGTGGAAAACACACCATGCAACTGAGCCCAAGCAAGTTCTGCCGTACCGCGCGCCGCGAAGAGGGCTTCACGCTGATCTTCGCGCTGGTCGTCCTGTTCGTCGGCGGACTGCTCGTCGCGGGCGCGTTCGCAGCGGTCAACGGCGACGTCGACGTCACGCGTAGGGACACGAGCCAGAAGAAGGCCTACTACGCTGCGCTTGCTGGCGTCGAACAGTACAAGGCACGGCTCAACAACACCGAAAAATACTGGTTTACATGTCCCAAAGGCGAAAACGTCAAACTCACGGGCACAACCGACGAGAGCTACTCGTTCAGGACGCTGCCCGCGAGCGGCCACACAAGCTGCGAAGCGAAAAATCAACTGTCGGTGATCGAGGGGCCGGGCCACGCCTCGGGGACTTTCCGAATCGAGTCGACCGGCACCTCCGGCGGCGCGAAACGCTCAATCATCGCGACGTTCACGCACCCGGGCTTCACCAACTACGTCTACTTCAGCAACTACGAGGTCGAGGATCCGACAACATTCGAACCGGAACCGACCGAATGCGCACACTATTACAAATATCGCGTCGAACATAACCTGACCGGAGAATGCGGACCGATCCAGTTCGCCGCGAAAGACAAGGTCAACGGTCCGCTGCACACCAACGACGCTGCCGACCTGTGCGCGGACTCGACGAGCAAACCGACGTTTGGTCGCGAAGGAGAAGAAGACAGCATCGAGATGAACGGCGGGCACTACTCCGAAGCCAGCGGCTGCTCGAACAGCTTCAACATGCTCGGCGTCTACACCGAAAAAGCGCCGACGCTGCTGCCGCCGGCGACGGACAGCGAGCTGCTCGAATCGGCCGGCTATAAATTCACCGGCCGTACGACGATCGTGCTCAAAGCAGGCCTCTCCGGCGCCCGCGACACGATGGTCGTGACGACACCGGAAGGGACGCTTGCCTCGAAAACGTTCCCGGCGAACGGCGTCGTCTACATCCAAAACGCTGCCTCGGGCTGCAACATCAAATACACGCCGTTCGGGACGGACTACGTCAACGACACGGGCTGCGGCAACGTCTACGTCAGCGGCACCTATACCGAACCGCTGACGATCGCCGCCGAAAACGACGTGATCGTCAACGGTAGCATTACGACGACCGCGAACGCGGCCGGCAAGCCGACCGGCACCGGAACGCTCGGCCTGATCGCGACGAACTTCGTCCGCATCTACCACCCGGTCAAGGAAGGCTACACCGCGGAAACCAAAGCGCCGGAAAACCCGCCGCAGACACCGATCAACAAAAAATGCATCAAACAGGTCCAAACCGTGACAGCGAAACTGAGCAAAACCTCTACCGAAATCAAAGAAGTCTCATCGACGAGCGGGCTCGAAAAAGGAGACGAAGTCACCGGCGCCGATATACAGAAAGGCACGACGATCGTCGGCAAAACCAGCAACGCGATCACGCTCAGTAAAAAACCAACTGCGGATGTGACCTCGGAGAGCCTTACGATCTATCGCGCGACCGGCTACGAATACTATTCGGGTATCGAACTATGCATCGAAGAAGCGCCGGGAAACTTCGAATACAACGAAGCCGAAAAACTCTTCATCGAAAAATGCGAATCGGGAACGACCTCGATGAGCGAAAACTTCTGCAAGTACGAAAACACCTCGAAACGCTGCTCGAGTAAAGTGACGAACCTGACCGGATCGCTGTCGGGCCCGACGATCGACGCGGCGATCCTCAGCACGCAGCACTCGTTCATCGTCGACAACTTCAAGTGCGGCGCGCAGCTCGGCGAATTGAACGTGTGGGGCTCGATCGCGCAGTTCTGGCGCGGTCCGGTCGGAACAGGCGGCAGCTCGACGGGCTACATCAAGAACTACAACTACGACAACCGCCTCGCGACCGCCCAGCCGCCGGAGTTCCTCAGCTCGACGACGTCGTGGAAGCTCTCGCGCGAGACGGCGCCGCCAACCAGCTTCGGCTAGCGCCACCCCGCCAGGCGTCTTCTCCAGCGGATGCGGGAGTCGCGACCCGAACGAAACCCAAAAGTCCAGGTTGAGGCATTGGTCGAGGCGCTTATTGAGCCGCTGGAACAGAAGCGGCGGCAGGAGTTGCTCGAGCTACTCGACGATTAGAAGCGCGCGGACGAC
>Ga0193728_1001272_pt1 | contig 12720 bp, 7 predicted proteins | sample U1c1metaG_FD_143037 | JGI IMG/M metagenome (GOLD analysis project Ga0193728, IMG submission 143037) | Soil microbial communities from a riparian zone of the East river system, Colorado, United States - U1c1 | ecosystem: Environmental > Terrestrial > Soil > Riparian zone | place: USA: East River...
CTCCGTGCTTTGCCTGATCGCCCGTGGCATTCCGCACTCATTAACCCAGCCACCGCTTTTGATTGGCTGGCCCGTCGTTTGCGTCCTTTCGGCGTTAGTTCCCGAAACATCCGCCTGGGCAACCTCCGCGCCAAAGGCTACGACCTGTTTGACTTTACCAACGTCTTTGCCCAGTTCCTTGATGATAGTCCCTAGAATTTAAAGCAGAATGACCTGTTTAACAGAGATTCGGCGCCTTTTTTTGGTGTTAAATTCCAAGGCGTACCCCCCGTGCCAAGCTCGGTAAACACGGGCGCAAACTCACGTTCGAAGCCGTACCAGGAGTCCTCCCCCGGTACGCCTTGGAAAATGCAAAAACCTCGGTAAAATGGGGCTTGGCACGGGGGGTACGCCTTAAATCCGGCCCGCGGGGGGGAGAAAGTTTGAGTCGGCAACTTGGGATTTTTTTGGGGTTTGGTGTTTGGAGCTTGGGATTTATCTGGTTCCGTGTCCCCCTTCCCCCTTGCCTCGCCGAAGTTGACTGAGGCCCCTGGGAGCCCGGGAGGCTTCCCATCCGGTCATCACACCTATCTACACCTATCTACAGTTATCTACACTTCAACCTCAACGCTCACTCCGCATCGCCCGCGCCAAACAGCACCAACCCAAATCATTCCGATCCAATCCGAACCAAACCGGACCAGAATTTCTTTTCCCGCAATTCCATTGGCCAGTCCGAATCGGACCTCCATTCTCCAAGCTGCACCAAGCTGCACCAAGCTGCACCAAGTTGCGCCAAGCTGCACCAAACTGCACCAAACTGCACCAAACTGCACCAAACTGCGCCAGAATTTTTTCTTGGCCCCTCTGACTGTGGACCGTGGACTCTGGCCGCGCCAGGATTCTGCTTGGCCCCAATCAAGAGTCGAGATTCGAAATTGGTTCCGAGCCCAATCGAACACAACCGAACCCTGGAAAAATATTCAAGCTCACCCCAATCACAGGTCCAATCGGTAAGCAAATGGTAAACACAGTCCACGAAACCCGCGCGCCCGAGAAAAGACTTGGGAGTCGGAACTTGGGGTTTATCCATTTATCTGGTCCTTGCCTCCACGTCTCGTAGTCTTTGCCTCTTCCCCTTGGCCACTCCAGTTCCGTCTGCGTTAAGCCAAATCAAGCCAGCCAAAGACAAATCAAGGACCACACGGATTTACTCATTTGGCAGGGCAGGGCAGGGGACGGCAGCACCCGTGGGTCTAATTCCCGGTCAAGACCTCGAGAACTTCATCCAAGTCTTTCCGACCGAAATAGCTGATCCATTTGCCTTCCGCGTCGCGATAGGCCAGGTGGGTTGAATTCGCGCAACGCACGAGGCATAGCCGGCCTTGAGTCGCCCGGTCCGAACGTTGTTGCGTACCGTCTTCTACTGTCTGCGTGTTCGTTTGCATAATCGAGAAAGTGTTGGCGGGGGTTTAGTTCAAAGGTTGGGCGGTCAGGTTTTTTTCGATGCTGCTGATCACGTCTTTTACGTTCACTGGCTTGGCGATGAAAGGAAGCCCTCCGATTAGACCTTGGCGCGCCTCAACCTCCTCCTTCTTCACAGCCGCGGTCAGAAAGATAATCGGTACCTTCTTCAGGCGGCGATCGCTTTGCAGTTGCGCCGCCACCAGGCCGCCGTCAATGTCCGGCAGCATCACGTCCAGCAGGATTAAGTCGGGCTTGAATTCCCTCGCCGCTTCGCAAACCCCTGCGCCCGCATTCTCGGCCCGTACGACGTACTGGCCGGTCTTCTCAAGATTCAGCCTCAACAACTGGGTGATGCTAATCTCATCATCTACGATCAATATCCGTTTTGGTTTCATGTATGTACCTTTTCTATGTTTTGAACGAGAGAGTGTATTTGGTCCCCAGCTCGCTCTTGTTGGTTTCAATTTTGCCCCCATAAAGCTCGATGATCTTCCGTGAAACCATCAAACCGAAATCTTTTTCCTTCCCTTTGCCGTTTGGCAGCCCGCGCGAACCGTGCCGCGGCGCTCCCGGGGATTTGTGGCTCAAATCCGGCTCGGCCAATTCTTCAATCTCGGCGACCACGATCGTTCCTTCCCGGTTGCCGGACGGCGCACCGTGTGCCGCGCCGTCCTCGCCCTGAGCGGCTCCGTGCGCATAAGTTCGGACCGTAAGTGTGCCCCCCGCGGCCATGGCCCGGATGCAGTGACCGAAGAGATTGATGAAAACATGCTTCATGGTGCACCCGTCCAGCCGCAGCAACGGCAGGCCCGGGGCCAGCTCTAACACGAGCCGCACGGAGTGGTTGCCCAGCTCCTCCTCAAAACCACGCAGTGATTGCGCGATGAGCCGGCTCAAATCATGCTCTCGAATGTCTCTTCTGCTATGAACTGAAAGCTCGAGCAGCCCGCGGATGACTGAATCGCAACGCTCGACCGCCAGACTCATTTCTTCCAGTAGCAAGGTGGCGTTCGGGTCGTCCGTAGTCACGTATTGCGAGAGATAATCAATGCCCAGCAGGATCGTTTGCAGCGGGTTCTTTACCTCGTGCGCTACCCCCGCGGCAAACGTGCTAACGATTTCGAGTTTCTCCGATTGAAGGAGCTGTCGCTGCGTGGCTTTCAACTGCTCATTCGCGGTCTGTACTTCAGCCAGGGCGGCCCGAAGTTCGCGTTCGCTCAGAATTCTATTGGTAATGTCCCGCGAAACTACGACCACCTTGCACGGCGCGCCGGTCTTGTCGCGGATCACGCTCCCCTGCGACTCGACGTGTCTTACCGTCCCGTCTCCGATCAGAAAGCGATAGTCGGTTCGCTGGCCAATGCCGGATTCGATGGTTTCTCGAAAAATGCGGCCAATACGCTCCCGATCCTCGGGATGGATCTCCAGGAAGGACGTCGTGCCCCGCAGCTTGTCCGGAGCGCCCAGGAGTCCGTTATACGACGGGCTGTTATATAACCTCCGGCCTTCTGGATCCAGCACCGCAATTAAGTCGCTGACGTTTTCTGAAATCAAGCGGTGAAACTCCTCGCTTTGCCCAAGTCTTTCCTCGATTCGTTTTCGCTCGATGGCGTAGCGGATGGCCCGGCCCAGCATGCGGCTGTCGAACTGGCCTTTCACCAGATAATCCTGCGCGCCCTGCCGCACCGCTTCCACCGCCACGTCCTCATCATCCAAACCGCTCAGAACGATGATGGGTGCCGCGCCCGCCCGCCTTTTGACTTCCTCGTACGTGCGAAGTCCCTGTTGATCTGGTAGCGAGAGATCCAGCAGCACGACATCCCATTGTCCCTCTTTGAGGCACGCCGCCGCTTCGCTTAGTCGATGCGCCAGCGTGACTTCCATCCGGTTTGAAAGCACTTGGCTCAGAATCGCCTTAAGAAGCTCCGCAAATGTGCGTTGGTCTTCCACCAATAGCACTTTCACCGGCAACTCGGCTTCTTTTCTCATGCGCACTTGAATCGGATGCGAGAACCACGCCACCCTGTGTTTCCAAATAGCCGATTCCCGTGCCCGTTGGCGTCCTACAGGTCTCGGAATGGCGCGGCCTTGACCTCCCGTTTGTAGGGGGAGTCCTACTCATCGTCGGTGCGAATCCCACGCCGTGCTGAGCATGATCGGCATCTTCCGGATTGGGGCTCTCACCTGCTTAAATAATCCATCAGAATAAGGCCATGAATCTTGCCCGCGACTCAAAGTCGAAACTGACGACGCTCACTCGCGTAGTCATCCTTACTGCCTTTTACTTTGTCGGCGGCCTGATCGGTAAGAAGGCGGCGTTTCTCTCCGGGAACGTTTCCCTCGTGTGGCCCCCTGCGGGTATCGCCCTGGCCGCGATTTTGTTGTTCGGTCCTCGTTTTTGGCCCGGCGTCGCCATCGGGGCCGTCCTCTTTGCGCTCATCGACGGAGTTCCCTTCGGGTTTTTCACTCTGGGCACCGCCATCGGCAATACCGTCGGCGCCATCGTCTGCGCTTTTCTTCTCGAAAAGATTATCGCTTTCAACAATTCCATGGAACGCACTCGGGACGTCACCGGGTTCATCGGCCTGGCGTGTTTCCTGGGCACCACGGTCAATGCCACCTTCAATGTCGTGAGCCTGGTCTACGCCAAAACCGTCCCGTGGGACGGTTTGTTCCCAAAGGTGCTGGAGTGGTGGGTGCCCAATGCCCTGGCCGGCCTCGTGGTAGCGCCCTTTATTCTCGCCTGGGCAACCCCTTGTCGCGTGCGTTGGACTCCCAGGCTGATCGCCGAGGCCATCGTTTGCGCCTGCGGCCTCTTGCTCGGAACGCTCATCTCCTTTGACTCATGGTTTGTTTACGGAGTGCAGAATTATCCCTTGGCCTACTTGCCCTTTCCTTTTCTCGTATGGGGTTCCCTGCGCTTCGGCCAGCGCGGGGCTACCACGGGCACTTTGCTCGTATCTGCCGTCGCCATTCATTCGCTCCTGGCGTCCCGAGGTCCGTTCGTCAGTACCAGCGAGCGTGACAGCCTCATGTTGATCGGAAGCTATATTGGCATCCTGGCCGTCACCAACCTCCTCCTGGCCGCCGCCGCCGCTGAGCGGCGTCAGGCCGAGCGCGCCATGGCCGAGAGCGAGAAACGCTTGCGCGCCGTCGTGGAAGATCAGACCGACTTGATTTGCCGGTTCCAACCGGACGGCACCCTGACTTTTGTCAACAGCGCCTATTGCCGTTTCTATGACAAAACCTCTGAAGACCTGCTCGGCACCAGCTTTATTCAAACCCTCTCAGCCGAAGATTGCAGCATTCCCTTAAGCTATCTTAATTCCTTGCCGAAAGAACAACCGGTCGTTTCGTTCGATCACCGCTTGACCATGCCCGGCGGCGAAGTCCTGTGGCAGCAATTTACCGTCCGGCGCTTATTCCTCGAAAAAGGGGACACGCTCGAATTCCAGGCCGTGATTCAGGACATCACGCAGCGCAAGCAGTCCGAGCACGCCCTGCAATCCAGCGAGAAAAAATACCGCTCACTGGTCGGAAACATCCCCGACGCGGTTTGGATCGCTAACGCTGACCGCGAGCTCAGCTACATCAGTGATAATGTTGACAATATCCTGGGTTACCGGTCCGAGGAGTTGCTGCGCCCGGGCAAAACGCTCTGGCTGGACCGATTGCATCCAAACGATCTCAGCAACGTCGAGCAGGCTTACCAACAGCTCTTCTCCAACGGCAAAAGCATGGATGTCGAGTACCGCGCGCGGCGAAAGGACGGCCAGTGGACCTGGCTGCACAATCGCGCGCCCGCTCCCCGGCTCGTGGATGGCAGCTTGTGCGCCGAAGGATTGCTTTCAGATATCACCGATCGCAAACGCGTCGAAGACGCTCTGCAAAACGCCAAGGACGCGGCTGAGAATGCGAACCGGGCCAAGAGCCAGTTCCTGGCGAATATGAGTCACGAGTTGCGCACGCCGCTTAACGCAATTATTGGATTTTCCGAGATGCTCGCCGATCAGATCTTCGGCGCCCTCAATGAACGGCAACATAAATACGCCAATAACATCTTGAGCAGCGGCCGCCACTTGCTGCAGCTCATCAACGATATCCTCGATCTTTCCAAAGTGGAAGCAGGCCGGTTGGAGTTGGCGCCCGGCCCTTTCAGCCTGGCCGCCGCCGTCCAAAGCGCTCAAACCATCGTCAAAACGATGGCCAACAAAAAGAACATCATCACCGAAGTCTCTCTGCCCGCCGGCCTTCAGCCGTTGTTTGGCGACGAGGCAAAGTTCAAACAGATCCTTTACAATCTCTTCAGCAACGCGATCAAGTTCACCCCGGACGGCGGCCGGGTAACCGTGGTCGCAACCCTGGAGTTCAACCCTCCTCAAATTTCTGGCCCGCCATCCACGCCCGTGGGTCCCGGCGGATGGCTTCAAGTGTCCGTGGCCGACACTGGCATCGGCATTCACCCCCGCGATCAGGAGCGAATCTTTCGCGAATTCGAACAGGTGGATTCCTCCTACGGGCGGCAGCAACAAGGCACCGGGCTTGGGTTGGCTTTGACTAAGAAGCTCATCGAACTGCATGGCGGACGTATCTGGGTTGAAAGCGAGGGGGTCGAAAACAAAGGAAGCACATTCAGGTTTTTAGTTCCGATGGCGGTTGTGCCGCCTCCGGTCGCTCCGCTCCCTGCGGTCGAGCACGCGGCCGCTCTCCGGCCGCTCGTTTTGCTCGTCTCCCGCGATCCTGACCACCAGCGCTGGGGCGCCAACTCGTTGGCCGAAGCAGGTTATGCGGTGGTAATCGTTTCGGAAACCGCGGGAATCCCCGCCTCGCTCAAAAACCAGTGGCCCTATGCCGTCGCGCTTGACTGCCAGCTCGGCCCACCCTCCGGGCAGGTGCGCTTTCACGATCTGCGCTCAACTATCCCGAAGAGCATCCCCGTTGTCATTCTTTCGACTGACTTGAAGGGCAACCCGGGATTCAGTCTGGTTTCCGCAATGGAAAAACCGGATGCTCCGATTAGACCCCGCCTTGCCGAAGCCATCCGCGGACTCAACCAATCTGGCGGTACTGAAGTCAAACAGGTCCTCATTATTGAAGACGAGCCTTCCGTGTCCGAATTGCTCACCCGCACACTGCTGACGAAAGGTTTTCAAGTGCTCACCGCGGTTGACGGGCGGACCGGCACTGAAATTGCCATGGGAGATCGGACCGATGTGATCGTTCTGGACCTGACCTTGCCCGATTGCAACGGGGTTGAAGTCGTCCAGCAGCTTCGAGCGGACCCGTCCACCCGGAGTATCCCCATCCTCATTCACACTGGCAGCGCGCTTACTGAAGAGGAACGCCAGCGCCTGGCCGGTGATGTTCAGGCGGTGACCTCCAAAACCGACCATCGGGGCCTGCTGGCCGAATTGGATCGCCTCGAGGCCCCGTCGGTGGAAGATCTCCAGAACGAGGTGACCGCGTGAAGGGCAGGATCCTGGTAATTGAGGACAACTCACTTAACCTCGAACTGGTCACGGACTTGCTCGAATCCAACGGTTTCAGCGTGGCTCATGCTCAGAGCGCGGAAGAAGGATTGCGTTTAGCGCGCGCGGGCTTGCCGGAATTGATTCTCATGGACCTTAGCTTGCCCGGCATGGATGGGTTGGCCGCCACCAGAACTCTCAAAGCCGATCCCGCCACCAGCCATCTCCCGGTCGTCGCCCTGACTGCGCATGCGATGAAAGGAGACGAGGCCATCGCCTTGAATGCGGGTTGCGACGGTTATCTCCTCAAGCCCATCGATACGCGGACGTTCGTCACCAGAATTTCCGGCTTCCTGGCGTCTGCAAAAACCCGGCGAACAGCGCAACCAGCCCCCACAAACACTCAATTTTTATGAATACCGAAATGCTGAATGCCCCTGCCACCCTAATCAAGCCGCCCGCCGCCCGCGGCCGCGTGCTGGTGGTGGATGATGAAGAGCAAAACCGGACGCTGCTGCGCGACCCATTGGAAGCCCAGGGCTACACCGTGACCGAGGCCGTAAATGGAAACGAGGCCCTTGAAAAAGCCGTCCAGGATTCCCCCGATGTGATTCTGCTCGACTTGATGATGCCCGGGTTGGATGGCTTTGAGGTATGCCGCCGCCTGAAAAAGCAGGACGCGACCGCGCCCATTCCTGTTCTGATGATCACTGCTCTCTCCGACCGAAAAGTCAGATTGATGGGGATTCAGGCGGGAGCAAACGATTTCTTGAATAAACCCGTGGACATCAAGGATGTGACTCTTCGTGTTGGCAACGCGGTTTACACCAAGCATTTATTTGATCAACTCCAGGTCGAGCGCGAAAAATCCGACCGGCTTCTGCGCAACATGTTGCCGGAAGTCATCGCTGAGCGGATGAAGAAGGGCGAAACGAACATCGCCGATAACTACCCGGAGGTGACCGTGCTGTTGGCGGATTTGGTCGGGTTCACTACTCTGGCCGCGCACATGCCGCCCGATCGGATTGTGTTTGTCCTGAACGAGATCTTTTCTGCCTTCGATTTCCTCGTGCACCAGCTCGGCTTGACCAAGATCAAAACCATCGGCGACGCTTACATGGTGGCCGGCGGAATTCCTTCCCCCGATTCAGGCCATACCGAAACCGTCGCCGAATTGGCGCTTGCCATGATGCGGGAGATTGAGCGTTTCAATGAAGAATACCATGCCTCCATGCGTATCCGGATTGGAATCAACACTGGGCCCATCGTCGCGGGAGTCATTGGCCGCACGACCTTCGCCTACGATCTGTGGGGGGATACCGTCAACATCGCCTGCCAATTGGGATCACTCGGCCCTCCCGGAGCCATCCAGGTCTCCGAACTGACCTTCGAGCGCCTGAAGGCCAAGTACCGCTTCGATGAAAAGCATTCTTTCACGACCAAGGGTGGGGGTGCCGTCATTGCTCGCCGGTTGTGCGAGCGTCTTTGAAGTTATCCCCGCAAGTCAGGGCGTCCGGCAAGGCAATTCGAGTGTGAAGACAGCACCAAGGCCGGGACCCTCGCTGTGGACGGTCAACGATCCTCCCATTTCTTTCGCTGCAATCGCCCCGCTGTGCAGGCCGAAGCCGTGGCCATCCTTTTTGGTGGTGAACCCGTGGGAAAACATCCGGATCAGATTTTCGGGCAGGATGCCCACGCCGTTGTCACACACGGCAACGCGGATGCTGCCCGCTCCGTTGGTTGTGCGGATAGTTAGTTTTTTGTCCTGAGCTTCCGAAGCGTCGCACGCGTGTTTGGCATTGCTCACTAGATTGACCAGGATTTGGAGCACTTTGTGTTTTTCCACCGTGATCAGCGGTGTGTCGTTGAATTCCTTGATGACTTCAATATCGTGGCGCGACAGCGCGCTTGAATTTATTCTCAGGGCGTCGTCCACCAACTCGGTCACGTGGATGGTTTCCGTCACGCCGGACGCTTTCGCAAAGCTCTGTTGCATCGCCACGATGTCCTTGATGTGCTCGATGTTCTTTTGCAATTGCGACAGCTCTTTGAGCGCCGAGGCCTGTTCTTCCGCCAGGTGCCGGGCCAGTTGCGCCAGATAAAGGGGCAACTGCCTGCCCTTGGGATCGTTGGTGAGGAAGTCACCCAAATCATGTTCGTGCTCACTCAGCAGCGTGACCACCTTGGAGAGGTTAGGCGCTTTGGACCTCCGCAGACTTTCGGCCAGGCAGGATGAGCCGACGTTAACGCTATTGAGCACATTGCCGACGTTGTGCAGAACGCCGGTGGCCACTTCCGCCATGCCGTCCCGGCGGGAAGCTTCCAGCAATTGCTTGTGAACGTTCTCCAGTTCGGCTTGGGCTCGTTTGCCCTCGCTCACGTCTTGCATGATCCCGATGAAATGCGTGATCGCGCCACCGGTTGCTCGAACCGGCGTGACCGTGTGCTCGTCATAGTACAGGCTGCCATCCTTCCGGAGATTGGTGAACGCCCCGCGCCACGTTTGTCCCGACGTGATGGTCTTCCAAAAGTCGCGGTAGAATGCCTGATCATGCTTTCCGGACTTAAGCATGCGGGGAGTCTCGCCCAGGGCCTCCTCGGCCGAGTAACCCGTCAACTTAGTGAAGGCGGGATTGACCCAGAGGATGTGCCCGCCCGGGCCTGTGATCATGATGGCGTTTGCAGCCGCTTCAAGGGCCATGGCTTGTAGCAGCAGCCTTGCTTCATTGGCTTGCAGCGCTTCGGTTTGCTGCTGCAGTTCGAGCTGTTTTTCCTCCAATTTTACGACCAGCCGCTCGCTGTACTCCTTCATCAACTGCAATTCATCAATCGCCCCCATCGCCAGTGGCGCCGCCGATTGATGCCGGGAAGGGATGGATCCGAGCGTTTCCAGAATCGTTTTCACCGAGGCGGGCTTCCGCAGGAAGGCATCGGCGGACAACTCAAGCGCCAACTTCTCGTCGGCCGGTTCCGTGCACGTGCTCGAGTAGAAAATAAAAGGGAGCCGGCAGAGCCGCTCGTCCTTGCGCACTTCGTAACATAACCGGTACCCGTGCATTCGCGGCATCAGGATGTCGGAGATCACCGCGTCCACTGTCTCACGCTGCAACAGCGCCAGCGCCTCGACCCCGTCCACCACCGCAAAAACCTCGTACCCCTCGGCCTCCAACTGCGCCTGCAACAGTTTGAGGCTGGTTTGATTGTCATCAACGATCAGAATTTTCAAGAGTCCCTCACCGGTTCCCGAGGCCTGTCCGTAGCCGCTTTGTTGCTCGATTCGCGCTCATTCGGTTTATTCCACCAACGCCGCTTCAATTGCCGCGAGCAGTTCGTTGCTCTTGTACGGCTTCTCAAAGAATCCCGCCGCTCCCAATTCCGCCGCTTTGACACGAAACGAAGGCAGCTTGCTGGCCGTAAGAAAAATGATCGGCATCGCGCCCGGCACTAGCCGTCGGACCTTCTCGGCCACCTGAAAACCGTCCCCGGCTGGCATGGAAACATCCAGGATAAGCAAATCGGGCCGATGCTTGACTGCCATGCTCACGCCCATGATCGCGTCCTGGGCCAGCAGCGCCTCGTATCCCGCCGACTTCAACCGTAACGACAGGCTGATTCCGATTTTCCGGTCGTCCTCAACGATCAGAATCTTCTTTTCGTCACTCGTCTTGGTCTCCTCCGTCTTCGCGCGCGCGAGCGAAACCGCTTGAGCCGGCCTGGCGGCGGGCATCTCTCCCAGCATCTCGGCCACTGCCTCTAACAGTTCTTTGGGACGGTAGGGCTTTTCCATCAGTCGCGCCGCGCCAAAGTTCTCCACCGCCTGCTTTACCCCTGGCCGCTTATTGCCAGTCAGGAACAGGATCGGCAGTTCCCGGGCAAATTCGCGGATCCGATAAGCCAGCGCAAAGCCCATGCCAACAGCCATCCAGATGTCGGTCACCACCAGGTCCGGCGCGTAACTTTTCGCCAGAATCAGCCCTTCGTTGCCATCGTTCGCAATTAGCACATCGTATCCGGCCGATTTCAGCCGGAGGCTTAGTGCTTTAGCGGCTTTTGGGTCGTCTTCCACTACCAGTATTTTCTTTTGCATAAATTTGTTGTGTGAGAGTTGTCGCTGCTGCCTATGAAACCAGTTCCGGGCGTCCCTCCAGGCGCTGGCGTATCCAAAACTGGGTATCCGCCTGTCCCTTTAGTCGGCGCACTGTTTCCAGCAGCCGCTCAGGAGGGCAGGGCTTTGCCAAAACCGTAAAGGGAGAAAATTCCAGCGCGCGCGTCATCAACTCGCCTTCGGGATCGCCCGTATGTATGATCACCGGCAACTCGCCATACCTCTGCCGAATTTCTTTTAGCACGTCAGCCCCGTCGAGGCCGGGCATTTGCAGGTCAATTATGGCAACCATTGGATCGCATTCCTCCAAAAGCTGCAAGCCCTCTTCCCCGTTACTGGCGGTCAAAACTTCGAATCCCCCCTCTTGCAGGACCCTCTGGATGCACGCGGACATCTGCGGATCATCCTCAATCACCAATACCTGCGGTCGCTTTACTGTCCCAGGCTCTGGAATCGTAAAAGTAAAGGTGCTGCCCTTGCCCAACTCGCTTTCAACTCGAATCTCGCCCCCATGCAAACCCACTAGCTCCCGGCAAAGATACAAACCCAGGCCGACCCCTTGCTCGGTCGCGGCGTCTCCGTCTTTGATCTGGTAGAGCCGATCGAAGATGAGTTCGAGCTGGTCTTTGGCAATGCCCCGGCCGGTGTCGCTGACGGATACCTCGAGCAATTTCGGATGCCTCGTTGAGGCCCTGACTCGGACCCCCACCTGCCCATGGCTGGGGGTGAACTTCAGCGCGTTGTTCACCAGGTTGGTGATAATCTGGCTCATGCGCGCGTCATCCATGAGCACATCCGGCAGCCCCTCGGCCACCTCTTCTTGTATCGAAATCATCTTCTCCGCGGCCGCGCTCTTGAGTCCTGCCAAAACCCGTTTGACTACCTGGCCGAGTGAACCCGCTTTGAGTTGAATCGCCATCTTGCCCGTCTCCAGTCGCGTCGCGTCCAGCAGGTCGTTGATGCAAACGGTCAGTTGATCGCAGCCTTCTATCGCTAGGCCAAGATATTCCGTCTGGCTCTCGTTTAGCGCGCCCGCCACGCCGTCCGCCACCAGCGCAATGAATTCCCGCGTCGAGGTCAGCGGCGTTTTTAATTCATGCGAAAGGGTGTGATAAAAATTCTGGATCTCGTGGTTCTTCTTTTGCAATCCCCGGTTGGCGTTTTCCAGCTCGGCGCTCCGCTCGGCCACTCGCCGCTCCAAATCGCTGTTGAGTTCCACAAACCGATCGTGCGCTCGCTCCAGCGCTCCCATCGACTCTTTGAGTTCGATGTTCTTTTCCTCCAGTTTGTTGACCACCGCCGCGCTGTATTGCTTCAACACGTCGGTTTCGTCCTCGGGAGTTCTGCCCTGGCGCGCTTTTGACTCGGCGGCGGCGTCGTTCACCGCCTTTAGGAGTGACTCAATCGTCGCCGGCTTGGTCAGGTATTTGTCCGCCCCAATCGTCTCCGCCAGCTTCACATCCTCGTGCGACGTGTACGTGCTGGTGTAAACGATGAACGGCAGGTGCCGGTGCTTTTGCGCCTTCCGGATCTCCTGGCACAGGCGGAAACCATCCATGTTCGGCATCAGGATGTCGGAAATAATCGCGTCCACCTTTTCCCGCTCGAGCACCGCCAATGCCTCAACGCCGTCCGCCGCCTCGATCGCCTGGTGGCCTTCGGCCTCCAGCGACACTCGCAGTAACTTCAGGTTGGTCGGAT
>Ga0193728_1001273_pt1 | contig 12720 bp, 10 predicted proteins | sample U1c1metaG_FD_143037 | JGI IMG/M metagenome (GOLD analysis project Ga0193728, IMG submission 143037) | Soil microbial communities from a riparian zone of the East river system, Colorado, United States - U1c1 | ecosystem: Environmental > Terrestrial > Soil > Riparian zone | place: USA: East River...
ATCCACCGAATCCTCCACCGCCGGAACCGCCGCCACCCCAGCCGCTCCCACCAAATCCGCCGCCACCCCAGCCACCGCCTCGTCCTCCGCCGCCTAATCCACCCAACAGCGGCCAGATCCACCAACCACTACCGCCGCCCCGCCCCCCGCCGCCTCGCCCTCCGCCGAATGAGCTGCTCACGAACCATATGAGTAGGAAGATTACGATGATCAGCCAGAACGGACTTCCGCCGCGGGAACGCTCATCCCGATGCTGGACTTGGCGCACCGGCGGCTCGCCGCTCAAAGTTACTCCGCGATCATCGGCAATATATTTGGCGAGTTGCCAAGCGGCCGTTTCTATGGCGCTGCTGAAGTCGCCACTCCGCAAGAACGGAACCATCGCACGGCCGGTGTCCCCTGCACGCGCATCGTTGATGACCGGCTCGAGGCCGTAACCTACTTCGATCCTGTATTTGCGCTCGTCGGGGGAAACTAACAAGAGCACTCCGCGATTATCGTGCTTACCCCCTACGCCTAGCTGCTTATAAAGGTCCACCGCATAATTCTCGATGCTTTGCCCTTCCAGCGAATGCACGGTAACAATGGCCATCTGTGCGCCGGTTTTCTGTTCAAGCTCAGTGCCCAGCGCTTCCAGTCGAGCCTTGGTATCTGGCTGGATCGCGCCGGCAAGGTCGGTGACATATCCGGTGGGATGAATTTTCTTGAGTTCTTCGGCGGCCGCTGCACAGGCAAAAGCGAACACCAGACAAAACAGTGCAAGGAGTCCTAGAGCGTGGGCGCGTTTCATGGCGGGGTTAGCGAGCCATTGAACTATATGTTGGCGGGTTACACCTGTAAAGCGGTCATCAATTGTGACTGACGAGCTGGACTCATTACCACTAAAGGAGTCGCTGCCATTCGTGTTAACGAGCCAAAATTCTGAAAATTCAGGCTGGCCTCACTGATTCTTCCTCAGGAATGCAAAATTTCATGTATGGACTGCCGCCGTCACGAGGACTGAGTATGGAAACTCATCGTCTAGGAACAAAACCAAATACGTTAAGGGCGATTTACTAAGGAGGATGGGATGAATGCATTACGTTGGTATGGCAAGGAAGATGTACGCGTGGAAAAGGTTCCGGATCCGGCCATCGTCGATCCGACCGATGCAATCATAAAAATTACTGCTACTGCAATTTGCGGTTCGGGCCTCCACTTATATGACGACATGATGCCCACGATGGAAAAGGGCGACATTCTCGGACACGAACCAATGCAAATGTTTCAGTCCTGGCAGATGTATCCCAAGTGAATTGGACGAGCCCAGCGGATCAGCCTACGGTTTTATAGACTCGACGCATCAATGACCCGCACTTCCACGAATTAACCACTTCCTTACCGAGCTGGAAAGTGTCTCTTTTTGCACAGTTTTGTCCCGGAGCCGAATGCTATTTTTTCCTTCTAGGCCCCCTAGCCTCTCCGTTCGGGTCATACGCACCTCGGTACAAAGAAAAGACTATGAGAATCCTGCTTTATAACCCCGACAACGGGGTTACGCGCAATTTCATGCCGCACCTGTGGATGTTCCTGTTGCAGGCGCTTACTCCGGTGGGGCACGAGGTGGTGCTGATTGACGGCAATGCTCAGCCTATGGACGAAGAGGCCATCGCAAAATTCGTGATCGCCGAAAAGATCGGCCTGGTGGGTATCGGGGCCATGACGCGCATGATCGCCAAGGCCTACCGCATGGCTGACGCGATTCGCGCCGTCGGCGTGCCGGTGGTCATGGGCGGACCCCACGTAACGGAAATGGCCGATGAGGCCCTGGGGAGAGCCGGGGGACCGCGCCACGCCGATGCCGTCGCGCTTGGCGAAGCCGACGAAACCTGGCCGAGAATAGTTGACGATGCTGCCGCGGGCGCGCTGAAAGACGTTTACGCTCCGGTCGATGCTTTTGGCCAGGAACATAAGCCTTCGTTGCAAACGTATCCGCCGATCCCGTGGGACACCATCGACCTGAAACAATTCAATATCGTTCCCAAGTTTTTCAAATCTATGCTGCAAAAAATCGGCGCGGGCTGGGGAACATTTCGTATTATCCCGGTGGAGTCCGGGCGCGGTTGTCCTTACGGGTGCGAGTTCTGCACGGTGACGGGATTTTTCGGCGACTCCATCCGCTTTCGCACCAACGAAAGCGTGGTGAATGAACTCTTGCTGCTGAAGGCGCGGGCGAAAAAAGAGCGCGGTCAGATCGCGGTATTTTTCATCGACGATAATTTTGCCATCAACATCAAGCGCACCAAGTCTCTGCTACGTGACATTATTGCCGCTGAGGCACAAGTGCATTGGGTGGCGCAAATCAGCGCCAACTTGCTGCGTGATGAAGAGCTTGTCGACTTGATCGCCGCGGCTGGCGGCAAGTGGATCTTTATCGGCATGGAGTCCATCGATCCCGCCAACCTGAAAGATGTGAACAAAGGCTTCAATAAGCCTGGCGAATATGCGGCCGTCCTTCAACGGCTTGCAGACCGCAACGTGTTCGCGATTACCTCTTTTATTTTCGGGATGGACAACGATACGACCGGGGTGGCGGAGCGTACCTTGCAGCAGATCCGCACGTGGCCGCCAGGATTGCCTATTTTTGGCTTGCTGACGCCGCTACCGGCGACCCCGCTATATAAAAGGTTAGAGGCCGCGGGCAGGCTGACACGGCCGAAGCATTGGCAAGAATTCATACCGTTTGCCATGGCCCACACGCCGCTAAAGATGACCATCGACGAAGCGCACGCTGAAGTGAAGTACGGCTGGTCGAAATCGTACAGCCCGGAGGCCATCGCAAAAGCGCTGGCGGCGGTGGCTCACAAGCCCCTGGGATACCGAGTAAACATTCTAATTTCGCGGCTTTGTTTCCGCGGGATTTATTTCCCACAGCTTGGCCGCTTCGCGTGGGTCAAAACCATCGCCGAAAACCGGCGAGCTATCTTTAGTCTGATACGAGAAGGCTTCGGAGCCAGGCGCGCCGCGCGTTCAGGCTCATTGAGCCTCTCGTCGACGGCGCCTCGCTAGTCTCCAAGCCGGTCCGGAGCAAACCACGAATTCCCTCGCCGGCATCAGCTCGTTTTGATTGCCGGGACACGCCTACAACGACGAAGTTATGATCCATTTTCATAATTTGAAAAACCGCCTACAGGATGGACCTGATTTGAAGTTTTGAAGGGAACGCGGGATACTTTCAGCCATGCCGAACAAAAAAACTGTTCCCACGAAAGAAACGAGAACCGCGAAGAGTGCCAAGACTAATGGCGGCGAAACGCACCAACAAGCCGCCACCGACGTGCTGCTCACCACCAACCAGGGCTTGCCCATTTCGGACAACCAGAATTCCCTGAAGGGCGGAGGCCGCGGCCCGACACTTCTGGAAGATTTTATTTTGCGTGAAAAAATCACTCATTTTGATCACGAGCGTATTCCGGAGCGCATCGTGCACGCGCGAGGTTCCGGTGCGCACGGATATTTTCAGCCCTATAAGTCCATGAAACATGTAACCAGCGCGGGATTTCTTTCCGATCCGAAGATCAAGACGCCAGTTTTTGTGCGATTTTCGACGGTCGCCGGGGGCGCCGGCTCGGTGGACTTGCCGCGTGATGTGCGCGGCTTTGCGGTGAAGTTTTACACCCAGGAAGGCAACTTCGACCTGGTTGGAAATAACATTCCAGTGTTTTTCATTCAGGATGCCATTAAATTTCCGGACTTGATTCATTCCGTCAAGATGGAAGCGGACCGCGGCTACCCGCAAGCAGGTTCGGCGCATGACACCTTCTGGGATTTCGTTTCGCTCATGCCCGAGGCGCTGCACATGGTTATGTGGGCCATGTCGGATCGCGCGATTCCGCGATCATTGCGCATGATGGAAGGTTTTGGAGTGAATACCTTCCGCCTGGTGAATTCTGACGGCATGTCCAAGTTTGTAAAATTCCACTGGCGGCCAGTCCTTGGCACTGCGGCAGTGCTGTGGGATGAAGCTGTCAAAATCAGTGGTGCCGATCCTGACTACCATCGCCGGGATTTGTTCGAGGCTATCGCGAGCGGGAATTTCCCGGAGTTTGAATTCGGACTGCAGATTCTCGATGACAAAATGGCGGACAAGTTGCCGTTCGACGTTCTCGATGCCACGAAATTAATAGCTGAAGAACTTGTGCCCGTGGAGATCGTAGGCAAGATGGTGTTGGATAGAAACCCCGATAACTTTTTTGCCGAGACGGAACAGGTGGCGTTCTGCCCAAGCCACGTGGTGCCGGGAATTGATTTCAGCGAGGATCCGCTGCTGCAAGGTCGATTATTTTCGTATCTGGATACGCAGCTCAGCCGCCTGGGATCGCCAAATTTTCATCAGCTTCCCATCAACGCGCCAAAGTGTCCCTTCGCGAATATGCAGCGTGACGGTCACATGCAAATGATGGTTCACAAAGGGCGAGGGAATTACGAGCCGAACTCCATCGAGCCGAAAGGCGAGCGCGAAACACCAACTGGCTTTCGGACTGCGCCAATTCCGCTGGAGGGAACGAAGGTGCGGCTGCGCGCGGAGTCGTTTGCAGATCATTATTCGCAGGCGCGTTTGTTCTACCGTTCAGTGACGCCTCAGGAACAGAAACACATCGCGATGGCGCTGACCTTTGAGCTAAGCAAAGTGGACATTCCGGAGATCCGCAAAAAAATGCTCGGCCACCTGAACGTGATCGACGAAAAACTGGGAGCCAAAGTTGCCGACGACTTAGGAATGACCGGCGAGGCTATCGCTGCGACGCCTGCGGCAAAGCCAATCGATCTTGACCCGAGTCCCGCGTTGCGCCTGTACGGAAAATACAAACCGACGCTCAAAGGCAGAAAAGTTGGTGTTCTTCTGGCGGATGGCTTCGATGCCAAACTAAAAGATGCACTCGTCGCAGCTGTTAAGAAAGAAGGAGCGACGCCAGCCATCATTGCGCCTAAAGTGGGCGGAGTGACGGATTCTGGCGGCAAGAAAATTATGGCTGAGATGGCGCTCTCAGGTTCGCCGTCCATTATGTTCGACGCCGTCGCGGTTCTTGCCGGGCCTGCCGGCGACAAATCGCTAAGCGCCGAGCCGGATGCCATCAGCTTTTTGATGGATGCCGATCGGCATCTAAAAGCGATTGCGCTGGCTGGTGTGCCGAATCTTGTCAAGAAAACTCACGTCCAAGGAGTTGTTGGTGTGACGGACCTTCGCGCGAGCGGCGACATTTCGAAGTTCATCGATTTCGCGCGTAACGGCAAAGTTTGGGAGCGCGATACCGCATAACTCAGGATCGCCCCGCCTACGACTTTTCACGTCTTTCTAGTGAAATGCGGCGGCCAACAAATCGACCATTAACCGGATCGCGGTTTGCGCGGTACGCCCGCTGGGATCGCGATACGGATTTACCTCCACAATGTCGAGTCCTACCAATCGTCCTTTGGTAGGAATCTGCTTCATGAGTTCGTCAATCTCTTGAAAATTTAAGCCGCCCGGTTCGAGCGTGCCGGTTCCCGGCGCCAGCGTCGGGTCCATGGAGTCCACGTCAAACGTGACGTAGATATTTTCACTTTGCGGAATTTGTTCGATGGCGGCGTTAATTCCGCTGCGATGGATTTCTTCGGACGTGACCACCTTGGTAGGAATTGCCTTGGCGTTGCCGGCCGCTTCCTGATCGTTGGCGATTCCGCGCATGCCGATCTGCGTGATGTGCTTCACGGTGGGCAGCTTGGCGACGCGGAGTACCCACGAAGCGTGATCGAGATTGCCCTTCGCACCCGTCCAGGTATCGAGATGCGCGTCAATGTGCACGACAGTAAGTGGAATGTCATACGCGCGAATGATCGGGAACGTAATGCTGTGATCGCCGCCTAAAATAATCGGAAATGCTTTCTTCGAAAGAATTGTCTTAACTGCTTCGGTGATTTTTGCGTCCGTCTCAATGGGAACCGTGGGATAAATGACCACGTCGCCAACGTCGACCCATTGTTTGCCTTTCAAGACGGTGCGATCGCCGTCGATGTAGTAGAAACCTTCTGTTAAATCGTGCGCGTATTCCTGAGAATTCTCGCGCATGTCGCGCGGTCCGTAGCGCTCGCCGGGCTGGCCCCAGGTGCCTTCATCAAAAGGCACGCCCAGCACAGCGAAGTCGGCTTTCAGGTGGTCCAGCTCCGGATCGTATCGGGCGCTCAGAAATGTGCGCACACCCACGAATGTTGGCGCCGTCTGAGCGACTGCGCCGCGCGGAACGCCAAGGGTCAAAGCCAGAAAACATCCCGCGGCGATTATATTTGTCATCAAATTTCCTTTACCCAATTTAAATTACCCGATGCTGCCCGCATCATTAGTGTTGCACTCAGCTTACCGTAGCGCGCCATGCTCGCAATACTTCCGCTACCGTCCAGGCCTGTGCGATACATCCGCGGGGATTGAAGGGCGCTTCGCCATCGAAAATCTCGCTGAGCGTGCCCAAGCCATGCGAATGAATTTGTTTACCGAGCGGCTCGAGAAAACTCATCGCCGCGGCGCGATCCACGTACACACGCAGATGCGCCAACACAAAAGGGCCGAGCAGCCAACCCCACACGGTGCCTTGGTGATACGCGCCGTCACGCTCCCGAATATTTCCACCATAGCGGCCTTGGTAGCCGGGTTCGTTTTGCGCCAGGCTGCGCAGTCCGTAAGAAGTAACCAGTCGGCGGGCACAAATATCGACAACCGCTTTTTGCTGTTCCGCGGGAAGCGGGCTCTGCGGCAAGGAGACGACAAAAATCTGGTTTGGCCGAAGAGCGGCGTCATTTCCAATTCCCGGCGCGTCGATGACGTCGTAGCAGTATCCAGCAGAGGCGTTCCAGAATTTAGCGAAACTTTGTTTTACGCGTGCTGTCAATTGTGTGAACGGCTCGGCGAATTGTTTCGCCGCCGGAGCGAGACTCGCCATGGTTTCCAGCGCATTAAACCACAACGCATTAATCTCCACGGGCTTTCCAATTCGTGGCGTCACTACCCAGTCGCCGACTTTGGCATCCATCCAGGTGAGTTGCACGCCCGGTTCGCCGGCGTAAAGCAGCCCATCGGCCGGGTCAACATGAATTTGATAGCGCGTGCCGGTTACGTGAGCATCGATCATTTGCGCCATCACCGGGAAAAGCTTGGCCAGCGTTTCGGTATCTTGAGTGGCCGCGAAATATTGGCGAACCGCTTCGAAGAACCACAGCCCGGCGTCCACGGTGTTGTAGTCGGGGCGGTCTCCGGCGTCGGGGAAATTATTCGGTAGCATGCCACCGTCGATATATCGCGCCAAGGACAACAGAATCTTTTTTGCGATGTCGGCCCGGCCGGTTGCCAACGTCAATCCAGGAAGCGCGATCATGGTGTCGCGCCCCCAATCGCTAAACCAGTGATAACCGGCGATGATGGCCTTTCCATCCGAATCTTCAGGAGCATCCGGCAGATCGCGCTTCACCACAAATTGGTCGGCAGCGAGTATCAGTTGCCGGACCCAACAGGGTGCCGCAGATGCGCCCGCGGTGCCCGCTGAAGGCCCCTGAGCGAGCAAGTCAGATTCGCGTTTGGCGGCCTGTGCACGCCCTAGATCGCCATCGAGTGCGGCGTTTGCATTGGTAGAAAAAACGAGAGTTATGCTCTGATTCCGTGCTAGCGTGGAAAAACCGCCGCCAAAAGGTAATCTTCGCGATCGTCAAGGCCGCGATATTTTTCGAGGGGCAAGAAAAAATCGCGGCACCAGTCATGCCGCGGCTCGACCGTGGCACTCGCGCTTAACAGATAAAAGGGAATTGCGCCTTCAACCGCGGTGATCTGCAGGCCATTCTTCACGGCATCAATTTTCATGCGCCAATCGCCCGCGTGAGTATTGGAATGAAAATCGCGGTAGTTGATGAGAGCTTTCAGCTCCAGTTCCAAGGATTGGCTGGCGCGTAAAATGGTGTACTGGACATAGGTGGTGTTCTCACCGTGACGCATCCACACGCGTTTCTCCAGAAGCGCGTCGCAGATCGCAAAACGCCAGACCGGCATAGTTCCGTCCAGTTGGAAACTTTCGATGTGCACATAGCCCTGAGGCTCAATTGCTCCGCTTGCCCAGCGATTCGTTCCGAGTGCGTAGTCCGCGCCAACGGAATGAGCGATTTCGTCGAGCTTGGCCACCAGTTGCATGCGGCCAACCGGCGGGTGCAGTGCCGCGACCAGCAAGCCATGATAGCGACGGGTAAGATTGCCACTCACAGTGCCGGAAGCGAATCCCCCGATGCCGTTGGTGACCAACCACTCGCGTTGTTCGGCGACATCGAGGACGCCACAAATTTCGCGGCCGAATTCTACTTCCGCATTTCGAGTTGTGCCCGTCTTGGCGATCGTGCGCCGTGAAGTCGCACTCGGCTTTTTCGTTGCCATTCCTGATCGTCTCCCTATGGGTTATCCGTCGTCGAGCGCGTGGCTATGCAAAAGGATGGCATTTTATTTGAACGCGATGCAAAGCGTTTTCAAGTTGCAGCCAAAATGTTTGGTGCGCCAGTTTGCGGAAGGATAGGGACACGGAGACAATTTCTTCTACTTTAGAATTGTTGGTTCTGCGGGTTTCCGAAAGCGGCGAAGCATTATATTACATATTGCGATGGGAACCATGAAGCCAGCCCCGAGGAGCAACCGGAATGCCAATTTATGCTCACCATTGCGCCAACAATCTCGGTAAGCAAAGGCTAAAGCTCTTCCGCCCAGGCAGGCATACCTATTCCAACTTGGTTTGCCAAATTCCCCCTGGTTATCTAACTGGATGAGCCGGAGTATGCCGTTCGCTAACGCTTCGAGATTCTTGCTGGTATTTTCTGGGTGAAGACGGTAGGCCGAGGTGCACGGTTGTTTGATGACCACAAATGGACTGTAGCCTCCGACCTTAAGCTGAATATAGGTGTCGTCGCCGTGAAACGTCTGCGGCGTAGTATCCCGTCGTCCACCACCCACTGCGTCGAAAACTGATTTTCGTACGATGGTGCTGTTAGAACTGAGAGATATGGTCTTGGAGGCGTAGTTCTTGAACTTAAAAATCTCTATGGTGTCAGGTGGAGAAGGTTGCGGAGGCGCTTGGCTCTCTCGAAAAAACAATATACTGCCGAGAAGCAGCGGTGGTGAATCCATGGCCCGGATGACTTTATCAAACGTTTCTAGTGCGAACGGTAATAGAAGGTCATCGCTGTCCAGGTACACGAGATATTCACCCTGGGCTAAAGCGGCTGCGGCATTACGAGCGATCTCAGGTCCCTGATTGCATTGTTGAATCAGTTTGAGCTTGTTTCCATAGGATTTCAGTACTTCAGCCGACCTGTCAGTAGACCCGTCGTCAATCGCAAGCAACTCAAAACTGTTAAAAGTCTGATTTAAAACAGAGTCAACGGCCTGCCTTACGTAATTTTCCCTGTTGTAAACGGGAAGCAATACGCTAAAGAGAAGGCTCATCGCGTCGAGTATAACTTGAGGTGTCGGCGGTCAGCCAGAGCCGCGCAGAAAGAGAGCTGATCCTGATGGATCACGAATTTGGTACTGAACATTGGATATTGGACAAGACTTCGTTTTTTTGTGAGGGATAAATGGCGCGCCCGGGGAGGCTCGAACTCCCGACCCTCTGCTTAGAAGTCTTTTTCGCCGCCGCTGCAATTAAAGGACCTATACTGATTCTTTAATACTTTATCGTGTCGCATTGTTTGCTCTGTTTCCTCCGTCCCGCTGCGTAAGTCAAAGTCTAGTGAAAGTTTTTTGCCCACAGAATCGAATACGATTCGGAACGAAAATTAGGTCGGTCCAAGAGGGGCATCAGTACATCGGATTGACTGCATAAATATGGACGGGTATGGTGGCCCGGACCCTCATCACCACAAAGTTGAATTATGGAAACACGAGCTAGTCGGCTGTTTCATTCTACGATTTATCGCGGTTCTGTAAAGTCCATGGTGGGCAAGCGACTCTCGATGACCGTCAACGGTCAACGGCATATGGTCGCTGAATTTTGACCACAGCGCAGGCTCTCCCACCTCGACGTTCTTCACTTGCGCACCCCAATGTTCCGGGACGAACTATCTGGCAAGTTGGATACCCTGAACTTGCCGTTGCGATTCAAGGGCGCGCCTTCGCTTTGTTTGACGTGGCGGCGCCACCTTTACCTGTAAATGTTTCGTTGTTTCCAGGGCCTGCTCGCGAACCAGCAGCTAACGTTCAACGAAAACATACCGACCCACAGCCTCACGGCTCGCCGCCGGCTTCCCGGTAGATTCACCACCCACATTCGTCGCAGACTCACGCATCCTCGCCTAGCTTTTTGTAGTCTCTTTTTAGTAGCGGAGACGCCCTGCCAATCAGAATTCTGGCTGAACCTCATGTACGTCGGAATAGGTGGATGGTACCAGCCAATAAAAACCGTCGTTCCACGTGGGCTTGCGTCGTAACTCCTAGGCGGAACCAAAGCCAATCGGACCCATCAATGGTTCCGCTTTGCTTGCCCGCGTGAAGAGTTACATCCGACGGTTCGTTTCCTTAACCGACGCCCAGGCGAATGTCATGGCAGTGTGGGTTCTCCACACTTATGCAATGGCTGCTGCTGCCGCAACCCCCTACTTATCTGTCAATTCCGCAGAAAAACGGTCCGGCAAAACTCGTCTCTTCGAGGTGCTGGATACACTCGTAGAAAATCCATGGTTCGCGGGCAGAGTGTCGGTGGCCGTATTGTGGAGAAAGGTTGACGCCGAAAGTCCCACGCTTTTGCTGGATGAATCTGACTCCGCATTCAATGGCCAGCGGGGCTATGCAGAGGCCTTACAGGGTGTTCTAGATACGGGGCATCGGCGCGGCGGAAGCTACTGGTGTTGTGAAACAACAGGCCGAGAAATCTCCTACAAAAGATTCTCGACCTTCTGCGCGAAAGCTATCGCTGGAATCGGACAATTGCCGGGTACGCTCGAAGACCGCGCCATTAACATCCGGCTAAAGCGTGCACTCAGGACAGAACGGATGGAAAGATTCCGACGACGTTCGGTCGAAGCTGAAGCGGCCAATCCGAGAGTGGAGATTGCCGCATGGTGCCGTGAAAAATTGCCGCTCAGTTAGAACGGCCACGAGTCACTTCTTCTTCTCGCGGCAAAAAATCAAATAGAGAGCCACGGCAGGCTTGAACATCGCTTCTTCAACAAGCTGCTAGGGAAATGCTTGAGCGATTTTAACTCCGGGGCCACAAGTTTGAATGCCCATAAAACATCGTTTAAACCATTGCTGTAGCTTCTTTGTCTGCCGCGTGTGTTTTCAAATTTTGGCTCCTGAAAAAACACATGATTAATTAGCAGTACAGCCCAAGTCCTCCTTGGGCTGTCGGAAACCCATCGGTTTGCGATTGGAGAGTCAAAAAATCCGTTAGCGTGCAACGGCAATCGCTCGTTTCTGGGTGTGGTCCAAGCGTCACACGGCTCTTCCGATTCTCCATCTACCCATCAGCCTCGCAATCGAGTGCTCGCCACTAGCGGTAAAAGTTATTGAAGGTGGCCACATGATGGACCGACCGCCAATTGGCCAAATGGGGTGCAGCATTTCATCCCAGTTGCCCGCCTTTGGCGGGATGTCGCCAACGTTCCTAGCTTGGTGTTCGGGGAAAATATGAGTCGCTAGGACCTGAACGGCAAGATGTCCAACAATGATGGTCGTTGCGCACCCTACTCCGACTTTGAGCATGTCGGGCAAGATAATCGCCAAGTCCGTTCCGTAGGCTCCGAGGCCGCCCACAGAAGAACGGCCAATCCAGATACGAGTCCGCTCTGGAACTTTGTGATGCTCGCGCATTGCGACGCATTCCGACCGTTGATAGAACAGGGATTTTTTGCGGCCTTTTACCGAATCTAGGACCATCGCAGTTTTTATGGCCCACACGGCGAGTAAAGATTGTTGTGAAGCGTCTAGGGGAGCGGCGATATCCTGCATCAAGCAACCAATTAGAGGAATGTTTTGCGCTTCAAGGTCGCTCATCCAGCCGTTGTTGCATTTGCCGCAGACAGTCTTAATTTTCTGTTCTGCATTGTTGATTACCTTTTCGGGTGACCCTGCTATTGATATTTTGAGCGGTCCAAAATTTTTCCTCGCGTGAATCCACGCGCCCCACAGATGCTCGCGGCTTCCGGCTGGTTGGTCACAAAACAAACACTGCGGCGGCATCCGGTTAATGTATCAGGCGAGTCTGGTTCAAAGCCCGTCGAATGTTCCCATCGAATGGTCGCGCATTTTTCCGCGGGTGCAAACAAACGCCTTACAGCGGTGCGCGGGGGCGAAAATCGATTGGGATTTATTCGCAAGGCGAGCTTTGGCATTTCCCAGCAGCAAACAAACATGCGCCGTTTTACTTATCCAATTTTGTTAGTAGCGGTCCCGGCACATACGCTGCGAAAAAGCCGACAGCATAAATCGCTCCTGAAATCCATAACACAGTCCTTGTAAGTTTGGTCGCGTTGTCACAGACAGAAGAGTCCGCAGGGGTACACGCTTTACCTTTCAATCGTGGCGCGATGTAATGCGCATTCACGAAGCTCAGCGCAATCAGTGCTCCTGATATGGAAAACGTCCAGTTCTTGTGATGCGACAACGTGACCAGCCACGGCAGAGAGGAAAGGGTGGAAGCGACCGAAGCACCAAGTCCGGCCAACACCAGCAGTGAAGGTAAA
>Ga0193728_1001274_pt1 | contig 12716 bp, 15 predicted proteins | sample U1c1metaG_FD_143037 | JGI IMG/M metagenome (GOLD analysis project Ga0193728, IMG submission 143037) | Soil microbial communities from a riparian zone of the East river system, Colorado, United States - U1c1 | ecosystem: Environmental > Terrestrial > Soil > Riparian zone | place: USA: East River...
CTTTGGCGGCGATCAGCGTGTAGTCGGCCGCGCCGAGATGATCGAACGCGAACGAGCCATCGGCCTCGCTCACGGCCGTGCGCGTGCTGTTCAACGTGACCGTCGCGCCGCCGATCGGATGCTTGTCGGCGTCGACGGTCTGGCCTTCGAGCCGGAGCTCGCCTGCCGCGACGAACATCGGGCGCAGCGCGAGCTGTTTCGGCGTGGGTAGCCGGCGGATCAGCTCGGCAATCTCGGACGCGCGCGTCCCGCGTACGGTGTCGGTGGGAGCTTCGTCGCGCAGGCCGCGCAACCAAAACGCGATCAGGGATGTCGCGGCCAGTACCGCCCAGAATCGCAGCCTCATGCCCGTTCAGGACGGCAACGCGCGCCCGTCCGCACGAACTTTCAGATCTCGTGTGGCATCGGGCGCCTAGGTGCGCGGAAGTAGCGCAACGGCGAGTACGGGCCAAAGTTCGAGACCCGGCTGGTGTACAGGTCCGCGTAGTCGTTGACCTGCTCGCCGAACCGGGAGTTCTCGTTGCCCTCGCGCAGACAGCTGCCCCAATGTGGGTTGTACGCGCGGTCGAGGCGTTGCTCGAGCGAGTCGACCTCGGTCTCCATGAGGTCGGCGCGGTCGCGCAAGGAGTCGACGCTCTCGCGCGACATCCGGCGCTCTTCTTCGAGGCGATCGTGCATCCCCGCGTGCGTCGGGTCGTCGAGCAGGCGCTGGACCTTCTTGAGCCGCAGCGATTGGTAATCGATCTCCGATTCGAGGTTGCGGTGGCGACGATCGAGCAGCTCGAGATCGTGGATCTGCGCCTCGAGCCGATCGCTGACCGCGATCTCGCGCTCGAGCTCCTGGAGCACCATCGCGGTGCGCCACATGTGCGCTTTGCGCAGGCGCAGGATGTCACCGTAGATGTGATCGCCGATGTAGAGGACCTGCTCGCCCTTGATGCCGGTCATCTGCTCGAACGCGATCACGTTGCCGCCCTGATAGATCTTGTCGCGGCTGAGGTGCTTGATCTCGCCGTTCGTGATCGGTTGGTTCGTATCCGGATCGATCTGGACGAACGGGCGCAGCTCGTTGAAGAACGCCGGCTTCGCACCGCCGACGATCACGATGTCGAAGTAGTTGCGCCAAGACGGGTACGCCTTGCGTTCGCCGTCGAGCAAGAACTTCATCACGACGTCGGTGTAGTCGTAGAGCGAGTTGGTCAGCAGGAACAGCTTCTTGCCGCTCGAGCGGAACTTGTGGAGCGTCTCGCCGAGCAGCGGATCCTTGACGATGAACGCGGACAGGTCGGCCTTGATCACCGACTTCAGCGTGTCATCGCGGTGCGCCTCGTCGATCGCCATGCGGATGTCGCCGAACAGCTTGTCGAAGTCGACCGTGATCTTCTCACGGCCGTACCACTCGACGAGCGTCGTATACATCACCGCCTCGGGCAGACCGAACAGCGTGTCGATCCACTCGAAGCGATCGGCCGACAGGTTGATCTTCTCGTTGCGGTAGGTCGCCTTGCGCTGGTCGTGATCGAGCTCGCGGAAGCCGTGGTAGCAGCGGCCGACGTGCGCGTGGCGATCGAGCTTGAACACGTTGCCGAGCTGGCGATCGACCATCACGCCCCGGATCGCCCAGCGCGGATCGTACGTGAGCTGGCGGATCGCGTCGGGGTAGCCGTGCTTGGTGCACAGCTTGTCGAGCGTGAGCTGGATCGACAGCTGCTCGAGCCGGTCCTGGTGGTACAGGGCCAGCGTGTAATCCATGTCGAACCCGATCGTCTCGATCGAGTCCATGCGGAGGTTCCGGTTACAGAACACTCGATTCTTGCGGGCGACATCGATCTCGGTGGTCGTGTCGCCCAAAAGCGCGCTCAAGGCCGGATCGAGATCGAGGCCTACGTGCGCGACCATCTCGTCACCATTGTAGCGTGATCGCACTGCGTTTTCCCGTATACAGTGGGCATATGGCGTCCACGCCCCAACCCTGGAATCGCTCGCACGAGCCGTTCGCCGAGCTGATTTCTGCCGAGGCCATCGCCGCTCGGGTAGCAGAGCTGGGTGCGAAGATCACCGCCGACTACCAGGACAAGGAAGACGTGGTCGTGATCGGCGTCCTCAAGGGGTCGGTGATCTTCCTCGCCGACCTCGCGCGTCATATCGCGCTGCCGATCCGGCTCGAGTTCATCGGCATCTCGTCGTACGGCGACGCGACGGTGTCGTCCGGTGTAGTCCAGATCACCCAGGACGTGTCCCGCCCGCTCGAGGGCAAGCACGTGATCGTCGTCGAGGACATCGTCGATACCGGTCACACCGTGTCGTACTTGCTCGAGAACCTGGCGACCCGGCGCCCCGCCTCGATCGCGCTCGCGTCGCTGCTCCACAAGCCAGAGCGCCAGGAGCGAGAGGTCAAGATCGACTACCTCGGCTTCACGATCCCGAACAAGTTCGTCGTCGGCTACGGCCTCGACATCGCGCAGCAGTACCGCAACTTGCCGTTCATCGGTTACGTGACCGGGGCCTGACCCCAACCATGAAGCCAGAGCAACTCGCCAAGCTACCGGCCGTGCTGTTCGAGATCGGCAAGCTGGTCGGTTCCGACCTCGATCCGGGAATCCTGCTGTCGCGGATCGCGGAGTTGATCTGCCAGATGATCGGGGCGAAGGCGTGCTCGGTGATGTTGCTCGACGCGGACCGCAAGCGCTTGCTCGCGAAGGCGGCGTACGGCCTGCGCACCGAGCGCATGCATACGCTGTCGTTCGCGATCGGCGAGGGCGTGGCGGGATGGGTCGTCGAGCGCGGCGAACCGGCGCTGATCAACGATGTCTCGCAGGACCCGCGGTTCGTGACGCTGACGGCGAACCAGACGCCGATCCTGTCGATGATCTGCGTGCCGCTGCTCGCGCGCGGCGAACGCGTCGGCGTGGTCACCGCGACCTCCGAAGAAGCGAACGCGTTCCATCCCGACGACCTCGAGATCGTGCGGTTCATCTCGACGACGATCGCGCTCGATATCGAGAACGTGCGGCTGCATCGCGTCGCCGTCACGGATCCGCTGACCGGCGCCTACAACCGCGAGTTCTTGCACCAGCGCTTGCCGCAGGAGATCGAGGCCGCGATCGATCGCGATCGCCCGCTGTCGGTCGCGCTCGTCGACGTCGATCACTTCAAGGCTGTCAACGACGCGTACGGTCACGGCATCGGCGACGTCGTGCTCGCCGAGGTCGCGCGGCGGTTGCGCGGTGCGATCCGCGGCGGTGACTTGCTCGTGCGCTACGGCGGCGAGGAGTTCCTGACCGTGCTGCCGAAGGCCGATGCCGGCCGTGCGTGGGAGGTCGGCGAGCGCATGCGCCAGCGCGTGTGCGAGCGCGCGTTCGACGTCGGCGACGGGCTCGCGCTGCTGCTGCGAATCTCCGTCGGCATCGCGCAGTGGCGGATGGGCGAGACCATGCCCGACCTGATCGAGCGCGCCGATGTCGCGATGTACGGTGCGAAGCAACGCGGCCGCAATCGCGTCGAAGTCGCGCCCTGAGTTACGATAGGGCCGGATGAGCGGCCCGAAGGACAACGGCGGCGACGACGAGCGCAAGCCGGGCGGCACGTGGCCGCCGGATTCCGAGTACGCCGTCCCGACCGGCTCGCCGGACGTGTACGACCCGGGCTACGTGCCGCCACCGGCGGATCCCGAGCACGACAACCGGCACGCCGACGAAGGTCCGCCGGCCGCGCTGTATCCCGACGCGGTCGCGCCGGACGCGCCGGCCACATCGTACGACCCGGGTGTGTCCGACACATCGGGCGCGATGGGCTCGTCGGGCGTCGTCGACGCGGGCGGTTTGCCGACGAGCTCGTCGGGCGTGGTTGCACCGTATCCGCCGTCGAGCGCGAGTAGCGCGTACGAAGGCTTCGGGCCGCCGATGTCGGTCGAAGAACCGCTGCTGCCGGCGGAGCTCGCCGCCCCCGGTGCACTCCTGGATGCGGTCGGTGCTTCCTCCGCGAACGCGCGCCGCCGTGCGAAGACCGAGCCGCGCCGCGACGACGACGATGGTGATGGCCTCGCGCCGCCGCGGAGCAAGCGCACGATGATCATGGCGTCCACATCGATCATCGTCGGGCTCGGCATCGCGACACTCGTGTTCCTCGGCCACGCGAACGCACAGCGCTACGTGCTGTTCTGCGATGCCGCCCGCGCCTTCGCCGAGCAAGGCCGCTCGTTCCCGCCGTGGGGCACGCACGCGCTGCGCGGTCCCGAGTGGGCTCCGGTCCCGCTGCCCGCGAATGCCGAGTGCCAGCCGCGCGAGACCGACGATCCCGCCGAGCTCTCCAAGTGGTACCTCGAGCTCCTCGTCGATCGCGCGAACACGACGCTGACCGCGCGCGACCTGCTCGATAACGTCGGCGGTGCGAACAATCAGGCCGTCAACCGACTCGACGTGGTGTCGGCGCAGCTCGACCAGGCGCTCCTGCTCGCGCGCGATCCGGATCGCCGCGATCAGCGCAAGGAGATCACGCGCCTGCAAGGGGATGTCGACTACTGGCGCGCCGCCGCGCGGCTCCGCGACGCGTCCGCGGTGCTGCTCGATTCGGCGAAGCAATTCGAGTCCGCGAATCAGCGACATCCGCGCCACGCGACCGATGCGGCGGCGTGGTCGGAGTTCCTGCATCACCTCGCCGACGAGCTCCACGCCGGTCCAAACGGCGCCGTGCCGATCGCAACCGGTGCACCGGCGACGAACGCCGCGGTCACCGGCACGACGCCGGTTCCGGTCGGAACCGCGCTGCCCGTCGAAGCCGAAGGCAGCGGCAGTGCCACGCCGCAACCTCCGGATGCCGGCGTGCCGTCCGGCGGCGTGCTGCTGTAGTCGCGCACGCACGAGCGCCGGCATGCCGTCCGTTCGTCGCGCGTCGGCTACGAGCTGTGAGCCGCGCGCGCTTTCTCGAGCTCGCCGAGGAAGTAGGTCCAGCCGGCCTCGTGGGCGCGGCCGTCCTCGTCGTCGGGCAAGCCGCGATGCAGGATCGTCACCTGCGTCCCGCCGGCGCGCGGCTCGAACGAGATCGAGACCGTGCTCTCGAGCCCCTGCGTGCTCTCGGACATCCAGGTGTACTCGACGAGCTTGCCGCGCTCGAGCCGAAGAAACCGTCCGTAGTGCGGAAGGATCCGACCGGCGTGCTCGTGGCCCCAGAAGAACAGGCCGTCCACGGCGGCATGCACGATGATCTTCTTCGCGCCGTGCCACGGGCTGCCCGGGCAGTCTGGATCGAGCCAGACATCGAACACCTGGGCTGCGGGGCCGGGAATCAAGCGAGATACGGTCACGTCGATGAGCTTCATGGCTTCCTCTTGTTCTTGAAATACGTTTCGAGACGGTCGAGCCGTTCGGTCCAGAACTGTTCGTAGTGCGATGCCCAGCGCGCGACCTCGCGCAACGGCGCCGGATCGAGCTCGAGCGTGTGCTCGCGCCCCTGCTGCGTGCGGCGCACGAGCCCGGCTTGCTCGAGCACCTTGATGTGTTTGGACACCGCGTTGAGCGACATCGCGAACGGCGCCGCCAGATCCGTGACGCGCGACGGTCCCGCCGTCAGGCGATCGAGGATCGCGCGCCGGGTCTGGTCGGAGACCGCGTGTAGTACGCTATCTAGCTGCTGTTCATGCATATCGTTCAACCGTTAGGTTGACTATAGGCACGGTCGAATTGGCTGTCAAGGCTCGGGCGACTTCGCCAGCAACCGCGCGGGATCGAGGTTGCGTTGATACGCCACGATCCGAGGATCACGGATCACCTCCGCATCGCCACAGCCACGCGCGTCATCGATACATAGCTTCACGCGCACGTTCGCGGCCGCGTACCTCGCGAGCTTGTCGGCGAGCGAGTCTGCGGTCCAGAACCCGACGAGCTCGACGTACCAGCGCTCGCCGCGATCGTCGATCGCGAGGTCGGGGCTGAGCAGCGTCGCGCCGGCCTGCAGCGGCGCCGGGGCGACGATCACGCGGAGCTCGGGATCGAGCTGTTCGAGCCCGCGCGCGAGCTTGCGTGGCTGGTAGGTCCCTGCGCGGTCGAGCGGTGCGCGCGGCAGGACGACCGGCGCGGCGATCCGGGTGCGCCACTCGGGTGCCTCGAGCACGAGCTCGAAGTCGGCTGCGTGGGCGAGCAGCGGCACGAGCTGGCCGAGCGTGCGCCCGTAGATCGCGGTGCGCTGGAACAGCGCGAGCGGACCGACGATGTCGAGCACGATCGGCGCCTCCTCGGTCGCACGCGACGCGGTGACCAACAGGCCGCGTGCGAGCGCCGCGCGCAACAGGGTGCCGTCGTCGCCGTGGAGCGCGAGCCTCACACGATGCGCGCGCCGCAACGCACGCTGGATCAGGAGCACGTTCGCGGCGGCGATGACCTCGAGCTCGCTCGGCCGCCCGCGCGGAAACGCGATCGGACGCTCGCCGCGCAGGTCGATGAACAACAGCGTCTCGACGTCCGCAGCCTCGACGCCGAGCGCAGCCGACGCCGCCGCGATCCGTGCGGCCCTGGCCTCCGCATCGAGGACCGGTGCGCCGAGCACGGCCTCGCGCACGCGCCGCGCCATCGGCGTGAGCTTGCCCGCACCGCCCAACAGGCGGGCGAGCGCCCCGCGCACCGCGGTGATCCGCCGCCGCGAGCTCGGTAGCTCGGCGAACGCATCGGCGACCACGCGCCACGGCTTGCCGAGGTGATGCTCGAGGAGATCGATCGCCTCGGCGATCCAATCGAGATCGGTCTCGTCGAGCACGGCGAGCTGAGACGCCGTCGCCGCACGGCGAACATCGGTCTCGTCGAGCTGCGGCCCGTTCGCTGCACGGTGATCGCCCCCGGCCTTCGCGGCGTGGCGCGACGCGACGTGAGCCGCGCGCGGTGCGGGCGCGACCACGACATGGCGGCGAGTCACGACACCACCTCCGCGTGCGCGAGACCGCGGCGGCGCTGCACCACCGTTTCGATCTCGGCTTGGGTCGCGAGCTCGTAGACCCGCGCGCGCTTGCCGACCCGCGGCCGCAGCACGCGCCCGACGCGCTGGACGTGCCGCCGCGTGCTCGCGGTACCACCGACGACGATCGCGATGTCCGCCTCGGGCACGTCGAGCCCTTCATCGAGGACCTGCGCCGACACCAGCACCGGCGCCTCGCCGCTGCGAAACCGGCGCAGCATCTCGGCGCGCTCGCGACGGCCGATATCGCAGGTCACCGGACTGACGAGCAGCTCGCGCGCGATCGCGTACGCGGTCGCGTTGTCGGACGTGAAGATCAACACGCGCTCGCCGGCGTGACGCGCCAGTAAAGCCGCGAGCGATGCGCGCTTCGCGTGCGGGAACGCGAGCACGGCACGCGACGCGCGCCATGCCGCGAGCGCGGCTCGCCCGGTGCGCGAGGCAGACGCGTGCTGGACGAACTCCCGCCAGCTGCCGCCCGGCTGCATGCGCGAGAACCGCGAGTACGCCGCGTTGAACTGGCCGCGCCGCGTGCGGTAATCCTCGCGCTCCTTGCTATCGAGCGGCGCCGGCACGGTCTCGAGATCGAACTCGGCGAGCGCATCACCGACGAGATCCGCGATGCCGAGCGCGTAGACGACCGGTCCGATCGCACGCGCGAGCGGCCCGTTCGGTTCCGGCGGCGTCGCCGTGAGGCCGAGCCGCGCAGGAGCGACCATCATGTCGAACACCTCGTGCGGGCACCACGCACCGACGTGGTGGGCCTCGTCGACGATCACCAGCCCGAACGCGTCGCCGATCCGCGGCGCCCATGCGATCGCGCTCGCGTACGTCGCGACCGTGATCGGCGCGACCGCATGATCGCCGTCGCCGAGCCGGCCGATCGGAAACCGCCACGCTTCGCCCAGCGCGCGCGCCCACTGATCGAGCAGCACGCGCGTGGGCACCAAGATCAAGGTCGCGACTCCGAGCGCTGCGATCGCGCCGATCGCCGTCAGCGTCTTGCCCGTGCCGGTCGGCAGCGCGATCACGCCGCGCTCGCCGGCGCCGCGCCACGCGTCGATCGCCGCGCGCTGATACCAGCGCAGCTCCGGGATCGTCCACGCCGGCTCGAGCCGCGCCGGCGCGATGGTGTCCGACGGGTTTCGGACGTTCGCGTCCGCGAGCCGGACGCGCAGCTCGGACAGCCGCGACGCCGGCAAGCGCCACGCAGCGAGCTCTGGATCCCACACCGCACCGTCGAGAACGGCGCGTTCGGAGGCCTCTGTGATCTGGTCGAGGACCAGGGTTCCGCGATCGAATCGAATCCGCATGCCGCGGACCCACAGCAAGGCCCGTGCCGCTAGTTGTCGCTACTTCTCGATGCGCGCGATCTCGTAGCCGCGTTGCTTCAAGAGAGCGATCACGCCGTGTGGGCCCATGAGGTGTCCGGCGCCGACCGCGACGAACACGTGGTCTTGCGCGAACAGCGTTTCGAGCTTCGGGATCCAATCAGCATTGCGGTCGTCGAGCAGCGTGCGTTGTAGCTCCTCGAGATCCTGCTTCGTGTAGCCGTGGCGCTCGAGCGCCCCGATGTCGACGCCCTCCATGAGGTCGACCTCGTGCTCGGTCCCGTCGCAGTAGCGCGTGAGCGCGGTCGTGCTGAGCTTCTTGATCTTCGCGCGATCCGGCGTGTCCTCGACGATCGTCTTCAGCAGGCGCAGATCGAGCCACTTGCCGAGCAGGCCGATCTGGAACGCGCTGGTCTCGAGGCCATTCGTCGCGATGTGATGGTCCGCGGCGCGCTGCTCGAGCTGCTTGTCGAGCATGACGCTGATGTCCTCGTACAAGACGCCGACGCTGAGCGCCGCGACCACCGGCGCCGCGCGCACGAAGCGCTGCGCCATGGCCTTGCCGACGAGCGCTTCGAAGTGCGTCCAGTCGTCGGGGCCGAGCTCGTCGCGCAACGGCTCCTTCTTGAAGTCGGGCTTGATCTTGTCGGCCGGCGGGATCTCGAAGATCGCGAGCGACGACGCGTCGAACGCATCGCGTACGCTCTGCGGAAACTTGTCGAGGCCGACGCCGATGTGGCGGGTGCCCAGGATGTGCGACTCGCTTGATCGAGAAGAACCACGGCTTCTTCACGGACGGGCACGCCTGATTCGCGACCGCGGTGCGCTCGGCGAGCGTCGGCGGATCATCGGCGCTGCCCGCGCTCGCCTGCCCCCACGTATCGGCGGGCTTCTTGTCGGCCTGCTTGTCGTCACCCTTACTCTGGCACGCCACCACCAACACGAGCACGATCCACAGCTTCATTTGGTGATTCTCGTAACCGAGAAGCCCTGCTTCTTCAAGAGCTCGATCACGCCGCGCGGGCCGATCAGGTGGTCGGCGCCGACCGCGACGAACACCTGGTCGTCCTCGAAGATCTTCTCGAGCTTCGGGATCCAGTCGGCGTTGCGCTTGTACACGAGCACGTCGTCCATCGCGTCGAGCTCGGCGGCCGTGTAGCCGGCCTTCAGCATCTTGCCGCGCGTCTCGGCGTCCATGCCCGGGCTGTCGTCGGTGCCCGCGCAGTACTGCGCGAGATCGTCGTGGCTGTCCTTCGCGATCTCCGCGCGATCCTTGGTCTGCTCGACCGTCGCCTTCAACATGCGCAGGTCGAGCAGCTTCGCGAGCACGCCGTCCTGAAACGCGCTGGTCTCGAGGCCGCCCATCGGAATGTTGTGCTGGCCCGCGCGCTTTTGGAGCTGCGACTCGAGCGTGTTCGAGATGTCCTCGTAGAGCACGAGCATCGACAGCGCCGCCGCATCGGGCTCGGCGGTCTCGAAGTTCTTCGCGAGGTCCGCGCCGATCAGCTCCTCGAAGTGCGCCCAGTCCTTCGGGCCGAGCTCTTGTTTCAGCGGCTCCGGCTGGTGGTCGCCGCCACCGGTGTCATCGGGCGAGATCTCGAACATCGCTCGCGACGCGTGATCGAGCGTGTCGCCGACGACCGCCGGGAACTTCGCGAGCCCGACGCTGATGTGGCGCGTGCCGAGGATGTGCGAGGTCTTGCCGTTCTTCGTCACCGCGAAGAAGAACGGGCCGGTCACCGCCGGGCACGCGGCGTCGGCGAGCTTCGTACGTTCGCCGATCGTGGGCAGCGCGTTCGGATCGACCTTCGCCGGCGCGTTCCACGGATCGGCTGCGGCCGCCGAGCCCGGTTTCGGCACCGGCTTCGCGTCCTCCGCCTTGTTACACCCGACGACGATCAACAGCGCGACGACCCACGTTCGCATCGCCGCACTCTACGCTACCGGGTCAGCCGCCGCTCGTACCGATCGCGAGTCGCGTGAGCCCGGCATTCTTCGCCCGTTCCATGATGTTGACGACCCTGCCGTGCGCGACGGCCTTGTCGGCCTTGAGGATCACCTGGGTGTGCTTGTCGCGGCCGTAGGCGGCGGCAAACACCTGATCGATCTGGGCATCGGGGATGGTCTTGCCGCCGATATCGATATCGCCCTGGGTCGGGATCGTGAGGATCAGCGACGCCTTCGACGAGTCGATGTCCTGTGCCTTGCCCGACGGCAAGTCGACGCGCAGGCCAGACTTCTTCGAGATCTCTTCGCTCTGTTGCTCCTGTTGCTTGGTCTCGACCTGCTTGCGCGTCTGATCGACCTCGGCGAGCGCCGTGACCATGAAGATCACGACCATCACGAGGAAGACGTCGGTGAGCGGCGTGATGTTGATGTCGGCGAAGATGCCCTCGCCGCCTTCGTCCATCTCGTCCGGAGAATCAGGCAGCTTCCCGAGCGCCACTCTTGTCTCCTTTCACCTTCGCTTCGACTTCGGTGTCGGTCTCCGGCTTCTTGCGCTTGGGCTCTGAGTCCTGCGGCGCGTCGAGCAACAGCTCGAGGAACTCGTCGGTGAGGAGGCGCATCTCGGTCGCGATCTGCGATGCGCGCTGGCTGAAGTAGTTGAACAGGATCACGGCGACGACGGCGACGCCGATACCGGCGGCGGTGACGACGAGCGCCTCGGACACCGGTCCCGCGACGTCGGAGAACCCGACCTGCTGGCCTTTGTGGAAGCGACCGAGGCCGCTAATGATGCCGACGACGGTGCCGACGAGACCGACGAAAGGCGCCGTCGCACCGACGGTGCCCAGCACCCACAGCCAACGGCGCAGCTGCTGATTCACGCGCAGGCGCTCGCGATGGACCGCGGTCACCACGTGCTCGGGCTTGCTCGTCTTCAAGCGCTCGTAGCCGACCAGGAACACGTCGGCCATCGGGCTCGGCGAGCGCTCGCAGGCCGATCGGCTCTCTTCGACGGCACCGCGCGATAGCCCGCGCGTCACCACGTCGCCGAGCTGGCGGGCGCGCGCCATGAAGTTCCACTGCGCGAGGGCGCGTTCGATCGCGACCGCGACCGCGATCACCGAGAAGCCGAGGACAACCCAGATGACATAGCCGCCCTGGCCGAACAGATCAAAAACAGAGAAGTCCATATCTAACCTTGTGGTTCTCCTGGTCTTAGCACGCCACGACGGCGACCGGCTGGGACCTTTCTGACCCTCGGAACCGCGAACGGGTTGCCTTGCTGGGGCTGGTCCGCTGTGGTCGAATGCCCGCAAATATGAGCCGGATGGTCAAGTGCGCGAAGCTCGGTGAGACCCTGCCCGGTCTTCCATACAAACCGTTTACCGACGCTCTAGGCCAGCGGATCTACGACACCATCTCGGCGAAGGCCTGGGCGGACTGGATCGAGCACTCGAAGAAGCTCGTCAACGAGTACCGACTCGACCTCACGTCCAAGAAGGCGCACGAGGTGCTGAAGGAACAATGCGAAGCGTTCCTGTTCGGCGACGGCGGTCAGGCCCCGCCCGACTACGTCCCGCCGGCCGACGGCGGCCACGGCGGCCACGGACACTCGCACTAGATGCGCGCGCGCTGGCGACTCCTGTTCTGGGTTTCGCTCGCGTCGCTGATCGGGTTGTCGTGGGTCGCGCAGGCGTTCGGCGCATCGACGCTCGGCCTGTTGTCGTTCCCCGTGCTGTGCATGATCCTCGGATCGATCGTCGCGTTCGTCGCGATGGTCACGAGCTACGAGCAGAAGTGGCCCGCGCTGCTCGTGCTCGTGTGCTGGATCCCGCACGCTGTGGATACCGTACGCGCGCTCGGCGTGTTGACGTTCTTCATCGCGCGCGCGGGAGTCGGATCGATCCTGTTCTTCGGCGGCGGCGCGGCGACGCTCGCGGTCGCGATGTGGATCCTGATCACCGAACCGCCGAAACCGCGTACGCCCGATCCGATCGCGCGCGCCGAGCTGCGATGAGACTTCTCGCGGTCGTCGTCGCGGCGTGTAGTGCGCCCGCGGCACCGGTCGTCAGCAACACGCGGACCGCGCCCCCAGCGCCAGCGGTGACGTGTGGAGCGTACGAGGAAGCGGTGCGCTGTTTCGCGACGCGCGCCGCGTGCGCGGCCGAGCTCGCAAATTGTGCGGAGGTCGCCGCGCCGCGGTGGTCGTGTGCGCGTTCGACCGCAACGGGCATGACGTCCGGGCCGCTCGACCTGTGCCTGCCGACGCCGGCTTTGTGCGAGCACGATCTGAAGATCGAAGAAGCGCACCGCGAGCCGTGTCGATCCGTGCCGGAGGTCTACTGCCGCGGCGGCAGCGAGCTGATCTGTCATCCGACGCGCGCGATCTGCGAGCAAGAGGCAAAGACGTTGGTGAGCTTCGGCGGCGACCCATCCGCGTGTACGCGGTATTAGGGACACATGCCGCGCGTCGCACTCGTCACCAGCGAGGCCTTG
>Ga0193728_1001275_pt1 | contig 12713 bp, 9 predicted proteins | sample U1c1metaG_FD_143037 | JGI IMG/M metagenome (GOLD analysis project Ga0193728, IMG submission 143037) | Soil microbial communities from a riparian zone of the East river system, Colorado, United States - U1c1 | ecosystem: Environmental > Terrestrial > Soil > Riparian zone | place: USA: East River...
AAGTAGCTCGCGTGCACACCTTGCGTGGCGAGCAGCAAGAGACCTGCGGCGATCCCGACGAGTCCACCGGCGAGCGTGCTGACGGCGCCGACGCGCTCGACGAGCCGCGACGCGACGCCCATCGACATGATCGCGATCAGCGCCGTCAACGGCAGGAAGGCGAGCCCCGTTCGGATCGCGTTGTAGCCGAGCACGCGCTCGAGGTACAGCGAGCCGAGGAAGAACGCCGAGAACATGCCCGTAATCAACAGGCCACGGACGACGCTCGAGCCCATCAGCGAGCGCAAGCGCAGGATCCGCAGCGGCATGATCGGGTTCTCCAAGCGTGCCTCGAGCGCGAGGAACGCCGCGAGCAGCACGAGCGATGCGCCGCCGACGCCGAGCGTGCGCGCCGAGGTCAGGCCGTATTCGCTCGACTTGACGATCGCGAACGCGCCGGCCATCGTCGCGAGCGTGATCAGCACGGAGCCGAGCCAGTCGACGCCGCCCGACAGCCCGATGCCCTCGTTCTCGACGATCAGCCGCGAGCCGAGGAAGAACGCGATGATGCCGATCGGGACGTTGACGAAGAAGATCCAGTGCCAGTCGAGCGACTGCGTCAGTGCGCCGCCCGCGAGCAGCCCGATCGAGCCACCGCCGGCCGAGACGAACGCATACAGGCCCATCGCCTTCGCCTGCTCCTTCGCCTCCGGGAACTCGGTGACGATGATCGCGAGGATCACGCTCGAGGCGACGGCTCCGCCGACGCCCTGCAACAGGCGCGCGCCGATCAGCAGTCCTTGACTGTCGGCGATCCCGCAGAGGATCGACGCGGCCGTGAACAGCACAAGCCCGCTCAAGAACACGCGCTTTCGCCCGACGAGGTCACCGAGCCGACCAGCGAGCAGCAAGAAGCCGCCGAACGTGATCAGGTAGCCGTCGAGCACCCATGTGAGGTTGCCTTGGGAGAAGTTGAGGTCGTGCTGGATCGACGGCAGCGCGACGTTGACGATCGTCGAGTCGAGCACCATCATCAGCTGACCGAGGCAGAGCACAGCGAGCGCGATCCAGCGCCGCCGCTCGCGCTTGCTTGCGATCTCAGCCGCCGAAGCGGTGATCTGTGCGTCGGCTGCAAGCTCCTCAACTGCCCTACCGGCACCGCGCCGCTCTGGCGCCTGCGACTCGTCGAGGACGTCTGTGTTTTCGTTGTGAAGCTGTTCCATCGTCGTACTCATGCGGGGCTCCCTTCAGTTGCGATGGGAGCACTCTAGCAAGGATCATCCCTATAACAAGGAAGATCAATATTTAATTTATAGTTGTTGCTATATTGATAACCAATGCGAGATGCTGTAAGATCACACGCGATGGGTGTTGAGCGGGCATGCGCTCCTGGCTCGATGGCCCTGCTGACGCGACTTGCAAAGCAGGTCTACCGGCGCAGCACAGAGGAGCTCTTGGGGATGCACATGCGCCATCTGATGGCGCTCAGCTACGTGCGCGACCACAACGGCGGGCCGCAGCAGGAGATCGCCGAGGCGCTCTGCATGGACGCGAACAACGTCGTGCTGCTGCTCAACGAGCTCGAGCAGCGCGGCTACGTCAGCCGCCTGCGCGACCCCAGCGACCGCCGCCGCCACCTCGTCGGCCTGACTTCGGTCGGCCACAAGGCGCTCGACGATGCCGAGCTGAAACAGGAATCGATCGAGGACGACGTGCTGCAGGCGCTCGACGCCGACGAGCGCGCGACGCTGTGGCAGCTACTCGGACGCGCCCTGCGCGGCGCCGAGCCAGAGCTCTCAGCGGCGTGCGAGGACAGCGAGTCCCTCAGCACGCCCGTCTCCGCCGCATCGGCGTAAGCCACTACGGCCCCTCTACGACGCTACGACGGCGTCTATCTCGACCAAGGCGCCTTTCGGCAATGCCGCAACGCCTACGGCCGCGCGCGCCGGCGGTTGCTCGCCGAAGAACGAGCCGTAGACCTCGTTGATCTCCGCAAACGCACCGAGCTCGGTCGTGTAGATCGTCAGGCGCACCGCGCGCTGAAGCGAAGTCCCGGCGGCCTCACAGACCTCGCGCAGGTTCTCCAGACAGCGTCGTGTCTGCTCGGCCGGCGTATCGCCGACGAGCTCACCGGTTGCCGGGTCGAGCGGGATCTGCCCGGAGCAGAACAGCAGCCCGTCGACGCTCACCGCATGGCTATACGGGCCGATCGCCGGTGGCGCACCTGCTGCGTCGACGATCTCGCGCTCGCTCGGCATCGGCGCAGCGTAGCGGGCGCGTGGGTTGATGCGCTCGCGGCAGGGGTAGCTTTCGACGATGACGCTCACAGACAGTCAGAAACGGCGTCTCCCGACCACCCATGCCGGTAACGTGCGGCGAATGTCGATGCGGACGCTGACCACGACGTTCGCAACTTCGCTCGTGCTTGGACTGCTCGCGAGCATCGGCGCGGCGCCGGCCGGCGCCGCCGTCACATTCACTCCTTGCGCAAGCGCGCCTGGCTTCTTGTGTGGCTCGCTGACCGTGCCGCTCGACCGCACCGGTAAGACGCCGGGCACGGTCGCGCTCGCGCTAGAGCGCAAAGCGGCCGCTACGACGCCGACGCAGAGCGCCGTGATCGCGCTTGCCGGTGGGCCCGGTCAGGCGGCAGACCCGCTCGCCGAACAGCTCGCTACGGCGATCGCGCCGGCGCTCAGCACGCGTGATCTGCTCGTCTTCGACCAGCGTGGCACCGGCAAATCGAATCCGCTCGGCTGCCCCGTGTTCGGCGATGTCGCGGCACTCGAAAAGGCGACCGAAAGCACGATCGGACCGCTGATCGAACTATGCGCGCTGCAGATCGGGCAAGCTCGCGGCTCGTTCACGACGCAGGAATCGGTCGAAGACATCGAGGCGATCCGTCACGCCGCCGGCTACAAGAAGCTCGTCCTCTATGGGACCTCCTACGGCACGAAGGTCGCGCTCGAGTACGCCGAACGCTATCCGCAGCACGTCGAATCGCTCGTGCTCGACTCGGTCGTCCCGAGCAGCGGACCTGAAGCATTCGAGCTCGACCGCTTCGGCGCGATCGCGCCGGCGCTGACCGAGCTGTGCTCGAACCACGCGTGCGCCGGGATCACGACGAGCCCGCTCGCCGACATGGCCAAGCTGCTCGACAAACTGCGCAAGCGCAGGCTCAGCGGCTCGGCTTACGACGGCTCTGGCAAGCGTCACACGGTCTCTTTCGGCGAGCTCGATCTGCTCGACATCCTCGAGGCCGGCGACCTTAACCCGGCGCTGCGCGCGCTGCTCCCGGCCGCCGTGAAGTCGGCGCTCAGAGGCGACCCCGATCCGTTGCTGCGGCTCAACCTGATCGCGGAGGGTCTCGTGCCGAGCGTGCCGATCAGACCCGAATCCGAACCGACGAGCAACGAAGAAGAAAATAACGCCCTGTTCCTCGCGACCTCGTGCGAAGAGACGTCGTTCCCGTGGCAACGCGCAGCGCCAACAGCAACGAGGTTCGCCGAAGCCACGGCCGCGCTGCGCGCCGTGCCGGCGACGTCGTTCTACCCGTTTGACGCCAACGCCGCGCTCGCCGGCAGCCTCGTGCCCGTCTGCGATTCGTGGCCGGCCGCCGCTGCTGCGCCGCCGGCGCAGAGCCCACTGCCGAACGTGCCTACGTTGATCTTCTCCGGCGAGCAGGATCTGCGCACGCCGACGTCAGGCGCGAAAGCCGTCGCTGCGCTGATCCCCGACGCACAACTGCTGCTCGTCCCCTACACCGGCCACTCAGTGCTCGGAAGCGACTTCAGCGGCTGCGCACAGGCTGCAGTCGGCGCCTTCTTCACGGGCGCAGCCGTGCAGCCATGCAGCGCGAGCATCGACGTGTTCGCGCCGACGCCCGTCGCGCCGCGCAAGCTCGCCTATGTGCGCGCGCCGGCCGGGTTGCGCGGCAAGCCCGGTCGCACGCTGACAGCCGTGCTCGACGCTGTCGTCGACCTCGATCGCCAGGTCGTCGCAGCGACGCTGCAAGCCGAGCAGGAACTGCCGAGCGGATCGAGCTTTGGCGGCCTGCGCGGCGGCTACGCGCGGATCACCGCGACCGCCGCTGTGCTGAAGAGCTTCTCGTTCGTCAAGGGCGTTGGCCTGAGCGGTACTTTCCCCGTCAAGAACCACGAACTGCAGCCGGCGACGATCCGCATCGCCGGCGCGAGCGCCGCGTCCGGCTCAGTCAGGCTGTCAGCCGACAAGCACGTCAGCGGCACGCTCGGTGGCGAGCGCTTCCGGGTGAGCCTCGCGAAGGTCAAGCTCTCGAGCGTTAGCGGCGGCGCTGGTGAATGGCCGTCGCAGCCCGTGAAGCTGCCACTGCCCGCGCTCGTCGCCGAAGCTCCGCACAAGCTCCGCTGAGCGCGCCCACGCGGCGGTACTAGGCTCACCCGAGCATGACCAACGCGCTCGCCTCCGAGACCTCGCCGTATCTGCGCCAGCACGCCGAGAACCCCGTCGCCTGGCTGCCGTGGGGCGAGCAGGCGCTGAAGCGCGCAGTCGCGGAGGACAAGCCGCTGCTCGTCTCAATCGGCTACTCCTCCTGTCATTGGTGCCACGTGATGGAGCGCGAGTCGTTCGAGGACGAGCGCACGGCTGCGCTGATGAACGAGGAGTTCGTCTGCGTCAAGGTCGACCGCGAGGAGCGCCCGGACGTCGACGCGCTCTACATGGAGGCCGTGCAGAACATGACCGGCCGCGGCGGCTGGCCGCTGAACGTCTTTCTCACACCCGAGCAGCTGCCGTTCTACGGCGGCACGTACTTCCCGCCGGAGCCGCGCCACGGCATGCCGGCATGGACGCAGGTGCTGCAGGCGATCGCCGAGTCCTGGAGCGAGCAAAGCGAGCAGATCCGCGCCGGCGGTGAGCAGTTGCGCGAGCGGCTGTCCGGCGGTGCAGGACTCAAGCCAAGCGATGCCGAGCTCAGCCGCGTGACGCTCGATGCCGCCGTCGCGCGACTGCGCGAGACCTTCGACGTCGAGGAGGCCGGCTTCGGCGGCGCGCCGAAGTTCCCGCAGGCCTCCGTGCTCGAGTTCCTGCTGCTGCGCGGCGAGCGCGAGATGACGCTCGCGACGCTGCGCGCGATGGCCGGTGGCGGAATCCACGACCAGCTCGGCGGCGGCTTCTCTCGCTACAGCGTCGATCGCTTCTGGACGGTGCCGCACTTCGAGAAGATGCTCTATGACAACGCGCTGCTCGCACGTGCGTACCTGCATGGCTGGCAGGCCTTCGACGACCGTCGCCTGCTCGACGTCTGCCTCGACACGCTCGCCTGGGCGCTACGCGAGATGCGCGGCCCGGAGGGCGGCTTCTACTCGGCGCTCGACGCCGACTCGGAGGGCATCGAGGGCCGCTTCTACGTGTGGACGCTCGCAGAGCTGCGCGCGCTGCTCGGCGAGGACGCGGAGGCGGCGATCGACTGGTTCGGCGCGAGCGAGCAGGGCAACTTCGAGGACCCGCACCACCCGCAGCCGGGGCTCAACGTGCTGCAGGACCGCGAGCACGACCGCTTTGCTCGCGAGCTCGACGAGGCGACACGCGAGCGCATCCGCACGACGCTGCTCGCAGCGCGCGCAAAGCGCGTGCGGCCGGGGCTCGACGACAAGCGCCTGACGTCGTGGAACGCGCTGATGATCTGCGCGTTCGCCGAGACCGGCGCAGCGTTGCGCGATCAGCCGCTCGACGGGGTCGATCCGGCGCTCGGAGAGCAGTTGCTCGGCGCCGCATCGAGATGCGCCAAGTTCGTGCTTCGCGACCTGTGCGACGAGCGCGGACGGCTGCTGCGCACGTACAACGACGGCCACGCGAAGATCGACGCGTACCTCGAGGACCATGCGTTCCTGCTCGAGGCGATGCTCGTCCTGTTCGAAACGACCTGCGAGGAGCGCTGGTTCGATGAGGCGATCGCACTCGCCGACGAGTTGATCGCGCGCTTTGCCGACCCAGAGCTCGGCGGCTTCTTCTCGACGGCAGTCGACCAGGAAGCGCTGATCGCGCGGCGCAAGGATCTCGAGGACTCGCCGATCCCCGCCGGCGCATCGAGCGCCGCGCTCGGCCTGTTGCGCCTCGCGCAGCTGACCGGCGAGCAGCGCTACGAGCAGCACGCCGTCTCCGTGCTACGGCTGCTGCAGGAGATCGCGCCGCGACACCCAGCCGCGTTCGGGCACCTGTTGCAGGTCATGCACTGGTACCTCTCCCCCGCGCGGCCGATCGCCTGCGCCATGCCGGCACGCACTTAGGCGGGGGCTGGCAACCCGGCATGAGCTCGGCGTCACGTGACAGCGCTAGGGGCCACGCGGAGGGACTAAGGATGGTACACTCGAGAGGACAAAAAATGGCTCATAATCGGGTAAACGCTGTAAATAGAGGCTTTTTATGGCATTAGCGACGGACATGTCACAGGACACTCGCGAGTACATCACCACGCACCCGTGGATCACCTTCCGACTGGACGTGAGCAAGGTTCCATGGACATTCTGGGACAACGTGGGCGAAGCGCGGTCCAAGTGCAGGCACCTATCCAAGACGCCGCTTCCGCCTAATCTGGCGAAGGAAATGGAGCGCGTGTACCTCGCCAAGGGCGCTAGAGCTACGACGGCTATCGAGGGCAACAGTCTTAGCGAGGAGCAGGCAGTGGCTGCAGTGGAGGGCAATCTGCGGCTACCCGCGAGCCAGAAGTATCTACAGCAGGAGCTCGAGAACGTCATCAAAGCCATCTGGTCGATCGAGCGAGAAATCTATGACGGCAGTCAGTTCGACGTGACTCCCGAACGACTCCGCGATCTTAATCGCCGCGTCCTGGCGGAGCTTGAGGTCGAGGACCATGTGACGCCAGGAGAGTTCCGAACGAGCGGAGTAGCGGTAGGCGGGGTGTATCGCGGCGCACCTGCATACGACTGCGAGTATCTAGCGGCGAGCATGTGCAACTGGCTCAACGGACCCGACTTTCGCGTGGCCGCGGGCGAGGAGGATCACGTGAGGAGCTTCATGCTTGCCCTTCTGAGAGCTGTCGTCGCGCACGTCTACATTGCCTGGATTCACCCGTTCGGAGACGGCAACGGGCGGACGGCTCGACTAATTGAGTTCGGCATCCTTACAGCCGCGGGCATCCCATCGGTCGCTGCCCATCTGCTCTCAAACCACTACAACGCAACGCGCACGCGCTACTACCGAGAGCTTGAATATGCCTCGAAGTCCGGGGGGGACTTGACTCGGTTTTTGAGCTACGCAATCGAGGGTTTCGTGGGAGAACTTCAACAGCAGCTAGACAACGTCCACGGCTGGATCTTGGAGGCAGCATGGACCAACCACGTGCATTCGCTTTTTTCAGAGGCCCACACGATTACGTCAAGACGACAGCGTGATCTAGTCCTAGCCCTGCCAGCAGAGGAGCTTGTGCCACGGGCAAGGATCTCGACACTGACCCCACAGCTTGCGGAGGGCTACGCGGGGAAGCAGGCTAAGACGGTAACTAGAGACCTCAACGCACTAAGCAAACTGGGACTCATCGAACGCCGTCCTAAGGGCATTCGAGCGAAGCGAGAGATCATGCTCTCGCTTCTTCCTCGCGTGGCCCCCGGGGTCGACAATGATCGTGCGACGTTGTTTCCCGCTGTTACGTAAGCCCGGAGGCGAAGGACGCCGATGATGCTGCGCTTAGGTCTTAGCGGCGACGCGACGGAAGCGACGCCTACGGTTGGCCCCGCCGCTAAACACCTAGACGCGCTAGATGATCGACAGGTAGCGGTCGAGCTCCCACTGCGTGACCTGCACGCGGTAGTCGTCCCACTCCTGACGCTTGATCTCGACGTAGCGGTTGAACATGTGCTCGCCGAGCGTGCGCAGGACGAGCTCTGACTGCGCTGTCAGCTCGATCGCTTCACCGAGGCTCTCCGGAAGCTGCTCGACGCCGAGGCGCCGGCGCTCCTCGCCGGAGAGGTGGTAGAGGTTCTTCTCCATCGGCTCCGGCAGCTCGTAGCCCTTCTCGATCCCCTCCAAGCCGGCCTGCAGCAGCACGGCAAACGTCAGGTACGGGTTACACGCGGGGTCGGGGCAGCGCAGCTCCATCCGCGTCGCCTTCTCCGAGCCCGGGTGATAGAGCGGCACGCGCACGAGCGCCGAGCGGTTGCGACGCGACCAGGCGACGTAGACAGGCGCCTCAAAGCCCGGGACGAGGCGCTTATAGGAGTTGACCCACTGCGCGAAGATCGAGCAGATCTCGCGCGCGTGCTTGAGCTGGCCGGCGATGAACGCCTTGCCGACGTCTGAGAGGAAGTACTGATCGTCGGCGTCGTAGAACGCGTTCTTGCCGTCTGAGAACAGCGACTGATGCGTGTGCATGCCCGAGCCGTTCTCGCCGTACAGCGGCTTCGGCATGAACGTCGCGTGCCAGCCGTACTTCATCGCGTACTCCTTGACCGTGATGCGATAGCTCATGCAGTCGTCGGCCATCTTCATCGCGTCCGCGTAGCGCATGTCGATCTCGTGCTGCGACGGGCCGACCTCGTGGTGGGTGTACTCGACGTGGATGCCGAGCTGCTCGAGCGCGAGCACCGTCTCGCGGCGCACATCCGAGCCAGCGTCGAGCGTCGTCAAGTCGAAGTAGCCGCCTTCGTCGAGCACCTCCGTTCCGCGTGAGTCTTTGAACAGGAAGTACTCGAGCTCCGGGCCGACGTTGAAGACGTCGAAGCCCATCGAGTGCGCGCGCTCGAGTGCGCGGCGCAGCACGTGGCGCGGGTCGCCCTCATAAGGCGTGCGCTCGGGTGTGACGACATCGCAGAACATCCGCCCGACGCCCTGCTCCTCCGGGCGCCACGGCAACACGGCGAACGTCGACGGGTCGGGCATCGCGATCATGTCCGACTCCTCGATCGCGTTGAAGCCGGTGATCGACGAGCCGTCGAAGCCCATGCCCGACTCGAACGCGTCGTCGAGCTCTTCGACGTTGATCGAGAACGACTTCAACTGGCCGAGGATGTCCGTGAACCAGAAGCGAATGAAGCGGATCTTCTGCTCCGCGACGATCGCCTTGACGTCCTCCGCAGTTTTCGGCGACTCCGTCATGCGTGTCTGACCTTAGCGATGGCTTCGGCTCGCCGGTATCGACGGTTGGCCAAACCGAGCCGCGAGCAGCGCGGCCTCGGCTGCCGTGCTAATGGCCGGCTACGGCCGCTACGAAGTCGGCTACGTCTTCGGCTTCTTTGCCCTGATAGAGCAGTGCAGGCATTTGCCCGAGGCCGCGCGCGCGGCCTTCGCCGATCGCGCTCAGCACGAGTGCCCTGCGCCCGGCCGGCGTTGAGATATCGGCGCCGACGCGTACGTCGAGGTTCGGCCCGATCTGACCGACCGACTTCGTCGCCGCGAGCGAGTGACATACGGCGCACGACTTCGAGAAGAGTTCGCGCCCCTCCTGCTCGTTGGCGTTCAGGTGGACGCCGCCGACGGCTGCGCTCGCCTTGTGATCGCCGTTGAAGGCAAGCACGATCGCCGGAACGGCGAGGCCGGCTGCAAACAGCACGACGACGCCGAGCGTGACGAGCCTTCTGCTGGCCTTCGATTCAGTGTGCAGCGCTTGGCGCGCTCCGCGCGGCCCGCCGCGCATCGCAATGAAGAAGACCGCGAGCCCGAGAAGAACCCAAGCAATTACGAAGACGATGACCATGCGCGCGAGAACATATCGCCTGGCGACCCCGAACGGGTCCATCGAGCATGCACTCGTGCGCAATATCACAAGCGGCCGACCCTTTAGGAGACGCCAAGGTACGGCGCTAACCTGGATGTTGGTCTGAATCGAGGACTCCGACGCGCCCGAATGGACGAAACCTCGTGAACATCCTTCGCCGCCTGCCGCTCTCACGCCTGCTGCTGCTCTGTGCGCTGGTCGTCGCACTCGGCGCCTCGGCCACAGCGATCGCGTTCGCGCTTGACTCTGGGCCAACGCCGCCGCCGAAGCCGCTCGCGCAGGCGATCCACGACGCGCTCGGCGTTGCACCTGTCGAAGGCGTCAGCGCGAGCGTCAAGCTGACCGATCACCTGCTCGAAGGCTCCGAACTGGCCAGCGGCTCAGGCCAAAGCGGCCAGCTCTCGCAGAGCCCGCTGCTGTCCGGCGCCTCCGGGCGGCTGTGGATTGCCAAGGACGGGCGCGTGCGCCTTGAGCTGCAAGCCGAAAAGGGCGACACGCAGGTGATCTACGACGGACACACCGTGACCGTCTATGACGCCGCGTCGAACACGCTCTATCGCTACACGCCGCCTGCCGGGCACGAAGACACGACCTCGACGACGGCGGCGGACCACCACGAAGCCCCGAGCGTCGCGAAGATCGAAGAAGCGATCGCGAAGCTCGGCAAGCACACGAATGTCTCTGGCGCGACGCCGACGGACATCGCCGGCCAAGCCGCCTACACGGCGCGAATCTCGCCGAAGGAAAGCGGCAGCCTGATCGGCGGCGCCGAGCTCTCGTGGGACGCCGTGCACGGCGTGCCGCTGCGCGCGGCGCTCTATTCATCGACGAGCTCCGCGCCCGTGATCGAACTGGCGGCAAGCGAAATCTCCTATGGCCCCGTCGATGACTCGGTGTTCGAATTCACGCCTCCCGCGAACGCGAAGGTCGAAGAGGTGAAGCTGCCGAACAAGCGCGACGCCAAGCGCGCCGAAGCGGGCGCCGGTAGCTCGGGGGGCAAGCCGAAGGTCACGACGCACGGCCAAGGGATCGCAGGCGTTGCGGTGCTCGAAAGCAAGGCAAAGCCCGGCGAGAAGCCGCTGCAGCTGCCCGAATCGCTGCCGAAGGTGAAAGTCAACGGCACGAGCGCAGCTGAGCTGCCGACGGCGCTCGGCACGCTGCTCGGCTTCGAGCGCTCCGGCGTGCGCTACCTGCTCATCGGCGCCGTCACTCCCGCGGATATCGAGGCAGTCGCGAAGGGCCTCTAGCGTGACCGGCGACGACGCGCCGCCCGTCAGGGCGCGCGGCTTGGTCAAGCGCTATGACGACGTACTTGCTGTCGACCACATCGACCTGAACGTTCAGGCGGGCGACGTATACGGCTTCCTCGGGCCGAACGGCGCCGGCAAGACGACGACGCTGCGCATGGCGCTCGGGCTGATCGCGCCGAGTGAGGGAACGGTCGAGCTGTTCGGGCGCGACCCGCTGCGCCACGGCGCACGTGCGCTGCAGGGCGTCGCAGGCTTTGTCGAGGCGCCGCGCTTCTACCCGTATCTGAGCGCACGCAAGAACCTCGAGCTGCTCGCTGCGCTCGACGGCGACGGCGCGCGTGAGCGAATCGACGAGGTGTTTGAGATCGTCGAGCTGACGGCGCGCGCGAAGCATCGCGTCGGCGGCTTCTCACACGGGATGCGCCAGCGCCTCGGCATCGCAGCAGCGCTGCTGCGCCGCCCGCGCCTGTTGATCCTCGACGAGCCGGCGACGGGCCTTGACCCGGGCGGGATGCGCGACATGCGCCTGCTGATCCGTCGCCTCGCCGATCAAGGGATCACGGTGCTGCTGTCGAGCCACCAGCTGCCGGAGGTCCAGGAACTGTGCGATCGCGTCGCGATCGTCGACTCGGGCCGCGTCGTCTACGAGGGCGCACTCGCTGACTTGCGGCGCCAGGGCGGCGCCGGCTACCGGCTGCGCACGAGCGACGACGCGCGGGCGCTTGAGATCGTGCGCGCGCAGCCACAGATCGAGCACGCGAGCATCGGCGAGCACGGGCTCGGCTTCCAGGCCGACGAGCGCGCCGTCGGCGCGCTGTCGCTCGCGCTCGCGCGCGAGCGCGTCGCGATCCTCGCGCTGACGCCCGAACTCGCGACGCTCGAGGACCTCTTCTTCCGCCTCACCGAGGGCGCGACAGACGGTTCGGGCGTCGATCAACCAACATCGTCGATCTCAGCGCCCCCTGCGCCGGCGGCCCCCGACGCAGTGCCGGCTCGATGAGCGCCGCGAGCGCATCGCCGCCGCTGCTCGCCGCGCCGTTGCCGAGCACGAAACGTCCACACACGCTGACGGTCTGGCGCTGGGAGCTGCGCAAGCTGATCTCGCAAAAGCGCACGTACCTCGGCTTCGGGCTCGCCGTCATCCTGCCGCTGATCTTCGTGATCGTGCAGAGCTTGCGCGAACCGCACGACCACGGGCGCGGCAGCGACAGTATCTTCACCGCGCAAATCACGCAATCGGGGCTCGCGACGCCCGTGCTGATGCTGCTGTTCCTGTCGGTCTTCATGCTGCCGCTGATCGCGTCGCTCGTCGCCGGCGACATCGTCGCCAACGAGGACGGCAATGGCACGCTGAAGACGATCCTCACGCGCTCGGTCGATCGCGGACAGGTGTTCGCAGCGAAGGTGCTCGCCGCGATGCTCTACGCGGCGACCGCCGTCTTCCTCTCGGCCGCCGTCGCCACCGTCGCCGGCGTAGCAGCGTGGGGCTTCAACAGCATCACGACGTTCTCAGGCACCGTCGTCTCGGCGCCGAAGGGCCTGTTGCTCGTGTTCGCCGCGAACGCCGTCTACTTGATTCCGCTGCTAACGGTCGCGTGCATCGGCGTGCTGCTCTCGACGACGACGCGCAACAGCGCTGCGTCGGTCGTCGGCAGCATTGGCGTCGTGATCCTGCTGTTCATCATCGCCCAGATCCCGGGCCTCGAAGGCGTCCGGCCGTACCTACTCACCGAACAGTTCGAGGCCTGGCACGGCCTGCTGCGTACGCCGACTGACTG
>Ga0193728_1001276_pt1 | contig 12699 bp, 15 predicted proteins | sample U1c1metaG_FD_143037 | JGI IMG/M metagenome (GOLD analysis project Ga0193728, IMG submission 143037) | Soil microbial communities from a riparian zone of the East river system, Colorado, United States - U1c1 | ecosystem: Environmental > Terrestrial > Soil > Riparian zone | place: USA: East River...
CGATCGTCAACCACGGTCGGCGTTTTTGCGTGGCACGCGAGGTGCTCTACGAACCGCCATGCAGACCATCGAGACCGAGCTCCTGGCAACCGTGGTGGGTGGTGAGTCGTTGGGCGACGTTCTTCACGCGGTACACGCGAATCCCGACGTGCCGGTGTCCCAGACCGCCGCGCAGACGACGCAGTTCATCGCGCAGCACCCGTTCTTTCATCAGGGCCTGATGGATCTGCCGATCGGCGGCGGCAAGCACTTCCGCAACGTGCCGTTCGTCGGGCCGGGTCGGATGATCAAGGGCGCGGTCACCGCGAACAACGATGAGTTTCAGCGCGGAGTCCAGGTCACGCGCGGGACGTGGGCTGCGAAGTGATCTAGAACGGTGGCATGAAGATCGTCGTCATCGGTTCCACGGGAGTGATCGGTAACGCCGTCGCGAAGGCGCTCGCCGGACGGCACGAAGTGATCGGCGTCCATCGCAAGAGCGATCCGGCGCTCGACCTCGAGCAGCCGGCCACGGTCGATGCCCTGTTCGCGCGCGTTCGCGACATCGACGCCATCGTGTCGTGCGCCGGCAACGCGGTGTTCAAGCCGCTCGCCGACCTCGAGGACAAGGACTACGAGTACTGCTTGAACAGCAAGCTGCTCGGTCAAGCGCGCGTGATCCGGCAGGCGCTGAAGCACCTGCGCGACGGCGGCTCGGTCACCGTGACGAGCGGCGTGCTCGCGCAGCATCCGATGGCGGGCGCTGCCGCGATCTCGATGGTCAACTGCGGGCTCGAGGGCTTCACGCGCGGTGCCGCGCTCGAAGCGCCGCGCGGCATTCGCGTCAACGTCGTCAGCCCGGGCTGGGTGACCGAGACGCTCGTCGCGCTGAAGATGGATCCGTCGCACGGCATGCCCGCGGCCGAGGTCGCCCGCGCGTACGTCGCGGCGGTCGAGGGCACGCAGACCGGTCAGACGATCTCTCCGGCCAAGGTCTAGTCGCCGGCTTCGGTCAGCCGCGCGATCAGATCGCGGATACCGGGCTCGAACTCGTCGTCGTCTTCCCACAGCCCCGCGAGCTCGGACGTCTCGAGATCGAGGATCCGGGGCAGCGCTCGGATCGCGAGCACGCGCAGATCTTCGTTCGGGCCGAGCGTCTTGACGAGCCGGCGGACGTCGGGCGCGACGTCATCGAGCTTGCCGTAGCCGAAGCCGAGCGCGACGAGCTCGGCGGCCGCGACCGCTGCTTGGCCGTCGTCGACATCGAGGTAGTCGTCGGCCGCGGACTGGGTGATCGACAGCAACGCCTGGGCGATCGACGGCGCCGGCATCGCGCGCGCGTTCGTGACGAAGTCCGCAGCGCCGTCGTTCTCGAACGGTCCGGAGCCCCAGGTGCCCATGCGGCGGGATGATACTGTCATCTCGATGCGATGGTTGCTGGTGCTGGCGTTCGGGTGTGGTGGGGCTGCACCGCCGCCGCCGCCGGTCGTGGTCGCGCCTCCGCCGGTGCTGCCGGCCGCGACCGCGGGCGAGGGCTACACCGGCGAGCTCGCGCTCCGCCCGATGCTCGCGGATCTGGTCGCGCAGACGCACGCGACCGCGCCGCAATTGCGCGAGCGCTACGCCGCGCGCGCGAAGACGATGGAGCTCGCGGGCCCGAACCTCAGCCATCCCGATTGGGTGGTCGCGGTCAACAGTGCCGACGACGTGTTCTTCGCGCTCGGCGCCGACGTGATCGGCTTGCAGCTGTGGGACGACCACGGCGCGTACGTCGAGCTCGCGATCGCCAAGGGCACGCTCGCCGATGCCGAGGCCGTGATCGGCCCGACCGAGCCGCTGCCCGCGAACGACGCGAAGGCAGGGCCGCGCGTCGCCGCGTACGTCGGCCAGATCCGCGTGTTCGTCGAGCTCGCGAAGTCGGGGACCGACGTGCGCCGGGTCATGATCCACTACGAGCCGTGAGCGGTCAGTCGATGTCGGCCGACTTGATCGTGCCGTCCGCGATCGCCTTGACCAGCAGCGCGTGGTCCGCGGTGACCTGGTCGGCGGCGACGAACGCGAGCTTCGCGATCGCGCGGTCGAGCTTGTCGGCTTGGCCGGCGTAACCCGACAGCACCGCCGGATCCGACGTGCGCGCGTGGCCCTTCGCGAACGTCTCGCCGCACACCCGCGCGTACTCGACGAGCGACGACTTCTTGAGATCCGCCGGATCGATCGCGGCCTTGTGATCGGCGAGCTGGCGCACGTAGTACGGGCGTCCCGCGATCGTGGTCCAGCCGATGAACGGATCGACCGACGTCTGCATGCGATGCGCGCCCTCGGCGACGCGGCGGCCTTGGTGCGCGATCGGATCGGGCTCCTGCCAGCCGTGATCGACGTACGTGCTGTGCAGCGCCTCCTTGACCTGCAGGATCAGCGTGTCCTCCGGACCGTTGCCGGCGCAGATCACGGCGTAGTTGTGGACGCCGATGCTGCCCGTCCCCGCGACTTTGAACGCGACGTCGTACGGCGCGTAGCAGTCGAGTACCTGCTGGCGGCTCGGCCCGACCGTCGTGCGATATTCGTCGAGCGACTTCAGCACCCCGGCCGCTTCCTGGTCCTTGACGCGCGCGAGCTTCGGCACGTTGTCGACGAAGCGATGCTTGCCGTCGGTGTCGCCCGCGGCGCACATCTCCTCGCGCGCGTGTTGCGGCGGGATGCGCTCGGCTTTCGCGAGCACGCGACCGACCGGGCCGTCGCTCGCGAAGCGATGCACGACGTAGCGCGCGAGCTCGACCGCCGGCAGCTCCGCCAGGTCGTGCATGGTCTCGCGCCAGATCCGGATCATCGAGATCACGGCCTCGCCGGCCGCCTTGTCGGACATCCCGCCCTCGCGCGCGACGAGCACGAGGCTGATCGCGAGGCGCTTCAAGTCCCACTCCCACGGCGCCTTGCAGCTCTCGTCGAAGTCGTTGATGTCGAACACGATGCGGCCGTCGGGCGCGGAGTACGCGCCGAGGTTGCGAATGTGGGCGTCGCCGCAGATCTGGACGCAGTAGCCGGTGTGCGGCACCGCCATCATGTCGGGCGCCATGATCGCGGCGTTGCCGCGCAGGAACGCGAACGGTGACACCGCCATGCGGCCGTGGCGGAACGGCAGCACGTCGGGCAGCCGGCCTTCCTCGCTTGCCTTCAAGCGGCCGAGCACGTCGCGGTCGCCGGTGACCCACTGATCGTGATCGACGCGGCGGACGCGGTCGCGCAGGCTGCGGCCATAGGCTTCGCGCTCGGTGCGCGCGACATGATGAGGCGGTGGTGCGGTCAAGGCCGGTGAACGTAGCAGCCTCCGCGGGGCGGAAAACACTCCCGAACGTGAAGGCGACCTTAATGGTCGTCACAGCGCGCGCCAGTACAGGTGCGAGACGCGCGCGGTGCGGTTCGCGGGCACCTCGATGTCGTCATGGATCGCGGTGACGAGCCGGCCGCCGATCGCGAGCGCGCGGTGGCGGACGATCGTCGCCGGCTGCAGGACGTAGTCGGCCGGCAATGGGCCGCGCCCACCGTGCTCGTTCGCGAGGCCGAGCCGCGCGATGCCGAACGGCGCGACGATCCGTTCGACTGCACGCAGCACATGCTCGCGCACCGCCGCGCTCCCGGGTCGCACGTGCAGGCTGTTGAGCACGAGCGCGAGCTTCGCATCGGCATCGGCGAAGCTGCCGAACAGAAAGCCACAAGGTCGGAACGCACGGTCGCGTTCGCGCTCGACGTGGAAGCACAGCGTCAGCGGATCCTTCCACGCGGCGGCGAGGTCGGTGCGCGTCCTGCGGTGATAGAACCAGTTGTCGCTGCGGTAGCAGCTGCGCGCCGGGACGTCGGGGAAGCGCAGGTAGGTGAGCAGATCGAGCCGCTTGTCGAGGAGGCGCACGCGGAAGCGCACGCCGGCGACCGCGAACGCTTCGATCGCCTGCAGCGTCGCGGGCTGGAGGCGGCGCGCGATCGACTGCACGAGCGCGGGCGCGACCGCGCCGACCTTCTTCGACAGCGCGTGGACGAGCAAGTTGCGCGTGATGATGCCGCGCCACCGGCGCATCGCCGGATCGATCCGCGCCGGCGCGCACATCGCGAGGTGCTCGAGCAGATCGTCGTCCTTGACGACGCGAGTCGCGACCGCGACGTGGTCCTCGCCGTCAAGCGCGGTTGACGCCGAGCTGACTCGTGCGACGAAGTCCGCGACTGTCGGAATCTTCGCGCCGTGCAACGCGATCCGCTCCAGCATCGCGACACTCGGCAGCTCACCGGTGCGCCGCTTCCACGTGATCACGAGCTCGCACAACCACTCCTCGGTCACGCGGCGGATCCGCGCTAGCACGAACGCGCGAGCAAACCCTGGAGCGAGCGCGCCGCCGAGCTCGCAACGGCGGAGCAACTCGACCGGGACGCGAAGCTCACCTAGATGCGCCACGGCGAGCGTTGTCGCGCGGTGTGGATCGAGGAGCGCGAGGTGTACGAGCGCCATCCGCGTCAGCTCGGGCTCGAACGGCAGTGTCGCGATCGCCTTCGCGATCGCATCGGCGGCGAGCGAGCCGCCGAGGTGGACGAGGGTACGCAGGCGAACGCGGATGGCAGCCTGGCTCCAGTCCTGCGGGCGCGCGAGCGCGCTGCGCAGGCAGTGCTGTGCGGCGGCGATCAACACACGGCGGCGGCGCGGCGCGTGCGGCGACAGCGCGAGCCCCTCGTCGTAGAGCGCGCGAGAGAGCGAGCGCGGGTCGTCGCATGGCGGCGTGGCCGCGGCGAGCCCGTCGCGAAACGGCTGCGCGACCTCGCGTGACTGCGCCCGAACCACCAGCTCCTCCGCGCGGAACGCATCGAGGCCGTGGTGCAGGCACTGAGCGATCGACAGCGTGGTCGTGACGGGCAGGCCGATCTGGCGCGCGAGGTCGATCGTGTCGCGGCGTGCGATCGGATCGGGCTCGAGGGCAGCGAGCCGATACGTGACGCCGCGGATGTCGCCGTAGTGGTCGTTGACCCAGCCGAGGCGCAAGCAGAATAGGGCCGTCGTGATCGCGTCCTGACGGATCGGATCGAACGGTCGCAACCAGGCCGCCGGCCGCCAGCTCGTACGGTGAAGCTCGTCCCGGGCGGCGGGGAACCCCGCGTCGGGGTCGCGGAGGTTGAGCAACACGACGCGTTTGACCGCATGGCGCGCACCGGCGAGCCGAGGATCGCGGACGTCGCGCAGCGCGTGCAGCGCGTCTGCGAACCGGTAGCGAGAGACATACGCGCGCGCGAGCTCGATCGTCGCGTACTGGCCGAGCAGCGGCGCTTCGATCTCGGCCAGGAGCGTGCGCGCGCCGGAGAAGTCGCCGAGCTCCACGAGCTCGCGCGCGGCCAGCAAGAACGCTGCGCTACGCGCGCTCGCCGTCGCAAGGCTGCGTGCGCGCCGGCGCGCCGTCGGGATGTCGCCTTCATGCGCGGGCAGCCGCGCGAGGTGCGCGATCGCGCGGTCGCGGTGCCGCTCGGGTAACGCGCGGGGCTCGCGTCCCGCGGCGACCGCCGCTTCGATCATCGGGACGGTCGGCTCGAACGCGTCCGCGTCGGCCACGTCGGCGACGAACCGATCGTCGAGGCAGCCGGTGCGCAGGAGCTCGCCGAGTTGCCACGTGCGGCGATGGCCGCAGCCGAATGCGCGCGCACCGTCGAGGTCGCGGAGCGCCAGGCGCGCGGCGGCCTCGTGCAGCACCGCGTTCGGCCAGTCGCGCGACCACAGGGCCGTGACGATCCGCGCGAGCGCGTCCGGACGCGCGTCCTCGAGCCGGCCGAGCAGGAGCTCGCCGAGGCGTTCGCGCGCCGGCGCCGGGCATGGCGCGGCCCGCAGGCCTTCGCGGAGCTGCGCGCGAAGCCGGTCGAGGGGAATTCCGTGATGATGAAGCGCAGGCGCGATCCTCGCGATGGCGTCACAACGCCAGCGCGGGTGTTCGATCTGCGCGGGAGCAAGCAAAAGCGAACCGACCCCCGACGCCAGGCGCACGTCGGCCGATAGGTTCGCGGGACGAGCCGCAACCATGTTCCTTCTCCGGTCAGCTGCGCCCAGCTGTGGGCGCACGTCAGTCGTTCAGAGCAACGCGCTCCACGACGAGGACTAGGAGAAAAGGGAACACGACATAGCGGCGCTACCCTGATGCGTTTGCACGCACGATGCAAGCGCGAATCGCGAAGCGCGCGAATTCTCGGCGTTATGCTGCACGGCCATGCTCAGCACCGTCCGCGGGCTCACCGCCGATGCGCTTCGCTCTTACTCGCGTCATAGCGGCCGCATGCTCGCGAGTGCGGTCGCGTTCTCCGCATTGCTATCGATCGCGCCGCTGTTGTTCATCGCGCTCGGCGTCGCGAGCGTAGCGATCGGCGACGACCTCGGCCGCGCGAGCGTGCGCCACGATCTCGGCCGCTGGATCGGCGCCGATAGCGCCGAAACGATCATGAGCCTGCTCGATCACGCGCGCGTGCAAGGCCGTAGCCTGCTCGCATCGATCGGCGGCGGCATCGTGCTGGTCTACGCGTCGACCCGGCTGTTCAGCCAGATGAAGCGCGCGCTCAACCACATGTGGAACATCCACGCGAGGTCCGGCCACGGCTTCAAGGGCAAGGTGTGGAAGCAGCTGCGCAAGCGCGGCCTCGCGCTCCTGCTCGTCGTGTTCGTCGGCGTGCTGATCATCGCGGTGGTCGCGGTGAAGACCGTGCTCGCTGCATCGACCGAGCACTTCAACGATCACATCTCGGGCGCGCTGTTCCACGGCGGCGAGATGTTGGTGTCGCTCGCGACCACGACGCTGATGTTCGCGGCGCTCTTCAAGACGCTGCCCGACGCGCGCTTGCACTGGCGCGACGCGTGGCGCGGTGCGCTCGTCACGTCGGTGTTGTTCTCGATCGGAACCACGATCATCGGCCTCTACCTCGGTCACAAGACGCTCGACGTGTTCTACGGTCCGGGCGGTTCGCTCGTGCTGCTGCTGCTGTGGGTCCAGTACTCCGCGCAGGTGTTCTTCCTCGGCGCCGCCGTCACCGGCGAGCTCGCGCGCCGGCGCGGTCACGCGATCGAGCCCGACGATCGCGGCGTCCGAGTCGTGATCGAAGAGGGCATGTAAATCGACCCGAGCCGCGAGCGACGGGTAGGTCGCACGAAATCGTCACGGAAATAGGCGTTGGCTGTCGCGCGTTGTCACGTAACCGTCAGCCCGCGTCACGCCACAGTCTCGTCGGCGCGACCCGCGACGCGAAGTCGAAGCGACATGCGCCACGGGGTGTTGTTAGAGCAACCGAACCACCTCGTGCGTTGTCTTGTATCAGGGAATAGATGCCGCTTCGAATGCTCCTCTTCGTCGTGATGGCCGCCGGGCTCGGCTGGTTCGCGCGCGGTGCGACGCTCGGCTCGGCCGACGCCTCACCTCCCGTCGCAGTCAAACGCCTTCCGCTGCCCGAGGTCCACTGCCCGACGCCCGCCGCACCCGCCCCCGACGACTCCGAAGTCGCCGCCGCAGCGAACGACGAAGATGCGGAGCCGAACCCAGACGACGAGAACACCGGCGATGACCTCGGCGATCTGATCGCGAAGGCGAACGCCGCGACCGAAACCCATAACGGGATCCACGGTCATGTCTCTGACACCCAAACCGGCGCCGCGGTTCCCGGCGTCACGGTCCTCGTGACCGGTAACGGCACGGCTCAGTCTGCCTACACGAACGAAGACGGCGATTACACGCTGCGCGACCTCGACGCCGGCACCTACATGGTGAGCTTCTACTACGGCAACGTCAGCACCGAGCACGCGAACATCACCGTGAACTCGTTCGACACGTTCGCGGTCGACGAGCACATCGACACCGCCCGCATGTACCGCGACCGCGAGCAGTACGTGTTCGAAGGCGAGTAGACCGAGCGCGCGGCCCGCGGCTGCGCTGCAGAGCACAGCGCGTCGCGATTGGAAGTGCGCGAAACGCGTGGCACGGCGCCTGGAACGCGGGCTGCAAGAACCCCCGACATGACGACCATCGGCCAATTGATCTCGGAGCTGTACACGAAGTACGAGCGCCGCTATCGCGACGACGAGCTCGCGGCGATGGCGACCCAGGTCCGGCTCGAGGAGCTGCTCGGGCCGAAGCTCAAGCGCCCGAACCGCAAGTAGTTGCGGCATCGCGGATCACCACGCGTTACGCTCCAGGCGATGGCGGCGCTGCGCATCCTCGTCGATGTCGCGAACGGCCGGCTGTCCAGCGAGGTGGTCGCCGCGCTCGCCCGTGCCGGCCATACGATCGTCCGCGCGACGCGCGACTACGATCTGGCGCTGGTCGGCAGCGCGGAAGCCGCCGAGACCCTGCGGCGCGAGCGACCGGCCGCGGCGATCATCGTCGTGACCAAGCTCGGCGACGTGCCGGCGCGCGTGCGAGCGCTCGAGGCAGGTGCCGACGACGCGTTCGATTGCGGCTTCGCGATGTCGCAGATCGTCGCCCGCGTCGACTCGGCGGGGCGGCGCGCGGCGATGACCCCACCACCCCCGGAGCGCCTGCTTGCCGACGGTTGCACGGTTGATCTGAGTGCCGCCACGGCGACGCGGGACGGCTTGACGACGGAGCTGACGACGCGCGAGCTCGAGATCATCCGCTGGCTCGCGGCGCGTGCCGGTCAGGTCGTGGCGCGAGCAGAGTTGCTGCAGCACGTGTGGCGCGTCGCGGCCGGGTCGAACACGCGCGCCGTCGATGTCGCGATCTCGGAGTTGCGCGCGAAGCTCGAACGCGATCCGGCCGAGCCCAAGATCATCACGTCGGTGCGCGGCGCCGGCTACCGCTGGATCCTTACAAACGGCTAACACTCGGCTGCGCATCATGAGGTCATGAGCGCAGACCTCTCGGGCTTGACGTGGTTCACCGACTTCACCGCCGCCGTCGCGGAGGCGCGCCGCACGCAACGGCCGATCTTGTCGCTGCGGCTGCTCGGCAGGCTCGACGAAGAGCTGTCATGCGCGAACAGCCGGATGTTCCGGCGCCTGTTGTATCCGGAGGCGCGGATCAACCGCATGCTGCGCGAGCGCTACGTGTTGCACTGGGAGTCGTTGCGGCCGGTGCCGATCGTGACGATCGATTTCGGCGACGGCCGGCGGCTCGTGCGCACGCTGACCGGCAACAGCGTCCACCTCGTGCTCGACACACATGGCCGGCCGGTCGACGCCATGCCGGGGCTGGTCACGCCCGACGTGTTCGTGCAATGGCTCGAGCGCGGGCTCGCTCTCGCGCGCTGCGATCGTCGCGAGCTCGCGATCCAGCACGAGCGCTGGTCGCGCCAGCCCATCCCGATGCCGCGCGAATCGCGTGCGATGGCGGCGAGCCGCGTCGCGATGGCGAAGCACGTCGTCGAGGCGCCGCTGTTGCGCGCGGTGTCGCCGGTCGAGCTCGATAGTGCGCAGGCGCAACAGCTCCATGCCCGGGTCAGCGAAACATTTGCGCACGGGACGCCGTGGACCGTGGCGGCGCTGGTCGCGTGGATCTATCGCGACCTGTTTCTCATGCCCGCCGAGGATCCGTTCCTCGGCCTGGATGTGGCGGATCCGGTCTAAGCCGGTTGGGCCTCGCTCTTGCAAACTCGTAGGAGCCATGAAGAACTGGACTCGCGCGATCGCCTTCTCGACGCTGCTCGCCTTCGGTGCCTCGGTGGGTTGCGGCTACATCCTCTACCCCGAGCGCCGCGGCAACAGCGGCGGCACCGTCGATGGCGGCACGCTGGTCATGGATCTCCTGTGGTTACTGGCCGGCATCGTGCCCGGCGTCGTCTTCCTGATCGTCGACTTCACGAGTGGTGCGATGTACGTCAACGGCCGCGTGGCGATGCGCGCCAACTCGAACGGCAACGTCGCGATCAAGCTCAAGGATTCCGCGCAGGCCAAGCAGCTCGAGTTCCGCATCGTGACCGAGTCGCGGCGGGTGCTCGACACCAAGCTCGCGAACGTCGGCCCCTCGCTCCACGACCAATCGGTCGAGCTCCACGTCGGGCCCACCCACGAGAAGTTGTTCCTGCAGATCATCGATCACGAGCACGGTCCGATGCAGATGCCGATCGAAGTCATGTGACGAGCGAACGCGCCCGCCGCGCGCATACGCACGGGTGCCCTTAAGGGAAGCCGCAAGAACGCGTGGGGTGATTGCGCTACGCTAGACCCCACGGTGACTCCCGCCACGATCTGCATCGCGCTCGCGGTCGCACTCGTCTCGCGCGACGGGTGTGGCGGCGACCCGCCGAAGCCAGCTGCCGGCTCGGCCGCCACCGCCGGGTCCGCCTCGACGACGCCGACGCTCGCGCCGGGTGCAACTCCGGCGGGCTCAGCGGCGCCGACCACGACCTCGATGACGCCGGAGGCGCAGGCCAAGCTCGACAAGCTGGTCGGTGCGCGGCCCGGATCGCACGCGCCGATCAAGCCGACGCCGGAGCCGGGCGCGAAGCCCGAGACGCCGCCGGCGCCGCCCAAGCCGGCGAAGCCGCGCAACCTCTATCCGCAGTACGGCCGCGCGATGAGCGAGAGCGAGATCATGGACATCCCCGACATGGATCGCCACCAGGAGTCGTTCTCGTACGGCGCGGTCGTGCGCGAAGGCTACTCGAGCGTGCCGCACTACATCGCATTTCGCTGCATCAAGAAACCGAACTGCGGAGACTGGGCGCACATGGGCAGCGACTGGAAAGCGGTCGGCTGGTGGGGCGCCGTGATGTAACGGTGGGGCGTTGGCGATGCTATCGTCGGCGCGATGGATGTGGTGATCCCGGCGCGGATCGACCGGCTGTTCGGGCGGTGGATCCGGATCGGCCGCGAGCCCGCGATGGTGCAGTCCGAGGCGCGCTACGTCGTGCTCACGAACATCATGGCGTTCCTCGGCGTCGGGTTCACGCTGGTGTTCGCGCCGATCCTCGCGATCTCGGGCTCGGCGCTCTACGTCGCTCTGCAGGCGGTCTACGCGGCGCTCTACCTGCCGACGCTGTGGCTCAACCATCGCCATCACCACATCGCGGCGACCACGTGGTTACTGCTGAGCTCGCACTTGTCGGTGGTGTCGCAAGTGCTCGTCGAGGGCACCGGATTCGACGTGCAGCTGTTCTTCATGCTGCACGCGATCCTGCCGTTCCTGCTGTTTCCGCCACAGCACAACCGCCTGATGTTCGCGCTGTCGGCGCTCGCCGGCATCGATCTGATCGCGGCGTTCGTGCTCGGTCCCGATCTGCCGCAGCTCGGTCCGGTGATCGCGGCGGCGCGGCTCGCGTGGCTGCGCCCGATCTTGCTCGGTGGGTTGTTCGTGACGATCGCGGCGTGTGCGAATTACGCGCGCCGCGCCACGCTGATCGCCGAGGACGCGCTGTTCAAGGCGCACGCGCGCTCCGAAGAGCTGTTGCTCAACGTGTTGCCGGCGACGATCGCGGGACGGCTCAAGACGACCGCGGGCACGATCGCCGATGGCTTTCCCTCGGTGACCGTGCTGTTCGCCGATATCGTCGGGTTCACGACGATGTCGTCTCGGCTCGCGCCGGAGCGCGTGGTCGAGCTCTTGAATCAGCTGTTCTGCAAATTCGACGATCTCGCCGGAGGCCTCGGGCTCGAGAAGATCAAGACGATCGGCGATTGCTACATGATCGTCGGTGGCCTCCCCGAGCCCCGCCCCGATCACGCCGAGGCGGTCGCCGAGATGGCGCTCGCGATGCTCGGCGCGGTCCACGCGATGCGCGCGACCTCGGGCGAGGCGATCGACGTCCGGATCGGGCTGCACAGCGGGCCGGTGGTCGCCGGTGTGATCGGCAAGCGCAAGTTCATTTACGACGTGTGGGGCGACACCGTGAACATCGCGAGCCGGATGGAGTCGCACGGCGTGCCGGGCGCGATCCAGCTCACCGCGACCGCGCGCGGGTTGCTCGACGGCAAGTTCCGCATGACCCTGCGCGGGACGATCGAGGTCAAGGGCAAGGGCGCGATGGAGACCTGGCTGCTCGATGGCCGTGCCGCGACCGAGATGGGCTAGGTTCTGCGCATGCGGACGTTGCGGTTCTACTTCGATTACCTCTCGCCGTACGCGTACCTCGCATGGACGCAGGTCCGCACGCTCGGCGTCGAGGTCGAGCCGCACCCGATCCTGTTCGCCGCGTTGCTCGACGCGAACGGGACGCGCGGTCCCGCGGAGGTCCCGGCGCGCCGCCGCTACATCATCCGCGACCTCGCGCGGATCGCGCACCGCTTCGGCGTGCCGCTCGTCGCGCCGCCGGCGCATCCGTTCAACCCGCTGCTCGCGCTGCGCGTGACCGCGCTCGACATGCCGCCGGCGCAGCGCCGTGCGTTGATCGACGCGCTGTATCGCGCGACCTGGGCGACGGGGGAGGGCATCACCGATCCGGCGGTCGTGCAGCGGATCGCGAGCGAGGTCGGGCTGCCCGCGGATGCGGCCGCGCACGCGCAACGCGACGACATCAAAGCACGGATTCGCGCGAGCTCCGACGACGCGATCGCCCGCGGGATGTTCGGCGTGCCGACGATGCTCGTCGACGATCAGATGTTCTGGGGCTGCGATTCGTTACCGCACCTCGCGCACTACCTCGCGCATGGCGACGTCGTGCCGGCCGAGATGATCGAGACCTGGGAGCGCCTACCGGCGGCCGCCGTGCGTACCCGCGCGAACGGTTAACGGTCACAGCTGTCTCTTCTTCACCGTGCGGCGCGGG
>Ga0193728_1001277_pt1 | contig 12699 bp, 9 predicted proteins | sample U1c1metaG_FD_143037 | JGI IMG/M metagenome (GOLD analysis project Ga0193728, IMG submission 143037) | Soil microbial communities from a riparian zone of the East river system, Colorado, United States - U1c1 | ecosystem: Environmental > Terrestrial > Soil > Riparian zone | place: USA: East River...
GCCGCCGTAGATGAAGTCCTGCAGCATGCAGAACCCGATCTCGCTGTCCGCCCCGCCCCGCAGCCGCCCGGCGTACTCCGGCCGGTACGCGTCCCGCTCTTTAAACAGGCCGTTATGGACAAAGGCAAAGTTCATTTCTTCCGAAACGAAGGGCTGGGTGTCCGCCAGCTGGATAGTAGACAGCAGGGTGGGCCGGCGGAAATGCACGAGGAAGCGGTCCGACTCGACCGCGCCCAGCTCCCCGCCGACGGCGGCGTCCCCGGCCATCGGCCCGGTGTCGAGGTGGGCGTGCACCCGGCTGCCGGCCACCCAGGCCACGCCCCAGCCGAACCGGCCCGAGCCGTAGTGCTCCATGGCCCGCGCCTGCCCGGCCAGGACCGAGAAGGGCCGCGGCTCCGGCCACTTCACCGCGAGAACCTCACACATCGGCCGGGCCGTCCCTACTGGTCGCTGACATAGATGTTCTTCACCTCGGTGAAGTCGTGCAGGCCCTCGAGGCCCTGCTCTTTCCCGAGCCCGCTCTGCCCGTAGCCGCCGAACGGCGCCTGGATGTACGAGCTGGAATCGGAGTTGATGCTGAGCAGGCCGGACCGGATTTCCCGGCCGACGCGGATGGCGCGGCCGATGTCGCGGGTCCACAGCGATCCGCTCAGGCCGTACCGGGTCCCGTTGGCCAGCGCGATGGCCTCGTCCTCGTCGTCGAACGGCAGGATCGTGGCCACGGGGCCGAACACCTCGCTCGTGGCCACCTCGCTGTCGGGGTCCGCGCCGGTCAGCACCGTCGGCGTGATCGCGTTCCCGGCCTCCAGCCCCGGCCGCCGGACCACCTGGCCGCCGCAGACCAGCTCGGCCCCGCCGGCCACCGCCCGGTCGATGAAGCCCAGCACCCGGTCCCGCTGGCCGGCCGAGATGAGGCTGCCGAGCCGGGTGCCCGGGTCCAGCGGGTCGCCCTGGCGGACCTGCCCGGCCAGGGCGGCCAGGGTCTCGACGAACTGGCCGAACGCCGGGCGCTCGACGATCATCCGGCTGCGCGCGCAGCAGTCCTGCCCGGAGTTGGCGAACACGGCCGAGATGGCGGACTGCGCCACCTGGCTGATATCGGAGTCGGCGAACACGACGTTCGGGGACTTGCCGCCCAGCTCGAGGCTGACGCGCTTGATCCCGGCCGCGGCCCGGCGCAGGATGTCGGCGCCGGTCTCGGTGCTGCCGGTGAAGCTGATCTTCGCCACGTCCGGGTGCGCGACCAGTTCCTGGCCGAGCTCGCGGCTGGCCCCGGTCAGCACGCTGAGCACGCCCGCCGGCACGCCCGCCGCCGCGCAGATGTCGGCCAGCTCCAGCGCGGTCAGCGGCGTCGCGGGCGCGGGCTTGAGGATGACGCTGTTGCCGGCGGCCAGGGCCGGCGCGGTCTTCTTGGCCGCGATCGCGATCGGCCCGTTCCAGGGCACGATCAGGGCGCACACCCCGATCGGCTCGCGCAGCGTGAAGTCCAGGCCGGTGTTGCTGACCGGGATGGTCTGCCCGGTCAGGTGGTTGACGGCCGCCCCGTAGAAGCGGAAGTAGCGCGCGGCGCCCCGGACCTCGGCCAGGCAGTCGCTGATCGGCTTGCCCGTGCACAGCGACTCCAGCCGGGCCAGCTCGTCCGCGCGGGCCTCGATCCGCTCCGCGGCGGCCGCGAGCACCTCGCCGCGCTGCGGCGCCGGCGTCCGCCGCCAGGTCCCGGCGCGGAACGCCGCGCTGGCCGCGGCGACGGCCCGGGCCACGTCCTCGCGGCCCGCGTCGGCGGCCCGCGCGACGACCGCGCCGGTGGCCGGGTTCGCGACCGGGTACGTCGCGCCGTCGCTCGCGGGCCGGTCCTCGCCGCCGATGCGCAGCCCGGCGGTGCGCATCTGCTCCAGCGGCGCCGCGCTCATACCGCGGTGTACCCGCCGTCCACCACGAACCCCTGGCCGGTGACCCAGCTGGAGTCGTCGCAGGCCAGGAACAGGGCCATTTTCGCGACGTCCTCGGGCTGGCCCCAGCGGCCGAGCGGCACGTGACTCTCGACGGCCTTGTCGTACTCCGGCGTGAACGGCCCGGCCAGCGGCGTCCTGATGGCGCCGGGGTAGATGACGTTGCAGCGGATCTGGTACTTCGCGTGCTCGACGGCCAGGGTCCGGGTCATCGTCACCACGCCGCCCTTGGCCGCGGTGTAGGCGTCCGACGCCCCGCTGCCGACCCGGAGCGCGGCGATGCTGGAGACGTTGATGATCGACCCGCCGCCGACCTTCTGCATCTCCGGGATGGCGTACTTGCAGCCGAGGTAGGTGCCCTTGAGGTTCACGTTCAGCGTCCGGTCCCAGATGTTCTCCTCCAGGAGCGGCGACGGGGCGTCGGTGATGCCCGGCCGGTAGTTGCCCTGCGCTGAGAACCACAGGCCGGCGTTGTTATAGAGGACGTCGAGCCGGCCGAACTGGCCGGTGGCCAGGTTGATCATGGCCTGGACCTGCGCGGCGTCGGAGACGTCGCACAGCGCGAACGCGGCCTGCGCGCCCGCCCCGGTCAGCTCGGCCGTGACCTGCTGGCCGGTCTCCTCGTTGACGTCCGCCACCACCACGGCGGCGCCCTCGCTGGTGAACAGCCGCGCCGCCGCGGCGCCCTGGCCGCTGCCCGCGCCGGTGATGACGGCGACCCGCCCGTCGAGCTTTCCCATGTACCGCGCCTTTCCCAGGACTCGCACTGACCCGGGGCCGGCCGCCGCGGCGCGTTGCGCCGGGCCGGTCCCCGGAAGGTGTCCCACGCGGCGGCGAGATTCCCGCCGACCCGGCGCGGCGGCCGCCGCCTGGGGGCGCCGCCTGGGCGCCGCGAAACGCGCCGCTCGGCGACGCGCCCGCCGGGTTAATGGGCAAAAAAGGCTAATTTTTTGATAATTAAGGCATGATGGTAAATAGGTGTGGTCAGAGTGTCAAGAGGTGCGGCTGGGGTAATCGGTGCCCGGTACTGCCTCGCGTCCCGTCTGGCCGCCATGCGCGACTTTATATCACGCGCTTGAGATAAAACAGCCCCTGAAGCGGGGGCGATTACGGGCGCCGAGGCGCCTGCCTCAGGGCGCTGTGACCTGGGCGCCGACTGCGGGCTGCGCCGGCGCAGCCCGGCTGGCGAGCCGCTCCAGGATCGCGTTGAGGGTCTGGCACTGCCGCTGCGGGGTCGTCCGGGACGGGTACAGGACGGCCTCCTGGGACAGGCCCTCGACCAGGATCACGAGCTCGTGGGTGATGTCGCTGGGGTCGGCCCCGGCCGGGATGTGGCCGAGCTTCTGGGCCTCGCAGACCCGGTAGTGCAGGGCGTCCCAGAACCGCTCGAACTCCTCGTGCTGCAGGTCGCGCAGGCCGCTGTTGCCCAGGGCCAGGGACAGGAAGTTGATCTCGATCTGCGCCTCCAGCAGCCGCTCCTCGTCCAGCGGCAGGGCCTCCAGCATCAGCGCCCGGATGGCGTCCAGGCCCAGCAGGCCCTGGGTGCGCTCCCGGATCCGGGCGTAGACCTGCTGGTGCGACAGCCGCAGGGCGGCCGCCAGCAGCTCCTCCTTGTCGGCGAAGTAGTGGGCCAGCACGCCGGTCGAGACCCCGGCCTCGCGGGCGATCTCGCGCGTGGTGACCCCGACGATGCCGGTCCGGGCGATGACGCGCCAGGTGGCGGCCAGCAGCTCCTGCCGCCGCAGCTCGTGATCGACAATCTTGGGCACTGGCGCTCCCGCAGCTCAGGTCTGGCCAGCTGGACGGCGCCTTGCTACGCTGACCGAGGTTCTAGTTTGGACATCCGTTATTAAATAACCGGGCGTTGCTCCACACGATGGTACGTCCGCTGGAACCGGAGGATGACGAGTGACCAGCGGAGTGACCACCGAGCGGGCGCGCTAAGGAGACCCCTGCCATGACCGAGGTCATCAGCCAGCGCCGGATTCGCGCCGTGGACGCCGCGCTGCGCGAGCGCGCCCGCGCCGTCATCCCCGGCGGCATGTACGGGCACCTGAGCGCGAACGGATTGCCCCCGGAGTACCCGCAGTTCTACGCCCGGGCCGAGCGCGCCCACGTGTGGGACGTGGACGGCAACGAGTACGTCGACTTCATGTGCAGCTTCGGCCCCGTCCTGCTCGGGCACAAGCACCCGAAGGTCGAGGCGGCCGTTGCCGCCCAGCTGGCCCGCGGCGACACCATGTCCGGGCCGGGCGCCGCCATGGTCGAGGCGGCGGAACTGCTTACCGACCGGGTGGCGCACGCCGACTGGGCCATGTTCGCCAAGAACGGGACCGACGCCACCACCATCAGCCTCATGATCGCCCGGGCCGCCACCGGCCGGTCCAAGGTGCTCGCCGCGGCCGGCGCCTACCACGGGGCCGCCCCCTGGTTCACCATGCGGGACGCGGGCGTCACCCCCGAGGACCGCGCCAACCTGCGCTACTACACCTTCAACGACATCGCCAGCGTCGAGGAGGCCGTCGCCGCGGCCGGCGGTGACGTGGCCGGCATCATCGTGTCGCCCTACCGGCACGACGCCGGCTTCGACCAGGAACTGGTCGACGCCGGGTTCGCCCGCCAGCTGCGGGCGCTGTGCGACCGGATCGGCGCTGCCCTCATCATGGACGAGGTCCGGGCCGGCTTCCGGCTCAACGACGGCGGCAGCTGGGAGCCCATCGGCGTCGCGCCGGACCTGAGCGCCTGGAGCAAGGCCATCGGGAACGGCTACCCGCTGGCCGCCGTCCTCGGCGCGGGCCGGTACGCCGACGCGGCCACGCAGATCTTCGTTACCGGCTCGTTCTGGTACCAGGCCGTGCCCATGGCGGCAGCCGTGGCCACCATCACCGCGGTCCGCGACGAGGGCGCCGTCCCGGCCATGGTCAAGACCGGCACCTTGCTGCGCGAGGGCCTGGCCGCCGCGGCCGCCGACGCCGGCGTCGCCATCACCCAGACCGGCCCGGTCCAGATGCCGAACCTGTCGTTCCCCGGCGACGAGAACTACGCCCGGGCCGCCGCGTTCTGCGCCCGGGCGGTGGACCACGGCGTCATCTTCCATCCCCGGCACAACTGGTTCGTCTCCGCGGCCCACACCCAGGCCGATGTCGAGCGCGCCGTGGCGGCGGCCCGCGAGGGCTTCCGGGCCGTCCGCGAGCGCTTCGGCGAGAGCTGAGCCCAGGGCTGAGCCCAGGGCCGAGCCCAGGGCCGAGATCAGGGCCGAGCCCGGCGCTCCCGCCCGGGGCGGCCCGGCCGTGCCAGGATGGCCCCATGACGAGTGAGCGTGCGGGGCAGCCCGCCGGCACCGAGGACCTGGTGGACGTCGCGAAGCTGGTCACCGCGTACTACGCCCTGCATCCCGATCCCGGCGAGGCCGCCCAGCGGGTGGCGTTCGGCACCTCGGGCCACCGCGGCTCGGCCCTGACCGCCACCTTCAACGAGGACCACATCGTGGCCGCCACGCAGGCCATCTGCGAGTACCGGGCCGGCCAGGGCATCGACGGGCCGCTGTACCTGGGCGCCGACACGCACGCGCTGTCCGAGCCGGCGACGGTCAGCGCGCTGGAGGTGCTCGCGGCCAACGGCGTACGGGTGCTGCTTGACGCGCGCGGCGGGTACACGCCGACGCCGGCCGTGTCGCGGGCCATCCTCGCCTACAACGCCGCCGGCGGCCCGCGGGCCGACGGCATCGTGGTCACGCCGTCGCACAACCCGCCCCCCGACGGCGGCTTCAAGTACAACCCGCCCGACGGCGGCCCGGCCGGCGCCGAGATCACCGGGCAGATCCAGGACCGGGCCAACGCCCTGCTGGAGGTCGGCCTGGCCGGCGTCCGCCGGATCCCGTTCGCCCGCGCGCTGGCCGCCGACACCACCGGCCGGTTCGACTTCACCGACGCCTACGTCTCCGCGCTCGAGCAGGTCATCGATACCGACGCGATCCGGGAGGCCGGGGTGCGCATCGGCGCCGACCCGCTCGGCGGGGCCAGCGTCGGCTACTGGGGGGAGATCGGCGACCGCTACGGCCTCGACCTCACCGTCGTCAACCCGGAGGTAGACGCCACCTTCCGGTTCATGACCCTGGACTGGGACGGCAAGATCCGGATGGACTGCTCGTCCCCGTACGCCATGGCCAGCCTGATCGCCCGTCAGCACGACTTCACGGTCGCCACCGGCAACGACACCGACTCCGACCGGCACGGCATCGTCACGCCCGACGGCGGCCTGATGAACCCCAACCACTACCTGGCCGTCGCCATCGAGTACCTGTACTCCCGGCGGGTCGGCTGGCCGCAGGCCGCGGCGGTCGGCAAGACGCTGGTCAGCTCGTCGATGATCGACCGGGTCACCGCCGGGCTGGGCCGCGAGCTGCTGGAGGTCCCGGTCGGGTTCAAGTGGTTCGTGCCCGGCCTGCTGGACGGGTCAGTCGGCTTCGGCGGCGAGGAGAGCGCCGGGGCCTCGTTCCTGCAGCGCGACGGGTCGGTCTGGACGACCGACAAGGACGGGATCATCCTGGCCCTGCTCGCATCGGAAATCACGGCCGTGACCGGCCACTCGCCGTCGCAGGTGTACGCCGGCCTGACCGAGCGCTTCGGCGCCCCCGCCTACGCCCGCATCGACACGGCGGCCAGCCGGGATCAGAAGGCCGCCCTGGCCCGGCTCTCGCCCGAGCAGGTCACCGCCCGCGAGCTCGCGGGCGAGCAGATCACCGCGAAGCTGACCACCGCCCCGGGCAACGGCGCGCCGATTGGCGGCCTCAAGGTAGTCACCGAGTCCGGCTGGTTCGCGGCCCGCCCCTCGGGCACCGAGGACGTCTACAAGCTCTACGCCGAGTCCTTCCGCGGTCCCGACCACCTGGCCGAGATCCAGAAAGAGGCCCGGGCCATCATCGCCGCCGCCCTGGACTGACCGCCGCCCGGAGAATTCCCGGTCATTCCGGCCCGATTCTCCCGTCATCGGCCGCACCGGGAAGTTCGTGCGTCCTATACGAAACGCTGCCCTTTCCGAACCCTCGCATGCACGGCTAGACTCACTTTCCCGGCTAATAAGCTGCTCGAGACCGGAGACACCTATGGGGGGCGGATCAACCTCGCAGCTATGCGCACATTGTGGCAGCGAGTTGCGGGCCGGAACGCGTTTCTGTCGCATATGCGGGCAAAGCGTCCAGGGCAATGAATCTGATCCGCAAACCGCGCCGCTGAATCTCCCCGGCGGCGGCCTCCAGCCGCGGGACACCGCGCAGGACACCGTCACGGCGGCCGCCTTCCCGGCCCTCCGCGCCGACCCGCGCCGCCCGCCGCCCGCCGACCACCAGCCTGCCAGATACCAGCCCCCGGACCACCAGCCGAGCGCCTACCAGCCCCCGGACCACCAGCCGGGCGGCTACCAGGCTCCGGACCACCAGCCCGGCGGCTACCCGCCGCCGGGGTACCCCCCCGCCGGGCCAGCGACCTCCGCCGGACGGCGGGTCGCGGCGGGGCCGGATCATCATCGGGGTCCTGGCTGTCATCGTCGCCGTGGGCGGGATCGCCGCCGGGCTGCTGCTCGCACGGGCCCACGCATCCTCGGGCCACCTGGCCGGACCGGGCCACTCGACGGCGGCCCAGAATTCGGGTTCGAGCGCGACTGGCTCATCCGGCGCCGCCCCGCCGACCTCGCCGCCGCCGAGTTCCGGGACGGCGTCCGCGCAGCAGCAGGGCGCCGACAACCTCTCGGCCCTGCTGTCCCAGAGTGTCTCTGACCGCGGCGCCATCAACAACGCGTACAACGACGTGCACAGCTGCGGTCCCACGCTCACGCAGGACCAGGCCACCTTCCAGCAGGCCGTGACTTCGCGCCAGGGCCTGCTCAGCCGCCTCGGCGCCATGCCCGACGCGTCCGCGCTCCCGGCCGGGATGATCAGTTCACTGACCCAGGCGTGGCAGGCCTCGATCACCGCGGACCAGGATTTCGCCGCCTGGGCCCAGGACGAGAGCGCGAGCTGCACGCCGGGCGGCAGCGACGCCAACCTCGCCGCCGCGACCGGCCCGGACAACCAGGCCACCCAGGACAAGATAGCTTTCGTGGGCAGCTGGAACCCGATCGCGCAGCAGTACGACCTGCCGACCTACTCCCAGGACCAGCTGTGATGCGGTAGGCCCGGCGCCAAGAGCCGGCCCGCCTACTGCAGGTGCTGCCACAAGATGGCGGACAGCCCGCTGATCGTGTCGATGCCGTGCTGCTCGGTGGCGTTGCCGGTCGTGAGGACCGCGATCAGGTAATCACGGCCCTGGCCGGACACCCAGCCGATGCTGTTGACCTGCCAGTCGGTGTCCGCGTCGTTCAGCGGCAGCCAGCCGTTCTTGAGGGCCACGGTGACCGAGGACGGAACACCGCCCGACACGCCCCACCGCTGCGACGGCGTCACGTTCTCCATGAGACCCAGGGCGTAGCTCCGGTCGGCCGCCGTCAGCAGGCCGCTGGGCTCCACGATCTCGCGCAGCAGCGTGAGCTGGTCGGCCGGGACCGTCCTGGTCAGCCCCCAGCCGGGCCACGGAAAGCCGGGGCACACCACGCACCCGGACGGCGTGGTCTGAGCCAGGCCGGCGGCAGAGTTGAAGGTGCCGATCCCGGTGCCGCCGCCGACGGCATCCCACAGGTCAGTGGCGGAGTTGTTGTCGCTGTCCTCGATCATGCTCTGGGCCAGCGACGAGTCGGATCCCGAGAGCGCGGAGCCCGACTTGGCCCGCTGGGCCAGCAGCGTCTCCAGGATGTCGAGCTTGACGATGCTCGCCTCGTCCTGCGGCGGCCCGGTGCCGGCCGTCCAGGTCTGGTGTGTCCGCACGTCGTAGACGGCTGCGAGGACCGTCCCGGACCGGCCGCCCAGGAACGCGGCGGTGGCCGCCCCGAACGGGTCCGGCCGCGAGGCCGGGGCTGTAGCCGATGCCGATGCCGACGCTGGTGGCCGGGCCGACGCCGATGCCGATGCCGACGCTGGTGGCCGGGCCGAGGCCGACGACGGGGCCGGCGCCGCGGCCGCGTGGTGCGGAGCGCCGCCGTCGGCCACCGGGCGGGCGGTGCTGGCCGGATGGCTAATCACCTTGACGAGGATGGCGCTGATGACGACGGCGGCCAGGAACACCGCCCCCAGCGCCAGGGCCGGGTTCGGCAGGCCCCCGGACCGCTCCCGGCTGGAGTGCCGCCCGGTCACCGGGCGGGATCCGTTCGCGGAATCACATTCACTGCCCCCGGATTCATCCCCCAGCCCGTCGGCTGCGGGCGCCGCCCTGTCGCACGCTTAGATACTTTAATCGCAGTGCGGCATTATCCAAGCGCCAATGTGGCGCCTACCGGGCAAATGAGCCCGGCGGCTTAGCCCGGTGCGCCATCTGGAGCCACTTGGCCGGACTGCGCCAGGCTGGCCGGCGCCGGGTCCGCGGAAATAGACTCGCGCCGCTTGAGGCGGATATAGCAGGATATTCCGATGACGGCGCCGCTGGCCACGAAGATTGGCGAGAAGTACTGCAGGTACCAGCTCTGCCCGTAGACCACGACACGGGGCCAGCCGATATCGATCAGGAAGAACGCGCCGAAAAGCACCGCGATGATGTTGATGGGCAGGCCCAGCCGGCCCAGGGAGAACTGCGCGGTCGCCGTGGCCTGCCGGTTCCGCTCGGCGAAGCCGGGCCGCAGCCGGTCGACGAGGCGGGGCACTGTGACCCCGAGGTAGGCCAGGTAGACCACGACGACAGCGACCCCGGTGATGTCGGTGAACAGGGCGGCCTGGCCCAGGTTGACGACCAGCAGGGCGATGGCGAGCAGCCCGACCACGATGTTGGGCGCGGCGGGCGTCCCGCGCTTGTCCGAGACGTGGGCCAGCCGGCGGGAGAACGGCAGCCGGCCGTCCCTCGCCATGGAGAACATGACCCGTGACGCCGACGCCTGGATGGCCAGCGCCGCGGACAGGATGGCGATGGCCACGTCGACCAGCAGGATCTTCCCGAGACCCGGCCCGAGGCGGCTGGAGATGACGTAGGCCAGCCCTTCGGTGCCGAGCTGCGGCGCGAGCAGCGACGGGGCCGCGAGCAGCGCCCCGACCAGGAGCAGAGCGCCGCCCACGCCGGACACCACCATGGCCCGCAGGATGCCCCGCGGCGCCGTCGCCCGGGGGCTGTTCGTCTCCTCGGAGAGCTCCCCGGCGCTGTCGAACCCGTACATCACGTAGCAGGCCATCAGGGCGGAGATCAGGAACGGCCACAGGTAGCTGCCGTGACCGGCGACGCCGTTGGTATGCAGCAGCGCCGCCGACGCGCCGCGCTTGGCGTGCGCGAAGAACAGCGCGATGAGCAGCACCACCCCGACGATCTCGAAGGCGACTCCGAAGCGCGTGATGCGGCTCATGATCCCGACGCCGATGTTCCCGATCACCGTCGAGATGATGATGACGATGCTCCCGATCACGATGGCGTTGGCCGCGCCCGAGCTGCTGGTCAGCGCCGAGCTGCCGTGGATAACCTGGAAGCCGGTCCACACCGAGGGCAGCACGACCTGCAGGGCGATCGCGATGGCCGAGACGCTCACGATGTAGCCGATCATCATGAACCAGCCGGCGAACCAGCCCAGGAACTCGGTCGATATCCGCCGGGACCACTGGTAGATGGACCCGGAGATCGGGTAGCGGCTGGCCAGCTCGGCGAAGACGAGGGCGACGGAGAACTGGCCGGCGAACACGATCGGCCAGGTCCAGACGAACGCCGGGCCGCCGAAGGCGAACCCGAAGGCGAACAGCTGGAACACCGTGGTCAGGATGGACACGAACGAGAACCCGGCCGCGAACGACGCGAAGGCCCCCAGGCTGCGGTGCAGCTCCTGCTGGTAGCCGAGGTCGGCCAGGTCGAGGGAATCGGATACGGGCAGCTCAGCGACGTTAGCCACGCTCACTCCTAGCTATGACGGGCAGCGTTAATGACTGCGGGGGAGGTGCCCGGCGCGAACCAGGCAGCCGAGGGTGTCGCAGATGACGCGGGCGGCGATCAGCGACGTGATGTCGGCGTTGTCGTAGGGCGGCGAGCACTCGACGATCTCGATGCCGGCCAGCGGTCGCTCGGCGATGAGCTGGATGAACTTGAGCACCTCGCGGGGCAGGAACCCGCCCGGCTCCGGCCAGCCGGTGCCGGGCACGAACGCGGCATCGAGACAGTCCACGTCGAACGACAGCCACACGGCCTCGGCGCCGTTCCAGGCCACGTCCAGGGCGCGCTCCGCTGCGGACTCGATGCCCATCTCCACGCAGTCGGTGACGGTCATGACCGTCGTCCCGCGCTCGCGGCCGACCTTCACGCCCGGCCGCGGCGCCTGCCAGCCGCCGATCCCGATCTGGACCAGGTTCTCGGGGGGCACGTTGGGCAGGTCGGTGGCGTGGAACCACGGGGTGGTGTGCATCCGCTCGTCGAGGTCGGTCTCCTGCGTGTCGACGTGCCGGTCGAAGTGGATGATGCCGAGGTTGCCGTCCAGGTGCTGGGCCACGCCCCGGGTGGTCGGGTAGCCGATGGAGTGATCGCCGCCGAGCACTACCGGGAACGCCCCCGAGGCGAACACGTGGCCGACGCCCTTGGTGATCTGGTCGAAGGTCTTCTCGATGTTGGCCGGGATGGTGAAGATGTCGCCCAGGTCGGCGATGGTGATGGACTCCCGCAGGTCCACCCCGAGCTCGAAGCTGTACGGGCCGTACAGGGCCGAGATCCGGCGGATGCCCTGCGGGCCGAACCGGGTGCCCGGCCGGTAGGTCGTGCCCCCGTCGAACGGGGCGCCCAGAACGGCCACGTCGTAGCGGCCGCACTCCCGGACATCCTCGACGTACGGGGCCTTGAGGAACGTGTTGATGCCGGCGAAGTGCGGCAGCTCGCCGCGGGAGAAGGTCGGGATCCGCTTGTCCACGATGGACTCGGCGCCGGGCAGCCCCAGCTCCAGGCCGCGGGCCACTTCCTCTTCCCATTTGGCGGTCGGCAGCCGGCTCTCGGCCGCCACCGCGTACCGGGCCTCCGGCCCGTAGCGGTCGTGCAGCTCAGGTTCCGGGGACGGCGGCTGGCGGTAAGGGCCGGGTTCGGGCACGGGCGCTCCTGCGGAGGTGAGGTCCGCGCCCTCCGGAGGGACGGCGCGGATCGGCCGGCCTCCCGGGCTTTTATCCCGCCGTGGAACAGCGGGACCGTCCCGGCGGGAAACCCGGCCGGGTCAGCTCGCTGCCTCGCCTCTCGGACCAGTCCCGTTGCCGGCGGAACCCTAGGCGCGCCTCGAATGCTCGAGTCCGATGAACCTAAGGGCCGGTTATTTCCGGGCCGTCAACGGTTTGTTAATGGTGATTGCGGGCGTCAAGCGAGGCCCGGATCAGGCCGTCCACCTCGGCCCAGCTGGCGGCGTGGATGCCGTAACCGGGCACCGGCTCCCGCTGCGGGCCGAAGAAATACTGGTAGTCGACGGTGCCGCGGATGGCGGCGTGCACCTCGGGATGATCATCGACGAAGTGCGTCAGGCCGAGCTCCGCGCAGTGCTGCCGCTTATCCGGCCGGGCCCGGCAGAACCGGACCTGAGCGGGCGGCAGCCCGGTGCGCGCGTAGAAGTCGTGACCCGTCAGCCAGCGCAGCGTGCGGGCCTGCACCCGGGGACCGCATTTCGAGATGAGCCACACCCGCCCGCCGAACAAGCTCACCAGCCCCGCGATCACCGGCACGGCCCCGGCCAT
>Ga0193728_1001278_pt1 | contig 12699 bp, 9 predicted proteins | sample U1c1metaG_FD_143037 | JGI IMG/M metagenome (GOLD analysis project Ga0193728, IMG submission 143037) | Soil microbial communities from a riparian zone of the East river system, Colorado, United States - U1c1 | ecosystem: Environmental > Terrestrial > Soil > Riparian zone | place: USA: East River...
TCGAGTTGCAGATTGCGTGGAGGTATTTGCGGAGCCGCCGAGGTTCAAAGCTGCTCTCGCTGATCAGCATCATCGCCATCGGCGGAGTGATGGTCGGCGTGAGCGCGCTGATCGTCATCATCGGCGTGATGAACGGACTACAGCACGACCTTCGTGAGAAGATCCTGGTCGGCAGTCCCGACATCCGCGTTCTAACGTACGGTGAAGACCTCAGGATCACCGACTGGCCGGCGGTACTCGAGAAAGTCCGGAAGCAGCCCGGCGTGGTGACGGCAGCTCCGTTTGTGCTCACCGAGGCGCTGATGACGGCCGGTCACGACTACGCCGGCGGCGTTTACGTGGTGGGCTTGCAGCCCCAGGCCCGAGGCGTGCCCGATGTGACGACCATCCGCTCTCATACCACACAGGGAGATTTCCGGTTCGCCAGCACCGACGGACAGCACCGCGGTGTCGTGCTGGGGAAGCTTCTGGCCCTGAGGTTCAACAAGTGGGCGGGAGACAGCATCAATCTTCTCTCGGCCGGCCGCGGGAAAATGAACCCAGTCACAGGCGGCTTCGTTCCGAGGGTCGAAACGTTTGAGGTGACCGGAATCGTCTCGACGGGAATGTACGAGTACGACAACTCGTACGCGTTCGTTGCGCTCGACAAGGCACAGAGCCTCGCGGACCTTGGCGAGGGAGTCACCGGTATCGAAGTGAAGACCGCCGATCGCTGGCAGGCAGCGGCTGTTGCATCGCGGCTCGTCGCCGCGCTCGGGTGGCCCTACCGAACCGTGGACTGGGAAGAACAGAATCATTCTCTCTTTCAGGCTCTCAAACTGGAAAAGCTGGGAATGGGAGTGATCCTGCTCCTGATAGTGCTCGTCGCCGCTTTCAACATTGTGAGCACTCTGACAATGGTCGTCGCCGACAAGACCAAGGAGATCGGAATCCTGAAGGCGATGGGCATGCCGGCCAGGTCGATTCGCCGGATATTCTTCGCGCAGGGTCTGGTCATCGGAGTGGTGGGGACGGCGCTTGGCCTGGTCCTCGGATTCGGTGGCGCGCTCGCTCTCGACAAGTACCAGTTCATCAAGCTCGACGCGCAGGTTTATTTCATCGACCACCTGCCGGTGTCGACGCAGCCGATGGACGTCATGTGGATCGTAATCGCCAGCATTGCCATCGCCGCGATCGCAACTGTGTATCCGTCGGTGCAGGCATCGAGACTCTTTCCGATCGAAGCAATCAGACACGAATGATGACTACTACTGTATCTGAGATACTCGACGGTTGCACAACCTTTTTGGCCCTATAGCGGGAGGCCGCCACGAATGACGATGACGGTACTCGAGGCGCACGACGTCTACAAGACGTACATCGGCGGGGACGGGAACGTGCTTCACGTGCTAAATGGCGTGAACCTCTCGGTTCAGCGCGGTGAGATGATCGCGATCGTCGGCGCCAGCGGCGCCGGCAAGAGTACTCTCATGCATGTGCTGGGCGCGCTGGACAAGCCCACGCGCGGCTATGTTGTAATTGGTGGGGAGCCCGTTCACGGGCGCGACGAGACCGAGCTCGGCGAGCTCCGGAATCGCACCGTCGGGTTCGTGTTCCAGTTTCACCACCTGTTGCGGGAGTTCTCTGCTCTCGAGAACGTGATGATGCCGCTTCGGATCGCGGGCCGGTCCGAAGAAGTGGCGCGGGGGCGAGCGGCGGAGCTCCTGGCGCGAGTGGGGCTGAGCGCGCGGATGACACACCGGCCGAGCGAGCTGTCGGGAGGAGAACAGCAGCGGACGGCGGTCGCCCGCGCGCTGGCGATGGATCCGCAGATCCTTCTCGCTGACGAGCCGTCGGGAAACCTCGATCGGTCGAATGCGGAGATGTTGCACGAGTTGTTGACAGAGGTTGTCAATGACCTGGAGATCGGGATGGTCGTCGTTACTCATAGCCGCTCTCTCGCCGCGCGCGCCAGCAGAGTGCTGCTGCTCGAGGGTGGTCAGCTCAGTAATTCCGAAGCGAATGAGGTCGTCGTATAAATGGTTTGCGATCTGTGCAAAGATGGCGAAGCTGTAATCCAGCTCACTGAAATCGAGGGGAGCGGGGTCAGACAGCTGCATCTGTGCGAGAAATGCGCAGCCGAGCGCGGAGTCGAGACGACGCTGACGGCGGCCAAGCCACAGATCAACAACTTCCTCCAGACAATCCACGAGCAGATGCCGGCCGCCAAAGGCGAGCCTGCGCATTGCTCGTTCTGCCAGGCAACGCTGGCCGATTTCCGCGCCACGGGCCGTCTCGGCTGCGCGCACTGCTATGATGCGTTCGAGTCGAGTCTGCGCGATCTGCTGCGGAGAGTTCATGGCAACTCGCGGCACATCGGGCGCCGTTACGTGGCGCCGCTTCCGTCGGAGCTTCCGCACGTGTCGAGCGCAACGGAGCTTCGCGACCGGCTCAAGAGAGCGATCGAAGCGGAGCAGTTCGAGCTCGCCGCCGACATTCGCGACAAGCTGCGGGGAATCGAGTGATGCTCGATCTCACCCTGCTACCGGACGGCGGTGCCAGCTGGCTCGATGCGTCGGGCGAGCACGCCGACATCGTCATCTCGACGAGGATCCGCCTGGCGCGAAATCTGGAAGGTTACGCGTTCACGCCGAGGGCGCGCGATGGGGAGCGGCTGCGGATTCTTACGCAGGTTCGGGAGGCGTTCGCGAGCCTGCGATCGATCGAAGACGGCGTCCTCGTGCGCGTCGACGAGTTGCCGCCGGAGGACCGGCTGCTGCTGCACGAGCGGCATCTGGTCAGCAAAGAGCTGGCGGGCCTCAACGACCAGCCGGTGCGCACCGGAGCCGCGGTGTATCTCTCTCGCGGCGTCGGCATCATGGTCAACGAGGAAGACCATCTGCGGCTCCAGGCCCTGCACTCGGGATTCCACGTTTCAGACGCGTTCGGGGTAATCGAGCGTCTGGACGCCGAGCTGGGGAACAAGGTGCCATACGCCTTCCACAACGAATTCGGCTATCTCACGGCGTGTCCCACCAACGTGGGAACAGGCCTCAGGGCGTCGGTGCTGATCCACCTGCCAGGGCTCGTACTGACGAAAGAAATAGGGAAAGTGCTGGCCGGCCTCCAGCAGGTCGGGCTCACTTACCGCGGTATGTACGGCGAGGGGAGTGAAGTAGTCGGGAATTTCTTCCAGATCTCGAACCAGACCACGCTCGGAAGATCGGAGGGCGAGTTACTTGATTACCTCGTGCGCGTCGTAAGACATGTAATAGAGCGCGAAGAAGAAGCGCGACGAGTGCTGTTGCGCGATGCGGGTTATATTATAGAAGACAAGCTCTGGCGTGCCTTTGGCACGCTGCGATATGCACGCAGCTTGAGCTTCGAAGAAGCGATGAATTATTTGAGCGGCGTGCGACTGGCTGTCGGTTTGAAACTGATAAGCGGTCTCAGTGTATATACTCTCAACAAGCTCCTGATTTTTAGTCAGTTGGCGCACCTCGGTCATACCGAGGGAAGGGCGCTGACGGAAAGCGAAGCGAATGTCGCGCGCGCTCGATACGTGCGAGAGACGCTAGCAGCAGAGGCGGAGTAAGGGTAGCGGGTAATCACGCGCGCCGCAGTGATCTACACTGTTTCGCACGCGAAGGTACTGGCTCCCGCACTGAGGATTGCAGAGATGAACGGTTACAACTTCACAGAGCGAGTCCGAAAGGTTCTCGCCATGGCTCGTGAGGAGGCTGCACGTCTCCATCACGAATACGTCGGTACCGAGCACATACTGCTTGGCCTCATCCGTGAAGGTGAGGGAGTCGCAGCCGCCGTCCTCCAAAATCTCAGCGTCGACCTCGACGAGATTCAGCAGAAAATCGAGGAGACCGTGAAGAAGGGTAAGGCCGCAGCAGCGACCGGACCCGATCTCCCATATACATCGCGCGCCAAGAAAGTACTCGAGCTCGCGATGGGCGAAGCCCGCGATCTCAGCCACGGTTATGTAGGCACGGAGCACCTGCTGCTCGGGCTACTCCGGGAAGAGAAGGGGATCGCCGCGCAAGTTCTGACGGATGCGGGCGTGAATCTCGACGCCGCGAAAGCGGAGACGCTGCGCCTCCTCGGAACCGAAATGCCGCAGGGCGGGACACCTACCGCGCCGCAGGGAACTCCGGGCACAGCGCAGACACAGACCGGCAAGGGCGAGAAGAAGTCGAAGACGCCCGCGCTCGATCATTTCTGCAGAGATCTCACTCAGCTCGCCGCCGACAACCAACTCGATCCAACGATCGGGCGGGGCAAGGAGATCGAGCGCGTGATGGAGATCCTGACGCGCCGCAAGAAGAACAATCCAGTTCTCATCGGAGAGCCAGGTGTGGGCAAGACGGCGATCGTCGAAGGTCTCGCGCAGCTGATCGCCAATGGCGAGTGCCCCGATTCTCTCCGTGAGAATCGCGTGCTCTCGCTGGACATGGCGGCGGTGATTGCCGGCACGAAATATCGCGGCCAGTTCGAAGAGCGCCTCAAGGCGGTCATGAACGAGATCGCGCAGAACAAGAACATCATCCTGTTCATCGACGAGCTGCACACGCTCGTCGGAGCAGGCGCGGCCGAAGGCGCAATCGACGCCAGCAACATGCTCAAGCCCGCGCTGGCGCGGGGCGAGCTGCAGTGCGTCGGCGCGTCCACACTCAACGAGTACCGCAAGTACATCGAGAAAGACGGTGCTCTCGAGCGTCGCTTCCAGACTGTGATCGTCGAGCCGCCTTCGGTGGACGAGACGGTGGAGATCCTCAAGGGACTTCGCAAGAAGTACGAGGAGCACCACAAGGTGACGATTCCCGACGCCACGCTGGAATCCGCGGCGAAGCTGTCGGAGCGCTACATCACCGACAGGTTTCTTCCCGACAAGGCGATCGACGTCATTGACGAGGCGGGCGCCAGAGCGCGTCTCGCGACGCAGTCCCCGCCGCCGGCCGTCGCCGAGCTAAAGGGTCAGCTCGACGCCGTGAACATCGATAAGGAAGCGGCCGTGCGTGATCAGAATTTCGAGCGTGCCGCCTCTCTCCGGGATCGCGAGCGTGAGCTGCAGGGAGATATCCGCCGCAAGCAGGAAGAGTGGGAAAAGCACCGCCAGTCGCATCGTCCCGTGCTGGGCGAGGAGGAAGTCTCCTTCATCGTGAGCCGCTGGACCGGCATCCCGGTGATGCGCCTCCAGGAAGCGGAGACCGCGAGACTGCTGCGCATGGAGGAGGAGCTCCACGTGTCGGTGGTGGCGCAGGAGGAGGCGATCAAAGCGCTGTCGCGCTCGATCCGCCGCAGCCGCGCAGGTCTCAAGGATCCGAATCGTCCGATCGGCTCGTTCATTTTCTCCGGTCCGACTGGTGTCGGCAAGACCGAGGTTGCCCGGGCGCTGGCGAAGTTCCTGTTCGCCGACCCCGCGGCGCTCATTCGCGTAGACATGAGCGAGTACATGGAAAAGTTCTCCGTCTCCCGGCTCATTGGCGCACCCCCGGGTTACGTGGGCTACGAGGATTCGGGAACGCTGACCAAGGCCGTGCGTCGCAAGCCGTACAGCGTGGTGCTGCTCGACGAGATCGAGAAGGCGCATCCCGATGTCTTCAACATCCTGCTGCAGGTTCTCGACGAAGGGCACCTCACCGACAATTACGGGCGCGTGATCGACTTCAAGAACACGGTCGTGATCATGACCTCGAACATCGGAGCGCGCGACATCACCAAGGGTCGCGGACTGGGCTTCCACGCGCCGGACACGAAGTCGAGCTTCGAACGAATGGCGGAAAAAGTGAAGGAGGAGATGCAGCACGTTTTCAACCCCGAGTTCCTCAACAGGCTCGACGACGTGATCGTCTTCCACCCGCTGTCGCAGGAGCACATCGCGGAGATCGTCGGGATACTCCTCAAGGATGTTCAGAAGCGGCTGGGCGACGAGGAGCTGACACTCAAGCTCACCGAGACCGCGTCAGCGTTCCTGGTGAAGCATGGCTACGACGAGAAATTCGGAGCACGGCCGTTGAAGCGGGCGATCCAGAAATTCATCGAGGATCCGCTTTCGGAAAAGATTCTGCTGGCCGAATTCGCGAAGGGCGACGAGATCGAAGTCGACCTCGCAGCCGATGGGCTGAAACTGGACTTTCGCGTACTCAGCGGCACCCCGAAAGCCTAGAGAAATCCGCCACACTTCAACGGGGCTGCCAGAGAGAAGCAACTCTCCGGCAGCCCCGTTGTCTAATCAGAATGCTCGCTCTCGGGCGAGGACCTCCACCAAACTGATTAGTGTATATTTGTGTGATGCGGAAATTTGCTTCAGCTATGCTGGCGCTCATAGCCATCAGCGCGGCTCCTTTGTACGCCCAGGAGACCGCGCCGGGGGCGTGCGCGACGCCTGAATTCATCGTGGTTACGGGGAACTCTCGTGTGGACAGCGCGGCGGTTCGCTCGACCGCGGGACTATCGACGGGCACTCCGCTCAACGTCCACGACATCCAGACCGCGATCAAGGCGCTGTATGCGACCGGCCAGTTCGACGACGTCCAAATCGTCTGCCGGGTGTCGCCCTCCGATAACAAGGCGTCAGTCGTGATTCAGGTCAAGGAGCGCCCGATTCTCACCGATTACAAGGTGATCGGTGCCGACCGTGTCTCTCCGAAGGATGTGAAGGAAAAGCTCGCGTTCCCCACGGGCAGTCCGGTCGATCCGGGCAAGATCGCCAAAGCCATAGCCAGCACGGACTCTCTTTACGAGAGCAAGGGATACTACCTGGCGAGTGTCAAGGCGGAGTCGACGGTCACCAACGGGAAGCTCTCGATCAATTTCAATGTCGATGAAGGGAAACGGCTAGCCATCTCCGGGATCCGGATCAACGGTAACAAGAGCGTCTCGGATGCGGACATCGTGGCGGCGATGGACACGAAGCCCGAAGGATTTCTCTTCACGAGGAACGGCGAGCTGGACGATGCGAAATACGCGCAGGACCTGAGCGAGAACATTCCCCAGCTTTACGCGAGTCGGGGCTACATCGACTTCAGGATCCTCAAGGACACTTTGATCGTGGATCGTGCGAAGGGCAAGGGATTGCTCGACATCACGGTCAGCGAAGGGCCTCGCTACACCGTCGGCAACTTCGAGGTGGTCGGCAACCGACGCTTCTCGTCCGACCAGATCAACGCGTTCTATCCGTTCGGCAAGGCTCAGCAGACGACCGTCGTTCAGAAAGCGACCGGCCTCATCCGCCGCAGCTACACCAATCCGCCCAATACCTTCGACGAAGCTCGCTGGGATGACGCGCAGCAAAAGCTGATGGAAGCCTACAACGATGAAGGCTACATCTACGCCAACATTCGTCCGGTCACCGAGAGAGTGCCCAGCACTGATTCCGTGCGCAAGGTGAACCTCCGGTGGGAGATCGACGAGAGATCGCCGGCAATCGTCAACCGCATCGAGATCGTAGGCAACGACTACACCCACGAGGCTTGCATCCGGGAGCAGATCGTTCTCGCGCCAGGTCAGGTCTTCAACCGCAACTACCTGATCCGCAGCTACCAGAACATCGGCAACCTCAATTTCTTCGAGACCCCGATGGCCGCGCCCGAGACGCGTCCGAGTGGAGATCAGGGCGATGTCGACATCGTATTCAACGTGAAGGAGAAACGCACCGGCAACGTGAACTTTGGTGCATCGATGGGTCAGGGCACCGGGCTTGGTGGTTTCATCGGGCTCGATCAGCCGAACCTACTGGGGCGCTGCAAGCGGGCGCAGGTGCAGTGGCAGTTCGGGCAGTATATCAACGATTTCAACCTCACGTACAGCGACCCGAATATCCGGCAGTCGCGAATTTCGGGAAGTCTCACCGCATATCACAGTCGCTCGCGGTTCCAGATCGCGGACCTCGGCGGAGCCATTCGCACGGGCGGCCAGGTTCAGCTCGGATTCCCCGTTCCGCAATCGATCTACACCCGACTCTTCGTGTCGTACGGTGGGGAGAAGGTGAAATACGAAAGCAATGGATTGCTTTCCACGGTGGCTGCCGCCTGCGCGAACTGTTTCCGATCGACGCTGGGCTTTACCGCTCAGCACGATACCCGAACGGGTCTGCCGTTCCCGGCGGACGGCGGCCTTCAGTCGTTCAACGCGCAATTCAACGGCGGGCCACTGGGCGGTACCGCGTCCTTCCAGCGTTATACGACGGAGCTCCGCTCCTACGCGCCGATCGGACACATTGGAGGCAGTCTCCTCGGTGGCGAGCCGATGACGTTCGTGGTCGGACTCTCGGCGCGCGCGGGCGCGGTCTTTGGAAGCACCGGTCCCTTCTTCTATTCACAGGCGTTCTCGGTAGGTGGTACGCAATACGGGGAGCAGCTGCGTGGATACGACGAGTTCTCGATTACTCCAAACGGATTTAACCCGAACGCCGATCAGAGCCAGGCGAGCGTCTCGTCCTTCGGGAACGCATTCTTCGTCGGGACCGGAGAGCTGGGGCTCAGGATCAATCAGTCGCTCTACCTGAACACTTTCTTCGAAGGCGGCAATGTTTGGAACAAGCCGCGTGAGTTTGACCCAACGCGTCTGTTCAGGAGCTTCGGCTTCGGAGCCGCTACGCTGAGTCCCCTCGGACCTTTGGGTGTGGACATCGGGTATGGGTTCGACAAGATTGACGCTCAGGGGAGACCGGCGCCCGGCTGGAAGCTCCACTTCAAACTCGGACAATTCTTCTAACACTGGAGTCATAAATGCGAGTGTTTCTCCGTGCGAGCTCCATCGCACTGGCCACATCGCTGATTCTTGCCGGCACAGTTGGAGCCCAGGCTTCGCAAGCTCCCCCCGCGCCGGCCAAGATCGGCTACATCAATTCGGCTCAGCTGCTTGCGCAAGCGCCGGGACGCGCCGAGGCTGAGGCGCAGTTCGACAGGGAAGTGGGAGTCTACCGCCAGCAGATCCAGAGGATGGATGACTCGCTTCGGACGTTGATGGCCGCGTTCGATCGCGATGCCCCCAAACTCGCCCGCACCACGCGCGAGACACGCCGCACCTCGATCGGACAGAAAGAGGTCGAATATCAGCAGCGCGCGCGCGGACTCGACTCGACCATGCAAGCGCGGCAGGCCCAGCTGGTAAAGCCGATAATGGAGCGCGTTCAGACGGTCATCGAAGCGATTCGTGCCGAAGATAATTACGCGGTGATTCTCGACGTCGGCGCCCAGGTGAGCGTGGTCGTCGCAGCCGACAAGAGACTCGATCTGACGGATCGGGTGCTTGCGCGGCTCAAGTCGCAGGGATTGCCGGCTGCACCTCCAGCGAGTGGCACCATTCCACAGCCCGCGGGAGTGACTCGGCCCAAGAAGTGAACGGCAACGCGATAGCCAACAGTTCAACCAGCGGTGATGGTGCTAGCACCATCACCGCTGAGGCTATTGCGGCACTCGTTTCCGGAGAGTTGATAGGGGACGGGAAGACGACCGTCAGCGGCGTCGCGCCACTCGATCGCGCGGGCGCGGGCCACCTGAGCATTCTGTCGAGCGGAAAGTACGCGCCGATGATGGCTACGACGAAAGCCGGCGTGGTCCTCGTCGATCCCGAGTTCCGCGACGCCGCTGGCGCGCCGCGGGCGCGCATAATCGTCAAGCAACCGCTCGAGAAGCTCCTGTCGCTGTTGCCCAAGCTCTATCCCCCGGAATCATTGGCTCCCGGAGTCGCGGCAACAGCGCGCATCGGCAGGGGGGCGAGCCTGGCTCACGGGGTCTCCATTGGCGAGTACGCGATCGTCGGATCCAATGCGAAGCTGGGCGAAGGGGTCGTGATCGGTCCGCACAGCGTCGTTGGAGACCACGTTTCGATCGGGGACAACGCACGGCTGTGGCCAGGCGTCACGATCTATTCAGGCGCGACGCTTGGGGCGCGAACGATGATTCATTCCGGCGCGCGCATCGGATGCGATGGGTTCGGTTATGTCTTCCGTGACGGCGCTCACCAGAAGATTCCGCACGTTGGCCGGTGCATCATCGGGGATGATGTCGAGATCGGTGCCAACACTACGATCGATCGCGGTAGCATCGACGATACAGTGATCGGGAACGGCACGAAAATCGACAATCTCGTGCACGTGGCTCACAACGTCCGGGTCGGAGAGAAATGTCTCCTCATGGCGCAGGTCGGCATTGCGGGGTCGGTGATAATCGGCGATGGAGCCGTCCTCGCCGGACAGGCCGGCATCAGCGGTCACCTTTCGATTGGCGCCGGCGCTCGCATCGCGGCGCAGGCCGGAGTCTTTGGCGATATACCGGCCGGTGAATCATGGTCCGGATATCCGGCGCGTCCGCACCGGGAATCGCTTCGTGCGTCGGCCGCGTTGTTTAAATTGGCGGGGATGATGCGGCGGCTCGAGAAGCTATTGGGAGAACCAGACTCAAGGTGAGCCGAAAGACGTTGGCCCGGCCAGTGGCACTGGAGGGAATCGGCTTGCACCTCGGTGTCCCGTGCCGGATCACCTTTCAGCCGGCCCCAGCGAAGCAAGGTATCCTCTTTCGGCGAACTGATTGCCCGGGACTGCCGTCGATACGCGCGCATGTCAGCGAAGTGAGCGGGAGCGAGCGCCGCACGCAGCTCGGGAAGGGCGCTCACGCCGTGCACACCGTGGAGCACGTCCTCGCTGCGGTAATGGGGATGGGCATCGACGACGTGACGATTGACATGGATGGGCCGGAGCCGCCGATACTCGATGGCAGCGCGGCTCCGTTTCTCGCCGCGCTCTCCGACGCTGGACTTGCGGCGCTCGAAGGCGAGCCGGACTTTTTGGATCTGAGCGAGCCCGTACGGATCATTGACGGTGCGTCGGTCTATGAGGCATATCCGTGCGACCGACTCGAGCTCGACGTAACGATCGAATTCCCGCATCCCTTGATCGGCAAGCAGTCTCGCCGCTTCACAGTTACCGAAGAATTGTTCGCCACTGAGCTGTCGAGAGCACGAACGTTTGGCTTTGTTCACGAGGTGGATGCACTGCGCGCCAAGGGACTTATCAAAGGCGCGTCGCTCCAGAACGCGGTAGTGCTCGACGATACCGCCGTCCTGAGCGGCGATCTGCGCTGGGCGGACGAGTTCGTGCGTCATAAGGCGATGGACTGCGTGGGTGACCTTGCGCTAGCGGGCGCGCGGGTCCGCGCGCGTATCGTCGCCGTGAAGCCTAGTCATCGTGGAACGATTACGTTGGTACGTGAGCTGGTTAAAGCCGGAAGAAAGGAGAAGGGGATGTATACGATAGAAGACATCATGAAGGTTCTGCCCCACCGCTATCCGTTCCTGCTGGTGGACCGGATTCTCGAGATCGAGGAGAAGAAGCGGATCGTCGGCCTCAAGAACGTCACCATCAACGAGCCGTTCTTTCAGGGGCATTTTCCCGGACATCCGATAATGCCGGGAGTGCTGATCATCGAGGCGATGGCGCAGGTGGGAGGAATGTTGTTGCTCGGCTCGGTAGCCGATCCCGACACGAAGGTCGTTTACTTCATGTCTCTCGACAATGTGAAGTTCAGACGGCCGGTGAAGCCCGGTGACCAGTTGCGTTTCGAGCTCGATGTCGTTCAGCTGCGGGGCACCGTTTGCAAAATGCGTGGAGTCGGCAAAGTCGACGGTGAAGTTGTCGTCGAGGCGGACATGGCCGCGACGATCCGCGACCGATGACCAGCAAGCGGATCCATCAGACTGCGATCATTTCGGAGGACGCCGAGATCTCCGCGGACGTGGAGATCGGAGCGTTCGCGATCGTAGGAGAAGGCTGTACCATTGGCGCGGGGTGCGTCATTGCGCCTCGCGCGACCCTCGAGCGCAACGTCACGCTCGGCCGCTCCGTAAAAGTAGGGATTGGCACCATCCTCGGCGGAGCGCCCCAGGATCTCAAGTATGCCGGTGAGGAGACCGCGGTCGAGATCGACGACGACACAGTGATTCGTGAGTACGCGACGATCAATCGCGGCACCGCCCATTCGTTCAAGACGACGGTTGGCAAGAACTGCCTGATCATGTCCTACGTTCACATCGGGCACGACTGCCGAATCGGGGATAGTGTCATTCTGTCGAATGTCGTGCAGCTCGCCGGCCACGTGGCGATCGACGATAAGGCAATCATCTCCGGGATGGCCGCCGTGCACCAGTTTGCACGTATAGGCCGCCACAGCTTCATAGGTGGCATGTCCCGGGTGTCGAAGGACATTCCTCCGTTTCTGAAGGCCGTCGGAAACCCCGTGAAACTGTACGGACTGAACACCGTTGGCCTGCAGCGAAGCGGAATGGACGATGCGACCATCCTCGAGCTGAAGCGTGCCTACAGGCTGTTGTTCCGCTCGGACCTCAACCTTACACAGGCTATCGAGCGCGTGCAAAGTGAGCTGGAGCCGCTGCCCGAAGTGAAAGAGCTCATAGGATTCGTGGAAGCGAGCGATCGCGGGGTTGTGATTTGACGAACACTCCACGCGTTGGTGTCGTCGGCGCGGGCAGCCTCGGGTTCCACCACATAAGAATTCTGCGCGATCTCCCCGGCATCGATTTCAGCGGGTTCGTCGAGTCGAGGCCGGAGCGCAGGACAGAGGTCGAGAAGGAGCTTCGCGTACGAAGCCACGTCACGCTGGAGGCTCTCCTCGACGCCTCTGATGCGGTCGTCATCGTGGTGCCAACGTCCGCGCATTTTTCCGTTGCGAGCGCGGCTATCGAGCGCGG